>Ga0233425_10000682_pt1 | contig 85026 bp, 91 predicted proteins | sample Watercolumn_Towu_2_FD_181712 | JGI IMG/M metagenome (GOLD analysis project Ga0233425, IMG submission 181712) | Freshwater microbial communities from Lake Towuti, South Sulawesi, Indonesia - Watercolumn_Towuti2014_140_MG | ecosystem: Environmental > Aquatic > Freshwater > Lake | place...
GAACCTCAAGCCGGTCGGCACGGGCCCGTACGTGTTCGTGGACTTCAAGCCGGGTGACATGGTGCTCGGCAAGATCAACATGAACTACCACATGCCCAACCGCCCCCACTTCGACACGATCGAGATGAAGGGCGGCGGCGACGCCGTCTCCGCGGCGCGCGCGGTCATCCAGACCGGCGAGTTCGACTACGCGTGGAACATGCAGGTCGAGGACGAGATCCTCAAGCGCATGGAGCAGGGCGGCAAGGGCAAGGCCGACATCGTCGCGGGCGGCAACATCGAGCACATCCAGTGCAACTTCACCGATCCCACGAAGGACGTGGACGGTGAGCGCTCGAGCATCAAGACCACGCACCCGGTGCTCAGCGATCCCGCCGTGCGCCAGGCGCTCAACCTGCTCGTCGACCGCGCGTCCGTGCAGGAGCAGATCTACGGGCGCACCGGCATCGCGACCGCGAACTTCCTCAACGAGCCGAAGCGCTTCGCGTCGAAGGCGACGAAGTGGGAGTTCAACGTCGACAAGGCCAACCAGATTCTGGAGTCGGCCGGCTGGAAGAAGGGGTCCGACGGCATCCGCGCGAAGGACGGCAAGAAGCTGAAGTTCCTCTACCAGACGTCGATCAACGCCCCGCGCCAGAAGACGCAGGCGATCGTGAAGCAGGCGGCGGCGAAGGCGGGCATCGACCTCGAGCTGAAGTCGGTGACGGCGTCGGTCTACTTCTCGTCGGACGTCGCCAACCCCGACACGTACACGCACTTCTACACGGACATCCAGATGTACACGACGACGATGACACAGCCCGATCCCGAGCTGTTCATGAACCAGTTCACGTCGTGGGAGGTCGCGAGCAAGGAGAATAAGTTCCAGGGCCGCAACATCACGCGCTGGCGCAACGAGGAGTACGACAAGCTCTACAAGTCGGCCGAGTCGGAGCTCGACCCGGTCAAGCGCGCCGCGCTCTTCATCAAGATGAACGAGATGGTCATCCAGAACGTCGTCGTCATCCCCGTCGTGTTCCGCCCGCGCGTGGCCGCGGTGTCCAACCGCATGCGCGTGGAGCAGAGCGGCTGGGACTCCGACTTCTGGAACCTGCAGAACTGGTACCGCGAGGGCTAGAGGGGCGAGGCCGGGAAGAGGGTGGAGATGGCCACTCGCGGAGGCCCGGGATTCGCTCCGGGGCCGGAGCGCCGGGGGGCTTGGGGGGCGCCCGGAGCCCCCCGATAGGAATGTCCAAGTACGTCATCCGCCGCCTGCTGATCCTGATCCCGGTGCTCTTCGGGATCAGTCTCGTCCTGTTCGTGATCCTCGCCATGGCGCCGGGCGATCCCTTCGAGGAGCTCGCGACCAACCCCAACGTCCCCGCCGAGGTCCGCGCGAATCTCCGCGCGAAGTTCGGCCTCGACGATCCGATCGCCGTGCGCTACTTCCGCTGGGTCATCGCGATGCTGAAGGGCGACTGGGGCTTCTCGTTCGTGAGCCGTGTCAACGTCGACGAGCTGATCCTCCAGCGGCTGCCGACGACCCTCTTCGTGCTCGGCACGGCGCAGATCTTCGGCATCCTGATCGCGATTCCGATCGGCACCATGTCGGCGCTGCGCCCGTATTCCGTGTTCGATCAGGTCGCGACGACGCTCGCGTTCATCGGGTTCTCGCTGCCGACGTTCTTCACGGGGCTGGTCTTCATCCTGGTGTTCTCGATCTGGCTCGACTGGCTCCCCTTCATCTACCGCGCCGACATCTCGGCGCCCGGGTGGCGCTGGTACTGGGAGCACGTGCGCCAGGCGATCATGCCGATCTCGGTCCTCGGCCTCTTCCAGGGCGCGACGCTGACCCGATTCATGCGCTCGGCGGTGCTCGATGTGATCCGTCTCGATTATGTCAATACGGCCCGGGCGAAGGGACTGTCGGAGCGGACGACGGTGGTCAAGCACGTGATCCGCAACGCGCTCATCCCGGTGGTGACGTTGCTCGCCCTGCAGTTTCCCGCCGTGTTCGGCGGCGCGATCATCACCGAGCAGATCTTCCGCGTGCCCGGCATCGGTTCGCTCTTGATCAGCGCGATCCTCGCCAACGACACCCCGGTCGTCATGGCGATCACGTTCGTCTCGTCGACGCTCGTGCTCCTCTCCAACCTCGTCGCCGACATCATGTACGCGTGGCTCGACCCGCGCATCTCGTATACGTGATGACGGGCGCGCGCTGATGGCGTCTTTGCACTCGCGGGCTCCCGGGCGTCGTTGGACTCGCGGGCTCCCGGCGGCTCTGCCGCCGCCCGCTCGGGCGTGATGGCAACCGTCGCCGTCCCACTCGGGCGCGAGTCGCAGCCCCGGACGTCGCTCTGGCGCGAAGCGGCGCGCCGGTTCACGAAGCACCGGCTCGCGATGATCGGCACGGTGATGCTCACCGTGATGGTGCTGGGCGTGGTCGCCGGGCCCTTCGTCTATCGCGTGCCGATCAACGAGATCGACTTCAAGGCGAAGCTGAAGGGCCCGACGATGGCCCATCCGCTCGGCACGGACGATCTCGGGCAGGACGTGCTCGCGCGGATGATGTACGGGGGCCGCATCTCGCTCGCGGTCGGGATCGCGTCGATGCTGATCGCGATCACGCTCGGCGTGCTCATCGGCGCGACGGCGGGCCACGTCGGCGGGACGGTGGACCACACGCTGATGCGCATCACCGACCTCTTCATCTCGCTCCCCGGCCTGCCCCTCCTGCTGCTGATCATCTATCTCTTCCGCGACAGCCTGAAGAAGACGTTCGGCCCGGAAGCGGGGGTGTTCCTCCTGATCGTGGCCGTCATCGGCGGCTTGCGCTGGATGCTGGTGGCCCGCCTCGTGCGCGCGCAGTTCCTCTCGCTGCGCGAGAAGGAGTTCGTGGAGGCGGCGCGCGGCCTGGGCGCCCGGCCGGTCCGCCAGGTGTGGCGTCACATCCTGCCGAACGCGCTCGGTCCGGTGATCGTCGCCGCCACCATCGACGTCGCGGCTGCGATCATCGCGGAGTCGTCGCTCTCGTTCCTCGGGCTCGGCTTCCCGCCCGACATCCCGTCGTGGGGCCGCATTCTCTACGACGCGAAGGACAACCTCGATTTCGCGCCGCACTGGGCGCTCTTCCCCGGCACGGCGATCTTCCTCACGGTGCTCTCGATCAATTACATCGGCGACGGGCTGCGCGACGCGCTCGACCCGCGCAAGGTGCTCCACCATTGACGCCCACGGGGCGTCGAGGTCCGGGAGGAAAGTGATGGACGAACACGGGATCCGGGAGCTGATCGGCGAGGTGAAGCGCGGGCGGCTCACGCGGCGCGCGTTCGTCCGGACGATGGTCGGCCTGGGGCTCACCGCGCCGATGGCCGCGCAGATGCTCGCGTCATCCGGCGTCGCGCAGGCGCAGCCGAAGCCCGCGCCGTTCGCGCCGACGAAGCGCGGCGGCGGCGGTCAGCTGAAGATGCTCTGGTGGCAGGCGCCCACGCTGCTGAACCCGCACTTCGCGACCGGCACCAAGGACCAGGACGGCTCGCGCGTCTTCTACGAGCCGCTGGCCGCGTTCGATCCCGAAGGGAACATGCTGCCGATCCTGGCCGCGGAGATCCCCAGCGTGCAGAACGGCGGCGTCGCGAAGGACGGCCGCTCCGTCACGTGGAAGCTGAAGCCGAACGTCAGCTGGCACGACGGCAAGCCGTTCACGGCGGACGACCTGGTCTTCAACTGGGAATATTCCGCCGATCCGGCGACCGCCGCGCTCACGAGCGGCTCGTATCGCGACATCGAGCGTGTCGAGAAGGTCACCCCGCACACCGTCAAGCTGCACTTCAAGAGCCCGACGCCGTTCTGGTTCGACGCGTTCTGCGGCGCGCGCGGGATGATCATCCCGAAGCATCTCTTCGAGACCTACAAGGGCGACAAGTCGCGCGAGGCGCCGACCAACCTCAAGCCCGTCGGCACCGGCCCGTACAGGTTCGTCGACTTCCGGCCCGGCGACGTGGTGCGCGGCGAGATGAACCCGGCGTACCACATGCCGAACCGCCCGTTCTTCGACCAGATCGAGATGAAGGGCGGCGGCGACGCGCCCTCGGCCGCGCGCGCCGTGCTCCAGACCGGCGAGTACGACTGGGCGTGGAATCTCCAGGTGGGCGACGACATCCTGCGCCGGCTCGAGCAGGGCGGCAAGGGGCGCGTCCACATGGCGCAGGGCGGCTCGTGCGAGCACATCCAGCTCAACCAGAGCGATCCGTGGAGAGAGGTCGACGGCGAGAAGTCGAGCGCGAAGACGACGCATCCGTTCCTCACCGATCTCGCGGTGCGGCAGGCGCTCAACGTCCTCGTCGACCGCGCCGCCATCCACGAGCAGCTCTACGGGCGCCTCGGGCAGGCCACCGCGAACATCCTGAACGGCCCGCCGCGCTTCCGCTCGCCGAATCTGAAGTGGGAGTTCAACGTCGAGAAGGCCAACCAGATCCTTGACGCCGCCGGATGGAAGCGCGGCGCCGACGGCATCCGCGCGAAGGACGGCAAGCGCCTCAAGATGCTCTTCCAGACCTCGACGAACGCCGAGCGTCAGAAGACGCAGGCGATCATCAAGCAGGCGGCCGCGCGGGCCGGGATCGAGATCGAGCTCAAGTCGGTCGTGGCGTCGGTCTTCTTCGGCTCGGACGTCGCGAACCCGGACACCTACGGGAAGTTCGGCGCCGACATCCAGATGTACACGAACGGCCCCAACGCGCCCGACCCGCAGTACTACATGCTGAACTTCGTCTCGTGGGAGATCACCTCGAAGGAGAACAAGTGGCAGGGCCGCAACACCGTGCGGTGGCGGAGCGAGGAGTACGACAAGCTCTTCCGCGCCGCCGCGTCCGAGATGGATCCGGCCAGGCGCGCCGCGCTGTTCATCAGGATGAACGACCTCGTGATCCAGAACGTGATCACGATCCCGATCATCTGGCGCAACGTCACCGCGGGTGGCTCGACGCGCCTGAAGGGCGCCGACGTCTCGGGCTGGGACTCGAACATCTGGAACCTCGCGTCCTGGTACCGCGAGGCATGATCGGGGGCGCGCCATGGCGGGGCTTCTCCAGGCGCTGTCGGCGAACGCGCGCGGGGTCGTTCTCCTCGTCTTCCTGGCGTTTGCGGCCGTCGCGCTGATCCAGTGGCTCATGTGGCTGGCGGGCGTCGGGCGGTTCGCCCGCGGCGCCCAGGCGGCCGTCGCCGGCCGGTCGACCATCGGGTACTACATCGGGACGTTCGTCGGCCAGATCATCACCGAGTTCCGTCATCTGCTCGCGCTCGTCGTCGTCCTGCTGTTCGCGGCGACGATGGCCGCGGTGCTCGCGCTCGGACGCGGGGACTTCGAGCACATCAAGGCCGGCGTCCAGCTGGTCGCGGCCAGTCTCGGCGGTCTGATCGGATCGATCATCGGCTACTACTTCGGGGAGTCCGCCGCCGCCAAGAAGGAAGCCGGCGGTGGAGCCGGGAGCGGAGGCGCGCCGCCGCCGGTGCAGAGCAGCGGCCCCACCCCGACGGTCACCTCGGGGACCATCACGCCCGCGGCGGCGCCGCCGGGCGCGGGGACGACGCCATGACGGGAGAAGAGCTCAGTGTTTCCTAGGCTGGACGTCGCGATTCAGGACACGCCGTTCGACCCGAGCTCCAACGACCGGCTCGTCCAGACCCGCGCGGGCGAGAGCGGCCAGCCGCTCTATCGCGTCTTCATCTCCCTCGTCGGGCGCGACCTCCCGTTCGTCAAGAAGATCACGTACTACCTCCACGAGTCGGTGACCGAGCCGGTCCGGACGGTCGTGCGGTCTCCCGAAAACCCGGATTGCCGCCTCGTCGCCTGGCTCTGGGGGACGTTCGAGGTGCGCGCGCAGGTCGAGGATCTGAAGGGCGGCGTGCACAACCTCGTGCACGGGCTCGAGTACGACAAGTATTTCGACGAGGCGAAATTCGCCGCGGAGAAGCTCCGCCTGAAGAAGGCCTGACCGGCCGCGCTACGAGGCCGACTTCTTCAGCCAGTACGCGTCGGGCCGTCGCGCGACGCGCTCGGCGAGATAGCGTCGCGCGCGATCCCCGTCCCCCGCGCGGAAGCACGCTTCGAGGAACGTATCGTGGAAGACGTCGCGCTGCGCGCGGCTGCCGCCGAGCTCGACGATGCGGCCGCGCACCGGCTCGAGGCGCTCGATCGTGCGCCCCCAGTCACGGGCGGCGAAGCCGTGCAGCCCCTCGACGAGCGGGATCAGCACCTCGCCGACCAGCCCGGTGCGATCCTTCGGCGCGCGCTCGCGCAGCATCCCGAGCTGGCGCTCCGCCGTCGCCCAGTCGCCGCCGCCGGCGAGCGCCATCGCGAGGTGCGCGGCGTGGAACAGGAGACCCTGGCGATCGAGCCGCTGCCGCGCGATCTCGACGAAGGGCTGCCAGCGATCGCCGACGTCCTCGCCCACCAGCGTGAGCCGCCACAGCAGCGAGATCGAATCGTGCAGGTCACCCGCGATCGACGACGGCGCGCGCTCGAACGCGCCCCGCCCGATCGCGGACGCGCGCTCGAACTCCCCTTTCGCGAAGTGCATCAGCGCCAGGTGCCACACGAGATGGTTGTGGAACCAGTTGAGGCCCGTGCAGCGATGCGTGGCGGGCGGCAGGCGCGTGATGCCCGTGTCGAACACCGCCTGCTCGTAGAGCGCGTGCGCGAGCGCGTGGACGCCCCAGGCGTCGCGCGGCTCGCGCGCGATCGCCTCCTCGGCCGCTCGCACGGCCTCGTCGCAGCGGTTCGCCTGCTCGAGCGCGAACGCGTGGAGCCCCGCGAAGAACGGCGCGCCCTCGTAGTGGCGCGCGATCGCGGTCGTGTAGTCGAGCATGCCGGGAAAGCGCCCCTGCCAGAACCAGATGTAGTAGAGGCGCTGCAGCACCGTGAGGTCGCGCGGAAACGTCGCGAGGTGCTCCTTCATCTGGCGCTCGGCGTCGGCCGGCTTGCCGCCGACGAGCAGCGCCATCGCCTCGACGTGCGAGCGCTCGCGCGAGGTCGCGCCCTGCGCGGCCGCGCGTGCCGCTTCCGCGGCCGCGCGCGCGTCGGCGAAGCGCTCCTCGAGGAAGAGGCACACGGCCGCCCCGGCGTGCGCGAGCGCGAGCGACGGGTCCTCGCGCGTCGCCGCCGTGAACTCGTCGAGCGCGCGCGCCTCCCAACCGAGGAGACCGCGCGCGCCCGCGTCGTAGTGCTCGCGCGCACGGGCGGACGACGTGGTCACGGGCAGATCCCAGGCGTCGGTAGGCATGGACGCCATGCTAACGCAGCGGCGGAGGAAAGCGGTCGGCGAGAAACTCGATCGCCCGGCGCTCCGCCCACGAGCGGGCGGTCCACGGCCACCAGCCTTCGAGGAACCCGACGTGCCCGCCGCGCGGCGTGACGATCAGCCGCACGTGCGGCGACAGATCCTGGGGTCCCGGCAGCGACCCGGGCGGGATGAAGGGATCGTCGTGCGCGTTCAGCATCAGCGTGGGGCGCGCGATCGCGCCCAGATACGGCAGGCTGCTCGCGCGGCGCCAGTAGTCGCGAGCGTCCGCGAATCCTGACAGCGGCGCCGTGACCAGCGTGTCGTACACCGCAAACGTGCGCGCCTTCCGCACCGCCGCGACGTCCACGAAGCCCGGGTGGACGCGCGCCTTCTCGGCGACCTTGCGTCGCATCGTGCGCATGAAGTTCGCCGTGTACACGAGCTTCGCGAACCCCCGGTCCAGCACGCCGGCGCACGCGGTGAGGTCGAAGGGGACCGAGAGCGTGGCCGCGGCGAGCACCTGGGCGGGCGCCTCGGCCTTCAGCTCGCCGAGCCACTTCAGCAGCACGTTGCCCCCGATCGAGATCCCGACGATCCCGAGCCGAACGTCCGGCTCGCGCGCGATGAGCGTGCGGACGATCTCGTCGAGATCCCCGGTGTCGCCGGAATGATAGAAGCGCGGCAGCGTGTTGAGCTCACCGCCGCACGACCGGAAGTTCAGCGCGACGCCGCGCCAGCCCCGCGCGCGCGCGCCGCGCAGCAAGCCGCCGACGTAGTGCGAGCCCGAAGAGCCTTCGAGGCCGTGCAGCACGAGGAGCAGCGGCGCGCCCGACGCGGCGCTCGCGTCGATCCAGTCCAGATCGACGAAGTCGCCGTCGTCGAGCACGACGCGCTCTCTCCGGAACGGCACGCGCGTCTTCCGGAACAGCGGTCCCCAGATGGTCTGCGCGTGCCGGTTACGGCACCACCAGGAGGGGGTGTAGTCGTTCGTTACGACTGTCCTTCCAGCAGGAGCTTCACGATCCGCGGCACCATCTCCCGCGCCCGCTGATCCAGCTGCGCCTCGGTGAGGTTCGCGATCGGGTGCGGCATCGAGAGGAACTTGTAGTACGGGAGCCCCCACTGCTCGGCCATGGCGCGGCCGGTGACCTCGAACACGTCCGTCACGATCGACGCGGAGGGGATACCGTTCTTCTCCAGCAGGATTCCGTCGAGCACACTGCCCGACGAGCAGGACCCTCAATCACCGACGCCGGCGACCATCACGTCGTAGCCGGCTTTCACCTCGTCGATGACCTCCTTGTGCGCGGGCACGGAGGAGTTGTGCTTGCGGAAGATCTTGAATGAAGCGACGCCCTGCTCCTTCTTCAGGATGTCGCCGATCTTCTCGAGCAGCCGGTCGGAGTTGTGCTTCGTGTTCTCGATGAGCGCCACGCGCTTGCCCGCGAGCGCGCTCGGGCGCGGCGCGAAGCTGATCGACTGCGCGGGTTGCTCGACGGTGGGATCGAGGAGCTCCATCACTTGACCTCCTTGGTGACCGCCCTGGACGAGCGCTTGCTGCCCCAGCCGGCGATGAAGCCGGAGAAGGCGCCGGCCTTGCCGCCGGCGGCGACGACGAGAAAGTCCTCGGGCGCGGCGACGAGCGAGCGCATCTTCGTGTCGTCGCCGGGCTGGACCGCGCCCGCCATCCGCTCCGTGCGCTTCAGGTGCTCGTGCGTGGTCTGCGTCTTCTCGAACAGGAACTGGCGGATCTCCTTCTTCGTCCAGCCGTCCGCCGCGATGGTCTTCATGTGCTCGCCCGCGATGATGACGGTGTACTCGGGCTGGCTGCCGATGCCGCCCGAGGACCGCATGGCGTCGGCGGCCGTCGTGAGGATGCCCGCCGCCGTGTTCGACAGCTGGTTGTAGAACTGCTGCGGTCCCTGCGCGGCGAGCACGGTGACCGCGCTCTGCTCCTTCTTGAATCCGCGCTCGACGTGCAGCGGCGTCCACGGGCTCTCGCTCTCGTTCTCCGCGATCACGTACGAGAGCTTGCCCGGATGACCGAGCGTGCCGCGATCGAGCAGGCCCGGCCGCGAGCCCGCGATGTTGCGCATGACGAGCCGCACCGCGCGTCCGATCGTCGCGTTCGCGCGCCATCCCGGCCCGAAGAGGTTGTCGCCGGCGTTGATGTCGAGCTGCCGCGCGATCGGACCGTTGACGATGATCAGGACGCCCGCGCCGCCCGTCGACGTGCCGGGGCCGTGGTACGCCCACGCCGGATCGCAGATGCCCTGCACCGCGGCGACGACCACTTTCATGTACTCCGGCCGGCAGCCGGCCATCACCGCGTTGAGCGCGACTTTCTCCGCGCTGACCCCGACCGCGCGGTTCTCAATGTAGCCGATCTGCTCTTCGGGCTTGAGACCGGCCGCGTTGAGCATCGCCCACACGCGATCTTCGGTCGGCGGCACGACGGGCAAGCCGTCCGTCCAGCCCTGCTGGAAGCAAAACTCGACGGCATCGAGGTCTTCGACCTTGTGACGCTTGGACGTCAATGTCGGCATCGGAGCCTCCTCAACGACGGCAGCATATCAGACGTCCTCGGGCCGCGCGCCGCGTGACGGGCCGCGCGCATGCACGACCGCGAGCAATGCCGCGGCGGCAACGAAGATGGTCGCCGCCACGAACGCGTCGCGGAACGCGGCATCGAAGCCGACGGCCGCGCGCCGCGCCGCGAACAACGCCGCGAGCACCGCGACGCCGCACACCAGGCCCAGCGTGCGCGCCATGAACGTCAGGCCGCCGGCGGCGCCCTGCAGCGCGGACGGAAACGCGCTCATGACGCGCGTCATCATGGGCACCTGGAAGGTCCCGACGCCGAGTCCCGCCGCGAACAGCGCGAGGCACACGACGGTCACGGGCGTGTGCGCATCCGCGGTCGCGAGCACGCCGAGGCCGATCGCTTCCAGTCCGAGTCCGAGAACCAGCGGCACCGCGGAACCGATGCGATCGGCCATGCGGCCAGCGATCGGCGCGGCGAGCGTGGTGCCGAGCGGTGTCAGCGTGAAGATCGCGCCGCCCAGCGCCGCGCCGAAGCCGCGGCGCTCGACGAGATAGAACGGCGCGAGCAGCCAGATCGAGAACAGCCCCGCCCACGCGAGGAACGCGAGCGCGCACATCACCGGGATTGGCGCGCGCCGCACGTCGCGGAACGCGACGAGCCGGCGCGACGCCATGCTGCCGCGCGGCACGGGCGCGAAGACCGCGAGCGCCAGCACGACCACCGCCACCGGCACGCGCGCGAAGAACACCGCGCGCCAGCCGAAGAGATCGGTCATCGCGCCCGCGGGCAACGGCCCGAGCGCGAGCCCGAGCGCGGTCGCGGCGCTGAACGTGCCCAGCGCGCGCCCGCGCCGCTCCGGCGCCGTCGCGAGCGTCACGATCCCCGGCGCGGTGCCATAGATCAGCCCGCCGGCCACGCCCTGCAGGACACGCGCGGCGAGCAGCCACGCGAAGCTCGGCGCGAGCGCGCCGGCGACGAGCGCGACGACCGTCAGCGCGACGCCGACGCGGAACACGCGCACGTGGCCGACGAGGTCCGCGACCGCGCCGCCCGCGAACGCGGTCACGGCGTAGGTGCCCGTGTAGCAGATGATCACCCACTGGATCGCCTCGGGCGGCACCGCGAACGCGGCAGCGATCGCCGGGAACGCGATGTTCATCATCGAGTCGAGCGAGACCACGAAGGCGCCGGCCGCCGCGAGCCAGAGGATCATCGGGCGCTGCTATGATCACACGGTGTTCGGGCTCGATGCCGTCGGCTGGGCGGTGGTGATCGCCGGCGCCCTCGCCGGCTCCGTCGTCGGCGGCGTCGCGGGCTTCGGCACCGGCATCACGCTCCTGCCGATCCTCACGCTGATGCTGGGCGCGCGCACGGCCATCCCCGTGCTCACGGTGACGATGGCGATCGGCAACCTCGCGCGCGTGTGGTGGAGCCGTCACGACGTGCACCCGCGCGTCGTGCTCGCGTTCCTCACGGGCGCCGTCCCCGCGACCGCCATTGGCGCGGCGCTCTTCGCGGGCATGACGCGGAGCGAGTGGCTCGCCCGCGGCATCGGGCTCTTCCTGCTCGCCGCGCTGCCGCTGCGCCGTCTGCTCGAGGCGAGCGGTCTCGTCGTGCGGCTGGCGCACTTTCCGTTCGTCGGCGCCGGCGTCGGCGCGCTCTCGTCGATCGTCGTCACCACGGGCCCCGTCGCGACGCCGTTCTTTCTCGCGTTCGGCCTCCGGCGCGCCGCCTACATCGGCACGGAGTCCGTCTGCACGATGGCGATGCACCTCACGCGCGGCGCCGTCTTCGCGAAGTACGCGCTGCTGTCGTGGGACACCGTCGGGCTCGGCTGCGTGCTCGGCGGATCGATGTTCCTCGGCACGTGGGTCGCGCGGCGCCTGCTCGACCGCATGAGCGAGCGCGTGTTCCTCTGGATCGTGGAGGGCCTCCTGGTCGTGATGGGGTTGCAACTGCTGCTGTTCCCGCGCTAAAAGGCCAGCCATGAACCTGGCACCCGGCACCACGCACGAGATCACCCGCACGGTCACCGCGGACATGACCGCGGACGCGATGGGCAACACGGGCGTGATGGTCTTCGCCACGCCCGCGGTGCTGACGTTCATCGAGAACGCGTGCAACGCGATGCTGCTGCCGCACCTCCCGCCGGGCGCCGCCACCGTCGGCACGGCGGTCGACATGAAGCACCTCGGCGCGACGCCGCTCGGCATGGAGGTGCGCGCGAAGGCGACGCTGCTCGAGACCGACGGCCGGCGCTTCGTCTTCTCCGTCGAGGTGCACGACGCGAAGGAGAAGGTGGCCGAGGCCACGCACGAGCGATTCCTCGTCAACGACCTCGCGAAGTTCCTCGCGCGGGCGATGAAGAAGGCGGAAGACTGATGCCGATCCAGATCAACACCAGCGTCAAGGGCAAGGAGTACGCGCCGTACACGGTCACGGTCGAGCGGGGGCGCATCAAGGACTTCGCGCGCGCGATCGGCGACCTGAACCCGTTCTATCTCGACGACAGCGTCGGCGCCGCGTCGGAGTTCGGCGACGTCATCGCGCCGCCGACGTTTCCCATCACCTTCAAGGACGACACCGCCGACACGGGGACCATGCTGAAGGACCTCGGCGTCGACATCGGGCGCATCCTGCACGGCGAGCAGGAGTTCGAGCTCCACCGCGCGATCACCCCCGGCGAGACGCTCCTCTGCCGTCCGAAGATCACCGACATCTACGAGAAGAGCGGCAAGAGCGGGCCGATGGCCTTCGTGGTGCGCGAGACCGCGGTGACGGACGCGAAGAACGAGCTCGTCGCCACGCTGCGCGGGGTCACGGTGGTGCGGCTGTGAAGTACGCCAAGGTCTACGCGGAAGACGTCAACGTCGGCGACGCGCTGCCCGATCTCGTGAAGGAGCCGATCCGGCAGATCCAGCTCACGCGCTACGCCGGCGCGTCCGGCGACTTCAATCCGATCCACCAGGACGACGAGTTCGCGAAGGCGGCGGGGATGGGCGGCGTGTTCGGGCACGGCATGCTGACGATGGGCTTCGTCGCGCAGTCTGTCACCGACTGGGCGGGCGCCGGCCGGGTGCGAAAGATCGGCGTGCGGTTCCAGGGCCTCGTGCGGCTGAAAGACGTCATCACCTGCAAGGGCCGCGTGCTGTCGAAGTCGTCGAAGGACGGCACGCACCTCGTCGACGTCGAGCTCTGGGCCGAGAACCAGAAGGGCGAGAAGGTCGTCACCGGCAAGGCCACCGTCTCGCTGCCGTCGCGCGAGAGCTAGCCGAGCCACCGCTGGAGCGGACGCGCCACGCGCACGGTGCGTCCGCGCGCGCGTCGCCTGACGTAGCCTCGCGCGCGGAGCGCGTCGAGCACCGCGGCGCCGAGCGCGCCGCCGAGATGCGGGCGGCGCTCCGTCCAGTCGAGGCACGCGGTCGCGAACTGCCGGCGGCGCGCGCGCGCCGCGCCGAGCGCCACGCCCCGGCGCGCGAGAGCCTCCTCCCCGGCCGCCGTGAGCGCGTACGCCGGCCCGCGCTCCACGCGCACCCACCTGCGCTTCTCCATCGCCGCGAGCAGCGTCACGCCCGCGACGCCGGCCAGATGGTCGTAGCACGTGCGCGCCTGGCGCAGCGGCGTGTCCGCGCGGCGCTCGCGGCCCGCGCGCGCCGACGGCTTCAGCACCGCCGCGGGCCCGGTCGCGTAGAGCGCGTCGAGCAACGGCTTCACCCGCCCCGCGTCGACACGGTAGGCACGATGCCGTCCGACCGCCGACGGCGCGGCGAGCCCGGCCGCGCGCAGCCGGGCGAGGTGCGTGGACACGCGCGGCTGCGGCAGCGCGAGCCGCGCGGCGAGCTCGCTCACGGCGGCGTCGCCCTCGAGCAGCGCGGCGAGCAGGGCGAGGCGCGCGGGATCGGCCAGCGCGGCGGCCACGGCGACGGGCGAAGGGGGCGGCATGACTCGAGTGTACGGCATTGACATATCCTCGGATCGGGATATGTTGATGACATTCCCCCTCCCGATCCGATCGCCGCCGTCACCCACCCGGACCCGTATTCCTACTACGCGGAGCTCGTCGCGCGGCGGCCGCTGTCCCGCGACGACGCGCTCGGGCTCTGGGTCGCGTGCGGCGCGGCGGCGGTGACCGGGGCGCTCACGAACGCCTCCTGTCGCGTCCGCCCTGCGGCGGAGCCGGTCCCCGCGCCGATCATCGGCTCCGCCGCCGGCAACATCTTCGGCCGCCTCGTCCGGCAGAACGACGGCGTGCGCCACGCGGGGCTGAAGGCGGCGGCCGTCGCGACGCTCGAGACACTCGCGCCCGCCCGCGTGGCCGCGCTGAGCCGCGCGCACGGCCGCGCGCTCGTCGCCGAGCTGTCCCCGCACGCGAGCCGGCGCGGCCTCGACGCGTTCGCGTTCCGGCTCGCGCCGTCGGTCGTCGCGAGCCTCCTCGGCGCTCCCGGCGAGGCCGTGCCGGATGTCGTGCGCTGGACGGGAGAATTCGTCTCCGGCATCGCGCCCGGTGCGCCGGCCGACGCGCGTGCCGCCGGCAAGGCTGCCGCCGCGCGCCTGCTCGACCTCGGACGTACGCTGCGCGCGGCCGACGGCCTCCTCGCGACACTCGCGCGGCACGCGGAAGGCCGCGAAGGCGGCGCCGTCGTGGCGAACGCGCTCGGCTTTCTGTCGCAGTCCTACGACGCGACGGCGGGATTGATCGGCAACACGCTGCTGGCGCTCGCGCGCCATCCGGAGCTTGCGGACGCGACGCTTCTCCCGCGGGTCGTCGCGGAGGTCGCGCGGCACGACGCGCCGGTTCAGAACACGCGGCGCTTCGTGGCCGAGGACACCGTGGTCGAAGGTCAGCGGATGAACGCCGGCGACGCAGTGCTCGTCGTGCTCGCCGCGGCGAACCGCGATCCCGCCGCGAATCCCGATCCCGCGCGCTTCGACATCGAGCGCCTGGCGCCGCGCACGTTCACGTTCGGGCTCGGCGCGCACGCCTGCCCGGGCGCGATGCTGGCGACGACGATCGCGGTGGCTGGCGTGACGGAGGTGCTGGAGGCCGGCCTCCCGCTCGACCGGCTCGCGCGTGACGTGCGTTACCGCCCTTCGGCGAACGCGCGGATTCCCCGCTTCGACGCCGGCTGAGACCGCGGCGCCGAAGCTAGCCGCCGGGCGTCAGGCCGCGCGCGCCGACCCAGTCGCGGAGCGCGGCGCGCGTGGATGGAAACGCGAGCCGCGCCCACGGGATCGCGTCGGGCGCGACCCATTCCAGCAGGTCGTTCTCGGAGCACGGGGTGAGATCGCCGGAGATGACCGTGGCGTTGTACACGATGATCACGGGCGCGCCCGGGTACGTGTAGACGCCGACGAGCCCGGCGAGGTCGACCTTGAGTCCCGTCTCCTCCCACGTCTCTCGCATCGCCGCGTCGGTGACCGTCTCGCCGAAATCGACGTAGCCGCCGGGAAACGTCCACAGCCCTCGCGAGGGATTGATCGTCCGCCGCGTGAGCAGGAGGCGCCCGTCCCGCTCGGGGATCGTGCAGCCGACGACCTTCGGGTTCAGGTAATAGATGAAGCGGCACTGCGTGCACACCGGATGCTCGCGCTGGTCGGGCGGCACCGGCTCGCGCGCGAGCGCGCCGCCGCACAGCGGACAGAACTGCGCGGTCGTCGGCGAGAGAAAGCGCGAGTGGTCGTGGAGCTTCGGATGATCCGGCACGGCGCCAGTGTAGCGCGCTAGAGTGGGCCATGCGCATCGACAGGGAGCGGCTCGAGCGGTCGATCGAAGATCTCGGACGGATCGGCGCGACCGCGCGGGGCGGCCTCACCCGCGTGGCGCTCACCGACGAGGACAAGCGCGGGCGTGACTGGCTCGTCGCGCGCATGAAAGAGGCGGGCCTGCGCGTCACCGTCGACCAGATGGGGAACATCTTCGGCGAGCGGCCCGGCGAGGCATCCGCCCCGCCCGTGATGATCGGCTCGCACGCCGACTCCGTGCCGACCGGCGGCAAGTACGACGGTCAGCTCGGCGTGCTGTGCGGCCTCGAGGTCATCCGTACGCTGAACGACGCGAAGGCGCGCACGCGCCATCCCGTGACGCTCGTGATCTTCACCAACGAGGAAGGCGCGCGCTTCCAGCCCGCGATGATCGCGAGCGGCGTGATGGCCGGCAAGATCGCGCTGGAGGACGCCTACAACGCGCGCGACAAGGACGGCATCCGGCTCGTGGACGAGCTCGAGCGCATCGGCTATCTCGGCAGCGAGCCGTGCGTGCCGCGCGCGTTCCGCGCCTATCTCGAGCTCCACATCGAGCAGGGCCCGTTCCTCGAAGAGGAAGGTCTGGCGGTCGGCGTCGTCGAAGGGATCGTGGCGATCGGGTGGTCGCGCCTGACGATCCACGGCGTGCAGGACCACGCGGGACCGACGCCGATGCGGATCCGTCACGACGCGCTCGTCGCGGCGGCCGACGTCATCGGCCGTGTCCGCGGCATCGCGAACACGCTCGGCGGTGACATCGTGACGACGGTCGGCAACGTGACCGTCCAGCCGAACATCCCCAACGCGATCCCGGGCACGGTGCAGCTCTCGATCGACATGCGCGACCCGAAGGACGCGACGCTCGACCGGGCGCGCGCGATGCTCGACGTCGCGGTCCGCAAGGCGTGCGAGCGCGAAGGCGTGCGCTACGCGCTGGAACACTACTGGCGCGTGCCGTACACGCCCTTCGACGGGGTCGTCGTCGCCGCCCTCGAGCGCGCGGCGACGACGACCGGCGCCGGCTACCGGCGCATCCTCTCCGGCGCGGGCCACGACGCGCAATACATGGCCGCGATCGGCCCGACCGGCATGGTCTTCGTCCCGTCGCACGACGGGCGGAGTCACTGCGAGGAGGAGTTCACGCCGATGGACGACATCGAGCACGGCGCGAACACGCTGCTCGGCGCGGCCGTGGAGCTCGCGGGCTAACGCGTTCCCCACCGCGCCTCGTGGTAGAGGCGGCGCTGCTCTTCGGTGAGGACGTCGCGCGTCCTGAGATGCGTCAGGAGATGCACGAGCCGCACCTCCGTCCGCGCGCGCTCGACGGCGGCGGCCGCGGCGCGCACGCGCGCCTCATCCGCGCGGGCTTCACTGAACACCCGCCGCAGCGCCGCTTCGGCCTCGACGAGTCGAGCGCTCTTCGGTCGCGACTCCGCGAACATCGCGCCGTGCAACGCCGCGATCCGCGCTTCTTGCTCGGGTGTCAGCGCGAGGAGACCTTTCAGCTCGAGCACGTGCAGGGGCCCCGGGTAGCCGTTCTGATCGGCGGGGAACGCGAGTCCCGCGCCCAGCCCCTGCGCGATCACCTGGTCGATCTCCTGAAGCATGGCCTGCATCCGCCGGTGCGGCTCCGCGCCGCCGTGAGACTGGTGCGCTCCATGTGACGAGTGCGTGCCACCGTGCGACGGCGGCTGAGCAGCGGCGAGCCATGCCCCCGACAGAAGACCGGCGACGATGGCGATGACGACGCGTGACATTGCGGGCACCTCCGGGCGCGTGATACGCAACACTGTCAGGCCTGTCCCCCGGCGACGTCGATGACCAAAGTCACGCCAGAGACCGTGCTCGCCGCAGTCCCGTACCTCCGGGCACTCCCGCCGGCCGCGCTGCGCCGGATCGCCGGGCGCAGCGCCGTCAGAGACGTGCGGCGCGGCGAGCGGATCTTCGAGGAGGGCGCGCCGGCCGAGGGCTTGTTCGTCGTGATCGACGGCCGCGTGCGCATCGTCCGCGTCTCGCGCGGCGGACGCGAGCAGGTCCTGCACAGCGAAGGGCCCGGCGCGACGCTCGGCGAGATCCCTCTGCTCGACGGCGGCGGCTACGTCGCGACCGCGATCGCGCAGGAGCCGGCGCGCGTGCTCCACGTGCCGCGCGACGTCATCCTCGAGGCGTGCCGCCGCCATCCCGACGTCGCGCTCGGCATCATCCGCGTGCTCGCGCGAAGAGTCCGGACGTTCGCCGGCCTTGTCGAGCAGCTCTCACTGAAGGATCTGACCGCGCGCACCGCGGCGCTCCTTCTCGCGGAGTCGCGCGCGGCAAAGAGCACGACGTTCGATCTCGACGGTACGCGTGACGACCTGGCGTCGCGTCTCGGCACGGTCCGTGAGCTCGTCTCGCGCTCGCTGGGCCGCTTGCGAAAGGCCGGCGTGGTCCGGATCGCCGGCCGCCGCGTGACGATCGTGGACGCCCGCGCCCTCACGCAGATCGCGGAAGGATCGGACTGACGGGGCGCCTCGGCGCCGCGGGTCGACCCACAGGGCCGTCTAGACGATGGGCCAGCGAGACCGCGGGAACGAGATGCCGGTGCGCGCCAGCAGCTTCTCGCCGATCTCCTGGACCTTCGAGAAGAGGCGTGCCTCGTCAACGAACGTCTGACGATAGCCCTCGACGACCGCCCGCCCGTCGATCAGGACGGTGTGGATGCTTCGACCGTCCGCGTTGTACACGAGGTTGTTGACCGGATTGAACAGCGCCTGCCACTCCGGGCGCTGCGTGTCGAACAGCAGCAGGTCGGCCTTCTTGCCCGCCTCGATCGAGCCGAGCGCGTCACCCTGTCCGAGCGCGGCGGCGCCGAGACGCGTCGCCATCTCGAGCGCGGTCTCCGCCGGAATCTGCCGCATGTCCTGCCGCGCGTCCTTGTACTGCACGGCCGCCATGTTCATCGCGCGCACGAAGTCGAGATAGTTCGAGTTGTTCGGCGAGTCGCAGCCGAGCGCGACCCGGACACCCTTCGCGAGCAATTCCGGCATGCGGCCGTGCTCGGGAACGCCGCGCGCGCCCTTCGCCGCGGTGCTGGGGCACATGGCGACGGCGGTGCCCGTCCGCGCGATGGCGTCGATCTCGTCGTCGCCGATGCCGAGCGCGTGCGCGAGCACCATGTTGGGCCCGAGCACGCCGATCTTCTCGAGATAGCCCGTCGGCGTCGTGCCGTGCTTGCCCTGGGAGTCCTTCCGCGCGGCCGCGCCGCTGTTGTGATGGACGGTGAGCCCGGTGCCGGCCTCGTCCGCGATCCGCTTCGACGCGACGAGCAGCTCCGCGCTGCACGTCTCCGCCGAGAACGGCATCGCCCACGCGCGCATACGGCCGTCGAGCTTGCCGTCCCACTTCTTCACGAACGCGGCCGTCCGCGCGATCGCTTCCCGCGTGGGATAGCGCGGCAGCGCGAGCGGCGAGTCCTGATCGATCACGCACTCCCCGGTGACGACGCGGATGCCGGCGTCCGCGTACGCCTGCAGGCACGCGTCCGGAAACTTCGTGCTGCCCGGGTCGAGGAAGCACACGTTGCCGCCGCGGATCAGCTCGAGGAGCCCGAGCAGGGTCGTGTGGTACTCCTCCTCCTCGGTCATCGCCGCCTGCAGCGCGAACACGTGCTTGAGCGGGCTGCCCTGGTCGTCGGGGAAGATGCCGCGCACGCAGTGCGCGTAGCTGATGTGCATATGCCCGTTGAAGAACCCCGGCGTGACGACCAGGTGACGCGCGTCGATCACGCGGTCGGCGCCGGCGCTCGCGAGCTCGGCCGCCTTGCCCACGCGCGCGATCCGCGCGCCGTCGATGAGGATGGCGCCGTCCTGGACGATCCGGCGCTGATTGTCGATCGTGAGAACGTACCGCGCGTGGTCGATCTTCAGGGTCGCCATGGCGGCCCGAGTCTACACGAGCGAGGCGTCGGGCGCCTTGACGCGAAGCGTGCAGATCACGGGGAGATGGTCGGACGCGACGCGCGCCAGGCGCGAGCGGTGGACGTGGAACTCGCGGCCCTCGAGCGCGACGTCCCAGTAGATGCGATCGAGCTTGAAGAGCGGGAACCACGCCGGATGCGTGCGGCGCATGCGCCGCATCGGCGACGAGAACTCGCGGCGGAGCCCGCGCGTGATCGGCCCGAAGTGCCACCCGTTGAAGTCGCCCATCAGGATGCGCGGCCCCGGAAGCTGGTGCGACACCGCGATGAAGCCGCCGAGCAGGTCGAGCTGGCGGCGGCGCTCGCGCAGGTTGAGGCCGAGGTGACAGACGAACACGTGCAGCGTCGTTCCCCTCACGCCGACGTCGACGCGCAGGCATCCGCGCGCCTCGCGCCGTCCCCAGCTCAGGTCGCAGCGCGCGAAGCTGACGACGGGCAAGCGCGTGAGCATGGCGTTGCCGTAGGTCCCGCGCCCGTGCGTACGCGTCTCACCCATCACCAGCGTCATGCCGAGCCGCTCCGCGAGGAACGCCGCCTGGTCCTCGTGCGCGTGGCCGTCCTCGCGAATGACTTCCTGCAGGCCGACGACGTCGGCCCTCGTCTCCGCGATGACGTCCGCGATCCGCGGGAGGTCGAGACGCCGGTCGAGACCGACGCCGCGGTGGATGTTGTAGCTGGCGACGATGAGCGGTGCCATCCCGGCGGGGACTACGCGGCGCGCGCCGCCGCGCGCTGGTAGCGCACGAAGACGTCGTACAGCTGGAGCGGATGGGTGATGCGCGCGGGGAGCTCGGCGCCGGCCGGCGCGACGATGAACGTGTGCAGCTCCTCGGCCGACGGCCCCGCGTGCGCGCCGATCTCCGGGACGTAGGACACGTTGCCGTGCGTCGAGTCGTGGCCGTAGAGCACGAGATCGCCCGCGGTGCGCATCGCCATCAGGTCACGCAGCCCCGCGAGCACGACGTCGAGGTCCTCGCGGCCCGCGAACGGTCCGGGCTCGTCGTCCAGTCGATAGCGCTTGCCGCGGAACACGCACACGGGACCGCGCGCGCCGCGCACGAGCACGAAGCCGATGCCCGGACAGTGCGAGAGCGCGTCGACCAGCCCGGGCTCCCGCTCGTCGATCGCCTCGATCGACAGCGGCTCCGAAACGTCGACGAAGTAGACGAACGCGTTCGGGCCCGCGGAGACCACGCGCACGTCGCGCCGCTCGTGCGTCTCCGGCGCGCGGTCGATCCGCGCGTCGAAGTCCTCGTCGAGATAGTTCACGAAGCGCTGGAAGAGGCCGAGCCCGCGATGGCTCCGCACGGCCTTGATGCCGCTCGCCAGGTTGCGGCCGCGCGGCGTGCCGGGCGTCGCCTGGCGCACGCCGGCCGGGTCGAAGAACTCGTCGAACAGCAGCTGCTCGAGCGGACGGCCGCCGGTGAGGGCCTGGAACGGCGTGCAGTGCGCCTGGCCGTGATCCGACAGCACGTAGACGTCGTACCGATGCTCGGGCACGCGGCGGCACACGCGCAGGATCTGGTGGATCGCGCGATCGACCCGGCGCAGCACGCGCTTCGCGCGGCGGTCGCGCGGCCCGAAGCCGTGCGCGTAGACGTCGTAGTCGAGGTAGTTCACGTAGATGGCCGGCACGCCCGCGTAGACGTCGCGCGCGACGGACAGCGTGAACATCTCGCGCATCCAGATCGACATCCCCACCTTGATCGCGAGCCACTTCCAGCCCTGCGGCCGCGCGGCGATCGGATCGGCGAGGATGCGGAGCAGGAAGCGCAGCAGCTCGATCCCCGTCAGCGTCAGGCACTTCACGATCACCCACGCGAGCACGATGAACGCCGAGATCGCGGTGAGCACCCCGCGTCCCGTCGGCCGCTTCACCCCGGCGAAGCTGAAGAGGTTGTTGAGCGCGCCGCCGGTGAACACGCACCCGTACGTGCTGCCGCCGGTGACGATGCCGAGCCGGCCGCCGGCCTGCTCGTGCTCGATGCGCGCGGCGTCGCCCGCGCGCGGGAAGTAGACGTCGGCGCGGCGGCGCTTGTCGTGGAAGTGGAAGCCCGGGATGTCGGGTCTGGCGCCGTACATCGCCGCCATCTGGAAGGCCGGCGTCGAGGTCGGCATGCCGACCGACATGGGCTCGAGGCGGTGCGTCCGCCGCAGCATGCGCGCGAGGAACGGCATGCGTCCCTCGCGCAGGGCCTGCTCCAGCACCGCGCGCGCGAGGCCGTCGATCTGGACGATCAGGAGCCGGCGCCCGCCACGCTCCGGCGCCGGGCCGGCGCGGAGACGGCGGACGACCCGGTCGACGAGGCGCTGCAGTCCGAGGACGGCGTCGTCGAGCATTGCTCCTTCGATTGTATTATCAGGTCCGGATGGCGCCACCGATCGTGGCCGCGGTTCGCGACTTCGTGGCGCGCGACGTCCGCCCGCACGCCGCCGCGCTGGACCATGCCGACGCCTATCCGCACGACATGGTCGCGCGGATGCGCGAGCTCGGCCTCTTCGGCTCCCTCGTCCCGTCCGCGTACGGCGGGCTCGGTCTCGACGTCACGACCTACGCGCGGATCATCGAGGAGATTTGCCGCGGCTGGATGTCGCTCGCCGGCGTCCTCAACAGCCACACGATGGCCGCGCTGATCGTCCTGCACCACGGGAGCGACGAGCAGCGCGCCCGCCTGCTCCCGCGCTTCGCGAGCGGCGCCGCGCGCGGCGGCCTCTGCCTCACCGAGCCTCACGCCGGCTCCGACGTGCAGGCGATTCGCACCGTCGCTCGGCGCGACGGCGACCGCTACCTCCTGCAGGGCAGCAAGATGTTCGTGACGAACGGGCGTGAGGGCAACACGTTCGCGCTGCTGGCGCTCACCGATCCGAAAGCGGAGCCGCGGCACCGCGGCATGTCGTGCTTCATCGTGGAGAAGGGGCACCCGGGGCTGCACGTAGTGAAGTCGATCGCGAAGCTCGGCTACAAGGGCGTCGACACCGCCGAGCTGCTCTTCGAGGATTTCCCCGTGCCCGCGGCCAATCTCGTCGGCGGCCTCGAGGGGCGCGGCTTCAAGCACGTGATGAGCGGGCTCGAGGCCGGCCGCATCAACATCGCCGCGCGCGCGGTCGGCGTCGCGCAGGCGGCGTGGGACACGGCACTCGCGGACGCGCGTGAGCGCGCGATGCCGGATCCGCGTTTGGCCGAGATGGCGGGGCGCCTGCACGGCGCGCGGCTGCTCACTTACTGGGCCGCCGGCATGAAGGACCGCAGCGAGCGCTGTGACCTCGAGGCAGGGATGGCGAAGCTGCACGCCTCCGAGACCGCGCAGGCGGTGGCGGAGGACGCGATGCGCGTGCTCGGCGAGCGCGCGGTGCTGCTCTCGGCCCCCGTCGAGCGCTGCTACCGCGACACGCCGCTGATGATCATCGGCGAGGGCACGAACGAGATCCAGCGCACGATCATCGCGCGCCAGCTCGTCGACCGGTACGGTGAGCGCGCGGGGGCGCTGGTCGCTCACGAGGCGCCGGGCGAGCAGCGCCAGATGGTCCTCGCCGTGCGCCAGATCGTGGACAAGGAGATCGGACATCTCGCGCAGGAGTACGAGCAGAGCGGCCGCGCGGCGTCGGCGCTGCTGCCGACGCTGTCGGCGCTCGGGCTGCTCGCCGCGCCCCTCCCTGCCGGGGCGGGCGGCCTCGCGCTCGCGCCGTCCGCGTGCGCGATGCTGCTGGAAGAAATCGCGCGCGGCTGGGGCTCGCTGGCCGCGCTGGTCGCGTCGCACGTGACCGCGGTGCGCGCGCTCGCCGCGCACGCCCGGACCGTCGCGACACCCGGCGGGCGCCCCGGGGCCGGGCGTGATCTCGTGCTGGCCGCGCTCGGACGCGGTGACAGGCGCGCCGCGATCTCACTTGCCGGGAACGTCACGGTCCGTCATGACCGCGACGAGTTCACGCTGACCGGTGAGACGGCGCTGGTCGAAGGCGCCGCGAACACGCACGTCCTCGTCGTCGCCGCCGCCAGGGCCGAGAACACGCAACGCGCGGCCGGCTCACGGGGCCGCGTGCTCGTCGAGCTGCCCCTCGACGCACGCGGTGTGCGCGTCGGCGCGCCGGAGCCCGTGCTCGGCCTCACCGCCACGCAAGCCGCGCGCGTCACGCTCGACGACGTGCGTGTCGACGGAAGCGCGATGCTCGATGAGGGAGCGTTCGACGACACGCTCGCCTTCGCGCACCTCATGACCGGCGCGATCGCCATCGGCGTCGCGCAGGCCGCGTTCGAGGCCGCGCTGCGCTACGCGCAGCAGCGCTCGGCGTTCGGCAAGCCGATCAGCCAGCATCAGGCGATCCAGCTCAAGCTCGCGGACATGGCGACCGCGGTGAGCGCGGCGAGGCTGCTCGTCGCCGACGCGGCCGCGGATCCGATCCTCGCCGCCGTCGCGAAGCTGCAGGCGACCGCCACCGCGTCGCGCGTGACGCTGGAGTCGATGCGGACGCACGGCGGCTACGGCTACACCGCGGAGTTTCCCGTCGAGCGGCACTATCGCGACGCCGCCCGCCTCGTGCCGATGCCGATCCCCGAGGACGACACGCGCGCGGACGTCGCCGCGCGACTTGTGAGCCTTGACGGCCCTTGGCCGTCAAATGTTGACGATCAGCGCTAGACCGCTCCGCCTCGCCTGCGCGCTCGTCCTCGTCACCTACCTGGTGACGCACTTCTCGAATCACGCGCTCGGCCTCGTCTCGGTGCGCGCGGCCGAGACGGGGCGATGGTGGTTCCTCGCGCTCTGGCGCAACCCGCCCGGCACGGCGGTCCTCTACGCGGCGCTCGTCACCCACGCGATTCTCGGCTTCGTCGCGCTCTATCGCCGGCGCACGCTGCGCATGCCGGCGGCGGAGGCGCTGCAGCTCGTCTTCGGCCTCTCGATCCCGCTGCTCATCACGGGCCACGTCTTCGGCACGCGGATGGCGCACGCGCTCTACGGCCGCGAGGACACGTACACGTGGCTCGCGTTCGCGCTCTGGAACGCGCGGCCCGAGCTCGGCCTCAAGCAATTCCTCGCGGTCACGATCGTGTGGACGCACGCGTGCATCGGCCTTCACTACTGGCTGCGCATGCGCGCGTGGTATCGGCGCAGCGTGCCGTTCGCCTACGCGCTCGCGCTGCTGCTGCCGGCGCTGGCGCTCGGCGGCTTCGCGCGGATGGGCCGCGAGACCGCCGCGTGGAGCCGGCCGGACGACGTCGAGCGCCGGCAGGCGGCGCTCAACGCCGCCGCGTTGTCGCCCGACGCCCTCGCCGGACTGTGGCAGATCGAGCGCCTCGTCTACCTGACGTTCGTCGCGGCCCTCTTCGGCGTGCTCGGCGCGCGTCTCGTGCGCACCGCGATCGCGAGCCGCTCGCGGATCCGCGTCGAGTATCCTGGCGGGCGCACCGTCACCATCCCCGCCGGCCTCACGATCCTCGAAGCCAGCCGCTTCGGCGGCCTCCCGCACGTGTCGGTGTGCGGTGGTCGCGGGCGCTGCTCGACGTGCCGCGTGCGCGTCGAGCGCGGCGCCGAGGCGCTGCCGCCGCCCGCGGACGACGAGGCGCGAGTGCTCCGCCGCGTGGGCGCGCCCGCGAGCGTCAGACTCGCGTGTCAGACGCGGCCGCGCGGCAACGTCGCGGTCGTTCCGCTCATCGCGCCGACGGGAACCCAGGCCCAGGCGCTCGAGGCCGCGGGCGCCGCGGCCGGCAGCGAGCAGGAAGTCGCGGTCCTGTTCGCCGATCTCCGCGGCTTCACGACGATCGCGGAGCGCAAGCTTCCGTACGACGTCGTCTATCTGCTGAACCGCTACTTCGAGGCCGTCGGCGGCGCCGTGCGCGGCGCGGGCGGCGTCGCGAACCAGTTCACCGGCGACGGCGTGATGGCGCTGTTCGGCCTCGGCGCCTCGGCCGAGGCCGCGTGCCGCGACGCGCTCCGCGGCGCGGCGGCGATGATCGACGCGCTCCACGCGCTGAGCGCGAGCCTCGCCGCGGAGCTGCCGGCGCCGCTGCGCCTCGGCATCGGAATCCACGTCGGTCCCGCCGTCGTCGGGCGCATGGGCTTCGCCGAGGCGGCGTACCTCACCGCCGTCGGTGATACAGTGCACGTGGCGGCGCGTCTCGAGCAGCTCACGAAGACGTACGCGAGCGAGCTCGTGATCTCGGAGACGGTGGCGGCGCGCGCGGGCGTCGACGTGAGCGCGTATCCGCGAGAAGAAGTGACGCTGCGCAACCGCTCGACGCCGCTCGCAATCCGCGTAGTGCCGGACGCGCGTGAATTCGTAAGAAGGGGGTTGGGGGGTCCGTCGCGCCGGTAGGCGCGCCTGTGTGTCGTGGGGCCCCCATGTTCAATGGCCTACGGACGGTACTTCGAGGAATTCTCCGAGGGCGAGGTCATCAAGCACTGGCCCGGCCGCACGATCACCGAGGCGGACTGCACGTGGTTCGCGCTGCTCACGATGAACCAGCATCCGGTGCATTCCGACGCGCACTACGCGGCCACGCACACGCAGCACAAGCAGCGCCTCGTGCTGGGCCCGCTGGTGTTCTCGATCGGCATCGGGATGACGGTCGCCGACATCTCGGGCCGCGCGATCGCCAATCTCGAGATCGAGAAGATCACGCACGATCACCCGACGTTCATCGGCGACACGCTCTATTCCGAGTCCACCGTGCTCGCGCTGAGGGCGTCGAGCAAGGGCGACCGGGGCACCGTGCGCGTCGAGACCCGCGTGACGAACCAGCACGGCGTGCGCGTGATGACGTTCCGCCGTACCGCGCTGGTCCCGAAGCGCAACCACGCCACGCTCGGGAACATCTGAGCGCCATGGGCGGCCGAAGTCCGGGGGCCGCCGGACGCGCCCCGCTCGAGGGACTGCGCGTCGTCGCGGTCGACCAGTTCGGCGCGGGCCCATTCGGCACGCAGCTGCTCGCCGACCTCGGCGCCGAGGTCATCAAGATCGAGGACCCGGGCGCGGGCGGCGACAGCTCCCGCGCGACGGGCCCGTACGCCGCGGACGGCGACTCGCTCTTCTTCCAGGCGTTCAACCGCGGCAAGAAGTCGATCGCGCTCGACCTCCGCCACGCCGACGGGCGCCTCGTGTTCCACGACCTCGTGCGCGTCGCGCACGCGGTCTTCAACAACCTGCGCGGCGATCAGCCGCGCAAGCTCGGCCTGATGTACGAGCAGCTCCGCAGCGTCAATCCCGCCGTCGTCTGCTGCTCGCTGTCGGGCTTCGGTCTGACGGGTCCGCGCGCGGCCGAGCCCGCGTTCGACTACCTGATCCAGGGCTACGCCGGCTGGATGTCCGTCACCGGCGAGCCGGACGCGCCGCCGACGAAGGCCGGCGTGTCGGTCGTCGACTTCGCGGGCGGCTACGTCGCGATGGCCGCGCTGCTGGCGGGGCTCTGGGACGCTTCTCGCACGGGGGTCGGGCGCGAGATCGACGTCTCGCTGCTCGACACCGCGGTCAGCATGCTGTCCTACTACGCGATCTGGGCGCTGAACCGCGACTGGCAGCCGGGACGTGTCGCCAATTCCGGACACCAGTCGCTCGTTCCCGCGCAGAACTTTCCCACCCGCGACGGATGGATCGTCGTCTTCTGCAACAAGCCGAAGTTCTGGGAGGCGCTGGTCGACGCGCTCGACATTCCGGACGTCGCGCGCGATCCGCGCTTCGCGACGTTCGCCGATCGCCTCGCGCACCGCGACGTGCTCCTCCCCCTCCTCGCCGGGCGCTTCCGCGAGCGGACGACGGACGACTGGCTGGCGCGGCTGCGCGGCCGCGTCCCGTGCGCGCCGGTGAACACGGTGGCGGAGGCGCTCGAGGACGATCAGGTGCGGGCGCGCGAGATGATCATCGAGGTCAAGCACCCGCGGCTCGGCACGCTGCGCGAGGTCGGCTCCCCGGTGAAGACGCCGGGCGCGATCACGGCGCCGGCGCCCGCGCCGGCGCTCGGTCAGCACACCGACGAGGTGCTGCGCGACCTCCTCGGGTACGACGCGGCGAGGATCGCGAGACTCCGTGACGCCGGAGCGTTCGGGCGGGTGTAAGCTCCGTGCCGAGGGGCCGCATGGCGCAGCAGACGACGCCGCAGATCGACGTCGACGACGTCACCGAGGGCGCGGTCGCGCCGCCCTGGATGACCGTCCTGCACAACTGTGACTGCCACACCTTCGAGCAGGTCGTGAAGCAGCTCCAGAAGGCCATCCAATGTTCCGAGGCGGAAGGCTGGGAGATCGCCTGGCAGGTGCACAACACCGGCAAGGCGGTCGTCAAAATCGGCGCCGAGGGCGAATGCGTGCGCGTCGGCAACATCCTCGCCGCGATCGGCCTCGTCGTCACGGTCGTGCAGTCCTGAGCGCCACACCGCCCTGCCCGCGCTGTGGCCGTCAGCTCGTCCGGCGCTCGCATCGCGTCACGCTGCTCGATCGTCTCTTCCGCACCGCGTCGTACTACCCGCTCCGCTGTCAGGCGTGCGCGCTCCGCTTCCGGGTCAAGGAGCCGGCGAAGCCGGCTGCGGCACAACCCGCCGCGGCGAAGCCCGCGGCGCCGAAGCCGTCCGCGGCGGCAACCGTGGAGCGCCGCGACTTCGATCGTCATGCCGTCCGCGTCCCGGTCACGATCCTCACGACGCGGGGCACGTTCGACGCCGTCGCGACCGACATCTCGGTCGCGGGCTGCGCGATCGAGATCGCGACCGCGCTGCCGAACAGCGGCCCCTACGCGCTCACGCTCCACGTCGCCGGCACGCCGATCGAGATCGCGGCCGCGCGCATGCGTCACGTCCAGGGCTCCGTGATCGGCGTCGAGTTCCGCCAGATCACGCTGTCCGCGCAGGCGCAGCTCGCGAACTACGTCGCGAAGCTCTACGCCGCCCGCCGCGTCTGATCCACCCGATCCCGATCACGGAGGCCTCATGAGCGATCCCGTCCGCGTCGACAACCAGGGAGCCGTGCGCATCGTGACGATCGACCGTCCCGAGGTGCGCAACGCCGTCGACCGTCCCACCAGCGACGCGCTCGTGGAGGCCTTCCACGCGTTCGACGCGGACGAGAGCGCGCACGTCGCGATCCTCACCGGCGCCGGCGGCGTGTTCTGCGCGGGTGCCGATCTCAAGGCGTTCGCCGCGGGACGGCCGCTGCGCCGCGACCAGCACGGCAACGGGCCGATGGGCCCGTCGCGCATGATCCTCGGCAAGCCGGTGATCGCGGCGGTCGAAGGCTACGCGGTGGCCGGCGGGCTCGAGCTCGCGCTCTGGTGCGACATGCGTGTGGCGGCGGAGGATGCGGTGTTCGGCGTCTTCTGCCGCCGGTGGGGCGTGCCGCTGATCGACCTCGGCACCGTCCGCCTGCCGCGACTCATCGGGCAGAGCCACGCGATGGACATGATCCTCACCGGGCGCGGCGTCCGGGGGCGGGAAGCGCTGACGATGGGCCTCGCGAACCGGCTCACACCCAAGGGTGGCGCGCTCGCCGCCGCGATCACCCTCGCCACGGAGCTCGCGGCGCTGCCCCAGCGCTGCATGCGCTCCGACCGCCTCTCCGCGCTCGAGCAGTGGTCGCTCGGCTGGCGCGAGGCCGTTCTCAACGAGTTCCATCGCGGCATGACCGTGATCGGCTCCGGCGAGTCGAAGGAAGGCGCGACGCGCTTCGCGTCCGGCGCCGGCCGGCACGGAGCGCCGGCGCCCTAGGCAAAGCGTGCCGGCCTGACGGGCCCCGCACCCGCGGGCCGGACACCGCGGCCACGAGCGCTGGCATCTGGCGCGCTCCGGCCACTACATACGGTCTGGTCCTCGGCTTGCACGCGACACTCGCTTCTCCCCCGGCATGAGAGACCTGCAGCGAGCGGCCGAAAGCGTGCGGGCGGAGGGCTGCCCCGTGTGCGCCCACCAGGTCGCCGTCGCGCTGTTCGACGGCGACGTCAACGGCACCGCGCTCGACGTCGTGCGCTGCGTCGATTGCGGTCACGCCTTCAACGTCGCGGCGCCCGCGAGCGACGGCGCCGACAGCGGGAGCCGGCCGTTCAGCAGCGGTCCCGCGTGGCGCGAGCACGTGCGCGCCGCGCGCGACGAGACGCTCGCGCGACTTCCCTCGCGTCCGGTCGTCATCGAGGTCGGGTACGGAGACGCGCAGTTCCTCGGCGCGCTCGCGGAGGCGCGCCCCGCCGGCCGCTACGTCGGCTTCGATCCACACGGCGTCGAAGAGCCCCCGCACGCCGCCGTCGAGCTCCGCCGCGAGACGTTCTCCGCGGTCCGCGCGCTCGCCGAGTTCACGCCCGATCTGATCGTCGCCCGCTACGTGATGGAGCACCTCGCGCAGCCGCTCGGCTTCGTGCAGGAGCTCGCGTTCGCCGCCGCCTGCGCCGCCGTCCAGCCCGTCGTCTATCTCGAGATGCCGTGCCTCGACCGCGCGCTCGAGACGGGCCGCACGTTCGACTTCGCGCCCGAGCACGTCTCGTACTTCACGACGCCGTCGCTGATGCGCATGCTGTCACGCTGCGGCGTGGTCGAGCAGCGGATCGGGCACGGCTACCAGAAGGACGTGATCTACACGTTCGCGCGGCTCGGCCGCGGCCTGGCGCAGGTGCAGCACGCGCGTGCCGCCGAAGCGTTCCGCAGCGCCACGCGCGAGTCGCTCGCGCACCTCAAGCGGCAGATCGATGGGCTGGCGGTGTCCGGCCGGCGGATCGCGATCTGGGGCGCGAGCGGCGAGGCCGCCGCGTTCATCGCGCAGGTCGCCACCGACGCGCGGCGTGTGGGGTTCGTCGTCGACACCGACCCGGAGCTCATCGGCAAGCGCGTGCCCGCGACGGGCCACGAGATCCGCTCGCCGCAGTGGCTGAGCGCGAATCCGGTCGACGTCGTGATCATCCCCGCCGCTCGCCGCGCGCGGCACATCGTGCGCGAGATGGTGATCCACGACGTGCGCTGCGACCGCGTGCTCGTGGAGAGCCGCGGCCGGCTCATCGACTACGTCACCGACGCGCGCGACGCGCGCGACGCCTCGCTGCGCGAGCAAGGGGCGACCGCGCTGGCCAGCTGATCCGGCCGATCGTCCCGCCGGGCCCCTTACATCACCGGCCCGATGACCCACGGCGCGAACTCCTCCTCGCCGACCCCCGAGAGCTCGCTCTTGCTGCGCTTGCCCGAGGCGACCGCGACGATCTCCTCGAAGATCCGCTGACCGACCACCGGGAGCGGCGTGCCCTCGAGGATCACGCCGCAGTTGATGTCCATGTCCTCCTCCATGTGCCGGTACATGAGGGAGTTCGTGGCGAGCTTGATCGACGGCACGGGCTTGCAGCCGAAGACCGAGCCGCGGCCGGTCGTGAAGCAGACGACGTTGCAGCCCCCCGCCACCAGGCCCGTGATCGAGACGGGGTCGAGGCCCGGCGTGTCCATGAACACGAACCCGCGCGTGGTGATCGGCTCGCCGTACATGAAGACGTCCATCATCGGCGTCGTCCCGCCCTTCGTGACGCCGCCGAGCGACTTCTCGAACACCGTCGTGAGGCCGCCGGCCTTGTTCCCGGGCGCCGGGTTGTTGTCCATGGCGTCAATCCCCCGGGCGTACCACTCCCACCACTTGTAGCGGTCGATGAGCTTCTTCGCGACGCCCTCGCTGATCGCGCGGCGGATCAACAGGTGCTCGGCGCCGTAGATCTCCGGCGTCTCCGCGAGCACGCCGGTGCCGCCGTAGCGCACGAGCTCGTCGACCGCCCAGCCGAGCGCCGGGTTCGCGGTCATGCCGCTGTTCGCGTCCGAGCCGCCGCAGTTCGTCGCGAGGCAGATCTCGGAGACCGGCTGCTTCGTGCGCTTCACGTCGTTGGCGATCGGCAGGAGCTTCGCGACCTCGGTCGTGGCGCGCTCGACGGTCTTCCGGATCCCGCCGGCCTCCTGGATGTTCACCAGGAACGGCTTGCGCTCCGGGTGCCCGGGCACCGACATCTTCTGCCGGTCGATCATCACCGCGGCCTGATTGGTCTCGCAGCCGAGCCCCACCACGACGTACGCGGCGACGTTCGGATGCTTCGCGTACCCGGCGAGCACGCGCTGCAGCGCCAGGTGCTCCTCGCCGAACAGCTTGGTGCCGCACCCGCCCTTGTGCGTGATCGCGATCACGCCGTCGATGTTCGGATGGTCTTTCGTCACGTCGCGGAACTTGTCCTTCACGAACTGGGAGACACTCGCGGAGCAGTTCACGCCGGAGATGATCGCGATGTAGTTGCGCGTCCCGACACGTCCGTCCTCGCGCTTGTAGCCGTCGAACGTGCGCATCTGATCGGGCGGATAGAAGGCGACGGGCTTCACGTCGACACCGACCTCGTAGCGATCGGCCGAGAGGTCGCCGATGCCGAGGTTCTGCGTGTGCACGTGATCGCCGACCGCGATGTCCTCGGTCGCGAACCCGATCACCTGCCCGTAGCGCCGCACCGGCTGGTCCCGGCGCACCGCGCGGCGCGCGACCTTGTGGCCCGGCCTGATGTCCTGGCGTACCTCGATCCGACTCGAGCCGTCCTCGAGCACCGTGCCGACCGGGAGCTCGGCCTTGGCGACCGCCACGTCGTCTTCGGGCTTGAGCACGATCGCCTTGTCGGTCAGCGCATACGTCGCCATCTGCGGGATCTCCTTCGTGGACTTGGGGGCTCGACGACTATACCGCGTCAGCTCGCCGGCGCCTTGATCTGCAGGACGGCGGGCGGCTCGGTCTCGATCTGGATCGTGGTGTGGTCGATGCCGAAGCGGGTGTGCAGCAGCGCGTGGAGCGCGTCGAGCAGGCGCTCGCTCTCGCGCACGTCGTGCACGATCACGTGCGCGCTCATCGCGTCGCGGCCGGACGTCAGCGTCCACACGTGCAGGTCGTGCACGCGCCTCACCCCCGCGACCTGCGTCATCGCCTCCTCGATCGCCGACAGGTCGAGGTGCGCCGGCACGCCTTCGAGCAGCACGTTGACCGCCTGACGGAGCAGGCCCCACGTGCGCGGCACGATGAAGAGGGCGATGCCGGCGCTCACGATCGGATCCGCCGCCGTCCAGCCCGTCACGAGCACGACGCCCGCGGCCGCGAGCACACCGAGCGAGCTCACCGCGTCGCTGAGGACCTCGAGATACGCGGCGCGCACGTTGAGGCTCGCTTCCGCGTCGCGATGGAGCAGCCACGCGCCGGCGAGGTTGACGAGGAGGCCGAGGCCGCCGATCGCGAGCATCGGCGCGCCGAGCACGGGCCGCGGATGGCGCAGCCGCTCCCACGCCTCCACGAGGATCAGACCGGCGACCGCGAGCAGCACGAGCGCGTTCACCAGCGCGGCGAGGATCTCGGCGCGGTAGTACCCATACGTCTTCGCGGGCGTCGGCGGGCGCGACGCGACCCAGATCGCGAACAGCGCGAGGCCGAGGCCGCCGACGTCGGTCAGCATGTGCGCGGCGTCCGCGAGCAGCGCGAGACTGCCCGTGACGAACGCGCCGACCAGCTCGACGATCATGTAGCCACCCGTCAGCGCGAGCGCGGCGAGCAGCGCGCCCCGCGAGCGCGCCGCGGCCGTCTCACGGTGCGAGTGGGCCATGCCCAGGATGGTAGCGCGAGACCCGCGTAGAATCGTCCTCATGCTGACCGACCACACCGTCACGCTCCACGGCTCGCGCTTCCACTACACCGAGCAGGGCGATCCCGCCGCCCCTGCGGTGATCATGCTCCACGGCGTCACCGGCCACGCGCGCACGTGGGACGACGAGGGCGCCGCTCTCGCCGGGCGCTACCGCGTGCTGGCGCTCGACCAGCGCGGGCACGGCGACTCCGATCCGCCGCCGGACACCGACTACACGATCGCCGCGCTGAGCGGCGACCTCGCCGCGTTCGCCGACACGCTCGGCCTTCGCACGTTCGCGATCGTCGCGCTCTCGCTCGGCGGGCGCGTCGCGATGCAGTACGCCGGCACGAACCCGGGGCGCGTGACGCGGCTCGTGGTGGTCGACATCGGCCCCGACATCGCGCCGGACGGCCGCATGCGCGTCGGCACGATGATGGCGGCGACGCCGGAGCGCTTCGAGACGATCGACGCCGTGCTCGCGTACCAGCGCGCGAACAACCCGCGCTACACGGAGGCGCTGCTGCGCGCGCGCGTGCAGCACGGCGTGCGTCCGCTCCCCGGCGGCGGCTTCACCTGGAAGTACGATCGCGGCCTGCGCGACCTCGTGCGGAGCGGGAGATGGAGCGACCCGATCGACCTCTGGCGGGCGTGGCACGCGCTCACGTGCCCCACCCTGCTCGTGCGCGGCGCCGCGTCCGACATCCTCACCGCCGACATGGCGAAGAAGATGGTCGACGCGCAGCCGAACGCACGCCTCGTCGAGGTGGACGATGCCGGCCACACCGTGCCCGGCGATCAGCCGGCGGCGTTCGTGAAGCTCCTGCGGGAGTTCCTCGACTGAGACTCGGCGCGCTGTGGCTCGGGAGCTTCGCGTTCTTCGTCTCGTTCTTCCTGCTCCTCCCGACGTTCCCGCTCTACGCGCAGCATCTCGGCCTCGAGAGCGGCGCGATCGGCGTCGTCACCGCGGCGTTCGCGCTCGCGTCGATGGGCCTGCGCGGCTGGGCCGGATGGGCCGCGGACCGTTACGGACGCCGGCCGTTGCTGCTCGTCGGCGGCGCGATCTTCATGACTGCGCCCGGCGCGTACGCGGCGGCGGCGGGCGCGGCGTCGCTGTTCCTCGTGCGGCTCGCGCACGGCGCGGGGATGGGCCTGTTGCCGACAGCCGCCACCGCGATGGTGCCGACGTCGCGCCGCCCGCGCGGCGCGCGGAGGTGCTCGGGATGTTCGGCATGGCGAGCGGCCTGGCGCTCGCGCTCGGACCGGGCACCGGCGTGATGATCGCGCGCGCGTTCGGATTCCCCGCCCTGTTCGCTTCGGCGAGCGCGCTCGCCACCGTGGGCTTCGCCTGCATGCTGCTCGTGCCCGAGACGCACACGGCGCGCGAGAGCCACCGCTTCCGCCTGGCCGACACGATGACCCGCGGCGCGCTGTTCCCGTCGTGGATCATGCTCGGCACGACCGTGACGTACGGCGCGCTGATCTCGTTCCTCCCGCTGCACGCGGACGCGCGCGGGCTCAATCCCGGCGCGTTCTTCGTCGTCTACGCGCTCGCGCTGACCGTCGCGCGGCAGCCGGCGGGACGCCTCTCGGATCGTCACGGGCGCGCGCCGCTGGTCGTCGCCGGACTGATCGTCCTCGCCGCGGCGCTCGTGGTGCTCGCGTTCGCGGAGCGCGTGGCGAGCCTCGTGATCGGCGGCATCGTCTACGGCGTCGGGCACGGCATCACGCACACCGCGCTGCTCGCGTGGGCGGCGGACGGGGTCGCGCCCGGACAGCGTGGACGCGCGATGGGAACGATCTACACCGCGCTGGAGCTCGCGATCGCGCTCGGCTCGATCGCCGCGGGCGTCGCGGTCGCGGGCGTCGGATTCGCGGGGACCTTCGTCGGAGCCGCGGGCCTGGCGCTGGCCACGGCCGCGCTTGCCGCGACGCGACTCCGCCGCGGCGCCTGAGACCTCAGCCCGCGGCGGCGCGAGCGCGGCCTGGCGCTTACTGCTTTCCTGGGACGATCCAGAGGTAGACCGTGCGCGACTTCCCGTCCACATCGAGAGTCACCGCGCGGTCTGGAAGCCAGTCGCCCATGTCGACCCGGTACGACACGATGCGCGCGCCCGGGCGCAGTTCCCGCAGCAGCTTCGGGCGCAGCCGCTCGTTCAGCTCCTCGGAGAGATAGAGCGTCACCACAGTCGCGGGACTGGTGTCGACGTCGAAGATGTTGCGGTGAACGAAGCGTGCGCGGTCGGCGACACCGGCCGCCTCGGCGTTGCGGACACCTTCGGCGACGAGCGCCGGGACGATGTCGTAGCCGACGCCGCGCGCGCCGAAGTCACGCGCCGCCGCGACGACGATGCGGCCGTCGCCAGAGCCCAGGTCGTAGACGACGTCGCCGGGGCCGACGTTCGCCATGCGCAGCATCGTCGCGACCACGTGATGCGGTGTCGGCGCGTAGCGGACGTCCTGGCCGGGCTGGAGCTTCCCGGCGCAGCCGGCGAAGAGCATGGCGAGGACGACGAGGGTGATGCCGGGCACGCCCGTCACCGCTCGCGGAGCTTGCGCGCCGCCTCCGCGCGCATCTGCTGCATCGCGCGGGTCTCCTGATCCGAGTAGCGCTCCTCCGTCCACGGATCGGCGTGCATGTGATAGCCGTTCTGCTCCCAGAAGCCCGGCGGGTTCACGTCGAGGAACTCGAAGCCGCGCAGCCACTTGCTCGACTTCCAGAAGTAGAGCTTCGGCAGCACGAGCCGCATCGGACCGCCGTGGTCGGGCTCGAGCTCGCGGCCGTTGTGCTTCACCGCGAGGAGCACGTCGTCGTCGCGGAGATCGTCCAGCGAGGTGTTGGTCGTGTAGTCCGGGTCGGCGTGCTGCAGGACCCACTTCGCGTCGGGCCGCGGCCGCACGTGGTCGATGATCACGCGCGCCGGAACGCCTTCCCACTCGTTGTCGAGCTTCGACCACCGGGTCACGCAGTGGATGTCGGAGCGCACGGTCACGCGCGGCAGCTTCATGAACTCGTCCCACGTCCAGGTGGTCTCGTGCTCCACGAGCCCGAAGCACCTGAAGGTCCAGCGCTTCCTGTCCGCGTGCGGGGTCCGTCCGTAGGTGAGCACCGGCCACTTCTCGGTGAGGACCTGCCCCGGGGGAACGCGGTGCGCAACTGAGGGGTCGGGGCGCTTCATGCGCCTATAATAAAGGTCCATGGACGGTGAGAAGAAATTGGCGATGTTCATCGACTTCGAGAACATCGCCCGCGGGGTCAAGGAAGCGCAGTACAAGCAGTTCGAAGTCAAGCTGGTCCTCGAGCGGCTGCTGGAGAAGGGCAAGATCATCGTCCGCCGCGCCTACGCGGACTGGAACCGCTTCACCGAGTACAAGCGCCCGCTGCACGAGTTCGCGATCGAGCTCATCGACGTCCCCCAGAGCCGCTACAGCGGCAAGAACTCCGCCGACATCCGGATGGTCGTCGACGCCCTCGACCTCGCGTACGGCAAGAGCCACATCGACAGCTTCGCGCTCGTCTCCGGCGACTCGGACTTCTCGCCGCTCGTGTCCAAGCTCCGCGAGAACGACCGCTACGTGATCGGCCTCGGCGTGAAGTCGTCCTCGTCCGATCTCCTCGTCAGCAACTGCGACGAGTTCATCTTCTACGAGGACCTGATCCGCGAGACGAAGAAGACCACCCTCCTCCGCGGGCTGCCCGAGAAGAAGGCGGAGGCGATCAGCCAGCTCATCGACGCGATCCAGGCGCTGCAGCGCGAGAACAAGGAGACGCTCTGGGGCTCGATGGTCAAGCAGACGATGATCCGCAAGAACCCCGCGTTCAACGAGAGCTACTACGGCTACTCCACGTTCTCGAAGCTCCTCGAGGAAGCGGCCAAGCAGAAGATCGTGACGCTCGAGCGCGACGAGAAGAGCGGCACGTACGTGATCACCGCGCTCACGGAAGACGGCCGCGCGGCCTAGCGGCGGTAGTCGCTGACTCTTCCCGAGTCGCTCAGGAACGCCGTCAGGATCCAGCTCACCAGCGAGATCAGCAGCGCGCCGAGGAACGCGGCCCAGAATCCCGCCACCGTGAAGCCGTCCACGAAAACCGACGTCAGCCAGAGACAGAACGCGTTGAGCACGAGCAGGAAGAACCCGAGCGTCACCAGCGTGATGGGCAGCGTGAGCACGACGAGGATCGGGCGCACGATCGCGTTGATGACGCCGAGCACGAGCCCCGCCGCGAGCGCCGCGGTGAGCGAGCGCACGTGAAGCCCGGGCACGATCTGCGCGGCGAGCAGGATCGCTCCCGCGTTGACGAGCACGCGGATGACAAAGCCCATGCCCCATCGTATTCTGAGGTCCCGTGAAGCGCATCCTGCTCGTCACCCTCGTCCTGGTCGCCGCCGCCGCCGTGCTCGTGCTCGTGCCGCGAAGCCGCGCGCAGGTGCAGGTGACGCTCGAGCCGTCGATGACGAAGGGGGCGGCGGACAGCCGTGTCACGATCGTCGAGTTCTCGGACTATCAGTGACCGTACTGCCAGCGCGTCCAGCGGTCGCTGGACCAGATCCTGAAGGAGTACGACGGGCGCGTGCGGCTGGTGTTCAAGGACATGCCGCTCGCGTTCCACGACAAGGCGCGCCCCGCCCACGAGGCGGCGCGCTGCGCCGCCGAAGCCGGAAAGTTCTGGCCGTATCACGACCGCCTCTTCGACGCGCAGCCCGCCTTCGACCGTGACGAGCTGATCCAGTACGCGGTGGATCTCGGCATCGAGAAGGCGGCGTTCGCGCGCTGCCTGGACGAGCGGCGCTTCGCCGCCGCCGTCGAGGCCGACGTGGCGCAGGCACGCGCGCTCGGCATCAACGGCACCCCGACGTTTCTCATCAACGGCCGCTCGCTCGTCGGCGCGCATCCGATCGAAGCCTTTCGCTCGGTCATCGACGACGCGTTGAAGACGCCCTGATGGCCTTCGTCCGCGCGGCGTCCGTCGGCGACATCCCGGTCGGCCACGGCGCCCTCGTCGACGTGAAGGGCGTTACGATTGCGTTATTCAACGCCGGCGGCAATCAGTTCCACGCGACGAGTCCGCTGTGTCCGCACGAAGATGGGCCGCTCGCGGAAGGCTGGCTCGAGGGCGACGCGGTGGTGTGCCCCTGGCACGGCTTCGACTTCGGTCTCCAAAACGGCCGCTGCCGCGTCGATGAAGGACTGAGCATCGCCGTCTATCCCGTCCGCGTGGTGGGCGAGGGCGTCGAAGTCGACCTCCCGTGACGCGTTCCCGGTTGTCTGGGATCGCGGGCATTGATAGGTTAGTGGGGCAGCAGTGAGGTTGAATCCATTCCCGCTTCGAGGTGACACCGGTGGGTGAGCGTGCCGTCAAGCATGTACGGAAGTTCCTGGGCCAGCGCCTGCGGGCCCTCCGAAAGCAGCGCCTTCTTTCCCAGGAGCGCCTCGGACATCGTTCGGGGCTCAGCGGCAAGTTCATCGGCGAGGTCGAGCGCGGCGAGAAGTCGATCTCGATCGACAGCCTCTATCGCGTGTCCGTCGCGCTCGAAGTTCCCCTGCGGGATCTGACGGACGTGCGCGCGGACAAGGAGAAGGCGGTCCCGAGCGAGGAAGCGGAGAAGATCTTCGCGCTCGTCAGCGGCCGCCGGCGTCCCGAGGACATCCGCAAGGCCTACGACGTGCTGCGGGCGATGTTCGGCAAGGCCTCCTAGCCACCCCCGTCACGAAAGGCGTCCCACGCATGACAGCGGAACAACTCTGGACCGGCGTCGGTCTGCTCGGTCAGTCGCTCTTCTCCGCGCGCTTCCTCGTGCAGTGGATCGCGTCGGAGCGGCGAAAGCAGAGCGTCGTCCCGCGGCAGTTCTGGTACTTCTCGATCGGCGGCGGCGTCGTGTTGCTGCTCTACTCGATCTATCGCCAGGACATCGTCTTCATCATCGGCCAGGGCGCGGGGCTCTTCGTCTATCTGCGCAACCTCTACTTCGTCTCGAGGCGTCCCGCGCAACCGGCCCACCGCTGATCCTCCGTGTAGAATGCGTGCCATGCTGAACTGGGCCCAGAGCCACACGCGTCCCATCCTGATGATCCCGGGCCCGACCGAGCTGCCCTTCCCCGTGATCCAGGCGATGAATCAGCCGCCCGCGATCCAGTACGACAGGAGCTTCGACGAGCAGGTCCTCGAGCCGACGGTGCTCGCGCTGCGTGACGTGTTCCAGACGCGCGGCGAGGTCATCATCATGCCGGGCTCCGGACGCACGGCGCTCGAAGCCTCCGCGCTCTCGGTGATCGAGCCCGGCGATCGCGTGCTCGTGATCGTCGCCGGCGTGTTCGGCGCGCTCATGAAGGAGATCATGACCCGCGCGGGCGCCGAGGTGACCGAGTTCACGGTCGAGCTCGGCGCGCGTCTCGATCTGGCACGGCTCGGCGCCGAAGTGGCGCGCGTCCGGCCGAAGGCGGTCACGCTCGTGCACAACGAGACGTCGACCGGCACCACGTATCCCGCGGCGGACGTCGGCAGGATCGCGCGCGACGCGGGCGCGCTGTTCATGCTCGACACGGTGTCGGCGATCGCGGGCATCGACGTGCGCACCGACGAGTGGGGCGTCGACCTCAACATGACGGGCTCGCAGAAGTGTCTCGCGGCGCCGCTGGGCATGGCGCTCGTCTCCGTCAGCGACCGCGCGTGGGAGGCGATGGAGCGGCGCAAGGAGCGCCCGTCGAGCCTCGTCTACGATCTCCAGCGCTGGAAGGAGCGCTGGATTCCGGCGTCGCGCGGCGGCCAGGTGCCGGACGGCGCGCCGCGCAGCCAGCCGATCTCCATTCCCACGCACCTGACCGCGGCGATGCGCGTCTCCGCGCGCCTGATCCTCGAGGAAGGCCTTCCCCACCGGTTCCGCCGTCACGACGTCGCGGCCGGCGCGCTGCGCGCGGGCGCGGCCGCGATGGGCCTCGAGATGTTCGCGGACGCCGCGATCCTCTCCAGCACGGTCGCGTGCCTCAAGGCGCCGAAGGGCGTCGACACCGGCGCGGTCGTCGCGCGGATGCGCGATCAGTACGGAATCCTGATCGGCACCGGCCTCGACCGGATCCGCGCGACCACCCTGCGCATCGGCACCATGGGCATGACGGCGAGCCCGCAGTACGTGCTGCCGACGCTCTCCGCGCTCGAGATGACGCTGCGCGATCTCGGCCACGCGGCCGAGCCCGGCGCCGGCGTGGCGGCGGCGCAGCGCGCCTTCGCGGCCGCGGCCTGACGCGCATGGCCACGCAGATCATCGTCCCGGACGATTTCCCCTCGGTCTTCGAGAACTCGGTCGCGCACGAGAAGTGCAAGGCGCTCGGCGACGTGAAGGTCATCACCGCGCGCGGCGCCGACGAAGAAGCCGAGCTGATCAAGCGCATCGGACGCGCGGGCATCGCGATCAACATCCGCGCGCACGCGCATTTCACCGACGCCGTGTTCGCCGCGTGCCCGGCGCTGAAGATGGTCTCGGTGTGGGGCACGGGCGTCGACAACTTCGACCTCACCGCGGCGGGCCGGCGCGGCGTGACGATCTGCAACACGCCCGGCGTCAACGCCTTCGCGGTCGCCGAGCACGCGATCGCGCTCATGCTGGCCGTCGGGCGCAAGATCCCGCGCATCGATCGCGAGATGCGCGAGGGCAAGTGGCCGCGCGAGCAGCTCGTGCAGTGCCTCGGCAAGACGCTGGGCGTCTTCGGCACCGGCAAGATCGGCGCGCGGGTGATCGAGATCGCGCGCGCGCTCGGCATGACGGTGCTCGCGTACAGCGCGACCGGCGACGCCGCGCGCGTGGCGAGCCTCGGCGCGAGATCCGCGACGAAGGAAGAGATCCTGCGCGACGCCGACTTCATCAGCCTCAACCTTCGGCTGGCTCCCGACACGCGAGGCTTCCTCTCGCGGCGGGACCTCGCGCTCGTCAAGAAGAGCGCGATCCTCATCAATACCGGGCGCGGCGCGCTGGTCGAGCGCGAGGCCCTGATCGACGCGCTCTCCAGCGGCAAGCTCGCCGGCGCCGGGCTCGACGTCTTCCACGACGAGCCGGTCAAGCCCGATGATCCGCTGCTGACGATGCCGAACGTCGTGCTGTCGCCGCATCACGCGGGACAGACGCCGGAAGTCGTGCGCGACGGGCTGCTCGCGGCCGTGAAGAACGTCGAGAACTACCTGGCCGGCACGCCCACCGACGTCGTCGTCGCTCCCGTCCGTTAGCGCTTCGCGCGGCCTCCGCCAGTGAGTCTCGTGAAAGCGGGCGACGCGCCGCCGGCCTGGGGGGGGGCCGGGTCGCGCGGAGGTCAAGCGCCGGAGGGCGGGAGGACTTGCATGTCGACGGCCGAAGGCCGTCGACAGCGAGGCCGGAGCCCGACAGCGCCGCGGAGCGCGTGCCCGGCCCCCAGGCCGGCGGCGCGTCACCCGATTTCACGAGACTCATTAGTTCTCCGCCGTGCGATACGCGCGGCCGTCCCACACGAGGCGGATCGCCCCCTGGCCGCGCGGATAGAACACGAGGTCGGTGAAGCCGTCGGTGGACGACGGCTGCCTGCGCAGCATGCCGAAGATCTCGACGAGCAGGCGCCACTGCCCGTCGATGAGCACGAAGAGCCCCTCGTCGCATCCGCCCGCGCCGCAGCGATCGTTGCGCACGAGGTAGCCGCGGTGCCGTGAGACCTTCCACGGGATGAGCCGGAACGCGAAGCCTGCCTCGGACGCGGGCTTGCCGTTGTCCTGGTAGAGGCAGCCGGTCTTTTCGTTGGCGCAGCCGGCCGTGCGAAGAATCGGCTCGAGCTTGTCGAGGTCGGCGGCGGAGAACACGTCGGTCTCGGCGCGCCACACGAGGCTGGCGTCGATCCCTCGCTTCTCGACGGGCTGCTCGACCGCCGCCTCCTGTGCCGGCTTCTTGCCTTTCTTCTTCGCCGGCGCGGCATCGGCAGCATTCCCGGCCATGAGAAGCGCCAGCCCGAGGGCGAGAGCTGTTCGTTCGACCGATCGACGCCGACTCATCCGCTCGCAGTGTCGAGCGCCGGTTTCACCGGCGCAACTCCCGCGGGAGATTTCGGAGGGGGCCTGACGGCCCCCGCCGAGCTCTTCACGCCAGATGTTTCTTCAGCCAGTCGTTGCAGCGCTTCCACGCATCCGCGGCCGCCGCGGCCCGATACGACGGCCGGTAGTCGGCGTGGAATCCGTGCGGCGCGTCGGGATACACCACGATCTCGACGTTCTGGTTGCCCGCGGCCTTGACCAGCTCGCCGAACTTCTTCGCGTCTTCCGGCTTCGGGTTCTGGTCCGTCTCGCCGAAGAGGCCGAGGAACGGGATCTTGACGTCCTTCGCGAGATCGAAGCCCGTCACGTCGCCCGACTTGCCCTTGTACGGCCGCGCGGGCGGGCCGTACCAGGCCACCGCCACCTTCATGTCAGGGTTCGTCGCCGCGATCTGGATCACCGACGAGCCGCCCCAGCACCAGCCGGTGACGCCCACGCGATCCTTGCGCGCGCCCGGACGCGTCTTCGCCCAGTCGACCGCCGCCGCGACGTCGCCGAGCATCTGCTCGCGCGGCACCGCGAGAACGATCTTCAGGACGTCCTGGACGTTCGGAATGCTCTTCACGTCGCCCTCGCGCTGGAACAGCTCGGGCGCGACCGCGTGGAAGCCTTCCTTCGCGAACCGGCGCGCGCAGTCCTTGATGTATTCGTGCACGCCCCAGATCTCGCAGATCACGACGAGAATGGGATGGTTCGACCCGCTCGCCGGCCGGGCCTCGTACACGTTCATGTTGTAGCTGCCGATCTTCACCACTTCGTCGCTCGCGACGATGCCCTGCGTGTCCGTCTTGATCGCCTGGGCGAGCACCGTCTCGACTGAAAGGGCATACCCGGCGGCCGCGGCCGCGGTGCCGCTCGCTTTGAGCACCTGACGACGTGTCAGTCCCGCTTCCGTGCCCCCCATCGGTTCCTCCTGGGCTGCGTGAGGTTTCGGCGCGCGTGAGCGCGGCGCACGGTACCATAACTCGTCGGTTTTTATTGGGGTTCCGGGCCCCGGCTCCGTATCATCGTCGCGAACCCGACGGCGAGGTCGGAGGTCAGATGGATCTCCTCGAGGTCAAGAGCCGCATCGCGGAAGCCCTCGTCGAATCGATCTTCCGCCGTGCGCGGTACGCGGTCGAGCCTCACCGCGACGCGATGCCCCTGCGCCTCGGCCGCGAGGACTTCTCCCCCGACTTCCGCGTCCGCTACAAGGGCGACAACGGCACCGAGCAGTCCGCGCTGATCGAGGTGAAGTACCGCTCGTCCGTGGACCAGTTCATCTCGGTCGAGAACCAGCGCGGCGAGCGCTCGGTCTTCGTCGCCGCGCGGCGTCAGTGGCCGGAGCTCTGCTTCGTGTTCGTCACCGACCGGCCCCTGCCCGGGCGGTCGTCGTTCCAGGCGCTGTCCTTCCGCGACCGTCCCGCCGAGCAGCCGTTCGACACCGTGGATCTCGGCACGCTGGAGCGCTTCGGGATCTTCGCGCACAACATCACCGACCACGAGGAGCTGCTCCGCCGCATCTACGGCCTCCTGTCCGCGATCTGAACCGCATGGGGGGGCTCAGGGCGCCCCCCAAGCCCCCCCAACGCTCGCAACCGCCACGGCTTCGCCGTGGCGGTGCTCGGGCACGTGCGCGTAGTAGACTCCGCCGCATGGTCGCTGCCCGCAGCGATGTCGTGGGAAGCCTCCTGCGCCCCGCGGTCCTGGTCGACGCGCGCGCGTCGCTCGACGCGGGACGTCTCACCGCGTCCGAGTTCAAGCGCGTGGAGGATCGCGCGGTGGACGACGCCGTGGATCTGCAGCAGCGCGCGGGACTCGACGTCCTCACCGACGGGGAGCTCCGGCGCTACGCGTTCTTCGGGCACCTGATCGACGCCGTCGACGGCTTCGACAAGCTGGGCGGCTGGGCCATTCCCTTCCGCGACGAGGCGGGCGAGGAGCTCGTCTTCCGCCGCCCGGTCGTCGTCGAGAAGCTGCGCTGGCGCCGCAGCATGTGCGCCGAGGAGTTCACGTACCTGCGCGCGCGCACGACGCGCACGTGCAAGACCACGCTGATCAGCACACAACAGGCGGCGGCGTACTACGACCCCGAGCGCTCGGCGGGCGCGTATCCGACGCGCGACGCGTACCTCGCCGACATCGTCGATCTCACGCGGCGCGAGATCGACGAGCTGGCGCGCCTCGGCTGCACCTACGTGCAGATCGACGCCCCGCAGTACGCGGCGCTGCTCGATCCCGCGATGCGCGAGGGCTACCGGGCGCGCGGCAGCGATCCCGACGCGCTGATCGACGCGTGCATCGAGATGGACAACGCGGTGATCGCCGGCCATCGCGACGTGACGTTCGGCCTGCACGTCTGCCGCGGAAACAACCGGTCGAAGTTCTACGCGAGCGGCGACTACGGGCCCATCGCGCGCGTGTTCGGCAAGAGCCGCTTCCAGCGCTTCCTGCTCGAGTACGACGACGAGCGCTCGGGCGGCTTCGAGCCGCTGCGCGAGATGCCGGCCGACCGCGAGGTCGTCCTCGGGCTCGTGACGACGAAGAAGGAGCGCCTCGAGACCGTCGACGAGCTCCGGCGGCGCATCGACGAAGCCGCGAGGTACGTGCCGCTCGAGCGGCTCGCGCTGAGCCCGCAGTGCGGGTTCGCGTCCACGATGGAAGGCAACGTGATCACCCCCGAGCGGCAGCGCGAGAAGCTCGCGCTGGTGGCGGAGACCGCGCGCCTCGTGTGGGGCACATAGGAGGAGTCATGAGAGCACTCGCACTCGTCGCGCTGGCCCTGCTCGGCTTCTGGCCGGCGCCCGCCCTCGCGCAAGCGGTCAAGGTCGGCGCCGTCGTTCCGCTCACCGGCCGTTACGGCGCCGGCGGCGCGCAGGTTCGCGCCGGCTACGAGATCGCGGTCGAGCACGTCAACGCCGCGGGCGGCGTCACCATCGGCGGCAAGAAGCAGCCGCTCGAGCTGGTGCTGCTCGACGACGAGTCGGACGCGACCAAGACGGTCGCGCGCCTCGAATCGCTCGCCGCGCAGAACGTGGTCGCCTACCTCGGCGGCTTCGGCTCCGACCTTCACGCCGCCGCGGCGTCGGTCGCGGAGAAGAACAAGGTCCCGTATCTCGGCGTCGCGTTCGCGCTGCACAAGGTCCACCAGCAGGGCTTCAAGTACCTCTTCTCGCCGTTCTGGAAGTCGCCGGACGTGGGTCACGGCACGGCCGGACTCCTCTCGACGCTGTCCGAGCGTCCGAAGACCGTCGCGATCTTCCAGGAGAAGACCGACTGGGGACGCGAGATGACGACGGCGTGGACGGAGGCGAGCAAGGCCGCGGGCTACCAGATCGTGGTCAACGGCGAGTACGCGCCCGGCGCGAAGGACTTCTCCGACCTGATCCTCAAGGCGAAGAGCGCCAACGCCGACGCCGTGTTCGCGCTGCCCACGCCCCCCGACGGGATGACGATCGTCAAGCAGATGAAGGAGCTCGGCTACACGCCGAAGCTCGCGCTGTTCATCCGCGCGCCCGATCCGCCGGTGTGGCGCCAGAACCTCGGCAAGGACGGTGACTTCGTCGTCCTCTCCCCGGGCTGGCACTACGCGGTGAAGGCACCCGGCGTGAAGGAGCTGAACGACGCGCATCAGAAGAAGATCGGCCGCCCGGCCGATCCGATCGCCGGCCCCTCGTACGCGTGCGTGCAGATCCTCGCGGCCGCCCTCGGTCGCGCCGGCTCCGTCGATCGCGACAAGGTCCGCGACGCCATCGCCGCCACCGACATGACCACGGTCGTCGGCCCGGTGAAGTTCCGTCCGGACGGCACGGCGCAGATGCAAGGCGTCTTCGTGCAGTGGCTCAACGGCAAGCAGGAGCTCGTCTGGCCCAGGGAGTCGGCCACGGCCGCGTTCGCGTATCCGGCGCCGCCGTTCGACAAGCGCTGAGTCCGCCGATCCTTCTCGAGGTGGAGCGGGTGTCGAAGTCGTTCGGCGGCGTGCGCGCCGTCAGCGACGTCAGCTTCACGCTCGAGGAGGGCGCGATCGGCGGCGTCATGGGCCCGAACGGCTCGGGCAAGACGACGCTGTTCAACCTCATCGCGGGCGCGCTCGCCCCCGACAGCGGGCGCATCCGCCTGCGCGGCGCCGACGTCACCGGCCTGTCCCCGCACCGCGTGTGCGCGCGCGGCGTCGCGCGGACGTTCCAGCTCGTCCGCCCGTTCCGCGATCTCACCGCGCGCGAGAACGTGCTGGTCGGCCGGCTCTACGGGCGCGCGCGCGGGAGCACCGCGGAGGCGATCGCCGAAAGCGACCGCCTGCTGACGCTCGTCGGGCTCGAGGATCGCGCGAGCGTGCCGGCGATGCACCTGACCCTGATCGACCGCAAGCGGCTCGAGCTCGCGCGCGCGCTCGCGACGAAGCCCGAGCTCCTGCTGCTGGACGAGTTCCTCGCCGGCCTCAACCCCGCCGAGACGGCCGGCGCGATGGCGCTGATCCGTACCCTGCCCGCGCAGGGCGTGACCGTGCTGATGGTCGAGCACATCGTGTGGGCGCTGATGGATCTGTGCCGGCGGCTCGTCGTCGTCAGCGCCGGCGAGAAGATCGCCGACGGTCCCCCCGCCGAGGTCGCCGCGAATCCGGCCGTCGTCGACGCGTATCTCGGCGTGAGCCCGGCCGGAGCCTAGCAGCCCTGCTCGACGTTCAGGCTCTCGAAGCGTCGTACGGCGAAGCGCGCGCGCTCGCGGGCGTCACCCTCTCGGTCGCCCGCGGCGAGATCGTCGCGCTTCTCGGACCGAACGGCGCCGGCAAGAGCACGCTGCTGAAAACCGTGGCCGGGCTCGTGCGGCCGCGCGCGGGCGCGATCCGCTGGGACGGCGGCGACCTCGCGCGCGTGCACGCGCACGACATCGTGGCGCGCGGCCTCGTGCTGGTGCCCGAAGGCCGGCGGCTCTTCACGAGCCTGACCGTCGAGGAGAACCTCGAGCTCGGCGCCTTCTCGCCGCGCGCGCGCGCCGCCGCTCCCGAGAGTCGCGAGCGCGTCTACGCGCTCTTCCCCGTGCTCCGCGAGCGCCGGCGCCAGATCGTGCGCGCGCTCTCCGGCGGCCAGCAGCAGATGGTCGCCGTCGGCCGCGCGCTGATGAGCGCGCCGCGCCTGCTCATGCTCGACGAGCCGTCGCTCGGCATCGCGCCGCGCCTGGTGAGCGCGATCTTCGAGGCGCTGGCCGAGATCAACCGCGGCGGCGTCGCCGTGCTGCTCGTCGAGCAGAACGTGCCGGCGTCGCTGTCGCTCGCGCACCGCGCGTACGTGATGGAGGGCGGGCGCATCGTGCGCGAAGGGACCGGCGCGGCGCTGCTCCAGGACCCGCACGTGCGGCGGGCGTACCTGGGGCCGCTCGCGCGATGAAGGCCGCGCGATGAGCGTCCTCGCGCAGCAGCTCGTGCTCGGCCTCCTGATCGGCGGCCTGTACGGCCTCGCCGCCGCCGGGCTCGGGCTCGTCTTCGGCGTCATGAAGGTCCTGAACGTCGCGCACGGCGAGCTGATCATGCTCGGCGGCTACGGCGCGTTCTGGCTCGTCACGCTGCTCGGCATCGATCCGTTCGCGTCGCTCGGACTCGTGGTGCCGCTCGGGCTCGCGCTCGGCGTCATCCTCTACGTCGCGCTGTTCGGGTTCGTGGTGCGCGCCGACGAGGAGACGCGGGTGAAGAACTCCCTGCTCATCGGCTTCGGGCTGGCGCTCGCGCTCCACGCGACGGCGGTGCGGCTGTGGACCGCCGACGAGCGCTCGGTGCCGACGCCGTGGGGCGGCGCCGTGCTCAGCGTCGGCAATCTCTCGCTGCCGGTGGTCCGGCTCGCGAGCCTCGGGGTCGCGCTCGGGCTGATCGCGATCCTGCACCTGCTGCTCACGCGCTGGCGCTGGGGCAAGGCCGTCCGCGCCGCGGCCGAGGACTGGCAGGCGGCGCTGCTCACCGGCATCGACGTGCGGCGCGCGTACGTCCTCGCATTCGCGCTCGGCACGGGGCTCGCCGGCGCCGCCGGCACGCTGGTGACGATCAGCTATTCCGTGAGCCCGTCGATCGGTCTCGAGTGGAGCTTGAAGGCGCTCATCGTCATCGTGCTCGCCGGTCTCGGCTCGACGTTCGGCATCTTCGTCGGCGGGCTCGTGCTCGGCGTGGCGGAAGCGCTGAGCGCGTTCACGTTCGGCGGCCCGTACCGCGAGGTCGCCGGCCTCGTGCTGTTCGTGGTGATCCTCGTCGCGCGGCCCCGCGGGCTGTTCGGGCGATGACCACGGGGCACGAGCGCGCGTGGACGATCGGCATCCTCGCGGCGCTCGCGGCGCTCGCGCTCCTGCCGCTCGCGAAGCCGCGCGACGACACGCTGAACTTCGTCTTCGTGATCCTGCTCTCGATCACGATGGCCCAGAGCTGGAACATCGTGGCGGGCTTCGCCGGCCAGGTGAACCTCGGCCACGCCGCGTTCTTCGGCCTCGGCGCGCTGGTCGCGCGCACGCTCTGGATCGGCGGCACGCCGATCGCCGCGGGCATGGCGGCGGGCACGGCGGTCGCGGTCGCGTTCGCGCTGGTGATCGGCGTGGCCGCGTTCCGGCTGCGCGGCGCGTACTTCGCCATCGGCACCCTCGCGCTCGCCGAGATCTTCCGGACCACCGTCAGCAACGTGCTGCCGGAGATCTCGACGCTGCCCGTCGCCGCGATCGGCGGCTATCGCCTCACGCACCGCTACTACCTCGCGCTCGGCCTCGCGGCGGCGTCGATTGTTGTGGTCGCGGAGCTTTCGGGCTCGCGCCTCGGGCTCGGGATGCAGGCGATCCGCGACGACGAGGAAGCCGCGGAAGCTTCCGGCATCGGCGCGGTGAGGCTGAAGCTCACGGCGCTCGCGCTCTCGACCGCGCTCGCCGGGCTCGCGGGCGGCCTCTTCGCCTACTACCACATCAGCTATTACCCGGCGCACCCGTTCAGCCCGCACTGGACCTTCGACGCGCTCTTGATGACGTTCATCGGCGGCGTCGGCACGCTGCAGGGTCCTGTGCTCGGCGCCGTGCTCTACGTCGTGCTGAAGGAGTACCTCGCGCTCAGGTGGGTCGACATCCACCTCCTGATCTTCGGCGCGCTGTTCATCGCGATCGTGCTCGCGCTTCCGGGCGGCCTCGTGCAGGCGGCCGAGCGCGTGCGGGCCCTCACGCGATCGCGCTGACGCCCTTGCGCGCGTGCGAAGGGCCGGCGTAGAGTCGTCACGGCGACGTCGCTACGCCGATCACCGCCGATCTCACCGCGAAGGCGCAGAGCGACATCTACTCGAAGTCGTCCGTCGACCTCGCGCTGCGCGACGCGTTCCGGAAGATGCGGCACTTCCTGATGACCACGCGCGGGCTCACGGAGGACGAGGCGATCTCGCTGATGTCGGTGGCGATCGACTTCGGGGTCACGCAGGTGGTGGACGGCAACTGGGGCGTGCACGCGGTCATCAAGAAGAGCCTCTTCGCCGGCGAAGCGTGAGCGTGCCGCGCGCTCGCGTGCCCGCGCCGGCGGTCACGCGAGCGCGCGGACGATGAGCCCGGCCCCGAGCAGGGCGAGCAGCGTCAGCACGAGACGATTGAACGCGCGCTGATCGAGCCGGTCCTGGACCGTCAGGCCGAGCCGGAAGCCCGCGAGCGCGACGAGCGTCAGCAGCGCGGAGAGCCCGAGCAGCGGCCACGTCAGCAGGCCGTACCAGGCGACGGCGCCGAGCTGGACGAGCTTGTAGAGCACGAACGTCACCGCGATCGCGCGCACGAAGTCGTGCTTCGGGAGCCCGAGCGCGTAGAAGTAGATGACGAGCGGCGTGCCGGGCACGTTCGTGACCCCGCCGATCACGCCGACGACGAAGCCGACCGGAGGATCGAGCCACCGCTCCCATCCCGGCCGCACCCGCGGCGTCCATCCGGTCAGGTTCAGCGCCACGAACGCGACGATCGTCACGCCCAGCACGATCAGCGCGGTCCGCCCGGAGAGGACGGAGAGCAGTCGCGTCCCGACGACCGTGCCGATCGCGCCGGGCGCGATCAACGCCGCGAAGCGCCGCACGGTCGCGCGGACGTCGCCCCGACGGACCGCCTGCACGGAATCCATCACGATGTTCGGGAGGATGAGGAGGACGACCGCCGCTTTGACGTCCACGAACAACGCCAGCAGCGGCGTGCCGAGCGTCGGACACCCGAAGCCGATCGCGCCCTTGACGAGGGCGGCGGCGAGGACGGCGAGCGCGCTCGCCAGGGCGGACGTTAGGACTTGATCGACTCCCAGAGCGCCTCGGCCGGATGCTTCGCGCGACGCCCGGCGAGGTGATCGATCTGCTGACGGCACGACACGCCGGGCGCGACCACGACGGTTTCGGGCGACGCCGCCTTCACGGCCGGACCGAGCCGGCGATTGCCGAGCGAGACGGACAGATCGTAGTGCTCGCGCTCGAAGCCGAACGAGCCCGCCATCCCGCAGCAGCCGGAATCGACTTCACTCACGTCGAACCCGGCCCACTTCAGCGCGGCGACCGTCGGCGCGGTGCCGACCATCGCCTTCTGATGGCAGTGGCCGTGGAGCAGCGCCTTCGTGCCGTGTCCACGGAACGGCAGCTCGAGCCCGCGTCCGCGCTCGCGCATCAGGAACTCTTCGAGCAGGAACGTCTGCTTCGCCACCACGCGCGCGTCTTCGTTGCGCACGAGGTCGACGGTCTCGTCGCGCAGCGTGAGCAGGCAGGACGGCTCGAGCCCGACGATCGGCACGCCGCGGCGCGCGTACGGCGCGAGCTGGGCGACGTTCCACTGCGAGTGCTCGCGCGCTTCTTCCAGCATGCCCTTCGAGATCAGCGGACGCCCGCAGCACTTGCGGTCGACGAGCACGACCTTGTAGCCGCCGGCCTCGAGCAGGTGCACGGCCGCGCGCCCGATCTCCGGCATGTTGTACGTGACGAACGTGTCGTGGAAGAGCACGACCTCGCCACGGGGCGCGCTCGCCGGCGCTTCGTGCTTTTTGAACCAGTCGGTGAACGTCTGCTCCGCGAGCGCCGGGAGCGGACGCCGGCGATCGATGCCCGCCACCTTCTCGAGCAGCCACCGGCTCAGCGGGAGAGTCGAGATCTTGTTGACGAGCCCGGGCATCCGGCTGCCGAGCGCGTTCGTGCGCGCGATGCGGCCGAACAGCTTGTTGCGCAGCGGGAGCCCGTGCTTCTTGTAGTAGTGGTGCAGGAACTCGTACTTCATCTTCGCCATGTCGACGTTCGCGGGGCACTCGGCCTTGCAGCCCTTGCACTCGAGGCAGAGGTCCATCACCTCGTAGAGCCGCTTGCCCGTGAACTCCGACGACGGCAGCTTGCCGGAGAGCACCGCGCGCAGCGCGTTGGCGCGGCCGCGCGTCGAGTGCTCCTCGTCCTTCGTCGCCATGTACGACGGGCACATCGTGCCCTCGAGCTTCTTCCTGCACTCCCCGACCCCGTTGCACATCTCCACGGCCGCCGCGTAGCCGCCGCGCTCGGAGAAATCGAGCAGCGTGATCGGCTCCCACGTCTTGTAGCTCGCGCCGTAGCGGAGGTGCTCGGTGACCGCCGGGCTCGCGACGATGTTGCCCGGATTCAGGCGGTTGTGCGGGTCGAACGCGCGCTTGAGCTCGCGGAACGCCTGCATGAGCTTCGGCCCGTACATGCGCTCGAGGAACGGGCTGCGCGCGCGGCCGTCGCCGTGCTCGCTCGAGATCGTGCCGTTGAACTCGACCACCAGGTCCGTGATCTCGTCCGCGATCTCCTTCACCTGCGTGATCCCGCGCGCGGTCTTGATGTTGATGGCGGGCCGGATGTGCAGGCAGCCGACCGAGCAGTGGCCGTAGTACGCGCCGTCCACCTGGTGCTTCGCGAAGATCTCGCGGAAGCGCGCGACAAACTTCGCGAGGTGCTTCGGGTCGACCGCCGTGTCCTCGACGAACGCGAGCGGCTTGGCGTCGCCGTGGGTGCCGAACAGCAGGCCGAGCCCGGCCTTGCGCAGCTTCCAGATCGACTGCTGCTCGGCGGGGTCGAGCGCGATCGACGTCGCGTAGCCGAAGCGCTCGCGCTGGCGCCGCGCCTCGAGCTCCTCGACCTTGGCGCGCACCGCCGCCTCGTCGTCGCCCGCGTATTCCACGATGAGGATCGCCGCGGGATCGCCCTGCACGAAGCCCATGCGCTTCGACTGCTCGATGTTGTTGCGCGCGAGGTCGAGGATCATCTTGTCGGTGAGCTCGACCGCGTACGGAGCCGTCTCGAGGATCGACTGCGAGCACTCGAGGGCTTCCTGGATGTCGTGGAAGTGGATCACGTCGAGCGCGGTGCGCTTCGGGCGATCCACCAGGCGCATCTTCGCCTCGAGGATCGTGACGAACGTGCCTTCCGAGCCCGTGACCACCCGGGCCATGCTGAGCGGCCGCGGCGCGCCGTTGCCGCCGCCCGCGAGCGAGTGGGGACGAACGGAGACACCGAGCAGCTCGTTGAGGTTGTAGCCGGCCACCCGGCGCCACTGGGCCGGATAGCGCGCGCGGATCTCTTCGCGGTAGGCGTCGCGGATGCGCGCGACCTCGCGGTAGATCGCGCCTTCGAGCCCCGCCGCGCGGGTCTTCGCCTCGAACGCCGACGGGCTGAGCTCGCCGAGCACGACCTTCGTGCCGTCGGAGAGCAGCACGGTCATCTCGATCACGTGGTCGACCGTGAGGCCGTACGCGATCGAGTGCGAGCCGCCCGAGTTGTTGCCCAGCATGCCGCCGACGGTCGCGCGGTTGGACGTCGAGGTGTCGGGTCCGAACAGCAAGCCCATCGGGCGGACGTGGTGATTGAGCTCGTCCTGGACGACGCCGGGCTGTACGCGCGCCCACTTCTCCCCGGCGTTCACCTCCAGCACGTTGTTCATGTAGCGCGAGAAGTCGAGGACGAGCGCGTGGTTCACCGTCTGCCCGGTGAGCGACGTGCCGCCGCCGCGCGAGAGGAACGCGATCTCGTGCTTGCGGGCCAGCTCGTGCGCCGCCTGCACGTCGTCCGCGTCGCGCGGGATCACCACGCCGACGGGCTCCATCTGGTACATCGACGCGTCCGTGGAGTACAGCAGCTTCGAGGCGGGGTCGAAGCGGACGTCTCCGCGAATCACCTTGCGGAGCTCGCGCTCGAGATCGTTCACGGAGGGCATTCTAACCTCGATCGATGTCGGCGTGATCGCCCGCGGCGTATCATACGCGCGTGACTCGGCTCCTGACCGGCCTCGCCCTCGCGCTCCTGCTCGCCACGCCCGCCTCCGCGGCGCCCGCCGCGCCCGGCTTCAAGGTGAAGCAGCTCGACGGCCCTCGCTCCTTCGACCTGCGCGAGATGGTCGGCAAGAAGGTCGTGGTGCTCCGCTTCCAGGCCAGCTACTGCAAGCCGTGCGCGAAGGAATCGGCGGCGCTGTCGCGTCTGACCCAGCGCTATGCGCCGCGCGGGGTCGAAGTCCTCGCGCTGCACGTGCAGGACACGGCGGCCGACGTGCGGCGCTTCATGAAGGCGCAGAAGCCCGGCTACACGATCGCGCTCGATCCCAAGCTCGTCATCGGCAACCGGTACGGCGCCAAGGGCACGCCGTACACGGTCGTCATCGACAGGAAGGGCGAGATCATCCTGCGCCACGCGGGCGAGGGCGCGATCACCCGGTTGCCCAAGGTCCTCGACGACGCGCTGACCCCTCCTCGCTGAAGGAGCGCCCAATGGCAACGACCACCACGATCGTCGGCAGCGGGAAGTACACCTACGAAGTCAACGAAGACTGGGCGCGGCTCCCGGACGGCTGGACGATGCCCGCGGCGGCGGTCACGGTGGATTCCGAGGATCGCGTCTACTGCTTCAACCGCTCCCCGGAGCACCCGGTCGTCGTCTTCGATCGGGAAGGCACGTACCTCTCGTCCTGGGGCGCCGGGCTCTTCGCCTTTCCCCATCTGATCCGTGTCGACGCCGACGACAACCTCTGGCTCATCGATCGCGATCACGGACAGCTGTATCTGTTCACGCGCACCGGCGAGCTGCTGCGGACCCTCGGCACCAGGGGCTTCCGCTCCGACACGGGCACGACGGAGCTGAGCTCCACCGCCTACACGAAGATCACGCGCAGCGCGGGGCCGTTCAACCTGCCGACCGACATCGCGGTCGCGCCCTCGGGCGAGATGTTCGTCACCGACGGCTACGGCAACGCGCGCGTGCACAAGTTCGCGGCCGACGGCTCGCTGCTCTTCTCCTGGGGCGAGCCGGGCACGCGGCCCGGCGAGTTCATGCTGCCGCACGCCGTGTGGATCGATCGCCGCGGGCGCGTGCTGGTGTGCGACCGCGAGAACGATCGCGTGCAGATCTTCGACCAGCAGGGCCGCTTCCTCGAGCAGTGGCCGACCAGGCTCATCGGCCCGGCGGTCATCTACGTCGACGGCGACGACATCGTGTACGTCGCCGAGCACAACGGGGGGCTCGTGAGCGTGCTCACGCTCGACGGCGAGCGGCTCGCGCAGTGGGGCGATCCGAGCTTCCGCTCGGTGCACGGCCTCTGGGGCGACTCGCGCGGCGATCTCTACGTCGCGCGGCCGGCGCCGGGCGCGGGCAGCCGCGGGCGGCGCATCGTGAAGTACACCCGCCAGCGCTGACAGGGTGCGGAAAGACGCGGCGCGGCCCGGCGGCGGCCTGGGATCAAGCGGCGAATGGAGGACACGAGGCCGCCCAGCGGCCTCGCAGTCCGACTTTTGAGCCGCGATCCCAGGCCGCCGCCGGGCCGCGCCGCGTCTTTCCGCACCCTGCTAGGCGTCGCGCGCGAGGAAGGCGCGCACGCGCTCGGTCAGCTCGCCCTTCGGGTAGATGGACGCGAGGAAGCGCGCGCGCGTCAGCGGGTCCGCGGCGAAGAACCGCTCGTAGAGGACCTGGCGGCTGCCGAACGCGCTGCCGGCGACGTCCCACGCCAGCCGGAAGAGCTTCACGCGGTCGCGCGCGCCGGACGTCTCGGTCGCGAGGTACTGGTCGATCCGCGGCCCCACCGGGCTCGCGAAATCCTCCTCGCCCGGGATCATCATGAAGCTGCTCGACCCGAGCAATTGAAGTATCTCCACCATTCGCGGATACGCGGACGTGAAGAGATTGCGCGTGGTCTCGATCGGGAGCAGCGCCGGGCACATCACGCCCCACTCGTCGAGCTGCGCGTCGGCCTCGGCCGCGCGCATGCACGCCTTCATCAGCTCCGTGTACATCATCAGCTCGCCGATCCGCTCCTCGGTGTGCGGCAGGTGCCCGTTGCCGAGCGTCTCGGTGACGAGCAGCGCGATGCCGAGCACGAACTCGCACTTCGCGACGTTCTTCGCCGCGCCCTGGTGCGCCGAATGCGCGCTCGAGTGGGTGGTCGGCGCGGTGCCGTTGACCAGCGCGACGTCGCCGAGCAGGAACACACGCTCCCACGGCACGAGCACGTCGTCGAAGAAGACGACGCAATCCATTTCCTCGAAGCGCGAGCCGAGCGGATGGTCGAAGTGCGAGCGGCCGAGGTCGAAACTTTCGCGACAGAGGAAGCGGAGCCCCGGCGTGCCGCACGGGACGGCGAAGTTGAGCGCGAACGGGCTGTGGCCCTCGGTCATCCGCCCGAGGCGCGGCGAATACACCGCGATCTCGTCGGAGAACGGCCCGAGCGTCGCGAGAATGCGCGCGCCCCGCACGATGATCCCGGCGTCGGTCTCGCGCACCACCGAGAGCGCCGTGCCTTCTTCCAGGTTGAAGCTGCCCGACTCGCGACGGCGCTGCAGGTTGATCAGCGAGTGCGTCAGCGTGAGGTCGTTCTCGCGGATGTGCTCGTAGTAGCGGCGGATGTTCTCGCCGAACTCCGGACGGTTCCGCGCGAAGTAGGCCGACGCCGCGCCCCACGCCGCGAACGTGACGTTCATGAAGTCGGGCGAGCGCCCCATCATCCCGCACGTGGCCCGCGCCCAGCGCAGCATCATGTCGCGGCGCGCTTCGAGCTCCGCCCGGGTACGCGGGATGATGAAGGAGAGGCCGACACGCGCTCCGCTGGTCGGCGAGACGTACGTCATCTCGTCGCGCAGCGCGGGATCGTGCTGCATGTCATAGAGCGCGGCGACGGCGTGCGCGCCGTTCCGCAACGCGGGGTGCGTGGTCACGTCCTTGACGCGCTCGCCCCGCAGCCAGACCTCCCGCTCCTGCTCCCGCAGCCCCGCGAGGTACTGGGCGCCGGTCCGCGCTGGCATGGCACCCGTGAGTCTACTAAACTCTCGCCACCCTGACGTCCTGCGAGGCGACCATGAGCGCAACGCGACGCACCACCCTCTTCCTGCTTCTCCTCACGGTGATCGTGCCGGCAGGCCCCGCCCTCGCGGCACCCGAGGGCCAGGTCACGTGGGCCGTGCACACCACGCTCGTGCCCTCCTGGTTCGATCCGGCCGAGATGATCCAGCAGACGCCGTTCATGGTCCTCTACGCGACCCACGACGCGCTCGTGAAGCCGATGCCGGGCAATCAGATGTCGCCGAGCCTCGCGGAGTCGTGGACGGTGTCGCGAGACGGGCTGCTCTACGATTTTGTTCTCCGAAAGGGCGTGAAGTTCCACAACGGCGATCCGGTGACGGCGGAGGACGTGAAGTTCTCGTTCGAGCGCTATCGCGGGACGTACGCGAAGACGCTCAAGGATCGAGTCGCCGCCGTCGAGACGCCGGACGCCGGCCGCGTACGTATCCGTCTCAAGACGCCGTGGCCCGACTTCATGACCTACTACGGCGGCCGCGCGACCGGCGCGGGATGGATCGTGCCGAAGAAATACCTCGAGAAAGTCGGCGACGACGGCTACAAAAAGGCGCCGATCGGCTCCGGCCCGTACAAGTTCGTCTCGTTCACGCCCGGCGTCGAGCTCGTGCTCGAAGCGTTCGACGGGTACTGGCGCAAGGTGCCCCACGTCAAACGGCTCGTGTTGCGCGTGGTGCCCGATCACGCCACGCGCGTGGCCGCGCTCAAGCGCGGCGACGCGGACATCGCGTACCTGATCAGCGGCGAGCTCGCCGAGGAGGTTCGCCGGACGCCGGGACTCAGCATCAAGACCGTGTTCCCGTCGAATCACTGGCTGACCTTCGCGGACCAGTTCGACCCGAAGTCGCCCTGGCACGACCAGCGCGTGCGTCTCGCGGCGAACCTCGCGATCGATCGCAAGACCCTCAACGAGGCCGCGACGCTCGGCTTCTCGAAGGTCACGCACAGCATCGTCCCGGCCAGCTTCGAGTTCTACTGGCAGCCCCCTGCGTATCCGCACGACCCTGCGCGCGCGAAACGCTTGCTGGCCGATGCCGGCTATCCGAACGGCTTCGACGCCGGCGATTTCTCGTGCGACCTCCAGGTCTGTCCGTGGGGCGAAGCGATGGTGAACGATCTCAAGGCGGTCGGCATCCGGCTGAAGCTGCGCGCGCTCGAGCGCGCGACGTTCTTCAAAGGCATCGCGGACAAGAAGATCCGCGGCGTCGTCTATCTCTTCCTCGGCTCCTCCGGGAACGCGGCGACGTGGCTCGAAAGCCAGGCGATCTCGGGCGGGACGTACGCGTACGGCGGCTATCCGGACGTCGACGGCCTCTTCCGGGAGCAGGCGAACGAGCTCGACCGCGCGAAGCGCGAGGCCACGCTCCATCGCATCCAGCAGCTCATCCACGAGCGCGCGATGTTCATCCCGATCTGGGACTTCGCGTTCCTGCACGGCGTCGGCCCGCGCGTGGAGGAATCCGGGCTCGGCCTGCTCGCGCCGTATGGCTTCTCGGCGCCCTACGAGGACGTGAAGCTGAAAGCAAAGTAGTCGAAAATCGCCTTGCCTAACTCCGTAAGGATCGCTACCTTCAGCGGCGCCATAGGTGGCTCTCCGAGCTAGTCGGCCCCTGCGACAGCAGAGGACCACTGTCGCAGGCATCGATCGCTGTGCGCGAAACCCAGGTTTTTGAGCCGGTCGTGTGCGTCCGTGGCGAACTCGCCGTGCGTAAACGTCAGATCGAATCGGACATCGCCAGCCTCGCGCAAGTGAAGGGCGACCAAGCAACGGCGCTTGGTCGTGTCTACCTTGATGAACTCAGGACTCGTCTCAAGGAAGAACAGATAGCTCAGCGACGCTGGAGCGTGCTCCAAGCCGGGATTTCCCTCGTAGCCGGCGCGTTACTGACGGTTGCCATACGCTGGTTCATGGATAGACGGCAGGCCGCGCGTACGGAGAGCGATCTTGTATCTCGCGCGCGGGCCGGCTAGTAGGCCGCCTCGCGGCCAACAACGTATAGTGCAGAAGTGCAGAGTCGATCTCTAGCACGACGACTCCATCATGAACACGCGAAACGAGCAGCATTGCGTTAAAGCGATCGCGTCTACGTCACACGAAGGTCAGCGGCTCGACGTGCGCCTCGCCGCGCGCGAAGCGCGCGAGGTCCAGCGGCGAGGCGTCCATCGTGACGCCGCGGCCGGCCGTGATCAGCTCGGCCATGAGCTGGCCCGCGATCGGGCCGTGCATGAAGCCGTGGCCGCTGAAGCCGGCGACCACGTAGAGACCGTCCGCGCCGTGGACGCGGCTCACGATGCCGGTCTGGTCCGGCGTCATCTCGTAGAGCCCGGCCCAGCCCCGCATGAGTCGCGCGTCGGCCAGCACCGGGGCGCGATGTATCGCTTTCTCGACCACGCGCGGCTCGAGCTCGCGATCGATCTCCGTGCTGAACGTCGGCGCCTCGCCCTGGCGGCCGATGCCCATCAGGATTCCGTCGCCCTCGCGGCGCAACGAGGAGCCCGCGTGCGGGTCGATGATGAACGGCGTCGCCATCGGGATCGCGTCGGCGGGAAACGCGGCGGTGATGAACTTGTGGCGGCGGCGCGGCGCCACGGGAATCTCGACGCCGGCGAGCGTGCCGACCACGCCTGACCACGCGCCGGTCGCGATCACCACCGCGCCGGCGTGCACCGTCTCCGCCGCCGTGACGACACCCGTCACCCGGTCACCGGCGCGCGCGAAGCCGCGGACCTCCTGCTGCTGCCGAATGGTGACACCGAGCTCGCGCGCGCGTGCGGCGATCGCGGTGCACGCGAGATAGGGATCGGCGTAGCCGTCGCGCGGTGAGTACGTCCCGCCCCGCAGGTCGTCCGTCCGCAAATACGGACACAGCTTCGAGACACCCGTCGCATCGAGCAGCTCGACGTCGACGCCGAGGCTCCGCTGCAGCGCCACGTTCTTGCGCGCCAGCGCCAGCTCGTCGTCCGTCGTGACGAGGATCAGGTAGCCGTGCTGGCGGAAGTTCGGATCGACGCCGAACTCGTCCTCGAAGCGCTCGTAGGTGACGATGCTGTGGGTGGTGAGCTCGACGCCGAGCCGGTTCGCGTACTGGTGGCGGATGCCGCCGCTCGCGAGCGCGGTCGACCCAGAGCAGACGCTGTCGCGCTCGAGCACGACCACGCGCCCCGCGCCGCGGCGTGCGAGATGATAGGCCGTGCTCACGCCCATGATCCCCGCGCCCACGATCACGACGTCCGCCGTCTGGCTCATCCCGGGCGATCATAGTCCGAGATGACGTACACGATCATCCGGGGCCTCCTGCGGCTGCTGCTCGCGATCTTCTACCGCCGCATCGAGGTGCACGGGCTGGAGCGAGTGCCGGCGCGTGGCCCCCTGGTGATCGCGGCCAACCACCACAACGCGCTCGTCGATCCGATGCTGCTGCTCGTGACGATCCCGCGACGGCTCGCGCCGCTCACGAAATCGACGCTGTTCCGGCATCCCGTGATCGCGCCCTTCCTGTGGCTCAGCGGCGCCGTCCCGGTCCACCGGCGCCAGGACGCGGGCGGCGGCCCGGTGTCCAACGTCGACATGTTCGCGACGGCCATCGATCGGTTGCGCGATGGCGGCGGCATCCTCATCTTCCCCGAAGGCGTGAGCCGCGCCATCCCGACGCTGCAACCGCTGCGCACGGGGATCGCACGCCTCGCGCTCGACGCCGCGACGGCATCGCCGCAAGCCGCGCCCACCGTGCTGCCCGTCGGGCTCGTGTTCCACAGGCCGGCCGACTTTCGCGCGGCGCGGGCGATCGTCGTCATCGGAGAGCCGGTGCCGTTCGCCGATCTCGTGGCCCGCCATCGCGAAGACCCGACGGAAGGGGTGCACGCGCTCACCGAGCGGGTGGCGAGCGCGCTGCGCGCGCTCATCGTCGAGGCGGAAGACATGCAGACGCTGCGCCTGCTCGAAGTCGCGCACGACGTCTGGCACGACAGCGCGGAACCCGCACCGAGCGTCGAACGCCTCGCGTGGATGCGCGAGGCCGCGCGCCGCCTGCACACGTTGCCCGAGGCGCTGCGCGATCGCATCGACGTGCTGCGGCGCGAGTTCGAGCGCTACGCGAAGGACGCGCGAGGCCGGGCCGATGCGCCGGCGCGCATCGGGCGCCGCCGCGCGCTGTGGAACGTCGTGCGACTGGTGTCGGGTCTTCCGCTCGCGCTGCTGGGCCTCGCCGTCCACTACCCGGGCTATCGCGTGACCGCGGCGGCCGTTCACGCGCTCCGTCCCGAGCCCGACGAGTCCGCCACGTTTCAGCTCGCAACCGGGCTCGTGCTGTTTCCCGTCTCGTGGGCGCTCGAAGCGGCGCTGCTCGCGTGGCTCGGCGGCGCGTGGGCGGTGGCCGCCTTCATCGTCGCGCTCGCGCCGAGCGGCTTCTACGCGCTGAGCTGGCGCTCCCGCGTGGCGAGACTCCGGCGCGATCTCGGCGCCTGGACCGGAGATCTCGCCACCCGGCGGCAGTGGCTGCGTCGCGAGCTCGAAGAGCTGGCGGAGCTTACGCGCTGAGCGCGGGGCTCACGGCTTCAGCATCACCTTGATCGCGCGGTCTTCCTTCTTGTCGAAGATCGCGTAGCCGCGCGGCGCCTCATCGAGCGGCATCGTGTGCGTCACGATGCGCGCGGGCCGGAGCTTGCCGAGCTTCACCAGCGGCATCAGCGGGGCGATGTAGTTGCGCGCGTTGCAGATGCCCATCTTGAGCGTGAGGTCCTTGAAGAACGCCTCGCGCGCCGGGAAGCCCATCGACGGCTCGACGTAGACGCCGACCGACGAGACGGTGCCCGCCGGGCGTACCGACTGGATGGCCTGCGTGAACGGCATCTCGTGGCCGACACACTCGAGCACCACGTCGGCGCCGTGTCCCCCGGTGCGCGAACGGATCTGCTCGGCCGGATCGCCGGCGTCGAGATTGACCGGCTCCGCGCCGAACTCCTCGGCGAGCTTCAGGCGATAGTCGACGCGGTCGACGGCGAACACGCGGGCGGGACCGAAGAGCTGCGCGGACTGCATCGCGAGCAGGCCGACCGGGCCCGCGCCGAAGACGGCCACGGTGTCGCCGGGCTTGATGCCGCCGTTCTCCGCGCAGCAGTACGCGGTGGAGAGGATGTCGCCGAGGAAGAGCGCGTCGTCGTCGGTGAGTGCTCCGTCGACTTTCTGACACAGGTGGTCGGCGAACGGCACGCGCACGCGCTCCGCCTGTCCCCCGCCGAACACGTGCCCGAAGCGGCCGCCGAACACCGCGCGGCCCGTCGTCGCGCACTGCGACGGCAGCTTCCGCTGACACCACTCGCAGTGCCCGCACGAGACGTTGAACGGCAGCACCACGCGGTCGCCCGCGCGCAGCGAGCGCACCGCGGCGCCCGTGTCCTCGACCACGCCCATGAACTCGTGGCCCATGATCGCGCCCTTCTGCACGAGCGCGCCGCCGCCCCGGCCGTGGTACTGGTGCAGGTCGGAGCCGCACACCGCGCTCGTGGTGATCCGCACGACCACGTCGGTCGGCTCGGTCACCCTGGGGTCCGGGACCGTCTCGGCGCGCACGTCGCCCACGCCATGGAACGTGATGGCCTTCATCTGCCCCTCCTGGTCTCCAGCTCGTACAGCGCGAGCGCCGCGGCGCCGCGCATGCTCGATCTCTTGTCGCCGGGAACGATCACGATCTTCGTCGCCGCGAGCGCGCGCTTGAACGCGTACTCGGCGGCGGCGTTCAGCAGGCGCTTCTCCAGCGCGACCAGCGAGGCCGCGACACCACCGGTCACCACCACGACGTCGGGGTTCAGGCCGTTGATGACGACGCCCAGGATCGCGCCCATCGCGCGACACGCCTCGTCGACGATCGCGCTCGCGACGGTCTCGCCCTCCTCCGCGAGCCTGAACACGAACGGCGCGTCGATGCGCGCGGGATCACCGCCCGCGGCGGCGAGCAACGATCGGCCGTCCGCCTGCATCGCGCGCGTGCGCGCCGCTTCCGCGATGGCCCGGCCGCTCGCGTAGAGCGCGAGACAGCCGCGCCCGCCGCACCAGCACGCCGGCCCGTCGAAGTCGATCGGCACGTGGCCGAGCTCGGCGCCGAAGCCGTGGGCGCCGCGCAGCAGTCGGCCGTCGACGACGATGCCGGACCCGAAGCCCGTGCCCGGCGCGAGCACGACGAGCGAGCGCGCGCCGCGCCCGGCGCCGAACCGCCACTCCCCGAGCGCGAGCGCGTTGACGTCGTTGTCGATGAACACCCGGATCCCGAAGCGGTCGGTGAGGAGCCGCGCGAGCGGCACTCCCGCGAGCTCGGGAACGTGGTGCGCCTCTTCGCCGACGATGCCCTGCTCGGCGTCGACGACCGCCGGCACGCCGATCCCGATGGCGGCCGGCGTCGCGCGCGCGTCCGCGCGGAGCGCGTCGACGAGCGTCTCGATCGTCCGGCGTGCGGTGCCGGGACCGCCGGCGTACGTGGCGAGCTGGCGCTCGGCGAGCACGTCGCCCGCGTCGCCGACGATGCCGGCGGCCGTCGTCGTGCCGCCGACGTCGACGGCCAGCACGCTCATAGGCTCGCCTCGGACGGCGGGGCCCCAGCCCCGCGACGTCCTGCCGCTCGCACTCCCATCACAGCGCGCGGAAGTCGCAGAGCGTGATGCCGAGCGCGCGCGCCGCCGCCCGCGCGGCCGGCGAGCCGAGGCCGGCGAGCTCGACCTCGCGCTGCCGCCCGTAGCGGCTGTAGCTCAGCTCCGCGTCGCACCATCCCGGGTGGCACATGAATTCCGACGTGCCCGGCGGCAGCGCGCGCAGCTGCCGCAGCGTGCGCGCGAGCGACCAGTACGCGTCCGGTCCCGACTCCCCGAAGAAGTAGTCGGTCGTGCGCAGACCCGCGCTTCGCGTGCGGGCACGCGCGCCGGGGTCCTGGCTCCGCACCGGAACCCCGAGCTCCCGCGCCGCCGAGAGGACGACCTCCCGCACCGGCGCGTGCAGCCCGACGTGATGATGCGAGTCGAGGTGCGTGGGGCCGTGGCCGGAGAGCTTCTCGAACCGCTCGATCTGCGCCGCGACCTCGCGCTCGACGTCCTTCGCGTCCGCGCGCGCGGCCGCGCGCCGCGCGTCGCGCACGAACGCGCCGCCGGACTCCACGAGCGAGGCGCCGCGCGTCAGCGGCTCGCCGAGCGTGAGGTTGACGTGGAGGCCCACGCCGAGGCCCGCGTCGCGCGCGCGCGCGAGGACGTCACGCGGCACGTCGCGGTTCACGATCATCGTGGTGCTCGTGACGATCCCGTGACGATGCGCGAGCAGGATCCCCTCGCTGACGCCGGGCGTGAGGCCGAAGTCGTCGGCGTTGACGATGAGGCACCTCACGGCCGCGTCCCTTCGATGATGAAGCGCTCCACCGTGCGCGGCAGCCCGTGCGCCGGCAAGGTCGCCTCCCGATCGATCGTGCGGAGGTGCTCGAGCCGCTCGAATCCGATGCGCGGAAAGCCCTGGGTCTCGCGCGCCACCACGCGGCCGGCGAGCCCGACGGCCTCGAGCTTCCGGTGCGCGTTCTTGAGGCCGAGGAAGTCGAAGATGCTGAAGATCAGCCGCCCGCCGGGCTCGAGATGGTCGGGCGCGCCCTCGATCACGCGATCGAGCAGCGACCAGCCGTCGAGGCCGCCGTTGTCCGCGGCCGCTTCGGCGTCGTCCCGATCGCGGCCGGGCGGCGTCGGCATCTGCGGAGGGTTCGTGCAGACGAGGTCGAAGCGCTCGTCGCGGACGGGCTCCCACCCGTCGCCGAGGCGCGCGTCGATGACCACGCCGTTGAGCGCGGCGTTCGCGCGCATCGACTCGATCGCGGCCGGAACGACGTCGGTCGCGGTCACGCGGGCGCCGGCGCGCGCCGCGAGCACGGCCGCGAGCCCGAGGCCGCCGCCGATCTCGAGCATCCGCTCGCCCTTTCGCACCGCGAGGTGACGGCAGAAGAACAGCGACCCGGCCTTCGGCGGCTGGACACCGTCGCTGACGCGGAACACGCATCCGCGCCACGTGAAGAGCAGAAGGGGTTCGTCCCACAGCGGCGCATCGTCGCCGGCGATCACTTTCCCTGGACCTTCCGGAAGTAGAGACGGATCGCTTCCTTCAGCTGCGCGCGCGCGCCGGCGCCGGTCTGCGCGTCCTCGAGCTGGTCGAGCTCGATCGCGAGCGGCACGCCCTCGCGCTTGATCCCGTCGAGCTCGGCGGTGAGGCCGCAGCGCTCGTTGGACTCCGTGAACACGAGCTTGGCGCGCGAGAAGGTACCGTCCTCGCGCGCGAGCTGCTCGACGATCTCGGCGATCAGCCGCTTGATCGCCTCCGCGTCGTCGCCGGGAATCGTCGAGAACGCCGCCGTGAGGGTGACGTCAGCCATTCATTCCTTCCAGACTTTCAGGATGTCCGCGTGCGTCTTCGCCGCGTTCGCACGGATCGCGAAGCTGATCGCCTCGCGCAGCTCCTCTTCGGTCGCCCCCGCCGCCCTGGCACCCGCCAGGTCGCGCGGCGCTCAGTGGGTGTTGCCGGCCGTGAGGTTGGCGACGAGATAACAGAGGAACGCGGTCTTCTGATCGAGCGCGCCCTTCTTGTACTTCCAGCTCGCGATGACCTTTTCTTCGAGCGGCATATGTTCCTCCTTAGTGCCCTGCGGCAGCCGCGGCGCCGAACGAATCCAGCCCGGCCTCGAGCCCCTTGGACGTGATGCGCACGCCGACGGGCTTCGCGAAGTTCAGCGACGCGTACGTCTCGGTCTTGCGCGCCACCGTGTGCCCGCGCTTCGCCAGCGCGTCCAGCACCTTCTCGCCCACGCGGTCGTCGACCTCGAGCGCCGTGCCCTCGTGATGGACGCGGGGCGCGTCGATCGCTTCCTGCAGCGAGCGCTTCGTGTCCACGAGGTTCGCGATGACTTGTGGGATCGCGCCGATGATCTTCCTGCCGCCGGGCGCGCCGAGCGCCAGGTACGGCTTGCCCTTCTTGAAGCCGAGCACGGGGACCATGTTCACCATGCAGCGCTTGCCCGGCGCGATGGAGTTCGCCCGTCCCGGCTCGGGATCGAACCAGATCATGCCGTTGTTCAGCAGGATCCCGGTGCCCGGCACCACCACGCGCGCGCCCCACAGCGAGACCGCGGTGTTGGTCAGCGCGACCATGTTCCGTCCCTTGTCGATGACCGAGACGTGCGTGGTGCAGTCGGCGCTCGCGCCGCGCGCGGCCGTGCCGGCGCCCGCGCGGCTCCGGATCTCCTTCGCCGCCGCGCGAGCGTGCTCCTTCGTCGCCAGCGCGCCGAACGCGTCGCCGACGACGTTCGGGTCGCCGATCCGCTGGAAGCGATCCGCGAACGCGCGGCGAATCGCCTCGCCGCGGACGTGGAGCCCGCCCGCCGTGTCGTGGCCGCACGCCGACGGCGCGAACTGCTCGAGGATGTTCAGGATCTCGAGCGCGGTCGTGCCGCCCGTCGCGCCCGGCGAGAACGCGAGGTCGAGATCGCGATAGCGCCCGCGCAGCGGCTCCACCACGCGCACCTGGTACGCGGCGAGATCGTCCTTCGTGATCCAGCCGCCGTTCGCCGCCATGTCGTTGTGGATGGCCTGCGCGATCGCGCCGCGATAGAACGCGTCCGGTCCCTCGCGGCCGATCAGCTCCATGCTCGCGGCGAGATCGGGATTGGTCACGCGATCGCCCGGCTCCATGGACGGCGGCCGATAGAGCGAGCGCCCGTTGCGAAGGTGAATGCGCGCGGTCTCCGTGAAGGCCGAGATCTCTTCGAGGTACTTCGCGGTGTTGAGCATCTGATACCAGTCCGCGATGTAGCCGTCGCGCGCGAGCTTCACGGCCGGCGCGATCACGTCCTTCAGCGCCATCGTGCCGAAGCGCTCCAGCGCGAGACAGAGCCCCGCGAGCGAGCCGGGCACGGCGACCGACCGGTAGCCGTACACGTTCGCGTCGTCCTCGACGCGCGGCCACGCGAACAGCGCGTACGTCGCGACACCGCCGATGAGCGTGTAGATCGACGCGTGCGCCGCCATCGGCGCGTTGCCGTTGAAGTCGAGACAGACCGTCTCGCCCGTCTTCGCGACGTGGATCATCATCGTCCCCGCGCCCGCGATCGTGCTCATGAAGGGCTCGACGACGGGCATCGCGAACGCGGTCGCGACCGCGGCGTCGACGGCGTTGCCGCCGCGCTCGAGGATCGCGGCGCCGACCTCGGCGCCGAGCGGATGCTCGGCAGTGACGAGCCCGCGGCTGACGACCGGCGTCGCTTTCGAGAGGACGAGGCGAGAGCGAATCATGGTGATCTCAATCCCTTTCGAGGTACTGCGTGATGTCGACGAGCCGTTGCCCGGTGAAGAAGAACGCCCACCCGAGCGGATAGGTCCACGCTTCGGTGGCGTTCCCCTGGATCTCCTTCCAGTACTTCCGCGCCGCCTTCTCGATGAGCGCCTGGTCTTCGGTGGTGCTGGCGGGCGGACCGAGCAGGATCAGCACCTGCTCCTTCGTCATCCCGGTCACGACCTGCTTGCTGAAGCGGAACGACGCCACGTTCAGGTTGCCGGCGTCCTCGGGATGCTCATGGAGATAGCGCTGGATCTGGATCTCGAGCTGGTCTTCCCAGTGACGGCGCTCTTCCAGCGTGGGCTCGCGGTTGTTCGTCATCATCTGCTTGAAATACCAGAACTGCCGGGCGGTGGGCCCCTGCGAGGTACGCTGCTCGAGCGGCGGGCCCCACTTCGCGCACCCGGCGACGGCCACGGCGGCGAGCGCGACGGCGGCGAGCCTGGCGGGCCAAAACTTCACGCGCGCCAGTCTAGCAGGGAGCGGCTTGGCGCTCCTAGATCAGCGCCGACTCGAACACCACTCCGCGATCGATCAGGCGCGCGGCCTGGCCGAGAAGGCGGGCCGTCTCCGGCGGGATCTCGGGACTCTCGGAGAGCTGGCGCAGCACGTCGATGAGGCGGCGCATCGCGCGGATGAGATCGCCCTCGTGACCGCCGAACTCCTGCTCGACGATGCCGGTCCAGTCGTCGTCGCCCGACGCCCACCGGAACACCGACGGCATGAACCCGGGATGCACCGACACCGGCATCCCGAGGTGGCGCGCGCGCTGCGCCTGGAACACCCCTTCCGCGACTTCGATGAGCTGCTCGATGCGCCGGCGCAGCTTCGGCTTCTTGCGCACGAACGCGCGCGCGACGTTCGGCTCGCCCGACCGCGACTCCTCGGTGATCGCCGAGCAGATCGCCGCCGCTTCCGCCAGCGTGAGGTCGTTCAGGAGGCCGCGGCTCACCGCCTCCGCGAGCAGCAGCTCGTTGTCGTGGCGCAGCCCCGCGATGAGGCGCCCCTTGGGGGTGAGCGCGCGATCGTGCACGGCGCCGAACTGCTCGAGCACCTCGACCACTCTAAGGAATTCCTGCCAGTACGCGCCGCGCACCGCTTCGAGCGCCGCGCGACGCTGGGCGAGGCGCTCGGTCGTGCGCTCGCGCTCGCGCCACGCGCGCTCGCACGCGGTCGTCGCGCCCCACGGACAGCGGTGGCACTCGATGCCGCTGAGCACGGCCTCCGGACCCTGCGCGCGCTCCCGGTCGATCAGCTCGGGCAGCGAGATGCGCCCGAGCTCGCTCGCGAGGTGCTGCAGGCGGCGCGGATCGTCGCGCCGAAGGCGTGCCTGCGTGTCGCGATCCGGCGGCACGGGCAATGGCGGGGTCGCCCAGAAGATACGTTTGATGACGCCGGCCTTGACGCGGATGACGCTGCCGTGGGGAAGCAGCGCGTCCACCAGCGCGCGGTGGCCGCGGATCCCGTGGATGCCGAGGATCATCGCGAGGCTCGGCCCGCCCTTTCTGCGGACGAGCGCGAGCCGCCCGGGCTCGGCCTCGATCACGCTGCGCTCGCCACGGCGTCCACCGCGCCCGGCGGCGCGCCGGCGCTCCTCCACCTCCTCGCGCGCTCGGCGATACCGGCCGATGCGCGGGAAGTCACCGCACGGCGCCGCGTACTCGGTGACGGCCGCCGCCTGGCCTTCGAGAACGCGCACTTCCGCCTCGAGCTCGCGGATTCGCTTGAGGTTCTGGTACTGGCCGAACGAGGACTCGACGCGACGGCGCAGCACGTCCGGCTCCGCCCCCGTCGCGAGCAGCAGCGCGACCGAGCCGTAACCGAGCTTGAACTGGCTCTCCACCGGCTCGGGCGCGCTGTCGATCACCCGGAGCACGTCCTCGAGCCCGTCGCGCGCGTCGAGCGCGATCACGCACTGGCCTTCCGGATCGATGCCGCGCCGCCCCGCCCGCCCGGCCATCTGGGTCAGCTCGTTGTTGAAGAGGCTCCTGAAGCCGCGCTCCGTGCGCTTGGTCAGGCCCTGCAGCACCACGCTGCGCGCCGGCATGTGGATGCCGAGCGCCATCGTCTCGGTGGCGAAGACCACGCGGCAGAGCCCGCGCTCGAACAGCACCTCGATCAGCCGCTTCATCGCGGGCAGCACGCCGGCGTGGTGGATGCCGACGCCGAGGCGCAGCGCGCGGAAGATCGACTGGTTCAGGTTCGACTCGCCGATCGACGGCGTGTCGGCGAGCGCATCGCTGATGGCGACATCGATCTCGCGCTGCTGCTCGCGCGTGACGAAGGCCTTGCCCTCGGTGAGCACGTCGTCCATCGCCCGCTCGCACCCGGCGCGGCTGAAGATGAAGTAGATCGTCGGCAGCCAGCTCCGCGCCTCGAGCGCCTCGATGAGCACGACCGGATCGACGACCCGGCGCGTGTACCAGCGCCCGCGATCGTCCTGCGCGCGCGACTCGTCGCCGACCACGCGCGCCCGCCCGCTCCGCACCGCGTTCAGCGGATGGATCTCGCCCGCGAGATCGGCGATCGCGTACGAGAGCGGCACCGGGCGCTGCGGGTGGAAGATCGGGACGATCGGCCGGTGCACGATCGAGATCCAGTCCGCGATCTCCTTGACGTTCGCGACGGTCGCGGAGAGCGCGACGAGCTGGACGCCGAACGGCGCGTTGACGATGATCTCCTCCCACACCGTCCCGCGTCCCTCGTCGCCCATGTAGTGACACTCGTCGAGCACGACGTAGCCGAGGTCGGCGAAGCCGCCTCCCGCGAGGGGACCGGTATAGAACATGTTGCGGAGGATCTCGGTCGTCATCACGAGGATGCGGCCGGACGGGTTCACCTTCACGTCGCCGGTGAGGATGCCGACCGTCTCGGCGCCATAGGCCCGCGTGAAGTCCGCGAACTTCTGGTTCGAGAGCGCCTTCAGCGGCGTGGTGTACGCGAGGCGCTTGCCCTGGTCGAGCGCCAACTGGATCGCGAACTCGGCGACCAGCGTCTTGCCGGCGCCTGTCGGCGCCGAGACGATCACCGACTGGCCGCTGGCGATCGCGCGGGCGGCTTCGACCTGGAAGTCGTCGAGGGGGAACGGGAACCTGGCCCGGAACCTGTCAACAGACCCATGGCCGTCAACGGTGTTCGCGTCCATTTTTCCAACGTATCACGCCATTTCACGGCCACGGGCCGTCAAGTCCAGGTGTTATGCTGCGGCCCGTGATCGTCTTCCACATCGCCGTCGAGACCGTCACCGACTACGTCACGAAGCGCGAGCCGCACCGGCGCGAGCACATCGCGCGCCTTCAAGGGCTGCGCGCGAACACGATCTTGACCGGCGGCGGCCCGGCGCCCGACGGTACGAGCGTCGACCTCTTCTATCGCCTGCAGCAGCCGTGGCAGGTGAAGCCGGCGATGGAAGAAGACCCGTACTGGACCGGTGGTGCCTGGACGAAATACACGCCGCGCAGCTTCAGCCACTTCGTCGAGCCGTGGGAGCAGGTACCGGTGGTGCTTGACGGCTCGCGCGTGGTGACGATCGTCGAGGGACCGGTCGCCGATCTCGACATGGCGCAGATCGCGCTCGTCGAGATGCGGGGCGCGGGCAAGCTCGCCTTCGGCGGCATCCTCGCCGAGAGCCAGACGCTCACGGTGATGAAGACGACGAACGCCGACGAGGCGAAAGGCTGGCTCGGAGAGCACGGGTTCTGGGATCCCGCCAGGCTCACGACCCGCCCGTTCGTCTGGGTTCTCTAACAAGGGGGGTTGGGGGTCCTCGGTTGTGGGGCCCCCATGTTCAAGGAGACTTTCGATGGCGCGCATTCCGATCGCTCCGCCCGGCATGAAGGACCAGCGCCCGCGCTACACGCTCGGCTGGCGCGTGGGCAACCACATCTACGTCGCCGGTCAGCTCCCCTACGACAAGGACGGCAACCTCGTCGGGAAGGGCGACATCAAGGCGCAGACGCGCCGGATCTTCGAGCAGATCAAGATGATCGTCGAAGCCGGCGGCGGCACGCTCGACGACGTCGTCAAGGTCACGGTCTTCGTGACCGACGTGCGCTACCGCGAGCCGTACGGCGAAGTGCGCGGCGAGTTCTTCAAGAACAACGTGCCCGCGAGCACGCTCGTGCAGATCTCCAACCTCGCGATCCCCGACGCGCTCATCGAGATCGAGGCCGTCGCGGTCCTCGACGGAGGTGCCTGATGCTGCGTCCGCTCGCGGCGCTGCTGCTCGTCGTCCTCGCCTTCACGCTGGCTCCCGCTCCGCCGACCGACGCCCAGTCGAGGACCCTCGTGGTCACGGGCTATGGCGGCCGCTGGTCGGAGGTGATGAAGCGGGCCCTCGTGGAGCCGTTCGAGAAGCAGCACGGCGTGAAGGTCGAGATCGTCACGGGGATCACGACCGAGTGGGTGGCGAAGCTCATGGCCGCCGGTCCCGACAACCCGCCGTTCGACGTGGTGATGGGCAACGAGCCTCCCTTCCCGATCCCCCGTGAGCGCGGCTTCTTCGAGAAGCGGAACGACACGCTCGCGCCCAACCTCAAGAACGTGTATCCGAAAGCGCTCATCGGCGACACGAGCGTCGTGCTCTTCTGGTCCCGCATCGGCCTCGCGTACCGGACGGACGCCGTCGCGAAGAAGCCGACGAGCTGGAAGGACTTCTGGGACGCGGAGTACGCCGGCAAGCGCGGCACGTACGTCATCGGAAACACGCTGGGCATCAACTTCCTGTTCATGATCGACAAGGTCTACGGCAAGGACTACTTCGACCTCGACGCCGGCCTGGCGCAGATCAAGCGCGCGCAGCCGAAGCTCGTCGACTTCACCGGCACGATGGAGAAGCATCTCGAGCAGAAGGAGGTCGTGCTCGCCGTGCTCCACGACGGGTCGGCCTACGATCTGCAGAAGCGCGGGCTGCCGATCGACTGGGTCGCTCCGAGCGAAGGCACGCCGATCCTCGACCAGGTCATCCAGGTCACGCGCGGCTCGAAGAACAAGGAGCTCGCGTGGAAGCTGATCGACGCGTACCTCTCCCCCGAGGTCCAGCTCGCGTTCGCGAACGAGCTGTTCTTCAGCCCGACGAACCGGACCGTGAAGGTCCCGCCGGACGTCGCGAAGAAGATCATCAGCGGCCCGGCCGACGTCGAGAAGCTCGTCCTGTTCGACTGGGGCCACATCGCCAGGCAGCGGCCGCAGTGGACCGAGCGCTGGAACAAGGAGATGCGCTGACCGAACACACCGTCGAGCTGCGCGGCCTCGTCAAGCGCTACGGCGCGACCATGGCGCTCGACGGCGTCTCGCTCGGCATCTACCCGGGTGAGTTCTTCACGCTGCTCGGGCCGTCCGGCTGCGGCAAGACCACGACGCTGCGCGCGGTCGCCGGCTTCGTGGCGCCGGACGCGGGCGACGTGCTCATCGACGGCGCCCGCGTCAACGCGGTGCCGCCGCACCGGCGGCGCGTCGGCATGGTGTTCCAGCACTACGCGCTGTTCCCGCATCGCACCGTCACCCAGAACGTCGCGTTCGGGCTGCGCATGCAGCGGGTGCCGAAGGACGAGATCATGGAGCGCGTGGCGGAAGCGCTCCTGCTCGTCCAGCTTCCCGATCACGGCGGCCGGTATCCACGCGAGCTCAGCGGCGGCGAGCAGCAGCGCGTCGCGCTCGCGCGCGCGCTGGTCACGCGCCCGGCCGTGCTGTTGCTCGACGAGCCGCTGGGCGCCCTCGACAAGAAGCTGCGCGACCACATGAAGATCGAGCTCAAGCGCCTGCAGCGCGAGGTCGGGATCACGACGATCTACGTCACCCACGACCAGGAAGAAGCGCTCACGATGTCCGACCGCATCGCGGTGATGCACCGCGGACGCGTCGAGCAGGTCGCGGTGCCCCGCGCGCTCTACGAGACACCGGCGACCCCGTTCGTCGCGAGCTTCATCGGAAATATCAATCTCCTCACCGGCCGGGCGACCGGGCACGGCACGGTGGACTGCCACGGCGTGAAGATCGCGACGGTCGGCCGCGCCGCCGCCGGCGCCCTGGTCACCGTCGCGCTGCGGCCGGAGCGCGTGCGGCTGGTGACGCACCAGACGCTCGACAACACGCACGCGATGACCGTCGCCCACGTCGTCTACCAGGGCGAGACGGTGCGCTACGTGCTGCGCAGCGACACCGGTCTCGAGCTCCAGGCCGTCGAGCTCGGCGAGGTGCGCTTCGCGGCCGGCGCGCGCGTGCACGCGGGGTGGACGGCCGAGGACGCCCGGATCCTGGAGGAGCCATGACACGCGTGGGATTGATCACGGTGGGACAGGCGCCGCGCAGTGACGTCGTGCCGGACATGGCGGCGATGCTGGGCGCGGACGTCGACATCCTCGAGGCCGGCGCGCTGGACGGGCTCTCGCGCGAGCGGATCGCGACGCTCGCGCCCGAAGGCGACGACGAGATCCTGGTCACGCGCCTCGCGGACGCGACGTCCGTGTTCGTCGGGAAATCGCACGTGATCCCGCTCGTCGAAGCGCGGATCGCCGCGCTCGAGGATCGCGGCGCCGAGCTGAACGTGCTGCTCTGCACCGGCGCGTTTCCGAAGCTGCGCGCGCGCAAGCCGATGCTCGAGCCGCAGCAGCTCCTGCTCGGCCTGCTGCGCGCGATGACGTTCCCCGGCAAGCTCGGCGTCCTGACACCGTCCGAGCGCCACGTGCCCCAGACCGCCGAGCGGTGGCGGAAGTCCGGCTTCGATCCGGTCGTCGCGCCGCTCTCGCCGTACGAGGAAGAAGACGCCGCCGCGGTCCGTCGCGCTTCGGAGACACTCCGCGCGGGCGGCGCCGGCATCGTCGTGATGGACTGCATCGGCTTCAAGCGCAAGACCCGTGACGAGGTCGCGCACTTGACCGGGGCACCGACGCTGGTCGCGAACCTCCTGGTGGCGCGCGTCGCCGCCGAGCTGCTCGGCCGGTGAGACTGCGCGCCGGGCTCATCCTGCTGGCGCCCTACGTCCTGCTGCTCGCGGCGTTCTTCGTGGCGCCGCTGGCGCTGATGCTCGCGATCAGCGTCTCGCGCCAGTCGTTCGGCCAGATGGATGAACGCGCCGCATCCGCGCAAGGGACGCTCACGTTCCACCACTACGCGCGCTTCTTCTCCGACGGGTTCTATCTCGGCGTGCTGTGGGACACGCTCGTGCTCGGCATCGTCGTCACCGTCGTCGCGCTGCTGCTCGGCTATCCGCTCGCGTACCATCTCGCGCGCACGCGCTCGCGCTGGAAGCCGCTCCTGATCGTCTGCATCCTCTCGCCGCTGCTGGTCGGCATCGTCATCCGCTGCTACGGCTGGATGATCCTGCTCGCGGACCGCGGGCTCATCAACGCGACGCTCGTGGAGCGCGGCTGGATCGCGAAGCCGCTGCCGCTCATGTACAACACGTTCGGCGTGGCGATCGCGCTCGTGCACGTGTTCCTGCCGTTCATGATCCTGTCCCTCACCGGGGTGCTCAAGCGCATCGACCCGGCGCTGCTCGAAGCCTCGCAGACGCTCGGCGCTTCACGCATGCGGGCGTTGCTCGAGGTCACGCTGCCGCTGTCGCTCCCGGGGATCCTGGCGGGCTCGCTGCTGACCTTTTCGCTCGCGATCAGCTCGTTCGTGGTCCCGATCCTGCTCGGCGGGTTCAAGGTGCAGGTCCTGCCGATGATCGTCTACGAGCAGGTGCTGTCGGTCTTCGACTGGCCCTTCGGCGCCGCGAACGCGTTCGTGCTGCTCGTGATCTCGGTCGTGCTCATCGCGGTCTACATCAAGGTGACCGAGCGCGCGCTGCGGGGAATCGTGTGATCCTGCGGGCCGCCGTCGCGCTCGTCTACGCGTTCCTGCTGATCCCGATGGTGATCGTGGTGCTCGCCGCGTTCAACGCGGGCAACTACTTCACCTTTCCGCCGCAGGGCTTCTCGCTGAAGTGGTTCGCGAACTTCTTCAACCGCCGCGAGTTCATGCAGGCGCTCTGGCTGTCGACCGAGCTCGCGTTCTGGACCGCGCTCGCCTCGACCGTCATCGGCACCGCCGCCGCCGTGGCGCTGGTGCGCGGCCGGTTCCGCGGACGCGACCTCCTGAACGCGTTCGTGACCTCGCCGCTGCTGCTGCCGCAGATCCTGACCGGCGTGGCGCTGCTGCAGTTCTACACGCTGCTCACGATGCAGGCGACGTACGGCGCGCTGCTGATCGGCCACGTGGTGGTGACGACGCCGTACGTGATCCGCACGGTGACCGCCACGCTCACGCACTTCGACCGCGCGCTCGAGGAGGCGGCGCAGAGCCTCGGCGCCCATCCGGTCCGCGCGTTCTTCGAGGTCACGCTGGGCGTGATCAAGCCGGGCGTGGTGGCGGGCGCGATCTTCGCGTTCGCGATCTCGTTCGATAACTTCACGCTGTCGCTCTTCCTGACCAGCTCGCGTCTCACGCCGCTGCCGATCGAGCTCTTCGCGTACCTGAAATACTCGTTCGACCCGACCGCGGCCGCGGTGTCGGCGTTCGCGATCGGCGTCGCGCTCGTGCTGGTCGTCGGCATCGCGCGGTTCATGGGGCTCGAAGAGTTCACGGGGTTCTGACTCCGCGCGCGGGACTTGACTAGCTAACCTTGCTTAGCTAATCTCCCGTCATGAAGCCCGTCACGATCCATGCCGCCAAGACGCACCTCTCGCGACTCATCGAGCGCGCATGCGCAGGGGAAGACGTCGTGATCGCCCGCGGCAGCACGCCCGTGGTCAGGCTCGTGCCGGTGAAAAAGGCGCGGCCCCTTCGGCGCTTCGGCGCGATGCGTGGGCGCGCGCGCACGACCAAGGCGTTCTTCTCACCCCTGCCCGATGCCGAGCTGCAGGCCTGGGAACGCTAGGTGCGCGTACTCCTCGACACGCACGCGTTGCTGTGGTGGCTCGACGGTGACCGGCGGCTGCCCGCCAGGATTCGAACGCTGATCGGCCAGTCGGCAAATGAAGTTCTCGTGAGCGCCGCCTCGGTGTGGGAGATCACGACCAAGGCCCGTCTGGGGAGACTGCCCGGCGCCGCCGATGTCGCGGCAGACGTTCCTGGCTGCATCGAATCCCAGGGGTTTGTCGCGCTGCCCATCACCGTCCACCACGCGCAACGCGCGGGGTCGTGGCCTGGCGAGCACCGTGATCCGTTCGATCGGATGCTGATCGTGCAAGCGCAGGCCGAAGGCGTCCCGATCGTCAGCAACGAGCGCATGTTCGACGACTACGGCGTCGAACGTCTCTGGTAAATCGCGGCCGGCCCCGGCGAACATGCGCGTTCTCCTGATCTCCAACTCTGGACGGCCGTACCTCGAGCATTGCCGGGGAGCGCTCGCGGACTTCTACGGGCGCGACGTCCGGCGGCTCGGCTTCATCTCCGCCGCGACGCTCGCCGATCCCGAGCATTACTTCACCCGCGCGAAGGAAGGACTGGAGCCGCTCGGTGTCGAAGTCCACCACGTGCACTGGGAGCGGCAGCCGCTGAAGACGCTCGGGAGCGTCGACGGGCTCTTCGTCGGCGGCGGCAACACCTACGCGCTGCTGGATCGCGTACGCTCCTCGGGATTGCTCGACGCGATCAGGGAGCGCGCGGGCGAAGGCATGCCGTACGCCGGAGCCAGCGCCGGCGCGAACCTCGCGGGCCCGACGATCCTCACCACCAACGACTGGAACGTCGTCGCGCTCTCCGCCTTCGGCTCGCTGCACCTCGTGCCGTTCAACATCAACCCGCACTTCAAGGACAGCGATCCGGCGATGGCGCCCGGCAGCGAGACGCGCGAGGACCGCATCCGCGAGTACCACGTCCGCAACAAGAACGCGGTGGTCGGCATCGAAGAAGAGACGATGGTGCGCGTGGACGACGGGGTCGCGACGGTTCTGGGCCAGCGCCGGGTGAAGCTGTTCCGCGTCGGCCGGGAGCCGCAGTGGTTCAGCACAGGCGACAGACTGCCGCTGGATCCGCCGGCGCCGACGAAAATGGGCCGCTCTCCGCGATGAGACCCGTCGCCGCGGACGAGATCGAAAGCCTCGCCATCGGCGCGTGGATCCTCGGCACCGGCGGCGGCGGCAGCCCGTACCTCGCGCTGCTGAACATGCGCCAGCTGTATCGAAAAGGAACCGTCTGTCAGCTCATGGACGCCTCCGAGCTCGACGACGACGACCTCGTCGCGGTCGTGTCGAACATGGGCGCGCCGCTCGTCGGGCAGGAGCGCCTCACCGATCCGAAGACGATGGCGCTCGCCGTGACGATGATGGAGGAGTACCTCGGCCGGAAGTTCCGCGCGGTGATGTCGCTCGAGATCGGCGGCGGCAACTCGATCCAGCCGTTCATGGCGGCGGCGATGCTCGACCTCCCGGTCGTCGACGCCGACTGCATGGGCCGCGCGTTCCCCGAAGCGCAGATGACGAGCTTCGCCATCCACGACCTTCGCATGTATCCGCTGACGCTCGCCGACGTGCGGGACAACGCGGTGGTCGTGGCGCGCGCGGCGAGCTGGAAATGGATGGAGCGCATCAGCCGCAAGGCGTGCGTGGAAGTCGGCTCCATCGCCTCCACGTGCAAGGCGCCGCGCACCGGCAAGGAAGTCAAGGACTGCGCGATCCTCGGCTCGACGACCAAGGCGATCGGGATCGGCCGCGCGGTCCAGGCGGCGCGACGCGCGCATCGGGATCCCATCGACGCCGTGCTCGCGCAGGAGCGCGGGGTGAAGCTCTTCACGGGCAAGGTCCACGACATCGCGCGGCGGACGACGGAGGGCTTCCTGCGCGGCACCGCGACCATCGAGGGGCTCGACACGTTCCGCGGGCACCGCTTCTCGCTCGCGTTCCAGAACGAGTGGGCCGTGGGCTGGCTCGACGGCGAGCCGCGCGTGATGACGCCGGACCTCATCTGCGTGCTCGACACGGTGGCCGGCGAGGCGATCGGGACGGAGACGCTTCGCTACGGCCAGCGCGTGACCGTGATCGCGCTGCCCGCGCCGCCGGTCTTGCTGACGCCGAAGGGCCTCGAACACGTCGGCCCGCGCGCGTTCGGCTACGACCTCGACTTCCGCTCGGTGTTCGGGTGAGACGACGCATCGGCATCGACGTGGGCGGCACGAACACGGACGCCGTCCTGTTGGAAGAGGGGGGGTGGGGGTCCTCAGATGCGGGGCCCCCACGTTCAGAGGACCGCGTCGTCGCCGCGGTCAAGACCCCGACCACGGCCGACGTGACGACCGGGATCACGCGCGCGCTGGCCGATCTCGTGCGACAGGCGCCGCCGGCCCGCCACGCGACCGCGGTCATGATCGGCACCACGCACTTCACCAACGCGGTGGTGCAGCGGCGCGACCTTGATCGCGTCGCCGCGATCCGCATCGGGCTGCCCTCCGGCGCGTCGCTGCCGCCGTTCGTCGACTGGCCGGAAGACCTCGCGCGCCTCGTGCGCGGCGAGGTCGTCATGCTCGAAGGCGGCCACGAGTTCGACGGGCGCCCGCTCGTGCCGTTCGACGCGACGGGCATGCGCGAGGCCACGCGGCGGATTCGAGCGGCCGGCATCACGTCGGTGGCGATCGCCTCGGTCTTCTCGCCGCTGAACGCGTCGTGCGAGGAGGAGGCGGCGGCGATCCTCCGCGAGGAGTGCCCCGGCGTCGCGGTGACGCTCTCGCATCGCCTCGGACGCATCGGCCTCCTCGAGCGCGAGAACGCGACGCTGCTGAACGCGTGCCTGATCGCGCTCGCGCGGAAGACGACGCGCGCGTTCACCGAGGCGCTGCGCGCGAGCGGCATCGCCGCGCCGCTCTACCTCACCCAGAACGACGGCACCGTGATGCTGGCCGAGGTCGCCGAGACGTATCCGGTCTACAGCTTCGCGTCGGGCCCGACGAACTCCATGCGCGGCGCCGCGTTCCTCTCGAAGCGGGAAACAGTTGACCGTCATGGACGGTCAAGGTCCGTCGACGCGCTCGTGATCGACGTGGGCGGCACCACGACCGACATCGGCAGCCTCCGCCACGGCTTCCCGCGCGAGGCCAACAACGTGGTGGAGATCGGCGGCGTCCGCACGCTCTTCCGCATGCCGGACCTGCTGTCGCTCGGGCTCGGCGGCGGGACGCTCGCGGCGCGCGATCCGCTGACGATCGGGCCGACGAGCGTCGGATATCGCCTCACCGAGCAGGCGCTCGTCTTCGGCGGCGACGTGCTCACGGTCACCGACGTCGCCGTCGCCGCCGGCCTCGTCGACCTCGGCGATCGCGCGCGCGTCGCGGCCCTGCCGGCCTCGCTCGTCGAGCACGCGCTCGCCCGGATCCGGAAGATGATCGAAGAGGGCGTCGACCGGATGAAGACCGACGCGAGCGACGCCCCTCTGATCGCGGTCGGCGGCGGCTCGTTCCTGGTGCCGCCACGGCTGGCGGGCGTGTCCGAGGTCATCAACGTGCCGCACCAGGCGGTGGCGAACGCGGTCGGCGCGGCGATCGCGCAGGTGAGCGGCGAGGTCGACCAGATCTTCCAGGACCTCGGCCGGGACGAAGCGATCGCGCGGGCCCGCCGGCTCGCGGAGGACAAGGCGGTGGAAGCGGGCGCCGACCGCGCGACGCTGAACGTCGTCGAGGTCGAAGACCTGCCGCTCGCCTACCTGCCCGGCAACTCGCTCAGGACGCGCGTGCGCGTCGTCGGCGAGATCGCGCGCTGACCAACGCGGATTGCCCGGCACCCGCGGCGGGCGCGGATTCACTCCGCGCCCGGAGCGTGGGGGGCTTGGGGGGTGCGCCTCGCACCCCCCATGACTTCGTCGAACGACACCTCCGCTGGAACGTGCTCGCGCTCGGGGCCGACTACGGCCTGTTCATGGTCGGGCTCGCGTTCATGTCGTCCGCCACGGTCCTCCCCGCGTTCGCGGAGTCGCTCGGGGCCTCGACGGTGCAGATCGGGGCGATCTCCGCGGTCATGACCGTCGGCTGGTTCCTCCCGCCGCTGTTCGCGGCGGCGCACGCCGAGCGGCTGCCGCGAAAGCTGCCGTTCATCCTCGCGTGGACGGGCTGGGAGCGTGTGCCGTTCCTCGTGCTCACGTGCATCGCGTTCTTCCTCGCCGATCGACACGCTCCCGTCGTCCACCGCGTACGGGATCTGCTTTCTGGCCGCGACGGTCTTCATCGGACTGTCGTGGATCGCGCTCGCGCTCGTGCGGGAGCCGCCGTCCACGATCGCGCCAGAGAGCGCCGACTTCTGGACACACCTGAGCGGGGTGCCCGCGCTGCTCCGGCGCGACGTCAACTTCTCCTCGTATCTCGGCGCGCGCGTGCTGATGTTCGCGGCCGTGACGGGCAGCGGGTTCTTCACGGTCTACGCGCTGCGCGTCCTCCGGGCGCCCGCGGCCGACGTCGGGGTCTTCACCGCGCTCCTGCTCGCCGGGCAGATGTTCGGGCAGCTGGCGCTCGGCTCAATCGCGGATCGCGCGGGCCACCGGCTCGTGCTCCTCGTCGGCGCGTGCTCGATCCTGCTGATGAACGTCCTCGCGCTCTCCGCGACCTCGCTCACGGCGTTCTCCGTGGTCTTCGTCCTCAACGGCCTCCTGAACGCCGCGATTCAGGTCTCCGCCGGCAACGTGCTCCTCGAGTTCGCCCCGACGCCACAGCAAAGCCCGACCTACATCGGCATCGAGCGGACGTGCCTGGCGCCCTTCGGCTTCGCGCTGCCGCTCGTCGGCGGACTCCTGATCGACGCGCTCGGCTACGCGTTCGTCTTCGCGCTCAGCGCCGCGTTCAGCGTGGCGTGCGCGGCCGCGTTGCTCGCCGTGCGCGACCCGCGGAAAGCCCGTCTGCTTTCATTTGAAATTGGGGGTGTGAGAGACTCACCCCCCAAACCCCCTCTGAATCGATCGATCGCTATCGGGAGGTCCCGAATGGCAGTCACGTCACGTCGCGTGATCCTCAAGAGCCGGCCCGTCGGCGCGCCGAAACCCGGGGACTTCGCGCTCGTCGAGGCGCCGGTGCCCGGCGTCGGCGACGGCGAGATCCTCACGCGCACGATCTATCTCTCGCTCGATCCCTACATGCGCGGGCGCATCAGCGGCGTGAAGTCGTACGCCAAGGGCGTCGACCCGGGCGAGCTGATGGTCGGGGGGACCGTCGGCGAAGTCGTCGAGTCGAAGCATCCCGCCTTCAAGCCGGGCGACATCGTCCAGGGATACGACGGCTGGCAGACGCACGCGGTGTCGAAGGGCGTCGGCGCGCGGAAGCTCGATCCCTCGCAGGCGCCGATCTCCACCGCGCTCGGCGTGCTCGGCATGCCGGGCATGACCGCGTACGTCGGCCTGCTCGACATCGGCCGGCCGAAGGCCGGCGAGACGGTCGTGGTCTCCGCCGCCTCCGGCGCCGTCGGCGCCGTCGTCGGGCAGATCGCGAAGCTGAAGGGCTGCCGCGTCGTCGGCATCGCGGGCGCGAAGGACAAGTGCGACTACGTCGTCAGCGAGCTCGGCTTCGACGCCTGCGTGAACTACAAGACCGACGACGTTGTCGCAGCATTGCGCGCCGCCTGCCCCGGAGGGATCGATGTCTACTTCGAGAACGTCGGCGGCGACGTCACCGAGGCCGTGCTCCAGCTCGTCAATCCGTTCGCGCGCATCCCGCTGTGCGGGCTCATCTCCCAGTACAACGCGACCGGTGCGGTGAGCGGACCGAACTGGCGCGCGCTGCTGACCAACCGCGTGCTCGTGCAGGGGTTCATCGTGTCGGATCACCTGGACCGCATGCCCGCGTTCCTCGCGGACGTCGGCGCGTGGGTCCGCGAGGGCCGCGTGAAGTTCCGCGAGGACATCGTCGACGGCCTCGAGAACGCGCCCGGCGCCTTCATCGGGCTCCTGCAGGGCAAGAACTTCGGCAAGATGCTCGTCCGCGTCGGCGAGGATTGGACGCGGCGATGAGCGTCGACGATCGCTACGGGCTGCCGCTGACGACGGCAAGCATGCGCGCGGCGGACGCGTACGTCGAAGGCGTCGACCGCCTGCTCTCGGCACAACCCGGCGCGGACCGCTGCTTCACGATGGCGATCGACGCCGATCCGAGCTTCGCGCTCGGGCACATCGCGCTCGCGCGCACGCATCAGCTCCGCATGCAGCCGGTGGAAGCGCGCGCCGTCGCGAGCCGGGCGCGAGCGCTGTTGCGCGGCGTGACCGATCGCGAGCGCGGGCACGTGGAGACGATCGCCCGCGCGATCGACGGCGACGCCGCCGGCGCGCTCGAGGCGGTCCGGACGCACTGCGAGGATTTTCCTCGCGACGCGCTCGTGCTCCAGCTCAACTTCGGCGCGTTCGGCCTCATCAGCTTCGCGGGCCGCCGCGAGCACGACGAGGAGATGTACGAGTTCTTCCGCCCCCTCGCCGGCGCGTACGGCGACGACTGGTGGTTCCGCTTCGCGTGGGGCTGGGCGCACACGGAATCCGGGCGCGTGGCCGAGGGGCGCCGCCTCATGGAGCAGGCGTTCGCGCTCAACCCGCGCAACGCCAACGCCGTGCATGGACTCGCGCACGTCTTCTACGAGCAGGGCGATCCCGCGGGCGGCATCGGCTTCGTCGGTGGCTGGCTCCCGGGCTACGACCGAGCGGGATCGCTGCACTGTCACCTCAGCTGGCACACGGCGCTCTTCGAGCTCGTCCGCGGCGACGTCGGGCGCGCCCGCGCGGCCTTCGAGGCTGGCATCCGCGCGCGCGTCGCGCCGCTCGCGCCCGCGACCAACGTGCTCACCGACGGTGTCTCGCTGCTGTGGCGCCTCTCTCTCGACGGCGAGCCCGTGAGCGCCGGCGAGTGGAAGGAGATCGCCGCGTTCGCCGAGGAGCGGTTCCCGGCCACCGCGCCGCACTTCCACGAGCTGCACTGCCTCATGGCCTGGGCCGCGGCGGGCATGTGGGACGTCTACGAGCGGCGCCTCGCGGTGCTGCGCGAGCGCGCGGCGCAGCGGACGCTGCCGCCCGGCGAGGCGGTGCCCGCGCTCGGCGAAGGCTTCGGCGCGTTCGTGCGCGGCGAACACGCGCGCGCCGCGCGCGCGATCGAGCCGTTCGTGTCAGCGGTCACCCAATAATCCCCACCTGGGGTCATCGAAAATTCCCCACCCCTCCTGCCCAAGGAGGGCGTGCACATGAGCGAGACATTGTTGGACGGACCCACGCCGACCGCCGCCGACACTGGCCCCGAGGTCACATCACTCGGGGAGGGACGGATGGTCCGCGAGGACTGCTGGCGGGAGGTGCACCGGCTGTTTCATGTGGAGCGGCGCTCGAAGTCCGAGATCGCCCGGCAACTGGATCTGGATCGCAAGACCGTGCGCGGCATCCTGCAGGAGGCGGCGTGGCAGCCCTACACGCGCGCCGAGCGGGCCGCCACGCTGCTCGCCGACCACGCGCGCTATCTCGAGACGCGGGCGCCGCAGGTCCAGTACTCGGCGCGCATCCTGTTCCAGGAGTTGCGCCAGGCGCGCGGCTATCGCGGGAGCTACGAGACGGTCAAACGCTTCGTACGTCCCTTGCGCGCGGTCGAGCAGGCGGCGGAGCGAGCGACGGTGCGCTTCGAGACGCCGCCCGGGCAGCAGAGCCAGATCGACTGGGGCCAGGCGCGTGTCCACTTCCGCAGCCGGCCCGTGGTGCTCCACGTCTTCATCCTCACCCTCGGCTACTCGCGGCGGAGCTTCCACGAGCCGTGCCTGGGCGAGACCCTCAGCCAGTTTCTCGACGCCCACGAGCGCGCCTTCGAGTATTTCGGCGGCCACACGCGTGAGCATCTGTACGACCGGCCCCGCACCGTGTGCCAGCCCGCGGGCGACGGCCGCGTGATCTGGAATGCGACCTTCAAGCAGTTCGCCGACTACTGGGGCTTCGAGCCGCACCTCTGCCGCGCCTATCGCGCGCAGACGAAGGGGAAGGTCGAATCGGGCGTGAAGTACCTCAAGGGGAATTTCCTCCCCGGGCGCACCTTCGTCGATGAGCAGGACCTCCGCGAGCAGCTCGGCCAGTGGCAGGCCGAGATCGCCGACGTGCGGATCCACGGCACCACGCACGAGCGCCCCGCGGATCGCTTCGCGCGGGAGCGGAGCGCGCTGATCGCGACCGGCGGCCAGCCGGGCTTTCGCCTCGAAGCGAGTCAGCCGCGGCGCGTCGCCACGGATTACCTCGTGAGCTTCGAGACCAATCGCTATTCGGTGCCGTTCACGCTCATCGGCCAAACGGTCGAGGTCACCCGGCGCGGGGGGCGCCTCCACATCACCCACCGGGGCGGCCTCGTGGCCGAGCACGACGAGCTCCGCGGGAAATATCAGTTGCGCGTCCGCCCCGAGCACGGCCCGGGCGCGATCGCCCGGACGGCGCGCCAGCGCGCCTCGACGCTCTCGACGGTGCACGGCCGCGTCACCACGCCCGAGGTCGAGATCCGCGATCTCGCGATCTACGAGGCGCTCGGCACCCCAGCGGTGACGGCATGAGCGCCGCCCAGCTCGAGCGCCTGCAGGAGCAGATGCAGCGGCTGCGCCTCTTCAAGAGCCGCGAGCGCCTGGAGGCCCTCCTCCAGGACGCCACCACCAAGGAGGCCTCCTACGCCGACTTTCTCGATACGCTGCTCGCCGAGGAGGTCGCCTCGAAGACGGCCAAGCATGTCACCATGCGGACGCACCTGGCCCGCTTCCCCTTCGTGAAGAGCCTCGAGACCTTTGACTTCAGCTATCAGCCCTCGCTCGACAAGAAGCAGATCCAGACCCTCAGCAGCTGTCACTTCATCGAGCACGGCGAGAACGTCGTCTTCCTCGGGCCGCCGGGCGTCGGCAAGTCGCACCTCGCCGTCGGCCTCGGGCTCAAGGCGATCGAGCACGGCTACCGCGTGCTCTTCGCCACGGCGGCTGGCCTGATCACCGCGCTCACCAAGGCCGCCGCCGAAGGGCGCCTCGAGGAGCGGCTCAAGATCTACACCGTCCCGCGCCTGCTCATCGTCGACGAGATCGGCTACCTGCCCATCGACCGCGCGGGGGCCAATCTCTTCTTTCAGCTCATCAGCCGCCGCTACGAGCGCGGGCCGATGATCCTCACGAGCAACCAGAGCTTCGGGAGCTGGGGCGACGTGTTCGGCGACCGTGTGATCGCCACGGCGATCCTCGACCGCGTCCTGCATCACGCGATCACCATCAACATCCGCGGCAACTCCTACCGGCTGAAGGACAAGCTCAAAGCTGGCCTCGTCAAGCCGGTCGAGGCCACCACCACCTAACCGGGGTGGGGAAGTTTCGATGACCGCACCTGGGGAAAATTGGGTGACCGTTGACAG
>Ga0233425_10000683_pt1 | contig 84925 bp, 78 predicted proteins | sample Watercolumn_Towu_2_FD_181712 | JGI IMG/M metagenome (GOLD analysis project Ga0233425, IMG submission 181712) | Freshwater microbial communities from Lake Towuti, South Sulawesi, Indonesia - Watercolumn_Towuti2014_140_MG | ecosystem: Environmental > Aquatic > Freshwater > Lake | place...
GCAATCCCGGCCAGCCGGCCGGCGAATGAAGCAGGAATTTTCCGGCCAACCCGGTCCAACGTCGGGGGCAAGTTCAATGAAGCAGGAATTTTCCGGCCAACCCGGTCCAACGTCGGGGGCAAGTTCATCGGGGCGCGGCACTCTCTCGGGAAAAATTCGAACAAATGGGTTCTGATCTCAAGGGTGCCGTTCCCTGGTGACGAGGTAGCTGAGAAGGACGAAGAAGAAGAGGAAGAACTACCTCCGTCCTCGGCAAATTAGGACACTACCCGCATCTCTTGCTTCTTGACCCCGCCTCTGCCAGATAGGGGCCGGGAGGTTGGCGCTGGACGCTTCACTCGCCAACCGGGTCAGGTCCGGAAGGAAGCAGCCCTAACGAGCTTGGGCGGGTCTCCGTTCAGCCTCCCACCTTCGCCCCGAGGGACGCCGGCCAAGCAGCGGGGCGCCGCGTTCCTGTCGGCTGGCCGCGACGCGGAGAGCGAATTGAGCGAGGCGCTTTATCACGGCTCTTGCCAATGCCAGGCTGTCGCTTTCGACGCTTCGCTCGACCTCGACCATAGCGTCACCTGTAATTGCTCGCGTTGCCAGCGCCTCGGCTCGGTGCTGAGCTTCACGCCTGCGTCGAAGTTCACTTTGCGGCATGGCGCCGAGGCCTTGAGCGAATATCTCTTCAACACGAAGAAGATCAGGCATCAATTCTGCAAGACCTGCGGGATCGAGCCTTTCGCCTATGGCGAAGATCGTGACGGAACGCCGATCATCGCCGTCAACGTCAATTGCCTCGAAGGCGTCGATCCGCGCGCGCTGAAATCAACCCATTTCGATGGGCGAAAGCTTTGAGCCTCAATGAGCGATCAGCTCTTTCTTGACGATTCCGGCGGGGGCGCCGCGCCAGGCGCCTATCGCGTGTTGGCGCGCAAATACCGACCGACCACTTTCGCCGACCTCATTGGCCAGGAGCCGATGGTCCGCACGCTCGAAAACGCCTTCGACCTCAATAGAATTCATCAGGCCTATTTGCTCACCGGCGTTCGCGGCGTCGGCAAGACGACGACCGCGCGCATTCTCGCGCGCGCTTTCAACTATGAGCTTCCGGCGAGAGACGGCCGTACCGCGATCAATCAGCCGACGATCCATATGGAGGAACTCGGCGTTCACTGCCAGGCGATCATCGATTCGCGCCATGTCGACGTGCTCGAAATGGACGCCGCCTCGCACACGGGCATCGACGACATCCGCGAGATCATCGACAATGCGCATTACCGCCCGGTGATGGCGCGCACCAAGGTCTATATCATCGACGAAGTGCATATGCTCTCCAAGGCCGCCTTCAACGGTCTCTTGAAGACGCTGGAAGAGCCGCCGGAGCATGTGAAGTTCATCTTCGCGACGACGGAAATCGACAAGGTGCCGGTGACGGTGCGCTCGCGCTGCCAGCGCTTCGATCTGCGGCGCATCGACGCCGGCCTGCTCGCCGACCATCTGCGCAATGTCTGCAAGGCCGAGGGCGTCGCCATCGAGCCGGACGCGCTCGCCATGATCGCCCGCGCGGCCGAAGGATCGGCGCGCGACGCCCTGTCGCTGCTCGATCAGGCGATCGCCTATGGGGCGGCGCATTCCGCGGGCGGCGCGATCGCCGCCGAGGATCTGCGGTTGATGCTCGGCGTCGCCGACAAGGCGCGGGTCATCGATCTTTTCGAAGCGGCGATGTCGGGCGACGTCGCCGCGGCGATCGGCATTCTCGAAGATCAGTATAATGGCGGCGCCGATCCGGCGCAGGTGCTGCTCGAACTCGCTGAATTCACCCATCTCGCGACGCGGTTGAAGCTTGCGCCGGAGGCGGCCCATTCGGCGGCGTTGACGCCTGAAGAGAAGCGCCGCGGCGAAGACGCCGCCGCCCGCCTTTCCGTTCCGGCGCTGACCCGCGCCTGGCAAATATTGATGAAAGGCGTCGAGGAATTGCGCGGCTCGCAGCGCCCGCTGGCGGCGGCCGATATGGTGCTGGTGCGGCTCGCTTACGCCGCCGACATGCCGACGCCGGCCGAGGCGTTGCGCCGCCTCGGCTTTGGCGAGGGCGCGGCGGGGGCCGATTCTCAATCGTCCCCGCCGAGAAGCGCGCCAACCGGCGCACCGCCCACGCGCGGCACGCGACTTGTTGCGGCGGCGCGCCCTGCGGTCGCTCAGCCCTCCGCCGCGCCGGCCGCGAGAACGGCGATCGCGAGCTTCGACGCGCTCGTGGCGCTTGCGGCGGAAAAGCGGGACATGCGTCTGAAGATCGCGCTCGAATCCGAAGTGCGGCTGGTTCGCTTTGAAGCCGGGCTGATCGAATTCGAACTCGCGCCCGGCGGCGCGCGCGATTTGGCGGCGGGTCTGATGCAGAAGCTTCAGACCTGGACCGGCGAGCGATGGATGGTTTCGATCGTCGCCTCCGGCGGCGCGCCGTCGCTCAAGGAACAGCGCGAGGCGGAGGAGCGCAGGCGCCGTTCCTCTCTGGAATCCGACCAGCTGGTGGCGAGCGTGCTGGCGCGTTTTCCGGGCGCGCAGATCGTCGCGGTGCGGGGCAGGGACGAGGGCGCGGCGCCCGCCGAAACGCTTTATGATGACGCGTCGCCAATCGAGGAAGACGACGGAGAAGCGCAATGATGGACTTCATGGGCCTGATGAAGCAGGCGCAGCAGATGCAGGCCAAGATGGCCGAGGCGCAATTGGAGCTCGAACAGACCGTCGTCGAAGGCGAGGCAGGCGGCGGGATGGTGAAAGTGACGCTCACCGCGAAGGGCGCGATGCGGAGCGTCTCCATCGATCCGAGCCTGTTGAATCCGGACGAGAAGGAAATTCTCGAAGATCTGATCCTCACGGCGCATATGCAGGCGCGGGCCAAGGCCGATGAAGCGATGGCCGAGAAGATGAAGGCGCTGACCGGCGGTCTGCCACTGCCGCCGGGGCTGAAACTGCCGTTTTGAGATGGCCGTGATCGCGAAACATCGCAATTGCGCGCGCACACCCTCTGCCCATGGGAGAGGGTGGCTGCGAAGCAGCCGGGTGAGGGGTATCCCTTCCACACGGTTTGCACATGCCGCAATTGAAAGGCCGTCGCCCCTCACCCCGGTCCTTCGGACCGACCCTCTCCCTATGGGAGAGGGTTACGCGCGCTGAGACCATGGCCGAACGCGTCGCCGGCCCCGAAATCGAAAAACTCGTGCAGCTCTTGGCGAAATTGCCGGGGCTCGGTCCGCGCTCTGCGCGGCGCGCGGCGCTGCATCTCATCCGCAAGCGCGAAGAACTTTTGGCGCCGCTCGCCGAGGCGATGCGCGTCGCGCATGAGCGCATCGTCGTCTGCTCGGTGTGCGGCAATATCGATACGAGCGATCCCTGCACGATCTGCCGCGACGCGCGGCGCGACGCCTCGATCCTCGTTGTCGTCGAGACCGTCGCCGATCTCTGGGCGCTGGAGCGGGCAGGGTTGCTCAACGCCCGCTATCATGTGCTCGGCGGCGTGCTGTCGCCGCTCGATGGCGTCGGTCCGGACGATCTTTCGATCGCGAGCCTCGTCGCGCGGGTGCGCGCCGAAGAGACCGGCGAAGTCGTGCTTGCGGTCAACGCCACCGTCGACGGACAGACGACCGCGCATTACATCGCCGACCTGCTGTCGCCGTCAGGCGTGAAGGTGACGCGGCTCGCCCATGGCGTGCCGGTCGGCGGCGAACTCGACTATCTCGACGAAGGCACGCTGGCGGCGGCATTGGAGCGGCGCACGGCGTTTTAGCGCGCTTTCCGATCAGACGGAATCGTCTGATCGATAAGAAATCGCGCCTAATCAATAAGCTGGAGCAAGTTCTGATCGAAAAAGTCTGTCAACTTTTTCGGAACTTGCTCTAGCGAGGCGAGAAACGCCTCCGCGTCGTCACTTCGCCGCAGTCGTCTTCGATGCGATGATCTTGTCCCAGTCCTCGAGGCCGATCTCGCCGCCGTATTTGTCGCCGTTGACGAAGAAGGTCGGCGTGGAGTTGACGCCGAATTTTTCGGCCGCGCGATCACGCACCTTGTTCACGTTTTCGTAAAGCGCCTGATCCTTCAACACCGCTTCGAATTTCTCCTGGCCGAGCCCGGCCTGCTTCAGGACATTGGCGAGACCGTCGAGCGGCTTATCCCCGAAAGCCCAGTTTTTTTGTTGGGAGAAGAGGAGATCGACGGCCGCGTCGCGCTTGTCGCCGAGTTCGCGCGCGAGCATGAAAGCGGCCGTCGCTAGCGGATCGAGCGGAAATTCGCGCAGGATGAATTTCACCTTGCCCGCATCGATGTATTTCTTCTTCAGCTCGGGATAGACGTCGTGGTGGAACGCCGCGCAATGGCTGCAGGTCATCGACGCATATTCGACGATCGTCACCGGCGCGTTCGCCTTGCCTTCGACAATGTCGGGGAGCGCGTTCGGCGCCATCAACTCCTCGATCGAAACCTTGCCCGAAGGCGATTTGTCGGCGTAAGCGGGCGCGGCGGCGCAGAGCGCCCAGGCGGCGGCGGCAAGAAAACGACGACGGGGCAGGATAGCGAAAGGCATGTGCGGTCCGTGACTTGTTATGACGCGCAAGACCATAACGTCTTCAGCGAGTGTGGCAAATCAAATTTGACAGCGACTTGGTACGGAAAACAGCGCTACAGTCCGTGTCTCGGCTGAATGAACCAATAGAGTATGCCGATAAAGGCGAGAACGACGCCGAACCAGAACACGACGTCGCCGATCTGCAGGTCTCTCATGGAGTAGCTGAAAACGCTGACCGCCAGGCCGCCGATCGCGATCCAGAGCGGACGCTGGCCGCGTTCATTCTTAGGCGGCCGCTTCTTTGTTGGCCCGGACAAGCGCCTCTCCCTGACGTTTCCTAGCCGTTCCACTCGTCATTCGTTGATGGTTGCGCGAGCGGCGACGGCGCATTTGCGCTTAGACTTTCCGATCTCGCTTCCGCAGTCAAGAATCGCGAAATTAAAAACAGCCGCTCGAAGCGGCTGTTTTCGATGTATTCCTGCGCGCCGAAATTAGCGCGAATAGAATTCGATGACGAGGTTCGGCTCCATCTGCACTGGATAAGGCACTTCCGTCGCATGCGGCACGCGGATGAGCTTCGCGGTCATCTTGGAGTGGTCGACGTCGTAATATTCCGGCGCGTCGCGCTCGGCGAGCTGCACCGCTTCAAGAACGGTCACCGCCTGTTTCGAGGCTTCCTTCACCTCGATCACGTCTCCGACCTTCACCTGATAAGACGGAATATTGACGCGCTTGCCATTGACGCGGATATGCCCGTGATTGACGAACTGGCGCGCGGCGAAAACGGTCGGAACGAATTTCGCGCGATAGACGATGGCGTCGAGACGCCGCTCCAACAGGCCGATCAAATTGTCGCCGGAGTCGCCCTTCATCCGGATCGCTTCCGCGTAATATTTGCGGAACTGCTTTTCCGAAATATTGCCGTAATAGCCCTTGAGCTTCTGCTTGGCCTTGAGCTGCGTGCCGTAGTCGGAGAGCTTGCCCTTGCGCCGCTGGCCGTGCTGTCCCGGTCCATATTCGCGGCGGTTCACCGGGCTCTTCGGCCGGCCCCAGATATTCTGGCCAAGGCGGCGATCAAGCTTGTATTTGGCTTCTGCGCGTTTGGTCACTTTGACTCTTGCCCTCTCATCGATCGCGTTTGGCGCGAGAGAGCGACAAGACGAAAACCGCCCGAAGCCTTGCGCTCGGGGCGTTCATCTCTATCCGCGTCTCCCGCGGCCCCGGCGCCGCCGGGACTTGAAGAACGCGCCCTCCTCTGCCGTCGATGCGGCCGACAGGCGTTTGCATCAAACGCCACGGGTGCTTGCCCGGCGCGAACGGGTCGCGTCAGGCTGGTGGGGAGCTAAAGGAAAGCGCTCCCCGCGTCAAGGTCTCGTGAAGTCCAGATCCCTTGAAATAGGGCCGATCTTACGGCCAGGGGAAGGGAAAACCATCGTCGTAAGGGACAATCATGTCGGCGTTGTAGGGCGGGCGCTGGGGAAGCGTTTCCTGCATATACCAGCTGCGCTGGGCGCGCTCGATCGGATCGTGATTGAGGTAGGTCTGCTGCACCATGTAACGATTGGTGCTGCCGACCGGCACCTGCGTTCCGGGATCGAGCCAGCTGCGGCGCTGAATGTCGATCGGGCCCCGGCCGTTAGGCGTCTCGTCCGAGGAAACGCGGTAGCGCGACTTGGCGAGCGCGTCTCCCGCCGCCAACGCCACCAGACACGCGAGCCCCGCCGACAGCACTAAATTTTTGCGCATCACGATCCCCTTTGGACTGAACGTCAGCGATCATCATAGCGGATCGTTTCGCAAAAGCGAATTGGCGCGGTCGTTTCCCGTCGGCAATCCGCGATCAGGGTGAATGCGTCCGCGAGCCGCGCTTAGATCACGCTGCGTTTAGGCGGAATCGCCTAAACGCAGATTACATGATCGATTCCGAGAGTTTAGAGCGCGCTCCATGCGAAAAGCCGGTTCCCACTTTTTCGCAGCGCGCTCTAACGCGCCGCCGGCGCGAGTTGACGCGCCGGCTTCGCATGGCTGCGGCGCGCGGCGTTCTTCTGGGCTGGAATCGTCGCGGTCAGGTCGTCGCGCGAGATATTGTCGCAACCGGCCGAACGGGACGCCGCCGCCTGCTTGAAGAACGCGTTCAATTCGGGCCGGTCTGAACTTGCGGTGTAATCGACGCGGTCGAGCAGACAGCCGAGCGCGACGCGGTCAATCGGCTTCGCCGCCTCGCCGCAGGCGAGCCCGGCGATTTCAATCGCAAGCTTCTCATCGATGAAGCGCGTCGCGAGACAGTTGCGTTCGCTCGCGGCGACGCCTTCGGAGGCGGGCTGGGACAACCGTATGTCGGCGGTCTCGAACGCGCCGAATTTGGCGATGAGTTCGCTCGGCTGACCGATCTTCTCGACATTCAGTTCCGCCTGCGCGGCATGTCGAGTCATGTCGAGGAAGAAGTCGGACGTCTTTTCCTTCTCGGCGATATCCTGATGAATGTCGACGCGCATGAAGGGCGCGCCCATCGCGAATCGCCCTACCGAAATCGAGTCGATGCGGCCCGAGCCATTCTCGCCGTCGCGCGCGGCGATGGTCTTTTTCTCCCGGCTGAATTCGGGCGCGGATATATCGAACACGCTGAAGGGTTTGGCCATCAGCGCGGAAGCTTCGACCGCGTCGATGGAGATTTTGGCGGAAATCTTGCGCGGCGGCGCGACAGTCGCGCGCGGCGCGATTTTGGCCGCGGTCTTCGGTTCGGGCGTTTCGGGTTCGCGGGGAAAAATGACGAGGGCGGCGAGCAGAATGAGCATTGCGCCGACTCCCATTCCGGTCGCCGCGCACGCGCCGGCCGGCCGGGCGCGCAGCGGGCGCGCAAAATGGCTGTCGTTGGGATCGAATTCGGCAACGCTCATGAGACGCGACTCCGGCGGCCTGCAGCGCCGCGCAAGGAATGACGCGCCGAGATTGCGTCGCGGCTTCGGAAATTGCGGTTAACGCGCTGCGATGAATCGAGTTTTGGTGAACGAAAGATTGACGGGGGCGAAGCCACGCGGTTCAGCGCGCCGCTTGCGATGGATTTTTCCGTGCGGTTGTCTCATTCGGCATCGCTTCGCGATGCGGCTTTTCCCTCCAAGGGAAGGGCGGACGCCCAAACAAAGGCCCGCGCCTCTCGGCGCGGGCCTGAATGTCGCGTCCGGGGAAATTTACTACTCCTCGGATTTCTTGCCCTTCTTTGGCGTCTCCTCGCGGGCCTTCAGCGCCGCGCCGAGAATGTCGCCGAGCGACGCCCCCGAGTCGGCCGAGCCATATTGGGCGATCGCCTCCTTCTCCTCGGCGACTTCCAGGGCCTTGATCGAAACCGAGACCTTACGCGCCTTGCGGTCGAAGAGCGTGACGCGGGCGTCGACCTTCTCGCCGACGGCGAAGCGTTCGGGCCGCTGGTCGGCGCGATCGCGGGCGAGCTCGTTGCGCTTGATGAAAGTGGTGAGATCGGTGCCGGTGATTTTTACGTCGATGCCGGAATCCTTGACCTCGGTCACTTCGCAGGTGACGACGGCGCCCTTCTTGAGTTCGCCCCCTTCCTCCGCGCTCACCGAAGCGAAGGGATCGCCGGCAAGCTGCTTGACGCCCAGAGAGATGCGCTCCTTCTCGACGTCGACGTCGAGGACCTGGGCGTTGATCACGTCGCCCTTCTTATAGTCCTCGATCACCTGCTCGCCGGGACGGTTCCAGTCGAGATCCGACAGATGGACCATGCCGTCCACATCGCCGTCGAGACCGATGAATAGACCGAATTCGGTCTTGTTTTTGACTTCGCCGGAAACGGTGGCGCCGACGGGATGTTTCTCCGCGAAGGCCTCCCACGGATTCTGCAGGCACTGCTTGAGACCGAGCGAGATGCGGCGCTTGACCGGATCGACTTCGAGCACCTGAACGTCGACTTCCTGGCTGGTCGACACGATCTTGCCGGGATGCACGTTCTTCTTCGTCCAGCTCATTTCCGAGACATGGACGAGGCCCTCGATGCCGGGCTCCAGTTCGACGAATGCGCCATAGTCGGTGATGTTGGTCACGCGGCCATGGAATCTCGCGCCGATCGGATATTTCGCCTCGATGCCCTGCCAGGGGTCTTCGAGAAGCTGCTTCATGCCGAGCGAAATGCGGTGCGTCTCGTGATTGATCTTGATGATCTTCACCTTGACGGTCTGGCCGATGGTCAGCACTTCGGACGGGTGGTTGACGCGCCGCCAGGCGATGTCGGTGACATGCAACAGGCCGTCGATGCCGCCGAGATCCACGAAAGCGCCGTAGTCGGTGATGTTCTTCACGACGCCGTCGATCACCTGTCCCTCTTCGAGATTGGCGACGATCTCATGGCGCTGCTCGGCGCGGCTCTCCTCGAGCACGGTGCGGCGCGACACGACGATATTGCCGCGGCGGCGATCCATCTTCAGGATGTGGAACGGCTGCGGCACATTCATCAGCGGGCCGACGTCGCGGATCGGCCGGATGTCGACCTGGCTGCGCGGCAGGAAGGCCACGGCGCCGTCGAGATCGACGGTAAATCCGCCCTTGACCTGATTGAAGATGACGCCGTCGACCTTTTCACTGGTCTCGAAGGCCTTTTCGAGCTTCACCCAGCTCTCTTCGCGGCGCGCCTTGTCGCGCGAGATGACCGCTTCGCCGAGCGCGTTCTCGACGCGCTCCAAATAGACTTCGACCTCTTCGCCGACCTGCGGGGCGGGGTCGCGGCCGTAGCCGGTGAATTCCTTGATCGGGACGCGGCCTTCGGTCTTGAGGCCGATGTCGATGACGGCGACATCCTTTTCGATGGCGACGACCCGACCCTTGATGACGGAGCCTTCGAAGGCTTCGTTCTGGCCGTAGCTTTCGTCGAGCAGGGCGGCGAAATCTTCGCGCGTGGGGACGCGATCGGTAATAGCGGACATTTGTTCTCCTGAAGACCCCGGAAGGGGCGGCGCCGGCGAAGGGTTAGCGTTGCAGATCGGTCGTCGAGATCGGACGTCTTCCGCGGCTGAAACGCGAGGGAAGACGAAAAGTTCGCTAAACGAACTGGCCGGCGCGGCCCGAGGTCGAAAACCAAAACGAATGCGCCGGCTTGGTCTCCGGCGCGGGCGTTATCTACCAGCGACGCGCCGCCGCCGCAAGCGCTTCAAGACGAAAGCGCTTCCCGGCGCGCGGCGGAAAAAGCATGATATTGCAACGCAAAATACCACTAATTTACTGATTTAATATATTAAACATAAAATGAACGCGCGCCGTATCTTCGAAATTATTGCTGGCGGAATCATATTCGCACGCATAGGTTCGATTGCCATGCTTGGATGCGCGATGCGGATTCGTACTGACCCGAGGGCGCGAATTTGCGCAAACAGGAAGCGGCGCGGGCATTTCGCCGGCGCGCGTCGCTCCCGCGCCAGCCGGGGGCCGACACGGCGCTCGCGCACGCTAAGTAGAAGCTGCCGTGCGCCGCGTCTGCGGCGAGAGCGTCGACTTCCCCTCACTGCGAGGGGGATATAAAGAGGAGAGAGAAATGAAATCCAATATTATTTCAGGATCGGCGCTTGCAGCCGCCGCTGTCGCCTTGGCCTTAAGCGGCGTGTCCGTCGCGCCCGCCCATGCGCATGGCGCCAAGGCGACCCACGCCAAGACTCATTGCGGCGGCAAGTCGAGCTGCCGCGGCATGGCCAAATGCCATCACAAGGCGAAGTGTCACCATTACAAGGGTCACTGCAATATGAAGAGCCGCTGCCACTCCAAGTAATATTCGACGTGCGCGGGGGCGGTTGATTCGCCGTCCCCGTGACCGACTTCGGCGTGCGCGGCGGCGCGTAAGGGAGACAAGTCAATGGAAAAGCCCGCGCCTCTTGGCTACGGCTTAGGGCTGAGGCCCGTCTATTACGACGAGATTCTGGCGTCGCGCCCGCCGATCGACTGGTTCGAAATCATCTCCGAGAATTACATGCTCGCCGGCGGCCGGCCGCTGGCGATGCTGGATCGCATACGCGCCGATTATCCCATCGTCATGCATGGCGTTTCGATGTCGCTCGCTTCGACCGATCCGCTCAACATGGATTATCTGCGGCAATTGAAGGCGCTCGCCGAACGGGTCGAGCCGGCGTGGATTTCAGATCACGTCGCCTGGACCGGCGTGCATGGCGTCACGCTGCATGATCTGTTGCCCATTCCCTATACGCGCGAGTCGCTGGCGCATATCGTCGAGCGCATCCAGCGGGTGCAGGATTTCCTTAAGCGCCGGCTCGTTGTCGAAAACGCCTCAACTTATGTCTCCTTCGTCGATTCCGAAATGAGCGAACATGAGTTCGTGCGCGAAATGGCGGAACGGGCCGACTGCCTGTTGCTCCTCGACGTGAACAATGTCTTCGTTTCGAGCTTCAATCACGGTTTCGATCCGGTCGCCTTCATCGATGGCGTTCCCGCCGAGCGCGTCGTGCAGTTTCATATGGCCGGCCATACCGACAATGAGACGCATCGCGTCGACACTCATGACCAACCGGTCTGCGACGAAGTCTGGGCGCTCTACGAGCATGCGCGCCGGCGCTGCGGCGACGTCTCCGCGATGATCGAGCGCGACGACAATTATCCGCCCTTCTCGGAGCTTCTCGACGAGCTGCAGCATATGCGCGACATCGACGCGCGCATCGCAAACGAGCGGGCGCTCAGCGCGGCATGAAGCTCGCCGATTTTCAGTCCCTGTTTCAGCAGAGCATGCTGGCGGGCGCCGGAGAGGCGGACAAGCCGCTCCTGAAAAAATTGCGCTCATCGCCGCGTGGCGCAACTCCCGAGACGCTGCTTGGCGTCTATCAGAGCGGCTACCGCCTGCGGCTCGCTGATTTTGTGGCTCAGGATCACCCCGGCCTGCGCGCCGTCCTCGGCGCCGAAACGTTTGAAACGCTCATCGACGACTACATCGATCAGCGTCCGTCGCGCGATCCCAACGCCCGCTTCTTCACCACCGGACTGCCGGATTTCATGAAGGATTGTCCGACCTGGCGCGACGATGCGCGGGCCGTATCGATGGCGCTGTTCGAACGCGCGATGGTCGACGCCTTCGACGCCGCCGACAAAACGCCCTTGGCGGTGCAGGCGCTCGCGGAATTTTCTTCCAATGACTGGCAGCGGCTCGCTTTTGATTTCGACCCGAGCCTCGCTCTGCTCGAACTCGCCGCCGGCACGATCGCCGCCTATGACGCCGCGATCAGCGAGGAGCCGCCGGAAAAAATCGACGCGTCGGCGGCAGGCGATGGAATCGAATATGCCGCAGTGTGGCGCGTCGATCATGAATCGGCCTATCGCCAGCTCGAGCCCGACGAATATGTCGCGCTGTGCGAAGCCCGCGCCGGCCATGCCTTCGGCGACATCTGCCAAATGACCGCCTTCCAGCAATCGGGAGAGATTGCGCCGGAGCGACTGGCGCAATGTCTGTCGAGCTGGTTTCAGGAGGGCCTGATTATCGGCCTGCGCGTTCGCGGCGACGATCAGTCTTCGAACACGCCTTCGAGCGCGTAGTGCTGCACGCTCTTGCGGTTGGCGATGAGTTCGTCGGCCGTCGGTTCGCCCTTCATCGCGCGTGAGATCGCAAGCTTCGTGGCCTCATAATTGGTGCGATAGAGATCTTTCTTGTCGAGCTTCTTCTGGTGCTTGGCGCAACGCGGATCGAGCCAGACCATGATGATCATGCACAGCTCGTCGATCTGATCCTTGGGAATGATCCCTTCAGCGACGCAGTCGACGATGGCGTCGCCGGTGGCCGCCTGCACGATTCCGCCGAGAAGCTCGACATATTCCTCCGATTTGACCGTCATCTTGGTGGTCATCATCGTCGCTGGCCGCACCTGCTGGTTGAGGTCGCGGATGACGAACATGCGCGGATGGCCGGCGACCTGACCCGCCATGCTGGCGAAGGCGTGACCGACCGGCCCCTTGACGTTGCCGATCATCACTTCCGGCATGGCGTCGGTATATTGTCCCTCCGCCGCCAGAACCGTCGCCTCGCCCGTCGCCAGCCAGATATGCTCGGTCATTTGATGTCCTCGTGTATGTTGTCGGCGGGAGATAACATTGCGCGCTGTCACATGGAAGACGGCGACATATCCCGCCTTGCCGGGTTATGCCCGTACGATATTCACTCCGAGCAGCATAAGATCGTAGCGCATTTGCCGATCCTTGCGGCCAAAGGCTCTTTGCTTTGCTCAAGAGTTTCGATCAAACCGCGCTTGGTGCGCCTGACCAACCCGGGTCCCTCATAAATAAGTCCGGAATAAAGCTGCACCAGCGTCGCGCCGGCTTCGATCTTGGCGAGCGCCGCTTCCGCGCTGTCGACTCCGCCGACGCCGATCAGCGGGAACTGTCCTTCGACGCGCAGAAATGTTTGCGCGAGCATGCGCGTCGAAAGGTCGAAGAGCGGCGCGCCAGAAAGGCCGCCGCTCTCCTTCGCCAATTGCGACCGCAGCGTCGCAGGGCGCGACACCGTCGTGTTCGACACGATCATGCCGTCGATGCGCCGATCTCGCGCGACGCGCACAATTGCGTCGAGCTGGTCGAGCGTCAGATCCGGCGCAATCTTCAAAAGCAATGGGCGCTGAACAAGCGCGGCGTCGCGCGCCTCAATCACGCGCGCGAGCAGTTCAAAGAGCGCTTCCGGCTCCTGCAAGTCGCGCAGGCCAGGGGTATTGGGCGAGCTGACGTTGATCGCAAAATAGCTCGCGACGTCGGCGAAGGCGTGAACGCCCGCGACATAGTCGGCGATGCGATCGTCCGCGTCCTTGTTGGCGCCGATATTGACGCCGACGATCCCTCGCGGCGCGCGCTTCGACAGACGCGCCAGCGCCGGCGCATGGCCGTCATTGTTGAAGCCATAGCGATTGATGACGGCTCGATCCTCGATGAGGCGGAAGGCGCGCGGGCGCGGATTGCCGGGCTGCGCGCGCGGCGTGAGCGTCCCGACTTCGACGAAGCCGAAGCCGAGGCCGAGCATCGCGTCGGGAATTTCGGCATTCTTGTCGAAGCCCGCGGCAAGCCCGATCGGATTGGGAAAGTCGAGCCCGAAGGCCGAGGCCGCGAGACGCGGATCATCCGGCGGCGGAGCCAACGGCGGCAGCGCCTTCAGCGCCGCGATCGTCGCGCGATGCGCGGTTTCCGGGTCGAGCAGGCGCAGCAGCGGCGATGCGAGCGCGAAAGCGTCGATCATGTAAGGACGCTGGAGAAATCGTGCCGGCCATCCGCGCCGATCGAAAGCGGATCGACGCGCGCGACGCTTTCGAGAGCAAGCGGCGCGTAGAGATGCGGGAACAGCGCGCCGCCGCGCGAAACTTCCCATTTGAGCGCTTCGCCGAGCGCGGCGGAATCTACCGCGACGAGCAGCAGATCGGTTCGGCCGGCGAAATATTTCGCGGCGGTTTCCTCGACCTGCTCGGCGGATGAAAAATGAATGAATCCGTCGGCGAGGTCGATCGCGGCGCCGTTGAAGACGCGCGACGCTTGCGCCGCGTCCCAATCGGCGCGCGAGACGAGTTTGTAAATATGGGTCACCGGCCGGCCAGCCTCATATGAAGCGCGGTCACTCCGCGGCGCGCGCGGTTCTCTGCGCCGCGGCCGCGGCCGCGAGCGCGGCGCGGCGCGGCAGCCGCGCGATCATGCCGAGCAGCGCGCGGTCGGAAAGCGCCACCAGCCGCTCGCCGCGGTTCAGCCAATTGACGGCGTCCTCGATTGTTTCGGCGTCGGCGATCTTGGCCTCGGCGAGAGCGCGGTCGGCGCTGATCTGTCCGCGTTGTCTCGAGCGACGGGTCGGCAACCAGTTTTCATGCAATTCCCGCAATTCCGGATCTTCGTGGATCGCCACCAGACCATTGACGTCGTCTTCGCCGGCGCGCCCCAGCGCCTTCGAAAGCGCTTTGCCGCGCTTGGCGATCGGCGGCGTCGTCGTTTCTTCGGGCGTGTTCAGCACGCCGGCGCGTCGGAACACCAGACCGAGCCAACGCTGACTTGTCACCCAGGAGATGAAAATCGCCAGCACCAGGCCGGCGATCGTCGGCGACATCCAGGCGACGAGCGAGGGCGAAATCATGAAGCCGGCGATCAGGCTCAACAGTCCGAGCGCGACGTGCCAGAAATGACGACGGACGATGTCCGTGAACGGCACCGAGCCGTCGTCGCGCCGCTGCGGATCCCAACCGGTGTCGAACCCGAAGACGATGTGCAGCACATGGCCGGTCTGAATCAGCATCATGATCGGCGCGAGCAGCGCCGACAGCACGATTTCGAACGCCGTCGAGATCAGCAGCATGATCACGCCGCCGGAGCCTTTGCGGGTTTCCGGCTCGGCGACGGCGACGATCAGGCCCAACAGCTTGGGCGCCAGCAGAATGCCCATGGTGAGGCCGAAGAGCTCGAGCGACCGCTCGGCGTCGAACCGCGGAAAGGTCGGAAAGAGCACGAATTCCCCGGTGAAATATTCCGGCCTGAAATAGCTCGCCTGGAAAACGATCAAGATGCCGATGAGCAGTTGCAGGAGCCACAGCGGCGAGGTCAGATAGCCGAAAATGCCGGTGAGAAAATGCTGTCGCGACGCCCAGTGAAAGCCTTTGCCCAACAGGACGCGCGCATGCTGCAGATTGCCCTGGCACCAGCGCCGGTCGCGAATCGACAAATCGATCAGCGAGGGCGGACTTTCCTCAAAGGAGCCGCCGAGCGTCGGCATCATATAGACCGCATAGCCGGCGCGCCGAATGAGCGCCGCCTCGACGAAATCGTGCGAGAGGATGTGGCCGCCCCAGGGCGGACGGCCGCGCAAATCCGGTAGGCCGCAGTGCTTGGCGAAGGCTTCCGTGCGGATGATCGCGTTGTGGCCCCAATAATTGCCGTCGCGGCCCATCCAGGCCGATAGCCCGGCCGCGATCACCGGGCCATAGATGCGCGCGGCGAATTGCTGGACCCTGGCGAACAGGGTGTTCCGATTGACGATAAGCGGCAGCGTCTGGATGATGCCGCTGTCGGGGTCGGCCTCCATCGCGGCGGCGAGTTGAACGATGGTCGGGCCGCTCATCAGACTGTCGGCGTCGAGCACGACCATGTGCTTATAGGCGCCGCCCCAACGCGAGACGAAATCCTCGATATTGCCGGCCTTGCGCGCCGTGTTCTTTTCTCGTCGCCGATAGAAGATGCGAGCCTGGGGGCCGAGCCGCCGCCGGATGGCGACGAAGGCGCGTTCCTCCGCGATCCAAATATCGGGATTGGTCGTGTCGGACAGGAAAAACCAATCGAAATGCGCGCCAAGGCCGGTCGCCTGCACGTCTTCATAGATCGTCTGCAAGGCGGCGAAGACCCGGCTTGGCGCCTCATTGTAGATCGGCATCACCACGGCTGTGGTCTCGGCGAGGCTCGACGGCAGCGGCGGGCGCCGGCGCTGGCGTATCAACAGGGCGAAACCGACGACGCAACTCGCGAAGGAAAGCGCGATCCACGAAAAATTGAGCACGAACAACGCGAGCAGCGCCCACTTCAAAGCCGTCACGCCGCCCACATCGACGACCTTGTACATTTCGTGGGCGCCATAGGCGGTGAGCGCGAATCCGCCGCCGAAGGTCAAGAGCCTCGCCAGCCACGGCGTTCGCCACAGCCACGGCGCCTCGGCCTTCCGTCGCTGGCGCCCGTCGAATTTGAAGAGATTTTGCGCCGGCATGGACAACCGGCTCTCGATCGGAGTCGGCGGCGCGGCGGCTGGATCGGAATCGACGGTTCTCCGTTCCATTGCCGGCGGCAGGTCGTCTAAGGCGGCGAAATTCACGACGTCCATCGGTATAGCCAGGTCTCGCTGATCGGGCGTTCGTCCGACTGCAGAACGAGCCGAAGCTCGCAGTAGTTCTCGCCGGACGGGTCAACGTCGAAGACGACGCGGCACGACTTCCCTGGAGCATTCAAATAGGTCTGAATATTGGTCGCCGATCCGGGAGAGGTCGTCAACGCCGCTTTTAGTTGCGCCGTGCGCTGGGGGTCCGCCAGTAGATCGCCGGAAAAGACGACAACAAAACGGCGGAGCTTGCCCACTGGCGCGCGGCCGGAGCGCGCGCTCGCGGCGATCGCCAGCGGCGGTCGCGACGGCGGCTCCCAGCACCAGAACTGCCGATAGGCGAAGGACGCCTCCTTGCCGGCGGTTAGACTGGTCTTGGGCCGCCAATAGGCGACGATATTGGCGTTGTTTTCTGACTCAGAGGGAATCTCGACAAGCTGCAGGGCGCCTTCGGCCCATTCGCCGAGCGGCTCGATCCAGAGCGACGGACGATGCTCCCAATGCTGCTGGTCATCCTGATAGTCATCGATGTCGCGCTGCCGCAACAGCGAACCGAAGCCTTGCGGATTTACGTCGACGAAAGAGGAGAATTGCAAATTCTCTCGGTTCGATACGGGTCGCCACAGCCATTCGCGCTGGCCAGTAAGCATCTGAATGCCGTTGATGTCGGCGACCATTGGCCGCCAGTCGTCCGGCCTGGCGCGGTCGAGCGGCGTAAACAGCGAAGCTCCCGCAAAGCCAGCCAGCCCGAAATGATCGATCGCCGTTCGCGGGAACAGCGTCAATTCCGTGTCGATGAGCGTCGCCTCGCCCGGCCGCAGCGTGAAGCGGTAAACGCCCGCGACGCTGGGCGAATCAAGCAGCGCATGGATGACGAGAGCGTTGTCGCGCAAGGCGGGCTTCTCGATCCAGAAACTTCGAAACGCTGGAAACTCCTCGCCGCGCGGATCGGCTGTCCGAATCGACAGTCCGCGAGCGGTAACGCCGAGATTTTGCCCGCGCGCGACGGCGCGATAGAAACTTGCCCCCTGAAATATGGCGAGCTCAGCTTCGGCGGCGCCATTTTGCGCGGACAGCACCCGAAAACCCGAGAATCCGAGGTCGGGCAGCGCGTCGGGCACATTCAGCGCGCCATAGTCGAAACGGCGCCTTTCATACGGCAGCCGCGCGGCGGCACCGTTCTCGACGAGGTAGATGTCCACCGCGGCAGCGAAAATATGGCCGCGATGGAGCGGCTCAATGCTGAAGCCGGCGTTGTCCTGGCGCCAGATCGCCGATTCTGGCCTTGTCTTGATTCCCACGAATTGCTCGTAGGAGAGATTGGCGAAAGGCTCGGGCAGGTCGGTCCGCGGCGCCGTATAGGGCTTCGCCGCCAGCGCGCGCGCCAGTTCGACGACCATATCCCGCGAAAAAGGCGACGGATCGGGAGCCTTCGGGTTCGCCGGCTGGCCTGCGGCCGCCACGCGTGATTCCGGCGGGAGGATTCCCGCCGCGATAGCGCCCAAACCCGCTTTCAAAACATCTCGACGTTCGAACATGAGCTACCAAAGGAAGCCGATCCGAGCGGTCCAGAAGCGGCGATTGAGCCTTTTTGCGGCGCTGGGCTGGCGACAGTCCCTCTATACAAGAAACCTAAGGAGACAAAATGGTTTTCTTGGCGGTTTTTAAGGGCTGCGCGCGAAGGCCGCGGCGCCTTGCGCTTTGCGGCTCGAATCTGCCAGAACCGCGGCTCAAGCGGCGCCGATCCGCCGTTTCCATTCGCAACGTCTAGCCCTTGGGCGCCTGATGCCGACAGAAAGAAGTGCGCTCGCGATCGTCCTCGCCGCCGGCGAGGGCACGAGGATGAAATCCGACCGTCCAAAGGCGCTGCACGAAGTCGCCGGCCGGTCCATGCTCGCAAATGTCCTATCGAGCGCTCTCGCGGCGGGCGTTAGCCGGGTCGCCGTGATCATCGGCCCGGGAAGAGACGACGTCGGCGCGGAGGCGCGACGCTATATTCCTGGCGCGCAGATGTTCGTCCAGAACGAACGGCGCGGCACCGCGCATGCCGTTCTCGCCGCGCGCGCCGCCATCGCGGAAGGATGCGACGACCTCATTGTGCTCTTCGCCGATACGCCGCTCCTAACCGCGCCGACGATCGGCGCGATGCGCGCCGCCATCGCCGAGGGGGCCGCCGTCGCGGTTCTAGGCTTCAAAGCCTACAATCCCTTCGGCTACGGACGGCTGTTGCGCGACGCCGCCGGCCGCCTCGTCGCGATCCGCGAGGAGAAGGACGCGAGCGAGGAAGAACGCGCGGTCACGCTCTGCAACGGCGGCCTGATGGCGATCGACGGCGCACATGCGCTGCGTCTGCTCGACAAGATCGACGATAAGAACGCCAAGGGCGAGTTCTACCTCACAGATGTCGTCGAACTTGCGCGCGCCGACGGGCGCGACGCGAAGGTCGTTATCGCTGACGAAAGCGAAGTGCTCGGCGTCAACGACCGAATCCAGCTCGCTCAGGCCGAAACCGTCGCGCAGACGCGCCTGCGCCGCGCCGCGATGGCGGGAGGCGCGACGATGATCGCGCCGGAAACGGTCTTTCTTTCCGCCGACACGCTGATCGGCCGCGACGTGACGATCGAGCCGCATGTCGTCATCGGGCCTGGCGTGACGATCGCCGACGGCGCCGTCATCCATTCATTTTCGCATCTCGAGGGCGCAAGCGTCGGCAAGGGCGCGACGATCGGCCCCTTCGCGCGGCTGCGGCCGGGCGCGGCGCTGGCGGAAAAAGCCAAGGTTGGGAATTTCGTCGAGATCAAGAACGCCACTGTCGCGCGAGGCGCCAAGGTCAATCATCTGACCTATATCGGCGACGCCGACATCGGCGCCAACGCCAATATCGGCGCCGGGACCATCACCTGCAACTACGACGGCTTCCTCAAATATCGCACGACGATCGGCGAAAACGCTTTCGTCGGCTCGAATTCGGCGCTTGTCGCGCCAGTGACGATCGGCGCCGGGGCCTATGTCGGCTCCGGCTCCGTCATTACGAAGGATGTCGCGCCCGATTCGCTCGCGGTGGCGCGCGGGCGGCAGATGGAGAAGGCGGGCTGGGCGACCTCGTTTCGTGTGATGCAGGCGGCGAAAAAGGCGAAGCGGGAATAGGCCGGATTTTCTCTCCCGCTCATGTTAAACTGCGCGCCATGATCGCGCTTTCCAAAGAGACCGAGGCGCTGGCTGAGCGCCTCGCGGCCGCCCGGCGGGTTTCGGTCGACGAGGCCGTCCATCAGGCATTGGAAGAATCCGCCCGCGCGGCGGGCGTCGCGCCGGCGCGGCGATCCGCGCGCCCTCTGAGCGACGCTGAAATCGCCGCAAAAAAAGCGCGCCTTGACCAGCTCGTCGCCGAAATTGCCGCGCTGCCGATCCTTGATCCGCGTTCGCCCCAGGAGATCATGGACGACATCAACGAGCTATGATCATCGTCGACAGCTCGGCATTGATCGCCATCGCCCTGAATGAGCCGGAAAGGGAGACGTTCGAGTCCACCGTCTTCGTTGAGCGTGGCGTGATGTCCGCGGTCAATGTGCATGAGTCAGCTTGCGTTTTGCGCGCGCGCCTGGGTGAAGACGGCGTTGCGCTCATGTGGCGGCTACTGGCGGAATTTGAGATCGAGATCGCGGCCTTCGATGCGGCGCAGGCGCGCGCGGCGATCGCCGCCTACGGGCGCTATGGCAAGGGCGTCAATCCCAAGGCGCGGCTCAATCTCGCCGATTGCGCCGCTTATCCCCTTTGCCGGCGCTCTTGCTATTATCGCTTTGGAGGTCGTCATGTGCGGCATTGTGGGAATTATCGAAACGGGTCCGGTCGCGGGGCGGATCGTCGAGTCGCTCAAGCGCCTCGAATATCGTGGCTATGATTCCGCCGGAATCGCCACGCTCGAGAACGGCCATCTCACGCGTTTGCGCGCCAGCGGCAAGCTCAAAAATCTCGAAGAAAAACTGGCGGCCGAGCCGCTTTCCGGCGCCGTCGGCATCGGCCATACGCGCTGGGCGACGCACGGACGTCCCAGTGAGAACAACGCCCATCCGCACGCCAATGGTCGCGTCGCCGTCGTGCACAATGGCATCATCGAGAATTTCCGCGAGTTGCGCGCCGAACTTTCGGCGAAGGGTCATGTCTTTTCGACCGAGACCGATTCGGAGGCGGTCGCCCATCTCGTCGCCGATGAACTGCGTAACGGCGCGACGCCGGAAAAAGCCGTCGCCGCGGCCTTAAAGCGCCTCAAGGGCGCCTTCGCGCTCGCCTTTCTCTTCGAAGGCGAAAACGATCTCCTGATCGGGGCGAGACGCGGTTCGCCGCTCGCCGTCGGCAGGAGTGATGAAGGCGTCTATCTCGGTTCCGACGCTCTGGCGCTCGCGCCTTTCGCGACATCGATCGCCTATCTCGACGAGGGCGACTGGGTGACGCTGACGCGCGAAGGCGTGCGATTCCGCGACGCCAATGACGCGCTTGTCGAGCGGCGCTTTCAACCGCTCGTCGCGGGCTCTTTCCTGGTCGACAAGGGCAATTACCGCCATTTCATGGCCAAGGAAATTCACGAGCAGCCAGAGGTCGTCGGCCGCACGCTGGCTCATTATGTCGATCTCGCCGAGGGCGTCGTGCGCTTGCCGTTCGACCTCAAATTCGATCCGCTGGCATTGTCGCGCGTGACCATTTCGGCCTGCGGCACGGCCTATTACGCCGGCCTCGTGGCGCGCTACTGGCTGGAGCGCTTCGCCCGCCTGTCGGTCGAAATCGACATCGCCTCAGAATTTCGCTACCGCGAGGCGCCGCTGCCCGAGCACGGGCTGACTATTCTCGTTTCGCAGTCCGGCGAGACCGCCGATACGCTCGCCGCGCTGCGTTACGCGCGCGAACAGGGCCAGCACATTCTCTCGATCGTCAACGTCCAAACATCGACGATCGCCCGCGAGAGCGAAACCGTCGCCCAGACATTGGCGGGGCCCGAGATCGGCGTCGCGTCGACGAAGGCCTTCACCTGCCAGCTCGCGGTCTTCGCCTGTCTGGCGCTGGCGCTCGGCCGCGCGCGCGGCGTTCTGAGCAAGGAACGCGAACGCGAACTCGTCGCGGAGCTTGTCGCCGCGCCGGGCCAGATGGCGCAGGCGCTGGCGCGCGAGGCCCAGATCGAACCGGTGGCGCGCGACGTGGCGCGGGCGTCGAGCGTGCTCTATCTCGGCCGCGGCCCGGCTTTTCCGCTGGCGCTTGAAGGCGCCTTAAAGCTCAAGGAGCTGTCCTACATCCATGCCGAGGGCTATGCGGCGGGCGAATTGAAACATGGGCCGATCGCGCTCATCGACTACGCCATGCCGGTGATCGTGCTGGCGCCGCCGGACGCCAGTCTCGAAAAGACCGTCTCCAATCTCCAGGAGGTCGCGGCGCGCGGGGGACATCTGATCCTCATAGGCTCGCCGCATGCGCGGGACGCCGCAGCCGCCGAGCTTGCCGGCTTTATTGAAATGGCGGAGAGCGTCGCCGGGCCGTTCGCGGTCATCGCCTACGCGGTTCCCGCGCAGCTCCTCGCCTATCACGTCGCGACCTTCATGGGCAAAGACGTGGACCAGCCGCGAAATCTCGCCAAGAGCGTGACGGTGGAGTAGGGCGCTCAGCCTGCGTTGATGATCTTGACGGCGCTCAGCGCCTCGACGATCGCGCTTTCCACCGCCGGCATCCCCTGTCCGTCCGAATGCGCCAGCAGCACATTGCCGAAGCGCCTGGTCAAAGCCCGCATCGTCGTCACAATCCCCGGCGCGGCGATGAGGTGATGGTGTCCCCAGCGCGTTAGCCGCGCTTCGACCAGTCGTGAGCCGGTGAAAGCCTCCGGCAGGAAGCGCCGCAGTTCTTCGACGATCGGCGCGGCCAGTGCGGCGCGGTCGCCCGCGAGCAGGCGGGCGCGGCCGGCGCCCGGGTCGCGAAACGGGGCGTAGACGGTCAGCACGCTGTGATCCTTGGGCCGCTCGGCGGCGGGAAGCACAGCGGTCGCGCTGACCGCGTCGCTGAAGCTCTGCGCGCCCAGCGCCCAGCTATCGTAACGCAGTTCCGGCGGGAGTCCCTCGAAACAGAAATTGGCGACAAGATAGCTCCCTTGTCTCAGCGACGTCATGGCGGCCGTCACGGCTGGATCGGCCACGCGCAGAATGCGGCCCGCAAAGAAATAGGGAGCGGCGACCACCGCCCATCGCGCTTCGAGGCAGCGGGGCGTTCCTGGATCGCGCGCGTCGAACCAGCCGACGCGGGCGTAGCCGTCCTCCGCCGGCTCGATCGCATAGACCGCAGCGCCGGCGAGGACGCGCCCTTCGCCGGCGCGCGCGATGCGCGCCGCCATCGCGCGGGCGATCGCGGCGTTGCCGCCCGGGAAAGCGTAGATGGGCGTATTGATTTCCGAGAGAAAATTGACGCCGGCGTAGGCTGAAATCTCGGCCGCGGGCGCGCCGAGAGCCGACATGCAATAGGCGTCGAGCAGGCCGAAAAGTTCGGCGTCGATATGCTCGCCGCTCAGGAAATCGAGCAGGGACAGCCGGTCCAGAGCCAGCGCCGGCGCCGACGCCCGGGAAATCGGAATCGTGGGAAAATCGGAGCTTGAGGCGAGCCGGCGCAGCAACGCCTTTAGGCCGTCATAGGCGCTTCGCCATTTCCCGTTCCGCGGGTCGCCTTCGCCGGCCATGCCGGTCAGAACTGTGTCCGCCGGCGCGCTGACGGGCCGTGGCGTGACACCGAGTCTCCCGTAGAATTCTCCAAAAGGCTCTGCCAGATCCACGATATATGCAGATCCGAGCGCATAGTCGACATTGCGCCAGCGCTTCGATTTGGCGACGCCGCCGGGCTCCGACTCGCGCTCCAGGACGACAAGGTCGCGATCCTCAAGCAGCGAAGCGACGGCAAGGCCAGCAAGTCCGCCGCCGATTATCGCGACGTCGACGCGCCGCTCGGCGGCGGGAAGCGGACCGCGTCCAAGCCCGTCGCGGATGGCGTGCATCGGCGCGAAACTGTCGCCCGTCCATTCGCCAAGCTGGTAGGGCTCCGGCGTCGCGCCGCCGCCGGGCAGGATGGTCAGAGCGCCGAGAGCCCCCAGTCCGGCGATCGCCTCCCGCCGAGTCGCCAGCGCCGCCCGTAAAGACACTACGCTGCGAAAATCCATTCAGTCCCCCTTGAGGGTTGAGCGCCGCCATTGACATGAGGCGGGCTGAACTGGTCTATGCGGTCGACGCCGCGCCGGGCTCGACGGCGCTCGACCGGCGCATCATCGCGTTCAACGGAAGCGCCGCGCCTTTCGAGATCATGGTCCAAGCCTGAAAGGACGCGCCGACAGTTGCTCGCCTCGATTCCTTCCGCCTATGTCGCGCCCTTCGAACGGGCCTGGCGCAATCGGGAGCTTATCCGCGCCGTTGCGCGGCGGGAATTCATTTCCAGATTTCGCGGCTCGGCGCTCGGACCGCTCTGGGCGGTGATCTCGCCGCTCGTCATGCTGCTCACCTATACGGCGCTGTTCTCGCTCACGGTTCCCCAGCTTTCCGCCGGCATGAGCGTCACCGACTATGCAGGCTCGATTTTCATCGGGCTCATCGCCTTCAATCTATTCAGCGAACTGGCCTATCGAGCGCCGATGCTTCTGCACGAGCATGTCAACTTCGTGAAAAAGTCGATATTCCCAAGCGAAACCATCGCCTGGACCGCCACCATCCGCGCCTTCACCTATGCTGGGGTGGCGTTCGCCGTCTACATCGCTTTTCGATTGCTGACGGCTGGATCGCTTCCCTTGACGATTTTGCTGACTCCGTTTCTCATCGCGCCCTTCTTTCTTTTCATTTTGGGCGTGGTGTGGTTTCTGATGGCGCTCGGGGCGTTCACGCGCGATGTCGCCCATATCATGGCTTCGATCGTGCCGGTGCTGATGTTCGCGACCCCGATCTTCTATCGCCTGGACCAGATCGCCGCGATGTCCGGATCGATGGCGCTGTGGCTGCGGCTGAACATTGTCGGCGATTACATCGAAATGCTGCGGAGCGTCGCGCTCGACGGAAATTTGCCGAATGTCTTCGGCTATCTCGCGCTTGTCGCGATCTCCTACGCCGTGTTCATCGGCGGCTATCAATTCTTCATGCGCTACAAGTCGGTCATCGTCGATGTCATCTGAGCCCACAATCCGCTGCGCGGGAGTCGGCAAGGCGTTTCAGCTCTATGCGCATCAGAATGATCAGCTCAAGCAGATCCTGTTTGGCCTGTGGAAGAAGTTCTACAGGGAGAAATGGGTGCTCCACGACGTCAATTTCACCGTGGAGAAGGGCGAGCGCGTCGGTATCATCGGACGCAACGGCGCCGGCAAGACCACGCTTTTGCAGATTCTTTGCGGCATCACCCAGCCGACCAAGGGCGAATTCAGGGTCGTGGGCCGAATCGCGCCGATTCTGGCGCTTGGCTCCGGCTTCGACGGTCTGCTGACCGGGCGCGAAAACGCCCGCATCGGCGCGGCGATTCTGGGCCTGTCGCGCAAGGAGGTCGACGCCTGCATCGACGACATCGCCGCCTTCGCCGACATCGGGCCCTTCTTCGAACAGCCGATGCGCACCTATTCGATGGGCATGATCGCGCGCGTCGCCTTCGGCATCTGCGCCTACGCCAAGGCCGACGTGCTCATCGTCGACGAAGCGCTGTCGGTCGGCGACGAAATCTTCCAGCGCAAATGCGAAAAATACATCGCTGAATTCGCCAGGACCGGCACCATTTTGATGGTGTCGCATGATCTCAAATTTTTGACGGCGCTGTGCGACCGCGTGCTCTGGCTTGAGGGCGGCGTCGTGCGCGCGATCGGCGATCCAAAGAAGGTCATCGCCGACTATCGTCGCGCCATGCTGGCCGAACAGGATCAGGCGAGCGGCGTCGCGTAAGCCTCTCGCGCGGCGGCGGAAGACGCGCGTTCGTCGAACAGGCGCTTAGGCTTCGGGCTCCAATTGAGCCGCGCGATCAGCCAGCCGGACACGCCGACTTCGGCGATGGCGAGCACGGCGAGCAGAAGGACGAAAAGCCCGTTGAGGCGCAGCAAGGATTCGAGCGCCACCAGAAAGCCGATGTGAACCCCCGGCACTGCGATCGTCGCGAAGCCGCCCGCGCCCCCACGCCGGCCGGTGATGTTTCCGAAGGTCAGGACCAGCGCCATTGCGAGCAGCGTATGGGCGAAGGCGAGCGTCGGCACGCCAAAGCGCTTCGCCGCTTCGGCCATCCATTCTCCGAGTTGGCGGGGATCGCGCTTCGCCGTGGCGAAATTGGCGAGAAAATCGCCGGCGGAGAGTTCATAGACCCCTTGCCAGCCTCGGTCGGGCAGCGTTGCGCTGCCTTGCATCGGCAAGGCCATGGCGTATTCGTCGAAATTGGCGATGCGCACTTCATTCGTGGTCAGCGAATGCGTCTGGATGCTGCCGTTGGAGAGCGCGACGATGACGCCTGTTTCATTGCGCCGAAATTCGGCGCGCGCCGCCGTCACCGTCTCTTCCTGCATCTTTTCGACCGAAAGCTGGCGAACGAAAAGATTGACCGCAAGGTCGGGCGTCTCCCAGCGCTCGATATAGAGCGTCTTCACGCCATTGTCGAAAGTGTAGAAATGGGCGGCGTCGAGCATGCGGTGGTTGAGCGAATTGCGCACGACGTTGAGCACGTCCTGCATTTCGCTCGAATAATGCGGCGCCGCGAAATTGGCGAGCAGATATCCCAGGACGACCACGCCCGAAGCCAAGACCAGCGCCGGGCGACAGATGGCCCAGACCGAAAGGCGCAAGGCGTAGAGAACGGCGATCATGCCCTCGCTCGCCATGCGCCCGAATTCGAGCGCCGTGGCGACGCCGACCGCCATTGGCAGCGTCACATAGGCCACGGTCGGCGTCACGCCGATGAGGGCGGGGATGACGAGGCCGCCGCGCACCGCCGCGGGCGGCAACTGGTAAAGCAGATAAGAGAGAACCACGGGAACGGAGAGCGCGAATTGGACGACGAGCACGCCAAATCCGATGCGCTTGAAGAGGTAGAGGAACAACAGGCGCGGCATGGCGGGCGTTTCGCGCTATCGTTCGCCGTTTCGGGCGGAAAAGATGATCCGCGCCGATGGGCGTATCCGGAAAAGCGACGCGTGTGCGCGACACAGGGGAGGACGCCAGGCGCAAGGCCAGGGCCAAGGCAAAGCGCACGACTTCACTGCTTGAACCTCGCCCAGGCGGCCTTCGAATATTCGGTCCATGCCTGATCAAAAACCCCGCTTTTGGGCAAAGCGGTGGCGCCGGCCCAATGCGCGAAATAAATTTCCTTGCCTTCGTAATCGACCGGCTTGCCATTCTTGAATTCGACGCCCGGCGCTTTGTAGAAGCTTTCGTGCGAAGCGCCTGAGATCACATTCGGCAGAAGTTCGATTTTGACGCCGCGCCGGTGGGTGACGAAATTGACGAGCGGCTGGGCGAAAAGCTGACCGCGCTTGCGCACGTCGTGAAAGATCGTGGCGTCGTCGCGGATCGTGTCGATGAAGTCCGAGAGCTTCAGATATTGGTTTGAGGTGATCCAGAATCCGTCGTTGAAGAGCAGCGCGTCCTTCAAGAATGGATAACGGTCGCGCCGGTCGTTGTAGACATATTCGAAGCTCGGCGAGGCGACGATGAACTCCATCTTGCCCTTTTCAAGCCGGCCGAAGAGCGGCGTGAAGTCGCGAAACAAAATGACGTCGACGTCGACATAGGCGACTTCATCGAGCGGGAGCGCGAGCGCCTGAAGCTTTCTCAATCGACGGCGGTTGCTGTTGAAGACGCCAGGGTAGAGTTCATGCGAGAGCTTATCGATTTCGGTCGGTTCTTCGCCGACGTAATGCGCGCCGTAAATCTCCGCGGCGCGGCGGGTCATGGCGACATTGTCGTCATAGGGAATGAGATAAAGCGGCAAGGAGGAATTGGTGTCGCGATAGCTTTCGAGGAAAGGCAGCAGCCAGTCGATGATCTTGTCGTTGCCGACGATGGCGACGCCGTAACGCTTGGCCGGGACGCCGCTTGGCGCCGCCGCGCTCTCGGGCGATAAGACTGGATTTGGCAAGGGAAGCCTCATATAGGGGATGTATTTGAAAACGGCGGGCAAATGCAAGAGGCGGCCCGGCATCGGGCGAAGCGCGGATTCTGGACGCCTTTAGCGGCGAAGCCATGCCCGCGAATTTAGTGAGGAATTTGAAGCGATCGCCATGTTGCAGCGCCATGTCTGATACGATGAATAGAAGTTTCTCATCCGCGACGGGCCGGGAAGAGTCCCTGGGCGCAAATGAGCGCCCTTTCGCCGGTGCGACGGTCGCCGTCATTCACGCCGCCTGGCACAGTTGCGGCAGCTATCAGGTGAACGTCAGTCAGATTGCCGCCTATAAGGCGCTGGGCGCGCGCGTCATTTCGGTGGCGATGATGGATGATCTGGCGCGTCGCCCGCCGGGCGGCGCGCGCTGGCCGAGCTATATCGAAGCCTCGCACGATATCGGCGCAGACCGCCGCTATTATTCGGGCGCGCCATTCTCGGCTTTGGCGTCGCGACTTCTTGTCGACGGCTGGTGGCGACTGATCCACGGCGATCAGGCGTCATGGCTGATCGAACTCGCCAAGCGCGCGCCTTTGCCGGAAGGATTCGAGAGCGAAACGATCGATTTCATTCACGCCAATCATTATTTCACCCTGCCTTTCGTCGAGACGCTGATGCGCGGTCGCAAAGTTCCGGTCGTGCTGGAGACACAGGACATTCAGGCGCGCCAATATATGTTGCGCAACAAGGGCGGCTTCTTCATTCCGCCCTATGCGACCTACGACGACATGCTCGAGGTCGAACTCTTATGGATGCGCCGCGCCGATCTCTGCGCCCATCTCAACGAAGAGGAGCATCGCGATTTCCAAAAGCTGCTGCCCGAGCTACGGCACGCGCTGATCTATCCGGCCGTGCTTTCGGCCCCATTGGCGCGCGGGCGCGACGTCATCATCGTCGCCAGCGACAATTACGGCAATTACGTCAGCCTGCGCTGGTTCCTGGAGGAAGTCGTACCGTTGGCGAGCGGCGCGCGCGTCGCGATTTACGGCAACATCGACGGCGGCGTTAAGCGACGCGACGCCGGCCTCTACGAAGCCCACCGAGCCCTGTTCAAAGGCCGGGTCGACGACATCGGCGCGGTCTACGCCAACGCCGGCTGCGTGCTGCTCCCCACCGTCGAAGGCCATGGCCTGTCGATCAAGGCGGTCGAGGCGCTCTCCTGCGGCGCGCCGCTTGTCGCGACGCCGCTGGCGTTTCGCGGCATGCAGGTCGATCCGGCGAAATTGGACAATGTCGCGCTTGCCGAAGACGCCCGTCAATTCGCGCAACTCTGGCGCGCCGCTCAGGCGCGGGCCGAACGCGGAGAGGAGTCGGCGCCGGAGCGCAGCGACACCCGCCGCCTTTACGAAAACGCGTTCAGCCCGGAGGCTTATGCGCGCGCCCTGGCGATCGTCGCCGCCGAGCTCTGAACATCTTCAGCCTTCCGGGTCGTTCACGAGCGCGCCGGAAGATTGTCGGAAGGCTCGAAGTCTGATTAGGCTGCGGCTTACGCTAGTTGGAGGATCGGCTTGGGCGATTCATCGAGTGACCGCTCGGCTGGCGCCGAGCGTCCGCTGTTTGGCCGGCGCGTCGCGCTCATTCATCCGGCTTGGCACTCCTGTGGCACCTATCGCGTCGTCCTTGGCCAAATCGCCGCCTATCGGGCGCTGGGCGCCGACGTTTTTCCAATCGCCATCAGTTCGGATCCGGGCTTCGTTCCAGGCCGGAACTGGATATGGAAGGCGTTCAATCGGGCGACTCCCGAGCTTGACGACGGTCCCCGCCATCGCGGCGGCGCGCCGCTTTCCGCGCTTGTCGCGCCGCGTTTTCTACGCGATGTGCTGTGGCCCTATCTCCACGGCGATCAGGCGGCGTTGCGCCTTGGCATGGCGGCGCGCACGCTACTGTCGCCGGGACTCGACGGCGCGCGTTTCGATCTCGTTCATTGCAATCATTTTTTCCTGATGCCGATCGCGCGGCGGCTCTCGCGCGGGACCGCTCCGATTCTGCTCGACACGCATGATCTGCAGGCGCGCCAATTCGCATTGATCAACGAAACCATGCCCTGGCTTTCGCCCCGCGCCACCTATGAGTCGATGCTGGCGCGAGAACTCGAAGCGATGCGCGGCGCCGATCTGCTTCTGCATCTCAATGCGCAGGAGGCCGAAACTTTTCGCGCTCTACTGCCCGAGAAGGCCCATGCGCTGCTCTATCCTGCCATTCCCGAGGCGCCGACCGGCCCTGGCGGGCCTGACATTGTTCTCGTTGCGAGCAACAACGCCGCCAATGTCGAAAGCGTGATCTGGTTCCTGCGCGAGGTCGCGCCAAAGACGCAAGGCGTCGCGGTGAAGATCGTCGGCAATGTCGACGCCGCCATTCGGGCGCAGGCTCCGGAGGAATACGCCGCATATAAGGACTGGTTCCTGGGCCGGGTCGACGATCCCCGCGCAGTCTACGCCAATGCGCGCGTCGCGCTGCTGCCGACGATCAGCGGCACCGGGCTTTCGATCAAGTCGGTCGAAGCGCTGTCGAGCGGACTGCCGCTGATCGCGACCACGCAGGCGATGCGGGGGATGGATGAGGACGCCTTGCGCCTGTCGGGCGTCATCATTGCCGATTCCGCCTTGGAATTCGCCGATACGCTGAGCCGGACGACCGTGATCGCGCCCTTGGACGAATCCGCCCGTCGCGCCTCTTCGGCGCGCCGGTATTACGATTCACGTTTCTCGCTTTGCGCTTACAAGGCGAGCCTCGGCGTGCTGACGGGGGCGCTGATCCGCGCCGGAGCGGAGAATACGACTTGAGAAACAGCGTATTGCGCGAGAGTGTGGCGTATTGGCCACGCCGCCGGAAAAACGCTGTTGCAGCCCGGCGCGCTCATTACCTCTTAGGATTGATGATGATACTTTGACTTTGAAACTGCCGTTCGTCCCGAGAGGACGGGCTTATTGGAGGCGCCTTCGATGTCTTTCAGAATCTTTATTGTTGGCGCCTTTGCGTCAGTGCTAGCGGTCAGCGCAGCCTCGGCGGCCGACCTTCCTGTCTATAAGGCTCCGCCGCCTCCGCCGCCGCCGGTCTTCAGCTGGGAAGGCTTCCACATCGGCATCAGCGGCGCCTATGCCGGCGGCGTCTCCGCCCATTATTCACAAACCTACCTGTTCACGCCCGGCGCCTTCCTCGGGATTCCGACGTCAAGTTCGATCGGCACGAGCGGATTTTTGGTCGGTTACCAGAACGGCTACAATTGGGTGTTCGCCAACGGCCTCGTCGCCGGTTACGAAAGCGAATTCAACTACGCTGACGTTCGCGCGACGAATACCGGGGCGTTTTTTGGGGGCTCCGGCGCAAGCAGCCGCCTGCAGTGGTTTGGCATGGAGCGCCTGCGCTTCGGCTACGCCTATGGCCGGTTTCTGCCCTACATCACCGGCGGCTTGGCCTATGGCAAGGTGCTTCCCTATGGCCAGCAGTGGGGTGGGGTGTTCCCCGTCAGCCAGTCCGCCTGGCAGGGCGGCTTCGCCATCGGCGCGGGCATCGAATACGCCATCCTCGACAATTGGACCGTCAAGGCGGAATACATCTTCACCCGCATGAAGGGGGCCTCCAGCGCGAACCTCGCCTTCCCCCTCGCTTACCGCACCGGCACAGGCAACTACCTGGATACGAACATCGCCCGCATCGGCGTCAACTATCAGGTCAAGAGCTTCGGTGCGCTCATCGGCATGCCCCAACTCGGCATCTGATCGACCGTCCTCCCCGACGTCGACGAAGCCCGGCCTCGCGGCCGGGCTTTTTCGTTGTGGCCCGAATGCGATAGTCTTGAACAATGATCCGCAACCCGCCGCTTGCCCACCCTTCGGCTTTGAGCCTTGCCCAGCTCAGCGACCGCGCCCGCGAAATTTTCCGGCAGATCGTCGACAGCTATCTCGCCTCCGGCGATCCGGTCGGCTCGCGGAACCTCGCGAGGCTTCTGCCGATGACGCTGTCCCCGGCTTCGGTGCGCAACGTCATGCAGGATCTTGAGGAACTCGGCCTCATCTATGCGCCGCACACCAGCGCGGGACGGCTCCCGACCGAACTCGGCCTGCGCTTTTTCGTCGATTCGATGCTGCAGATCGGCGATGTCGAAGAAAACGAGCGGGCGCGGATCGCCGCCGAGGTCGAAGCGGCGTCCAAGGACCATGATTTCTCCGGCGTACTGGCGGAAGCGACGACCTTGCTGTCCGGCCTGACGCGCGTCGCCGGAGTCGTCGTCGCCTCCAAGGACAATGTGCGCCTGAAGCAAATCGATTTCGTCCGGCTCGAGCCCGAGCGGGCGCTGGTGATTCTGGTCGCCGACGACGGATCTGTCGAGAACCGGGTGATTCCCGTCCCGCGCGATCTTCCGGCGTCGGCGCTGACCGAAGCCGCCAACTATCTAAACGCGCGCGTTTCCGGACGGACGATCGCCGAAGCCCGAGCCAGCATCGAAGGATCGCGTCAGGCCGCGCAGCGCGAACTCGACGAACTCGCCGCCCGGCTCGTCGAAGCCGGGCTCGCGACCTGGGCCGGCGCGATGGGCGAATCGCGGCAGTTGATCGTGCGCGGTCAGGCGCATCTTCTCGAAGATCTGACCGCCGCCGCCGATCTTGAACGCGTTCGACTTCTCTTCGCCGATCTGGAGACGAAGACCGAGGTCGTCGATCTCCTGGAGCGCGCCGAACAGGGCGAGGGGGTGCGCATCTTCATCGGCTCCGAGAACAAGCTCTTCTCGCTCTCCGGCTCGTCGATGATCGCCGCGCCGCTGCGCGACAGCGAACGTCGGATCATCGGCGCGCTCGGCGTCATCGGCCCGACAAGGATCAATTACGCGCGGATCGTTCCGATGGTGGATTATACGGCAAGGATCGTCGCCCGCGTCGTCGGCGGGTGAGCGTCGGAGACGCGAAGCGCGCCGAGCGCTCAGCGTCCCCACATCAGAAATCAAGCGAGCATAAAAACGATCGAATTCTCGCGGTTGCGTTATGGCCCGGCCCGGTCCGGGATGATCCATTGAAAATCCGTGAGCGTCAGAGGCTTGAGGCATGGCGTTTCAGGGGTCAATGTCGCAAGCAGGTCAGGACAATCTTTGTTCTGATAGCTTGCGCTAGGTCCACCCGGTATTTTGGCCTTCGTTGGCCATCCCGCGCGCGAGTGGCAATTGTTGCAATTGGTCGCGACCGGGTGGATCGCCAGCTCAATATAGGGGTTCATCGCCACGGGCTGTTCATTCGAACGCTTGTCGGGAATGCCATAGGCGTCCGTAAGCAGGTAGTGCGTCCAAGGCCCCTTTGCTTGCGGCATCGTCGGACGGTTTTCAGCGTAGCTTCCCTCATTCGGACGGTCCGACCACCAGACGCTCTGTAGCGCCCAACTCGGAATTTCTTTGGTGTTGACATGCATCGCCACGGTGATGAGGTAATCGCCGACATTGAACGGCTCATTATACGCCCAGTAGCTCGCGGCGTTTATGATCGCCTTGTCCGCTTCGTCGAAGCTCTTCCAATCAGCCTCGGTCACTCTGTGGTGATAGAAGCTGTCGAGACCATAAACCTTCGCTGGTCCTGTCACGGTGGGCCAGGGAGTCTTCCCGTCTGGCTCGTTGACGCCGTATAGAAAACTCACCGTGACGGTTTCGCCAACTTTTTTGCCGCTTGGATCAATTGCTGCGAGCGTCTTCCACTTCTCATAGCCGGCATAGCCCGGGTATTTGACGTCGTAATCCTCATGCCACACCGGGATCGCCGTCAGGCCTGAGGCCTTGACCGGCCAGAACATGTGCTTGGTGACGATATGGCGCTGCGGAGCGGTCGTCTCGTGAACATGCTCAGCGAAAAGCGTGTCCAGCTGAGATTTCTCATAGAGACGTTGCCCGCGAATCCAGTCGAATCCTTCCTCGCTCAAGGATTCAGTGGGGATCATGATGTCCCCGTTGAAAAGGACATGCGCGCCGTCGCAAATGACGCCAGCGCCGCAATCCTTCGTTGCGTTAGGATATGAAGTCTGCACTTGGACCGGAATGGGATAAACGGGCAGTTCCGAAGGCGGAATATTGACGTTGCGGATATTGCGTTGAAGCAAGGACAAGGACGGCGCCGGCGGCGCGTTGAGAGTTGAGGTCGGCGGTATGGCGAAAGCAGCCTTGGTGTTCGGCCAAGTGAACCAGACAGGCCAGTCCAGACCCTTCGCAGGCTGCATGATGCCGGCCCAAAGTCGCCAGCCGTGCTCACGGACGACCGCATGATCGCCATCGTGCACAGCCTCTTGCAGCGCCTTTATTTCGGTGGGCTCCATATAGCCGTAACCTTGCGGAAAGGGCTGATAGGCTGGAACGGGCGCAGTTTCCTCAGCCCGCGCCAACGGCGCTAAAAACACAAGTGCGACGGAGATCAGCGTCAATTTCTTCATGACAACTCTCCCGGATAAAATACCAGTAAAATTCACAGCCGAATGCGATCGGAAACCGTTTTACTGCTTATATGATGGCGCGGAGCATAAGTGAAGAACCCATCATGAGATTCGGCGCGTTGTCATGGAAGCGTCGCCTTACGAAAAGTTCTGGGGATCGACGTCGACATGCACGCGCACGCCGCCCCTTTCTTTCGGGCCAGCGGCGAGCATGTCGCGCAGGAACGCCTGCATATCGGCGTTCCGCGGCCCTTTGGCGAGCAGTCGAAATCGATAACGGCCGCGGATGAGCGCGATCGGCGCTTCCGCCGGGCCGAGCAAAGCGATTTCATTTTCCTCTGGCCAGGCGCCGGGCGCGGCGACTCTGTAGCGCGGCGATGGCGGTAGCTCATGCGCCGCGCGGGCCAGCGCGCGCGCATGCGCTTCCGCCGCAGCGGCGTCCTTGGCGGAAACGATCAGCGCGGCGAGACGGCCGAAGGGCGGAAGTCCCGCGCGCTCGCGAATGGCGATCTCCTGCGCGTAGAAGCGCTCGGCGTCGCCCGAGAGCAGGGCGGCGATGACCGGATGCGTCGGCTGAAAGGTCTGGATCAGCGCGCGTCCCGGCCTGTGGCCGCGCCCGGCGCGTCCCGTCACCTGATTGAGGAGCTGGAAAGTGCGTTCGGCGGCGCGCGGGTCGCCGCTGCCGAGCCCCAGATCCGCGTCGATCACGCCGACGAGCGTGAGATAGGGAAAATTATGGCCCTTGGCGACGAGTTGCGTGCCAATGACGATGTCGAAGGCCCCCTTTGCGATTTCGTCCAATTCGCGCCGCAGCCGCTCGGCGCCGCCGGGAAAATCGGACGAGAGAACGAGTATGCGGGCGTTTGGAAAGAGCGTCGCCGCCTCTTCGGCGAGTCGCTCGACGCCGGGTCCGCAGGCGGCGAGCGAATCCTCGCTGCCGCATTCGGGACAGACTTCGGGACGGCGCTCGACATGGCCGCAATGATGGCACATCAGCGCGCGGCGGAAGCGGTGCTCGACCAGCCAGGCGTCGCATTGCGTGCAGCGGAAGCGATGGCCGCATGTGCGGCAAACCGTCAGCGGCGCATAGCCGCGCCGATTGAGAAAGAGCAGCGCCTGCTCGCCGCGCGCGATCGTTTCGCCGACCGCCAGAGCGAGGCGTGGCGCGATCCATCGGCCGCGCGGCGGGCCTTCCTTGCGCATGTCGATCGCTTCAAGCGTCGGCATCAGCCGCGCGCGCGCCCGTGAGTCGAGTTTCAGATAGCCATAGCGCCCGCGCATGGCGTTGACGCGGGTTTCGACCGACGGCGTCGCCGAGGCGAGAACGATCGCCGCCTGCTCCATCCGCGCGCGCGCAACCGCCATGTCGCGCGCGTGATAGCTCACGCCGTCGTCCTGCTTATAGGCGCCTTCGTGCTCCTCATCGACGACGATCAGCCGCAGATTCGAAAAGGGCAGGAACAGCGCCGAGCGCGCGCCGACGACGGCGCGCACCTCGCCGGTCGCGCAACCGCGCCAGATGCGGGCGCGTTTGCGGGCGCTGACCCCCGAATGCCACTCGGCCGGCTTCTCGCCGAAACGCGCCGCGAAACGTTCGAGAAATTGCGTGGTGAGCGCGATTTCCGGCATCATGACGAGCGCCTGTCCGACAGCTTGCACGGTCTCGGCGATCGCCTCGAAATAGACTTCGGTCTTGCCGGACCCGGTGACGCCTTCGAGCAGGAAGGGCTTGAACGCCTGCGAAGCGAGCGCCGTTCTTAGCGCGCCGGCTGCCTCTTGCTGCGCGGGCTCCAAAACCGGCGTTGCGAACAGCGGATCGAGCGGCGGCGCGATCGGCTCCGGCGGCGCGGCGATCGCCTCCAGCGCGCCTTCGTCGACGAGCGCGTCGATGACGCCTGTCGAGCAGGCGGCGGCCTCGGCAAGCGCTTTCTTGGCGAAGGCGACGCCGCCTTCCGCCGCCTTGAGGACGCGCGCGCGCGTCGGCGTCAATCGTTCCGGCGTTGCGCCGGTGGCGCGATAGAGCGTGCGCGGCGCTTCCGGTCCGGCGTCTTCCGCCGCCCGCGTCGCGAGGCGCAGCGCCATGCCGCGCGGCGTCAGCGTGTAGCGCGCCAGCCAGTCGATGAAGTCGCGCAGGTTTTGCGACAGGGGGGGACGGTCGAGTCGGGCGCTGACCGTCTTGAGATTGCCGCCCGGAGCAGAACCGCCGTCGATCGACCAGACGACGCCATAGGCCTCGCGTTTGCCGAGCGGCGCGATGACGCTGTCGCCGGGCGAAAGCCGCATCGCCGCCGGCGCAAGATAGGAGTAGGCCGCATCTACGGCGACGGGCGCCAGCACCTCGACGACCTGGGCCCGCGCCTCGCTTTCGTCCTCCAGCGCCGCGCACATGCGGCCGGCTTAAAGCAAATTGAGGCGGCTTGAAAGCGCTGCAAGGCGAATGAAAATCCAGGCCGCGCGCAGATATGTCCCCGGATAGCATCGAGCGGAAGGCGCTTGAAAAGCGGTGGGTGATGCGACAGATTGCATATGATGTGGCGTCTTTTGGGGACGTCGCATTTTTATTACCGACGATCGTTCATCTTGATTGGGCGTAAAATTTTGAAGGACGAATTTCATGCCCGATAAATCGCAATCCGTTTTTAGCGCCGCCGAACCGAGCTTCGCCGACCCCAACGAAGGCCCCTTCGAATTTGAACGCGTTGTCTGCGCCGAACTGGCGCAAATTCGCCCTGAAAGCAAGCTGGCGAGAGGGTTTCCTTGCAGTAAGGAGCACGACCTAAAGACTCAGCTCTCCTCCGCCTGGACAAATTTCTCCCGCTGGCTGACCAAGATTCGACGCTCTCCATGGCAAAAGAGCTCCACAGCTTTGACGCGTCTGGAAGCGGACGCGATGGCTTCGGAGAGGGCGCGTCCATGGAAAAGGACGGATTTCGGAAAGGAGCTTTTTGAGTGCAACCTCACCGCCCTCTGTCTCTCCGGAGGCGGCATCCGCAGCGCGACCATTTGCTTGGGCGTGATCCAAGCTCTGGCGAAGGAGGGGCTGCTCACGAAATTCGATTACCTCTCGACCGTTTCGGGTGGCGGCTACATCGGGTCTTGGCTGTCGGCTTGGGCGACTCGCGAAGGGAATGGAGTTTCGTGCGCCAAGGAGGGGACATCAACTGATGAACCTACGGATGATGGCGGTTTCACGGGCATGGAGAAAGTTGCGGCGAAGCTCGCGAGTCCCAATGAACCGCGAGAAGTTGGGAAGCTGCGTGAATATTCCAATTATTTAACGCCGCGCGCCGGCTTAATGTCGGGGGATACATGGGCGGGGGTCGCGGTCGTCGCCCGAAATCTAATCCTAAATTGGTTGCTGTTCCTTCCGTTGTTCTTGTTGTTGGTTTGGATTCCGAAATTCGCGACGTTGGTCTCCAACGCGATGCATCTCGAGTTCAAAGATGGAGTCATATCCGCCGAAACGCTGCTGCTCTTTGCCGCTATCGTCTATGCCGCGGCCGAACATGTCGTAGGTAAGCAACTCGTCGTGCTCCAGGCGCAAAAGTTCAAGGAGAGTTTGCGCCGCGAGCGAAAAGGGGCCGCATCGCGAAAAGCGGACGAGGAGCCTTCGACATCGACCATTCCCCGCGATGTCGATGAAGTTGAGCACTTTCTCCTGGTGCTCGCTCCAACCGCTTTCGCAGCTTGTCTGGCGTCGACCGCCTTGCCCTATATAATCCTTCGAACGCGCGCAAACGAAATGTCGCAATTGTTTTGGTTTGCGGTTGGCGGAGCGGGCCTGTGGGCGTTGCCTCTCGCGCTCGCGATATTAATTTCGCTATTTCGCCGCGATTGGGATGCAGCCGCGAAGACGGAGGTTTCCACGCGCGATCATGGCTCGGATGCCTCTATGTATTGGCGCGAATTGCCGATGATGTTATTGGCGCGCTTCCTCGCCGGCGTCGTGTTCGGCGTCGTCCTCTTGATGTTGTTCCGGTTCGGGCTCACGATGGCTAACGGCGACCATCGCTATGCGGTCGTGCTTGGCATATCCGCTTGCTTCGTCGCCCATCTCGCTGGCGGGATCGCTTTCGCGGGCTTCAACAGCCGGAGCTCGAACCTAGACGATCTCCTTGAGTGGGGCGCCCGCTCTAGCGGCTGGTTTCTTGTCGTTGGCTTGGTGTGGACCGTGTATGCGGTCTTGGTCTTGTGGAACCCCGAGCATGATTGGCCGCATATTAATGTCAAGGATTGGCTTGGCGGCCAGGCCGACGCGCTTATCGCCTCGCTCGGCGGAGTCACAGGCTTGGCTGCGGCCTTATTTGGGCATAGCAGATGGACCTCGTCTGGACAAAAAAATGCAGTGGGCAAGAGTGAGCTTAACTGGAGCCGCATTGCGGTGGCGGGCGCGTTGCTGTTTTCAGTGGCTCTGTTCTTCGAACTATCGCGCTTGTTCGATCAAGTTCTCTTGAAGGAATCGTTCGTCGATTTCGTTCGGCAAGGAGAGATTTTTCCCGGTCTCAAGCTTTTTGCCTGGGTGTTTGCCTTTCTGGCGGCCTGGTTGATCGCCGCATCCTGCTTCATCAACGTCAACAAATTTTCACTTCATGCCTACTATCGCAATCGGCTCATTCGCGCCTATCTCGGCGCGTCAAACGTCTGGCGGCGCCCAAATCCGTTCACCGGCTTCGACCAAGGCGATAATATTCCGATGAGCGAGTTGGCGGGAGGAAGGCCGCTTCACATCGTCAACACCGCGCTCAATATCGTCCATGGGGAGTCTCTGGCGTGGCAGGAGCGTAAGGCGTCTAGCTATTCTATTTCGCGTATCGCCGTTGGCGACGAGGAGGTCAGCTATCGTCCGGCTGATCGATATGGGAGTAGCATCAGCCTGGGCACTGCAATGGCGATTTCGGGCGCGGCGGTGAGTCCCAATATGGGCTATAATTCATCGCCGATATTGACTTTTATCATGACCCTTTTTAACGCGCGCCTGGGTTGGTGGCTCGGCAATCCGTTACAAAGCAACTGGACAGGGGCGGGACCAAAACTGGCGCTCTGGCCCTTTATCGTTGAGTTGTTTGGTTTGACCAATGCGCGTCGGCAATATGTCTATCTTAGTGACGGCGGACATTTTGAAAACCTCGGCGTCTACGAAATGCTTCGCCGTCGTTGCCGCACGATTGTCGTGGTCGACGCTGGCTGCGACCCCGAGATGAAATTTGCCGATCTCGGCAATCTCATTCGGAAAGCGCGCATCGATCTTGGCGTCGAGATCGCCTATTATGGACCCCAGCCGCCCTATACCGGGAGCGATCCAATGCGTCTCGGATTGGTCAATCGTCCTAAGGCGCTTGGTCGCGCGCCCTATTGCGCGATCGGAACGATCGGCTACCCAGATACCGACGCGATGGGGATGCTGATCTATATAAAGGCCGCGATTCACGGCGACGAGCCAGAGGACGTTTGGGGCTACGCCGCGGTTCATGAGGCGTTTCCCCACGAAAGCACCGCCGATCAGTTTTTTAGCGAGTCGCAGTTCGAAAGCTATCGCCGTCTGGGCTTCCATGTCGGTTCGACAATTTTCGCCGGTCCGGGCGAGCCCCGCTCCGCTTCCATCGACCTCGAGAAACGCGCCATCGAGCATTGCCGGAAATGTGGTGATCGCTCTCTGGCGTGATCTGCGCGTCGGCGGAGTCTCCGTGGGCCGACTTGATTTCGGAGGATTGTCTCACTATCCCCTAGAAAGCCAGTCGGCTGGACGGCCGCTGCTGAAACGCAGAGGAAAGTCCGGGCTCCACGGAGACACGGCGCCGGATAAGGTCCGGCGGGGGCGACCCCAGGGATAGCGCCACAGAAAGCAAACCGCCGCGCAAGCGGTAAGGGTGAAAGGGTGCGGTAAGAGCGCACCGCCCGAGCGGCGACGTTCGGGGCACGGCAAGCCCCGCCGGGAGCAAGACCGAATAGGGGCGACCGAAGGCCTTAAGCGCGAGCTTTACGTCTTCAACCCGTCTCCGGGACTGTCGCCCGGGTTGGTTGCTCGAGGCGGGCGGCAACGTCCGTCCCAGAGGAATGGTCGTCACGTTCTGAAAGGAACGTACAGAACCCGGCTTACAGGCCGGCTGGCGCTCAGATCAGCGGAATTTCATAGAGGAGATAAGGGACTTCGACGAACCAGGATGGCGGGCATTCGCGCAAGAGCACGCCGCCATTGGCCTCGATGACGCGGCGTGAGGCGATATTGTCGAGGGCGCAGCTCAGCCGGGCGATTCCAATTCCCATGCCGCGGCAGATATCCAGGCCGAGCGCCAACTGACGCTTGCCGTAACCGCGCCCCTGCATCGAAGGCCGCACGCCATAACCGAGGTGGCCGCTGAAGTGCGCCAGCAAATGCGTGTCTATGCGGGCGCGGATCGTGATCGCGCCGACGAAGCTTTTTCCTTCAACCAGCCAGAAGGCGTTGGCCGGAACACTTGGCAGCATTCGCTCGCCAAAGGCGACAGGGGCTTGTCCGTCGCGGTCGAGACCGGCGAGATGGCCTACAAAATCCTGCTCGACGGCCGTGATTTCCGTCGCGTCGTAAACGTGTCGGCCGCCAACGGACAGTCCTTCGCGCAGCGCCTCGAGATAGCTTTCGCGGAAAAGCGGCGTCGGCCGGATCAGAAAGCCTTGCGTCATTGTCGTCCGCCGCCCAGAAGCCGCCAAATTCGCGCCACCGTAAACGCTCCCTTAACGATAACAAAGCCTAATGAAGATGGTTGCCGAGTTCGGCGCGTGGCGACCCAACCCGCTTCCAACGCCCTGCGGTTCCATGTCGAATAAGACCGCCCAGCCGCAATTGAGCCGTCTCGGCGAGCCAGCGCTCTTCGGGCGCATAGGATCGTCGCGTCGCCGGCCGTCTCGCGCCGCGCGCCGCCCGTTGAGGAGCATGATCATGACGTCGGCGCCGCATATTCCGGTGCTGCGCGATGAGGCGATGGCCGCTCTCACCATCCGTCCGGGGGGCCGCTATATCGACGCGACTTTCGGCGGCGGCGGTTATACGCGCGCCATGCTTGCGCAACCGGAAACGCGCGTGCTCGCCTTCGATCGCGATTCGACCGCGTTGAAAGCCGGCGGTTCGCTCGTCGAGGAGATGCGCGGACGGCTCACGCTCGTCGAAGCGCGTTTTTCCCAGCTCGAAGATATCGCGCGCGCGCGAGGCTTCGCGCCGGTCGACGGAATCGTTTTCGACATCGGCGTCTCGTCGATGCAGTTCGATGAGGCGGCGCGCGGCTTTTCGTTCCGCGCCGAGGGGCCGCTCGATATGCGCATGGAGGGGCAGGGCCGCAGCGCCGCCGACATCGTCAATGAGGCGGATGAAGAGACGCTCGCCGACATTCTCTATTTCTATGGCGAGGAGCGCGCCGCGCGGCGCATCGCCCGCGCCATCGTCCATGATCGTGAGATCAAGCCGTTTGAGACGACGAAAGCGCTCGCCGGACTGATCGAACGCGTCGCGCCCAATCGTCCGGGCGACATTCATCCGGCGACGAAAAGCTTTCAGGCGCTGCGCATCGCGGTCAATGAGGAACTCGACGAATTGCTGAACGGACTCATCGGCGCCGAACGGTTGCTTGGCGAAGGCGGCCGGCTTGCCGTCGTGACCTTTCATTCGCTGGAGGATCGCATCGTCAAGCAGTTTCTCGCCGAACGCTGCGGGCGGGGCGAAACCGGTTCGCGCCGCCTGCCCGGCGAAACCGCGCCGCCGGCGCCGAGCTTCGTCTGCGCGGGCCGCCAGCCCATCACGCCGACATCCGCCGAGACGGCGGCCAATCCGCGCGCGCGTTCGGCCAAACTGCGTTACGCGACGCGCACGGCGGCGGCGCCGCATCCGCTCGATGCGAGGCTCGCGCGCCTGGCTCGCCTGCCCGACCGCGACAAGGGAAAAGCTTGATGCTGCGCTTCCTCAACATCGTCGCGATCGTCGTCCTGGTCGGCTCGGCGGTCTACGCCTATTCGATCAAATATCAGACGAGCTATCGCGCCGAGCAGATCACGAAAACCAAGATCGAGATCAGGCAGGAGCGCGACGCGATTGCGGTCTTGCGCGCCGAATGGGCCTATATGACCCGGCCCGAGCGCATTCAGCAGCTTTCTGACGCCTATCTGCCGGGCATGAAACAGGTCGACGTGACCCAGGTCGTTACCGCGCAATCGCTTCCTGAAAGATCGCCGCGCGTCGACTCGATCGGCCAGAAGCTCGACTCGCTCGGATTGAGCATGCCGGCGACTCCGCCTGTTTCCGGCGGCGCTTCGACAACGACGCCTAAAGCGCAAGCACAAGAGCGACGCAAGCCATGACGCGCACTGAGCTCAATACCCCGCCAACGCCTTCGCGCGCGCAGAGAATGCGGGCGCTGCTGCGCGCCATGTTTTCGACAAGCCTCGATTTGAGCGCATCTCGGATGCGGCTCGCGGCGTTGGGCTTTCTCGCGCTCTATGGCGTAATCGCGATCAAGCTCGTCTATCTCGGCTTCAAGCCGGAGGCGGCGACGACGCGGCGCGCCGCGGCGGAGGCCGTCGCGGCGTCGCGTCCCGACCTTCTCGATCGCAACGGCGAGGTGCTCGCCAGCGACGTTAAGGTGATGTCGGTCTTCGCCGAGCCGCGCCGCATCATCGACAAGGATGAAGCGACCGAACTGTTGACCGCCGCTCTGCCGGGACTCGACTCGCGCGAATTGCGCGAACGGCTTGGCTCCAGAAAAGGTTTCGTCTGGGTGAAGCGCGAAGTCACGCCGCATCAGCGCGACGAGGTTTTCCATCTCGGCCTGCCGGGAGTCGGATTGATCGCCGAAAATAAGCGCGTCTATCCCAACGGTCCGATCGGCGCGCATGTGCTCGGCTTCGCAAATGTCGACAATCAGGGCATCGCCGGCATCGAAAAATACATCGACGGGCAGGGGCTCGCCGATCTGCACGGCGCTGGCTTTGGCGCGACGCCGGAGGAGCTGAAGCCTATTTCGCTTTCGCTCGACATACGCGCGACGCATGCGCTGCGCGACGAACTCGAGAAGGGCGTCGCGCATTTCAAGGCGAAGGCCGGCGCAGCGGCGATCATGGACGTCAACACTGGAGAAGTGATCGCGCTGGCGTCGCTGCCCGACTATGATCCGAACAAGCCGACGGAAGCGCTCGATCCGATGCACATCAACCGCATGAATGTCGGCGTCTATGAAATGGGCTCGACCTTCAAGGCGCTGACCATTGCGATGGCGCTCGACTCCGGCAAGGTCAATCTCAATTCAAGGCTCGACGCGCGCGGCGTGCTGTCGTTCGGCCGCTTCAAAATCCATGATTATCATGCGCAAAATCGCGCGCTCACCGTGCCGGAGGTCTTCACTTATTCCTCCAATGTCGGCACCGCGCGCATGGCGATGGGCCAGGGCGTCGAGCGGCACAAGGCGTTTCTGCGCAAGATGGGCCAACTAACCCGCATGCGCACCGAACTGCCGGAAAGCGCCGAGCCGATCGTGCCGAAAAACTGGGGCGAATTGAACACCATGACCATCGCCTTCGGTCACGGCCTCGCGGTGGCGCCGCTGCAGGCGATGATGGCGGTCGGCGCGCTGATGAACGGCGGCTATCTGATGACGCCGACCTTCATCAAGCGCGGCGAGGCGGAAGCCAAGGACGGCGCCGAACGCGTGATAAGGCCCGAGACGAGCGAGGCGATGCGCTATCTGATGCGCCTCAACGCCGAAATCGGCACGGCGCGAAAAGTCAACATCGCCGGCTATTTCGTCGGCGGCAAAACCGGCACGGCGGAAAAGGTCGTCAACGGGCATTATTCGAAGACCAAGCTGTTTAACACCTTCATGGCCGTCGCCCCCGCGGACAATCCAAAATATCTGTTCCTCACCATCATGGACGAGCCGCAGGGCCTGCCGGAAACCGGCGGCTATGCGACGGCCGCCTATAACGCCGGGCATGTGACTGGCGAAATCGTCGAGCGAGTCGGTCCGATTCTCGGACTCGCCCCGCGTTTCGAGCCGCCGCACCAGCCTTTCCCCCTCCTCGCCAAATTGGGTTATGGCTACGCCAATGTTCCCGCCCGCGGCGGGGGAGGGCATTGATGCTGCTGTCGGAACTGCTCGCGACGCCCGACCTTGAGCCCGCCTTGCGCGGGCTCAAGATCGCCGGCCTGACCGCCGACAGTCGCATGGCGCGCGAGGGCTTTGTATTCTTCGCCATACCTGGTCACGCCGGCGACGGCATGTCCTATGTCAAGGATGCCGCCGCGCGCGGCGCTACCATCGTCGTCGCTCAGCGCGCCGGCGAATGCGCCCTGCCGCTCATCGTCGTCGATGACGTTAGGCACGCCCTGGCGCTTGCCGCGGCGCGATTCTATCCGCGTCAGCCGGGGACGATCGCCGCGGTGACCGGCACGAGCGGCAAGACCTCGGTCGTCGCCTTCTTACGCCAAATATGGGCCGCGCTCGGACATGAGGCGGCCTCGCTCGGCACCGTCGGAATCGTCGATTCGCGCGGCGCGCATTACGGCGCGCTGACGACGCCGGGACCAGTCGAACTGCACCAGACGCTGGACGATCTTGCGGGACGCGGGGTGACGCATCTTGCGATGGAGGCGTCGTCGCTCGGCATCGATCAGCGCCGGCTCGACGGCATGCGCGTCGATGTCGCCGGCTTCACCAATTTTTCGCGCGACCATCTCGATCATCACGCCGACATGGACGACTATTTCGCGGCGAAGATGCGGCTCTTCGATACGCTGATGCGTCCGGGCCAGACGGCGGTGATCGACGCCGACAGCGATGTCGCGTCTCGCGTGATCGACATTTGCCGCGCGCGCGGCCTCAAGATTTTCGGCGTCGGTTTGAAGGGCGAGGCGATCAGGCTGCTGTCGGCGACGCCGTCCGCCCTCGCCACGTCCTTGCGGCTCGGCCATGCGGGCGCCGAATATCAAGTCAGCCTGCCGCTTGCCGGCGCGTTTCAGGTTTCGAACGCGCTTGTCGCCGCCGGCCTCGCGATCGAGAGCGGCGATGACCCGCGGCGGGTGTTTTCGGCGCTCGAAGCGCTCAAGGGCGCGCCGGGGCGTCTCGAACTCGTCGGCCAGCGCGAGGGCGCGCCGATTTTCGTCGATTACGCCCATAAGCCGGACGCGCTGGAGAAAGTGCTCGCCACGCTGCGGCCGCTGACAAAAAAACGCCTGATTGTCGTCTTCGGTTGCGGCGGCGACCGCGATCGCGGCAAGCGCCCGCTGATGGGCGAAATCGTCGCCCGCGCCGCTGATGTCGCGATCGTCACCGACGACAATCCGCGCAGCGAGGACGCCGCCGCCATTCGCGCCGAAATTCTGGAAGGAACCCGCGGCGGCGCGGCGCAAATCATCGAGATCGGGGACCGGCGCGCGGCGATCGCCAGCGCCGTCGCCGAACTTCAATCTGGCGATGCGCTCGTCGTGGCGGGGAAAGGTCACGAGACCGGGCAGATCGTCGGCGGGCGCGTTCTGCCCTTCTCCGATCATGAAGCGATCGCGCAGGCGCTGAAGGAGCATCATTGATGACCGGAAAGCCGCTATGGTCAGGATTGGCGCTGGTCGGCGCGCTGCGCGCCCGCGCCAGCGGCGGCCTTGCGCGCGAAGCTACGGGCGTTTCCATCGACACCCGCACGCTTCAGCCCGGAGACCTGTTCATCGCCATCAAGGGCGAAACGCGCGACGGCCATGACTTCGTGCGGACGGCGTTCGAGAAGGGCGCTGCGGCGGCGGTGATCGACGAAGCGCATGCGGCGGAGCTTTCCGGCGCGGGGCCGCTGTTCGTTGTCAAAAACGTGCAGCGGTCGCTCGAATCGCTCGGTCAGCGCGCGCGCGAACGAACCGACGCATTCATCGCCGCGATCACCGGTTCGGTCGGCAAGACGTCGACGAAGGACATGACCCGGCTGATGCTGTCGCGCTTCGGCGCCACACATGCGTCGACGGCGTCCTACAACAATCATTGGGGCGTGCCGTTGACGCTCGCGCGCATGCCGGCGGAGTCGAACTTCGGCGTGTTCGAACTCGGTATGAATCACGCGGGCGAAATCGCCGCGCTCGCCGCTCAGGTTCGCCCCCATGTCGCCGTCGTCACGCGCATCGCGCCGGTCCATCTCGAATATTTCGGATCGATCGAAAATATCGCGGACGCCAAAGCCGAAATCTTCTCGGCGCTCGACGGCGGCGTCGCGATCATCAACCGCGACGATGGTTTTTTCGAGCGTCTCGCCGCGGCGGCCGCGCCGACCGCCAGCCATGTCTTCGGTTTTGGCGAGACGGAGGGCGCCGATGCGCGTCTCCTCGCCTACGAGCAGACCGGCGACGGCGCGCTCATCGAGGCGGAAGTTCTCGAGCGGCGAATGCGTTTTCGCATTGGCGCGCCGGGCAGGCATGTCGCCGTCAACGCGCTCGCGGCGCTGCTGATCGGCGCCGTCTTCGACGTCGATCTTGAGGAAGCGGCGGCGGCCTTCGCCGATTTCACGCCGCCGTCGGGACGGGGCCGGCGCGAAAAAATAACCACGCCCGACGGCGCGTTTACGCTCATCGACGAAAGCTACAACGCCAATCCGACCTCCATGCGCGCGGCGCTCGACCTGCTTGGCGACGCGGCGACAGGGCCCGGCGGCCGGCGAATCGCGGTGTTGGGCGATATGCTGGAACTGGGGCCGCGGTCCGCCGAATTGCACGCCGCGCTCGCCCAGGACCTTATCGACGTCGGGGTTGATCTGCTATTCACCTCCGGCCCATTGATGTCGCGCCTGAGTTACGCCGCGCCTGATAAGATGCGCGCCGCGCATCGGGCGACGCCGCTGGAACTGGAAGAGGCGGTTCTCTCCGCCGTTCGGCCCGGCGACGTTGTGATGGTGAAAGGCTCCAATGGTTCGCGGATGTCGCGGATCGTCTCGGCCTTGAAAACCGCGTTCGTCGAAGAAATGGCGAACTGAGGAGAGACGATGCTCACGCTGCTTGCGGACTTATCTTACCTTTACAGTCCGCTAAACATCTTTCGCTACATCACTTTTCGCGCCGCAATGGGGGCCGCGACGGCGCTGTTCTTCGTCTTCTTCTTTGGTCCGGGCGTCATCGCCGCGCTGCGCATCAAGCAGGGCAAGGGGCAGCCGATCCGCGAGGATGGACCGGCCTCGCATCTCGTGACCAAAAAAGGCACGCCGACCATGGGCGGGCTGATGATTCTGTCGGGACTGGTCGCGGCGACCTTGCTCTGGGCGAATTTGCGCAATGCCTATGTCTGGATCGTGCTCTTCGTCACCGTCGGCTTCGGCCTCATCGGATTTTACGACGACTATCTGAAGGTGACCAAACAGTCGCACGCCGGCTTTTCCGGCAAGCTGCGACTGGGGCTCGAATTCCTGATCGCCGGCTTCGCCTGCTACGCGCTTATGCAGAGCGGCGGAGAGAACATGACGAAGCTCGCGATTCCCATGGTCAAGGGCTATGTCGCGACGCTCGGCCCCTATTTCATCCTGTTTGGCGCCTTCGTCATCGTCTCGGCGGGCAATTGCGTCAATCTCACCGACGGGCTCGACGGGCTCGCCATCGTGCCGTCGATGATCGCCGCCGGCGCCTTCGCAATCTTCGCCTATCTCGTCGGCAATTCGATCTTTTCGAACTATCTTGGCGTCAATTACGTGGCGGGCGTCGGCGAATTGACCATCGTCTGCTCGGCCTTTATCGGCGCCGGCCTCGGCTTCCTGTGGTTCAACGCGCCGCCCGCGCAAATCTTCATGGGCGACACCGGCTCGCTGGCGCTTGGCGGACTCGTCGGCTCGGTGGCGGTGGCGGTGAAGCAGGAATTCGTGCTCGTCATCGTCGGCGGCCTTTTCGTTCTGGAAGGCGCGTCGGTGATCATCCAGGTCGTGTATTTCAAGCTCACCAAGAAGCGCATTTTTCTGATGGCGCCCATTCATCATCACTTCGAGCAGAAGGGCTGGAAAGAGCCTCAGATCGTCATCCGCTTCTGGATCATCGCCTTCGTGCTGGCCCTCATGGGCCTCGCGACGTTGAAGCTGAGGTGAGGATGACGCCGGTCGAATCCTTCAAGGGCAAGCGCGTCGCGCTTTTTGGCCTCGGCGGTTCGGGCCTGTCCACCGCGCGCGCGCTGATCGCCGGCGGCGCGCGAGTCGCCGCCTGGGACGACGGCGAGGCCGGCCGGCTCAAGGCGGTCGCGCAGGGCGTCGCGCTCGACGATCTCGCGGTGGCGGATTGGCTCGCGTTCGACGCGCTCATCCTTTCTCCCGGCGTGCCGCTGACTCATCCCGAGCCGCACTGGGTCGTGCAGGCGGCGCAGGCCGCCGGAGTCGAAATCATCGGCGACGTCGAACTCTTCTGTCGCGAGCGCGAGGCGCGCGCCGGCGGGTCGCCCTTCATCGCCATCACCGGCACCAACGGCAAATCGACGACGACGGCGCTGATCGCGCATATCCTGCGCGAAGCCGGCCGCGACGTGCAGCTTGGCGGCAATATCGGCGTGCCGATTCTCGATCTCGAACCGCCGTCCGACGAGCGCATTCACGTCATCGAATGTTCGTCGTTCCAGATCGATCTCGCGCCCTCGCTGGCGCCGACCATCGGCGTGCTGATCAATATTACGCCGGACCATATCGACCGCCACGGCGCGATCGAAAATTACGCCGCGATCAAGGAACGGCTGGTCGCGGCGGCGGAAGTGGCCCTGGTCGGCGTCGACGATTCGTATTGCCATGCGATCGGCGCGCGCCTGGCCGAAGCCGCGTCGCCAGAGAAGCGCGTCGTGCCCGTGTCGGCGAAGCGCGCGCTCGATTGGGGATTCTATGTCGAGGATCGAAGCGTCTACTTCCGCGAAGAGGGGCATCCGCCCGACGAAGCCGAGCTGATCGGCTCGCTTGACGGCGCGCGCGCGCTTCGCGGCGCGCATAATGCGCAGAACGCCGCCTTCGCCGCCGCCGCCGCTTGGGAGTGCGGCCTGGACGACGACGAAATCGCGCGCGGCCTGCTGAGCTTCCCCGGGCTTCCGCATCGCATGGAGGAGGTCGGACGCATCGAGCGCGCGCTGTTTATCAACGACTCGAAGGCGACCAACGCCGACGCGGCGGAAAAAGCGCTGACGAGCTTTACCGACATCTACTGGATACTCGGCGGCCGATCGAAAGAGGGCGGCGTCGAACCGCTGCGCCCGCATTTCTCGCGCATTCGCAAGGCCTATCTGGTTGGCGAGGCGACCGACGATTTCGCGCGCACGTTGGAAGGCGCGCTGCCTTTCGAACGCTGCGGAACGCTCGATATCGCGACGACTCGCGCGGCGCTCGACGCGCTTGCCGAAGGCGCGCCGGCGCCGGTCGTGCTGCTGTCGCCGGCTTGCGCCTCCTATGACCAGTTCACCAATTTCGAGGCGCGGGGCGATGCCTTTCGCGGCCTCGTCGAGGGCCTTCCCGCCGTCATCGCGGCGCGAAAAGGAGAAGCGACATGATCTCGCGCGCGCAACGAACGCCATTCTCCGACTGGGCGTGGACCGTGGATCGCTGGCTGCTGGCAAGCCTCGCTTTGCTGATCGTCGCCGGCCTCGTCTTCGCCATGGCCGGCAGCCCGCCAGTCGCCGAGCGGCTGCATCTGGCGACCTTCCACTTCGTCAACAAGCAGGCGATTTCTCTTGTGCCGGCGCTCGCCGTGATGATCGCTATGTCGTTTCTTTCGCCGCGCCATGTGCGCCGGCTGGCGCTCGTCATTTTCATCATCTCGCTGGCGCTCGTCTTCGCCACGATCCTTTATGGCCAGGAAGTGAAGGGCGCGAAGCGCTGGATTTTGGGCATTCAGCCCTCGGAATTCTTGAAGCCGGCCTTCGTCGTCCTGGTCGCCTGGGCCTTCTCGGAAGGGGCGCGGCGCAAGGACGTTCCCGGAAATCTGATCGCGCTTCTGCTGCTGCCGATCGCCATCGTGCCGCTGATGCTGCAACCCGACTTCGGACAGACGATGCTGATTTCGATCGTCTGGGCGGCGCTGTTCTTCATGGCCGGCCTGCACTGGATATGGGTCGTCGGCCTTGGCGGCCTTGGCGGCGTCTCGGCGCTGCTCGCCTATAAATTCGTGCCGCATGTCCATGCGCGCATCGAGACCTTTCTCGAGCCGCCGCCGCCGGTCGCCGGCGTGCCGGCCAATTTTCAGTCCGAAACGGCGCTCGAAAGCTTCATCGCCGGATCGTGGTTCGGCAGGGGACCGGGCGAAGGGGTGATCAAGCGCATCCTGCCCGACTCGCATACCGATTTCATCTTCGCGGTGATCGGCGAGGAATTCGGCGTTCTCGTCTGCATCGCGCTTGCCACGGTTTTCGCGTTCGTGGTGGTGCGGGGGCTGTTCTCGGCGGCCCGCAACAGCGATCCCTTCTGCCGTTTCGCGACGGCGGGGCTGGTGATGCTGTTTGGTCTGCAGAGCTGCATCAATATGGCGGTGAATGTGCACCTCATGCCGGCCAAGGGCATGACTCTGCCCTTCGTCTCCTATGGCGGCTCGTCGCTCATTTCGCTGTCGCTCGGCATGGGTTTTCTGCTTGCGGTCACCCGCAAGCGGCCGCGGGCCAGGGTGATGAGCGAACTTGCCGCGACGGGCGCGCCGGCGGCGGCGTGATAAGAGCCTCGGCATGATCGATTCGCCGATACTCCTCGCCGCCGGCGGCACCGGCGGCCATCTTTTTCCGGCAGAGGCGCTCGCCCATGCGCTCGCCGCGCGCGGCCTGCCGGTCGAGCTTGTCACCGACGATCGCGCGCTGCGCTACGGCGCGAGTTTTCCGGCGCGCGCCATGCATGTGATTCCCGCCGCCACGCCGCGCGGCGGCTCGCTCTTCGCCAAGGCGCAGGCGGTGGCGCGTCTGGCGATCGGCACGGCGCAGGCGGTCGCGCTATTGCGACAGGTGAAGCCGGCCGTGGTAATCGGATTCGGCGGCTATCCGACTGTGCCGCCTTTGCTGACGGCCTCCTATCTCGGCGTGCCCAGCGCCTTGCATGAAGCCAATGGCGTGATGGGCAAGGCCAATCGCTTTCTCGCCGGCCGCGTCGACAGGATCGCCGCCGGCCTGCCCAATCTCGCGGTTCCAGCGGCGTTGCAGAGCAAGGTCGTGGTCACCGGCAATCCGGTCCGTCCCAATGTGCTCGAGGCGGCGGAGATTCCCTATCCGTCATTCGACGACGGGATTTTCCGGCTGCTCGTCGCCGGCGGCTCGCAAGGCGCCCGCGTGATGGCGGACATCGTGCCCGCCGCGGTCGAGGCGCTCCCCGACGCGCTGCGGGCGAAAATCGCCGTCGTGCAACAGGCGCGCCCCGAAGATATCGCGCGGGTCGAGGCGATTTATGCGGGCGCGAACGTCGCCGCCGAGATCGCGCCGTTTTTCGCCGACTTTCCAGCGCGGGTCGCAACGGCGCATTACGTCATCGCCCGCGCCGGCGCCTCCACGGTGTCGGAGCTTGCGGTCGTCGGGCGCCCCGCGATGCTGGTGCCGCTGCCGCATGCGCTCGACCAGGATCAGGCGGCGAACGCCGCCTTTCTCGAACTGGCGGGCGGGGCCGAAACCGTGCGGCAGAGCGATTTCACGCCGGAATTTCTAACGGGGCGCCTGTGCGATCTGATCAGTGCGCCGGCGCAACTCGCCGCGCGCGCAAAAGCTGCAAAAAGCGTCGGCGTCGCCGACGCCGCCGAACGGCTCGCCGATCTGATCATCGACGTGGCGCGAAGAGGCGCCGCGAAACGGAGTTAGGGATGAAACTGCCGAGAGAATTGGGTCCGATTCATTTCGTCGGCATCGGCGGCATCGGCATGTCGGGCATCGCCGAAGTGCTGCTTAATCTCGGCTACAAGGTGCAGGGGTCGGACGCCGCCGAAAACGCCAATGTCAAGCGTCTCGCCGAAAAAGGCGCGACGGTCAGCATCGGGCATGACGCGAAGAATCTCGGGGCCGCCGCCGTCGTCGTCGTCTCGACCGCGATCAAGCGCGACAATCCCGAACTCGTCGCCGCGCGCGAAAAGCGCCTGCCGGTGGTGCGCCGCGCCGAAATGCTCGCCGAGCTGATGCGCCTCAAGCAATGCGTCGCCATCGCCGGCACGCATGGCAAGACGACGACGACCTCGCTGGTCGCGACGCTGCTCGACGCCGGCGGCCTCGATCCGACGGTGATCAACGGCGGCATCATCAACGCTTATGGCACGAACGCGCGGCTCGGCGGCGGCGACTGGATGGTGGTCGAAGCCGACGAGAGCGACGGCACTTTTCTCAAACTGCCGGCGGATGTCGCGATCGTCACCAATATCGATCCAGAACATCTCGACCATTTCCATACGTTCGACGCGATCAAGGAAGCCTTCCGCAATTTCATCGAGAACCTGCCATTCTACGGTTTCGCGGTGATGTGCCTCGATCACCCGACGGTGCAGGAGCTCGTCGGCCGCATCGAGGATCGCCGCGTCATCACCTATGGCGAAAATCCGCAGGCCGACGTGCGGCTGCTCGACGTCAATCTCGACGGCGGCGTGTCGAAGTTCAACGTGCTGCTGCGCGACCGCAAGACATCGCAGGCGATCTATCTCGAAGATCTCGTGCTGCCGATGCCCGGCCATCACAATGCGCTCAACGCCACCGCCGCGGTCGCCGTCGCCAATCAGCTCGGCCTGTCGCCGGAACAAATCCGCAAGGCGCTCGCCGGCTTTGGCGGCGTGAAGCGGCGCTTCACCAAGACCGGCGAATGGAACGGCGTGCAGATTTTCGACGACTATGGCCATCACCCGGTCGAAATCGCCGCCGTGCTGCGCGCGGCGCGCGCCTCGACCAAGGGCAAGGTGGTCGCGCTGATGCAGCCGCATCGCTATACGCGGCTGCAGTCGCTCTTCGATCAATTCGCGACCTGTTTCAACGACGCCGACGTGGTGATCATCGCCGATGTTTATCCGGCGGGCGAGCAGCCGATCGCGGGCGTCGATCGCGACGCGCTGGTTGCCGCGATCAAGGCGCATGGCCACCGCCGCGCGATGGGGCTTCCTTCGCCGGAAGTGCTGCCGGCGATGATCCGCGAAATCCTCGCGCCCGGCGACTATGTCGTATGCCTCGGCGCCGGCAACATCACCCAATGGGCCTATGCGCTGCCGGAGCAGCTCGCGGCGGGAGGGGTGTAGCGGGGCGAAGGTCCGCGCCGGTACCTTTTCCTGGGTTTTTCAGACGCAATCCGCTATATTTTGATCATGATCGATCTTTCCGAGGACACCGAAGCGCTGGCGAAGCGCGTGGCCGCCGCTCAACATATTTCGGTTGAGGACGCCATCCGCTACGCCCTTGAGGAGCGCGAGCGGCTCGCGGCTGTTCTGCCGGCGCGCCGAAAGCCCAAGGATTGTTCGCCGGAAGCGATCGCCGCGCGCAGGATTCGTTTGGCGCAATTCGCCGAAGCGATCGCGGCGATGCCCATTCTTGATCCGCGTCCGATCGTGGAGATTGTGGACGATTTGAACAGCCTATGATCGTTATCGATAGTTCGGCTGTTCTCGCAATCGCTTTCAAAGAGCCGGATTGGTTCGCCTTCGACGAGATCATCACTGGGCGTGAACGTTGTATTATCTCCGCCGTGAACGCGCATGAAGCAGCGACCGTCTTGCGCGCGCGACATGGGGCCGACGCCGCGAGACTTTTTTGGGACATGCTGCAAGACAACGCCATCGAAATCATTCCTTTTGATGAATTGCAGGCGCGCGCCGCTTCCGAAGCGTTCAATCGCTACGGCAAGGGAATCGATCCCAAGGCGAGACTCAATATCTGCGATTGCGCCGCCTATGCGCATGCAAAGACTCTGAACGCGCCGCTATTGTTTAAAGGCGACGACTCCGCGCAAACCGACGTGACGCCCTGTCTTTGAATTCAGGTCGCGTTATCGCCGCCCACCGAAAGAGCGCTGCTCGGGCGCGCTAAATGGATCGGTTCGAGACATGCGTTTCCCGTATCCGCTTTTGCCTGCCGAGTTCGAGATACCCGACGAGTGGTGGACAGAGGCGGGTATGACTGCCTTCACGCTCGCGGCGGCCACTTACAGTTCGTCAGGTGGCGCGCAACCGATTGCGCTGCGAGAGATCGAGCCGCCGTTCCGATCCGTCGGCTGCCCGAAAGACTTTGGAGGGTTCGACCGAGCGCGCCTCGTCGCTGTCCTAAGAGGAATAGCGGGCGGCGACGAAATCCCCCCGGTACAGTTGCGCGCGCTCAAGCCTCTCGATGATTGGCACCTTCTTCCGTTTACCTATCAGGTCTACGACGGTTTTCATCGTTTCTATGCGTCGGTCGCGGCGGGTTTCGAATTTTTGCCAGCGAGCATCGTATGAATCAGCTCGTTCCCGTGACCGCCAACGTTCCCGCGCTCGTCCGTTCTGCGGGCGACTAGGCGCAGAGGCGGTTTTGGGAATTTTTCGTCAGCATGACCCCAAGTAGTTTCTCGACGGGGTGACGAAGGGAAATGAATTAACGTGGCTTGATTTGACTCCCGCAGGACGGTGATTACAATTGACTACAAGGTAGTCAATCTGATCTGCGCCATGAAATCGGCCGCGCCAACGCCGACATCCGTTCGTCTGACCGACGAAACGCGCAAAATCCTCGACGAGGCGGCGCGGCGCACGCGCCGCTCGCGTTCTTATCTCGTGGAGGAAACGCTAAAGCAGTTTCTTCCGCGCATCGTGCAAAAGGAAACCCAGCCTTCGCCGCAAGAGCGCATTCGTCGCCTGAAGGAGCTGGAGGGCATCGGCGCGCGTCTGCTCGGGCCAAGAACGGTCGAGGAGATCGACGCCAGCATCCGCGAAATCCGCGGCGATGACTGATCTTGTGTTGAACGGTGTTTCTCGCGCCTATTTCGATACGAACGCGATCATCTGTTTCATCGAGGCCAATATCGAATTTCAGAGGAAAGTCGCCAGTCTTTGGTATGGGCTGATCGATCGGAATGCGAGCCTCGTCACCAGCGAAATCGGCGTCGCGGAGTGTTTTTTTGGGGCGTTCCGGCAACAAAAGCCGCTGGTGGAACAAGCGTACGAGCGACTTTTCTTTCACGACGAAGTCTTCGACATCCATCCGGTGAACCTGACGGCGTTGATCGAGGCAGGGCGCTTCGGCGCAGGTCTGGGCCTGAAACTGCTGGACGCCGTGCATTTCCACGCGGCCGCGATGGCGAAGTGCGATATCTTCGTCACCAACGATCGCCGCTTCCGCTCGAGTCACGGCGTGCGCGTCGTCCAAATCGTCGATCTGTGACGTAGCGCCGATTGGCGCGACTTACCTACCGCAGCGCTTCAAGCCCGATCCACGGTGTTTTCCACCGTGCAGAGTGAATAATAGCCATAGAGCGGCGACGCCAGCGGGAGGTCCGGCCAGAAGCTTCGATGAAGGTCGGCGAGCGTGACGCGATCGATGACTTTCGCGCCGCATCCCGCGGCGAGTTCGGCAAGATCGTCGATCCCGTAAGTCCAGGGCGCGCCCATCGCGGCGAATCTTTCGACGACGCTGGTAATTTCAGCGTCACCGGTTTCGTTTCTGATCACGTCATTCACGAAAAAGTCGAAGGACGCCGAGCAGCGCCGTAACGCGTCCATCAGGTCGCTCAGAATGCGACGCACGGCGCCATCGTCCAAATACATGGTGTTGCCTTCCCATATGACATGGGTGGGAAGGCTGAAATCGAATCCGTTCCGTCGCAGCAGCTCGAGCATGCCATCGGTCACATAATCCGCTCCAATATAGGTCGTGTTGGGATCGACAGCCTTTTCTTCCAGTCGCGCCTTCTTGAACGCCTGAGTTTCAGGCGCGTCGATCTCGAAATAGGCGACGCCCTCGGTCGCGATCCGTTGCGGCCTTGTATCGAGGCCGGCGCCAAGAATCAGTATTTGTCGGGCGCCCTCGCCGATCCGATCGCGAAGCCGGTCGTCGAAGTAGCGCGTCCTTAAGCGCACATTGTTTCTGATCGGCGGGAACGATTGCGAAATGCGTTCCGCGGCCTTTTTCGATTGCTCATCGAGAAACAGGCCGACGAAAGGATCATGGTAGAGCGGATGGACTTCCCGGTTTTCGTCATTACGAAATTCGGCGACGACGAAAGCGGTGCCGGCGACTTTCTGGATTTCGGCCATTTTGCGGTTCACTTGTGCGGAAAGCGTTCGAGCAACTGCGCCAGCTGGTCGGAAGCGATCGCATTTGGCGGCGAATAGGGTTCGTCGACCGATGCGACGAGTGAAATCGGAACGATCGCCGCCACGGCGAAAATCGCCTGCGCAAGAAGCTGTGGCTTCGGACGGTCGAGATGCGTCGCGGCAAGCGCGATTTGAGTGACAAAGGCGATGATGAGCACCGCCGCCCATTTGCGATCGTCGGGATAGGCGCCGGCAATGGCGAGCCGTTGATCTCGCGCCGACCGGAGGGAGATCACGGCGTCGATAAGCGGGCGCTGGAAGGCAGCGTCAAGTTTCGCGCCGTTGACCGCGCCGGTCAATCGGTTGAGCGCCGCCTCCGCTTCGGGCGATTCCCTGCCGTCTTCCATGGCTTTCCATTCGAGGCCGACGACGGCCTCTACATATTCGCGTACCGCGCCCATGAGATTGTCGACGTCGATTCCATTATTGCCGGAGAGCGCCGAGAGGGTCGCCAATTGTTCGCGCTCCAGCGCGACGGCCTGATAGGCGCGGCGATTTGCCTCCCAGACATCCTGCGAAAGGAAGGTCATCAGCAGGCCGAACAGCGTCGCGGGCACGCCGACGAAAGGCGGCACGACGCCTTTCCAGTTCTGCGCATGGGCGGCAAAACGCGAAGCGAAGCAAAGCCAGCACAGGAAAAGCGCGAGAACGATCATCGCGCCCGCGAGCAGGAGCGCCATGATCGGCATCGTCTGCGACATCCAAAATTTCAAGAGCACCTGTCCACCTCGAAGCCGCGTGATCTGACGACATCCTAAACGAGATTCGCCGCGTCATTGCAAAGGGGACATTGGCGTGTCCAACCAATGCGCGCGCCATGCGAGAGATCGTTGCGAATTTGCAGCCGGTCGGCGCGACCGAGAACACGCGATCGAGCGCAATGTCGCTCGAACGCACAACGCCCCGCCGTGAGGTCCACGGTCGGGACGTTGCACTCGCCAAGGCGCGTCGGCGCCCAATCATGCAGGCCGATTCGAGGCCTACGACAAGCGTTTCCGCCAATCGCCGGCTTTCGATGAGTCTATCTACGCTCGATCTGCCCGGCGGCGCCGGAGGCGTTGCGCGCGAGTCGCGGACGGGGGTGACTCGCCCATCCGCCCGACTGCGGCAGCGTGTCCTCACAGAAGGGCCGAGTGTCGAGGTTTTGAAGAAGCGTCCTGATGGCGTTTCTTCGTCGCTGAAGTCTTCTCGTGGTCATTAGGGCTCTCCTTCTTAGAGATGGACCACCGAACAACCAGTTTCAAGCGTCACCCCAACAACCCGCGAAATCAAGCTCAGTTCCGATCGTCGTCGACGAATTCGGGCGAGCGTTGCAAATTTGTCGCGTCTGACCGCCGGCGTCGCGGCGAGTTCTTTCTGCGGCGTCCTACCAATAGACCTGCGCGCGCGCTTCGAAGAGGTCAGAATGGGCGCCGTTGAAATAGAGCCCCTGTCGCGCCGGAACGCCAGTGGCGAACGGCGCGTAATCGCTAAACGGCGCGAAATAACTGCCAATGTGGATGAACGCCCGGTCTTTCGTGAAGGCGAGCGCGAGAAGCGGATGTTGCACGCCCATATAGAAAGCGCGAATGCCGGCTTGCACGGGCGCATTAAAGGGCGCGCCATATTGCGAGCCCGCGAAATCAGTTGGTAAAACCAATATTGCGCGGCTTTGCCCTCGACTTCCAGGCGCGCTTGGCGAACGCCGGCCTGATCCGGCCAGCCGTTCAGCGGTCGAGACGTTCCGTCGCCGTCGAACCGCATGCGACCGCCGATTTTGAAAATTATACGCCTTGTCCACGGTTTCGACGAAAAGGCCGTTTTTGAATTGAGTTAAAACCGGCGACGCAGGTGGTTGCCGCCGAGGCTTGCGTGGCCGAGGCCTGCGCCGCCGCGGCTTTCGCGGCGCTGCTTTGAGCGGCGTGCGCGGCCTGCTGCGCGTCGGCCTTGGCTTGGCGCGCTTCGCGCCGCAGCTTCGCAATCTCGGCCTCCAGCACGCGAAGCCTCGCATCGCTAGCGTTTTGAATTCGCAACGAGCGGCGTCGCGCCATGCCGCGCCGATCAGGCGAGCCCGGTCACTGCTTCGATAAGCGCGCATTGCACGTGCAAGTCGCCAAACGCCGTTCGTTTTCTACCGAACTTCCGGCGCGCAGGCTTTTCTTGACTGAGTCTTTCCGTCCATGCGCAAATATTGCTCACGCGTTTCGCGAAGGCGGCGCCGCCATTTGTCAGACAGCGCGCAGCCATTTTTGTCAGCGGCGCGGCGGCGCTGCGATTCATTCCATATTTTCGACCAAGGCGATCAGACCTTTGAGCAGAGTCGTCGGATCGGGCGGACAGCCGCGAATATGGAGATCGACCGGAACGACATTGGCGACGGCGCCAATGCAGGCGTAGCTGTTGCAAAAAACGCCGCCGTCGAAGGCGCAGTCGCCGACCGCGATCACCCATTTTGGATCGGGCGTCGCCGCATAGGTGCGCTCGAGCGCTTCGCGCATGTTCTTCGTCACCGGACCAGCGACGAGCAAGACATCGGCGTGACGCGGCGAGGCGACGAAGCGCAGGCCAAATCTTTCGAGATCGTAATAGGCGTTGTTGAGCGCGTGAATTTCGAGTTCGCAGCCATTGCAGGAGCCCGCGTCGACTTCGCGGATCGACAGACTGCGTCCGAGTTTCTGCCGCGCCGTGCGTCCCAGCGTATAGCCAAGCTCGGCCGTGGACGCCGCGTCCGGAACGGGAGCCTGCTCGGTCAATGCGCTTCGGAGCAAGCCTTGAAGCAAGAATTTCTGCATCGCGCTTGTCCTAGAGATCGTGCCCCGAATAGGAACAGTTGAAGGATTTGTTGCAGAGGGGGAAGTCGGCGACGATGTTGTTCTTGATCGCGGCTTCGAGCAGCGGCCACTGGAACCATGACGGGTCGCGCAAATGACAGCGCTGCACGACGCCGTCGGCGCGGATGCGAAGCCAGACAAAAATATCGCCGCGGAATCCTTCGATGAGCGCCGCGCCTTCGCGCATCCAATCGTCTGGCAGCGCCCAGGCGGCGATGATCGGCCCTGTCGGCGCGTCGTCGAGAATTTGTCTGACGATTTGCAGCGAGGCCTTGACTTCGTCGAAGCGGACCCAGACGCGCGCGTCGACGTCGCCCTCCTTCGAGGCGCCGATCGTGAAGGCCAACTGCGCATAGGGGGCGTAGCCGATCGTCTTGCGCGCGTCGAACGCCCGGCCGGAAGCGCGTCCGACATAGCCGCCGCAGGCATATTGTTTCGCGAGCGCTTCGCTGACGAATCCCGTGCCGACGGTACGATCCTGCAGCGACGTCGTGTCCCCGAAGAGCGCGATCAGCCGCGGAGTCATCAGTTCGATCCATTCGATCATCGCGTAAAGCGCCTTGGCGCTCTCTTGCTTCAGATCGACGACCGTTCCGCCCGGCGCGATGCGATCCATCATCAGGCGATGGCCGAAAGCGCTCGCCGCTTCCCGCAGGATGCGTTCGCGCACGAGGTTGCAATGCGCCTGCATCATTGAGAAGGCGGCATCGTTGCAAATGGCGCCGATGTCGCCGAAATGATTGGCGAGCCGTTCGAGTTCGGCCATCAAGGCGCGCAGATAGATGGCGCGCGGCGGGACGTTCACGTCAAAGGCCGCCTCGACGGCCTGGGCGAAGGCGAGACTATAGGCGACGGTGCTGTCGCCGGCATCGCCGCCGCGAGGAAGAGAACGCCGCACAGCGCAATGCAGACGCGATAGACATTGCGGCTCACGTCCGGGTTCCGCCTCTCGACGATCGCATAGACGCTGACGGCGAGCAGCGCGCTGACGCTGGTCAGCGCGAGATAGAGCGGCATGCTTGACACCTTCCAGTCGACGTGGCCCGCAACGGTCGCGTTTCGTCCACGAATCTTGGGAATTAGGCGCTGCGCTTTCGTGGCGCGAGAGGATGGTTCGATGTCGCGACATGCTGATCAAGACCGCGAATCTCGGCGCGCCCGCCGCTTGATTCATAGTCTTCGCAGAAGTGATGGAGGTTTTCCATCACCGTGTGATCGACGCACCAGGACTCGGAAAGATCGACGATGATGGTCTTTGCCTTCGGGAGTTTCGCGAGGTCTCCCTTAAGCGCGAGATAATTGGCGAAGAAGGCGGCGCCGCCGATGTTGACTTGATAGACGCCAGGCTCGCTCTCCACGATGTTGCGATGTAGCTTGAAGACCTGTTTCCAATTGACGCTGCGCCACACATGGAACAGCAATTCGGCGACGATGCCGATCGCCACGCCGATCAAGAGATCGGTCGCCAACACGCCAATGATGGTGATCACAAAAACCGCGAGCTGGTCCCAGCCGATCGCCAGCGTTTTCTTGAATTCGAGCGGCGAAGCGAGGCGGTAGCCGGTGAACACCAGCAGCGCCGCGAGCGAGGCGAGCGGAATCTCGTGAATGAGCCTTGGGAAAAGCGCGACGAAAATCAGCAGGAACAATCCGTGGAAGAAATTCGCCCAGCCCGTGCGCGCGCCATTATTGACATTGGCCGAGCTGCGGACGATTTCCGCGATCATCGGCAAGCCGCCGATCAGGCCGCAGATGATGTTGCCGACGCCGACTGCCGCGACGTCGCGGTTGAGATCGGAGGTGCGCTTATAGGGATCGAGCTTGTCGACCGCCGCCGCGCTCAGCAGCCTTTCCAGGCTCCCGACGAGGCAGATCGCGACGACCTGTTGCCAGAAGAGGGTGGAGCCGATCAGCGAGAAATCGGGGAAGGCGAAGCCGGACAGAAAGTTCTGGGGAATGGAGACCAGGAATTTGGGCCCGATCGTGAATTCATGATGCGGCAGGAATGGGGTTTCCGGCAGGAAAAGATAGATATGCTCGTCGTCGAGATCGAAATATTGCGCGAGCGCCATGCCGACGATCACGACGATGATCGGCGCCGGGATCATCTTGAGGCGGCGGTCCTTTACCACCGACCAGGCGATCAGGATGAGCAGACCCAGGCCGCCGATGGTCGCGACCACGCGCGCCTGAAGTCCGGAGCGTTGGAACATAAGGCAAACCACTTGGCGCGATGTTTCTCCATCTTTTCGCGGCGCGCGGATTATTTCTGATATTTTGCTGAATTGGGACGCGGTTCGGCCACAGGTTCGACCGGTGTTTGGTCGTCGGTCGATCTTTTGGATGGAAACACTCTGGAAACATTGCATTATTAGTTTTCGACAGTCTCAACGAAAGCGATCCGATTCCTTTGACTGCTCCCGTTTCAATCCTGATCGTCGAAGACGATTCCGAAATCGGCGAGTTCATCTCGCTTTATCTCGCAACGCACGACATCCAGGCGAAAGTGGCCGCAAACGGCCAGGAGATGGACGCCGCTTTGAGCGCGGGCGTCTATGATCTGCTTATTCTCGATCTCAATCTGCCAGGCGAAGACGGGCTGTCGATCTGCCGGCGCGTCCGATCGGAGCGACGCATTCCGATCATTATCCTGACGGCGCAATCCGAGGACATCGACAAGATATTGGGGCTCGAATTGGGCGCCGACGATTACATCGTCAAGCCGTTCAATTCGCGCGAGCTCTTGGCGCGCATCCGCGCGGTCTTGCGGCGAACCGAGACGCCGACCGCCGTCGACGGACGCGCGGTGCGGCAATCTTATCTTTTCTCCGGCTGGCGCGTCGACGTGCTCGCGCGAGAGGTCGTTGCGCCATGCGGCATCAGAGTCGCCATGACCGGCGCCGAATTCGACCTGCTGCATGCGCTATGCGAAAATCCCAATCGGGTGCTGACACGCGAGCAGCTGATCAACATGACCCATGGCCCGACCTCGGGGCCGTTCGAACGGAGCATTGACGTTCTGATCAGCCGGCTTCGACAGAAGATTGAAGCGGATCCGAAGAAGCCCGCCTTCATCCACACGGTGCGATCCGAGGGATATATTTTTTCGACGCAGGTGGCGCGCGCATGAACCCGACACGCGTTCCCTGGCGTTTCCGGCTCAACAAGCTCGCCGTGCAGATCACGCTGCTCATTCTCGTGTCGATCCTTGCGTTCCAAACCATTGTTATCGGCATGTTCCATGTTTTCGGGCGGCGTCATATCGTCGACCAGGGCGATTTCATCGCGAGCATCATCGTCGCATTGAACGTGGCGCCGCTTGCCGAGAGAGACAACATCATTTCAGCGCTTTCTCGCGCCGTTCCCTATGCCAATATCGAGATTCGGCAGTCGCGGCCTCCAGCGGCGGATTCGTCGACGGGCGACGGCGATCTCGCCTTCGACATGGAAATCCGCCATATCGATTCGTTGCTTTGGGACGGCGCGGACGTGTTCAAGGTCGCGGGTTCGGCGCCGGGCGATTACGGCGTGCTCGCCGTCGAATTACATAAGGGCGGCTACGCGACGATCTCGATCGCCCAGCATCAAAAATCGCCGCGCTCGATATGGCGGTGGCTTTGGCAGCATGCGGAGGACGAACCGTTCATCCTGACCCAGGGCGCGCGCACCGCGCTGTCCTTTATCGTGTTCACGGCGATCTTCATTTTCTGGGCGTTGAACGCGATCATGGCGCCGCTGCGACGGCTGGCGAAATATGCCGAGCAGATACCAAACGACGTCGACCCAAAGACGCAGCTGAACGAACAGGGACCATACGAAGTTCGCGAACTGACGCGCTCGCTCAATCGCATGCAGGCGCGCATCAGCAAGATGATCGCCGCAAGAGCTCATGTGCTCGCGGCCGTCAGCCATGATTTGCGAACCATCATCACCCGGTTGAAGCTGAAGACGGAGTTTGTTTCCGACGATGGCCTCCAGCAGCGGATGATGCGCGACATTGATCTCATGGATACGATGCTATTTAAGAATCTCCAGTATCTGCGCGCTGAAGGAGACGACAAATGCGACATTTCTCTCATTGATCTCGACAGCGTTCTGCAAACGGTCGCCGACGAATTTTGCGACCTCGGCCATAATGTCACCTATCATGGCGACGGCCATAAGATGATCTTCGGGTCCCTCTCCGACGTGCAGCGCATTTTCACCAATCTCGTCGAAAACGCGACGCATCACGCCAAGACCGTGGACATCTTTATGGCGGAACGTCCAGATGGACTCCTTCAGGTCGACGTGGTCGACGATGGACCGGGGATTTCGGCGGAGGGTAAGAAAACCGCATTCGAGCCCTTCGTTCGCGGTCAGCCCGGACGCACGCTTGACGAGCACAGCGGCTTTGGCCTCGGACTCTCGATCGTTCGGTCGCTGGTCGAGCATCGCGGCGGGAGCGTATCCTTGCTCGATCGAGCGCCCCACGGACTTATCGTTCAGGTGTTGCTGCCGCGGGCGACCGAAGGCGGCGAACAGCGCGCCGCGGCGGGTTCGAACGCGGAGCCGGCGCTTTCCTGAAGGTTCAGGCCGGCGCAAGCAGCAGGCTGGTTTCGCTTCTGGCGATGCCTTCGATCGTTCTGACGCTCGACAGCACGCGATCGAACTCCTCGAGATTGGCGCATTCGATTTCCGCGATAAGGTCGAACGGACCGTTGGTGCTGTAAAGCGACTGGATCTGCGGCATCCCGCGCAGCGCATTGGCGACGCGACGGGAGCTCTTGCCGGCGACTTCGACCATCATGATCGCGCGAACGCGATCTGGCGTCGCCGGATTTTTGAGCCGAACGGTAAAGCCCAGGATCACATCCGAGGCGATGAGCTTATCGAGTCGGTTCTGGACAGTTCCCCGCGACACGCCGAGCCCCTTGGCGAGCTGAGACAGGGAAGCGCGGGCGTTGGCGCGCAGCAGGGCGATCAATCGATGGTCGAGGTCATCCACAATGGTTCGCCTCTGTCGAATTGATCAATATGTATGACGGATTGCGCAAGATTGCAGGCATATCGGTAACATATGGCCATTTCGATTGGCGTCGCCGCGCTTTAGGCTTTCCGACAATGCTAGAGGAATCGCTGATGGACTTCGACGCTGACGTCGCCATGATTGGCGAGCCGCCCCTGGCGGCTGCGCGCGACGCCGAGGTTTCGCCGCCTGCGTCTCGGCGCGGCGCCATACTCATGTGCGCGCCGGAATTTTTCGGCGTCGACTACATCATCAACCCCTGGATGGAGAATCAGATCGGCCGAGCGACGCTGCCGCGCGCCCGGGCGCAATGGGAGAATCTGCGCGGCAATCTCGCGGCGCACAGCGATATCGCCTTCGTCGCGCCGACGCCCGGTCTGCCGGACATGGTCTTCACCGCCAATGCGGGGCTCGCGATCGGCGACAAGGCGGTGGTGAGCCGGTTCCACGCCAGAGAGCGGCGCCCGGAGGAGCGTCTGTTTTGCGACTGGTTCGAAGCGCAGGGCTATGCGATTGCGCCTTGGCCGCAGAACGTCGCCTTTGAAGGCGCGGGCGATGCGCTCATCGACCATTCGCGCGGCATCGTTTGGTGCGGCCATGGCTGGCGCTCCGGAGAAGAGGCGTCCAAGCATCTCGAAAAGATTTTCGCGCGGCGAACGATCGCGTTGAAGCTCGTCGATCCGCGCTTCTATCACCTCGACACATGTTTCTGCCCGCTGAGCGGCGGCTGGCTGATGTATGATCCGGCGGCGTTCGACCTTGCCTCACGGGAAGCGATTCAGGCGATCGTTCCCGCCGACAAGCGGATCGAGGTCGGCGAGACGGATGCGCTTGCATTCGCCTGCAACGCCGTCGAACTCGCCGGACGCATTTTTCTCAACGCCTGTTCCGACGATCTTCGCGCACGCCTGATTGACGCTGGCTTCACGCCGGTCGTGACGCCGCTTTCCGAATTCATGAAGGCGGGCGGCGCGGCGAAATGTCTGACGCTGCAATTGCCCGGCGCCGCCCGTAAAGTCACGCCGCGGGGCTGAGCGTTTCGCCGCCCAGCGGCCGGCTGCAGGCGCAGAGCGCGCCGGTCTGCAGCGCGTCGAGGACGCGCAGCGTATCCTCCGGCGACCGGCCGACGTCGAGATTCGTCGCATAGACATGCTGAATGACATTGTCGGGATCGGCGATGAAGGTGACGCGATGGGCGACGCCGGAAGGCGAACGCACGCCGAAGCCGTCAATCAGCTCTCCCTTGCAATCAGCGAATTGCCAGATCGGCAAATTCTTCAGATCGCCATGGTCGCGCCGCCAGGCGAGCTTGACGAATTCATTGTCCGTCGAGCCGCCGAGAACGACGGCGTCGCGCTCGGCGAACTCCTGCGAGAGGCCGGCGAAGCCGGCGATTTCGGTCGGGCAAACGAAGGTGAAATCCTTCGGATAGAAAAAGATCACCTTCCATTTTCCCGGAAAGCTCGTCTCGCTCAGTGTTTCAAACGCCGTCTCGCCGTTTTCCTCGATCTCATTAAATCCGGGCTTCACGCCGATAACCGCGAAATTCGGCAGCCTGTCGCCAATTCCCAACATATGATTCTCCCCGAAAACGCCAGCGGCGCTCTATTGCGGATTGCTTCTTGAGACGGCGTCGTCGAACTCTTCGAGCCGAGAGGCGCGGCGCGGTCCTATGCTTGGCTTTCCATAAAGTTCGGCGCGCCGCCAATCGATGAAGCGCTCTTCGGTCTCCCACATGGTGACCGAGAAATAGAGCACATGCGGGCCGATCTCGCGTCCCTTGTGAAAGCGAAAGCCGATCAGCCCCGTCGCTTCCCTCAGCCGGACGCTGGTCTCTCTCCAAGCCGTTTCGAATGTCTCCTCGCAGCCCTTGACGACTCTGAACTGATTCGACGCCATGAACATTGCGCGTTCCTTTTCCTGTTCCTTGAGTCGCTCAAGCCGTTTGCTCGGCGCGCTGCGCGCGACGCGAGGTCGCCACGAGCGCGGCGTATTCGGCGCATCGCTTGCGCATGCATTCGTCCGGACAGGACAACGCATAGTGGCTGTGCAGCGCCGCAAGCCCGTAACCGGCGAGCTCGGCTTCGTCGATGGACGTTCGAACCGGACTTTGGTTCATCGCTTCGTCGAGAATCGAATCAATGCGTTTTTTTTCTTTCGCGAGATCGCACAATGCTTTTCTCCTTCAATGATTGGCGCGCGGCGGGCGGCGTCCGCGCCGGTCCTGTCGCTTGAGAAGGCGCGTTCAGCTCGACGCGCCTTCTGGTTTTGGGGAGGTTCAGGGCCGCCGCTTGCATCGCTCAAAGATTTAACAAGCAATTCGCTTCGTCAATACACGTAATCTTTCCTCGGAAATCTTTCAAAAACCTTCTTTCTAAATATTCCTATTTGAAGGAACCGCGAATCATCAGTCTCGCGTATCCATGTCCGCGCCGGTCGCGGCCCTTTGGCGCCAGGCCATCGTTCTGGCGCAAATCTGGGTTCATTCGGCTAGGGGGCTGGCGTCGGCTGCGCATCAGCGCAGGCCACGAACGGCATGAATGAGGAAACGAATATGCACAGCATCGCAACGGTTCGGCGGGCCAAGAAAGCTCTCCTTTTAGCGACGCTCCTTGCGGCCTCCGCGCCGCTCTATGGCTGCTATACGCCCGCCGAACGCGCGCTTGGCGGCGGCATGATCGGCGGCCTCGGCGGCGCCGGAATCGGCGCGCTCGCGTCGGGCGGCCTCGCCGGGCCGACTCTCGCCACGGCGGCGGTCGGCGCGGCGGGCGGCGCAATCATTGGCGCCGCGACGGCGCCGCGCCCATATTACCGTCGTTACCGGCGCTATTATTAGAAAAGACCTCTCGCCCGATGTGCGGGCGCTTTACCCAGCATCTGTCCTGGGAGGAGCTGCAGCGGCTTGCCGACCTGATCGGCCAGCCGCGAAACCTGCGGCCGCGCTACAATGTGGCGCCGACCACGACGATCGAGGTCATCAGGCCGTCGTCCGCAGGAAACGAACTCGTTCCGATGCGCTGGGGTTTCGCGCCCTCATGGTGGAAGAAGCCGCTGCGCGAACTGCCGGCGACCTTCAACGCGCGCGCCGAGACGATCGCCGAAAAGCCGATGTTTCGCTCCGCCTTCGCCAAGAGCCGCTGCATCATTCCCGCGTCGGGCTTTTACGAATGGACCGGCGCGAAAGGCGCCAAGACGCCGCATTATTTTTCCGCGCGCGACGGTCGGCCTCTCGCCTTCGCGGGGGTGTGGGACGGCTGCCGCGACGTCGAGAGCAATGCGCGGATCGAGTCGGCGACGATTATCGTCGGACCGGCGAATGATTGGATGCGTCCGTTCCATGATCGCATGCCGATCATTCTCGACTGGCGAGACGCCAACGCCTGGCTGACCGGCGACGATCCCGCCGCCTGGCTTCGGCCGGCGCCCGAAGACGCGCTGCGGGAATGGATCGTGTCGCGGCGAGTCAATCGCTCGAACGAAGGCGATGACGACTCTACGCTGATCGAACCAAGCGTCGCAGCCGCCTGCTGAAGATCAGCGCTGCATGAACTATCCAAGTTCCAACGTGGTCACGCCGTAACAATGGTCGATGCGTCCCGGCGGCGCGCCGCGCGTAAACATGCGCGCGGCGTCGAAAATTGGCGTCAACCCGCGCCGCTTCGCCAATTCGATCGCGTCTGGATTTGCGTCGGGCGTATCGAGAAAGACCGGCGCGCCCGCCGCTCGCGCGCTGAGGCCCTGAAACAGAGCGTCGGCGATTTCTGGATCGTCGGCGAACAACGGCCCGATTTTGTAGCCCTCTCGGCACGCGCGCAGCACGCCATAGCCGGCGAGTTCTTGCTCCCTTATGACGGCAAGCGACGCGCTCGACTGCGCGATCCAGCGCGAGAGAAATGTCGCCCGCGCCGTCGGAAAGACGGTTGCGTCATAACGCTGGATTTCGTCAAACGGAACTGAGGTCAAATCTATCAGCCCTGCCGGGGCTTTGCCGCCGCCGGCGCAATGATGGCGTATGGTGTGGTAGGCGAACTCGAACCCGTATCTCCCATAAACTTCCTGCATGGCGTTCGCGGCGTCGAGCCCGACATTGCGTCCCTGCACATGCCGCAGCGCGACATTCAAGAGCCGATGGCCGAGCCCTTGTTTACGATATGGCGGGCGGATGATGAACAGGCCGACATAGCCAAAGGTTTCATCGTAGGCGATGGCGCAAATGCAGCCCAAAGCCTCGCCCGCGCATTCCGCGAGAAAGAATCCCTCAGGATCGGCGGCGTGGAAACTCTCGGCGTCCTGAAGGCCGGGATTCCACCCTTCGGCCGCCGCCCAATCGAGCGCGACGCCGAGCTCGGCCTTGGACATGGGACGAATGACGAGCTCGTCAAGATTCATAAGAGGCTTGTGCCGCGACTCGTCATATGGCGCAACTTGGGTCGTGCGGCCCGCTAAGGTCCTTCGTCGAGAAGCTGCGTGATCGACCCATTGGCGTGCAGCCTGCGGATCGCTTCGGCGACCAGACTGGCGATGCTGACCAGCGTCAAACGATGTCCGAGCGCGGTCGCGACAGCAGGCGCCAGCGGCACGGAGTCGGTGATGATCAGCCTGTCGATCGGGGCGCCTGCAAGCACGGCGGCCGCCGCTTCGGAAAAGACGCCGTGCGTCGCGACGACCCAGACGCGCGCTGCGCCATTGGCCCGGCATGCCGCCGCGGTGCGCGCCACAGTGCCGCCGCCGGCGATCAGATCGTCAATGACGATTGCGGTGCGATCCTTGACGTCGCCCGCGAAAATGTCGCCAACGACGCGGCCCTCGCTGCGATATTTGTCCATGAACGCCTTGGCGACCGGGCGCTTCAGCATGCGTTCGAGCCGCAACCGGAACAGTTCGGCGCGTTTTTCGCCGCCAAGGTCCGGAGAGACGACGGCGATAGCCGAGTCTGCGACATTGGCGACGACGCGGCGCGCGAAAAGCGCCTGCGCGTCGAGATGGACCGTCTCGCAACGGAAGGCGTTTTGGAACGCGGCGATGTTATGCGCATCAATGCAGACCAGGCGGTCGGTTCCGATCGCCTCGAAGAGCTGTGCGACGTAGCGCGTGGCGACCGGATCGCGAGGCTTGGTGCGCCGATCCTTTCTTGAGAAGCAGAGATAGGGCGTGACGGCCGTGACCCGCGCGGCCCCGGCGTCCTTCAGCGCGCCGATGAAGAACAGAAGTTTACAGAGCTTGTCGGCGCTGCTCGCGACATGATCGCCATGCAGGGTGAAGACGGCGTAGCAGTCACGCCCGCGAACAGTTTCGAGCGGCCGGATCTTATATTCGCCGTCCTCGAATGCGCGGTCTTCGAGCGGCGTCAGCTCGGCGCCGAGCGCCTGCGCAACCTCTTCGCCAAACGAAATGTTTGAGCCGAGCGCGAATAGCGCGAGCCCGCTGTCCGCTTCGCGCGGCGCTCGCGCCGGCGCGCCATCCAAAACATGCGCCGAGATGGCGGTGAGCGTCGAATCGATCGTGCGCCCGTCTTCGGAAAGCGGCGCCGCCAGGATTTCGACGATGGCGCGATCGCGGCCATGTTCGACGCTCGCATATTGCGCCAGCACCGGCTGGCCTGAGCGCCGCACTTCCTTGAGCAGACGACGCAGCCGCACCGCGCCGCGGCGATCCGCCGCGTCGCTCAGCCGGTCGCCGATCCGGCAGGGACCGAGCAACAGCGCGGCGGCCGACTCGCCTTCGCTCAGAACGCCGTCGTCGCCGGGTTCTTCGAAGCGATGCACGAAGATGGTCTCGGTCGCGCCGCGTTCCTGCGGCGCGAAGCGGAGAGCGCTTCTCCTGGGCGCCACCGCGCCGTCGCGCGCCGCCTCCCAGCGCTCATGCACGATCTGGAGTTCGAACCGTTTTGGCTGCGGGGCGAAATCCAGCCGGTCGAACAGCCGCTTGAGCGGCGGGTCGGTCGTCGCCATCGTCGTCATTTGTTTAAGACCTTCTACCGTCGCGCAGCTCTCGCAAATGGCGCTATTCGTCGCGGGTCGCGGCAAGATGGTCGATAAACCAATTTGTCGCGCGCTCGACGACGCTGTCCAGCATGCCCGGCTCCTCGAAAAGATGGGTAGCGCCCGGGACGATATCGAGACGGTTGCGACATCTGAGCAATTGTTGCGCGTTGCGATTGAGTTCGATCACGCCGTAATCCAGTCCGCCGACGATCAGCAATGTCGGCGCTTGCACGCGCCGCAGCGCGTCGCCGGCGAGATCGGGACGGCCGCCGCGAGAGACGACGGCGGCCACGCGCGGTTCGTCAGCCGCGGCCGTGAGCGCCGCCGCGGCGCCCGTGCTGGCGCCGAACAGGCCGATCGGGAGGGAAGACCATTCACTCTCGGCGCCGACCCAGGCGATCGCTTCGACGACGCGCGCGCCAAGCAGCGGAATGTCAAAGACGTTACGGCGGTATTCGCCTTCCTCGGCGGTCAGCAGATCGAACAGCAGACAGGCGAATCCCTGCGCAACGAGCCGCTCGGCCACAAATCGGTTACGCGGACTGAAACGCGAGGAGCCGCCGCCATGCGCAAAAATAATCAGGCCTCGCGGCGCTTGAGGCAGGAAAAGCAATCCTTCGAGCCGCTTCGGCCCGATCGCGACGGCGATTGTCCTGGAGTCGTCCGTCATACCCTGGACCTCGTTCGTGCTGACGCTTCAGTTGGTCGAGGCCGCTTGGCGTCCAAGATGGCGTCGCTCCATTAATCGCCGATCTGGAGAAGCCGCTCAGTCCTCGCCATATCATCTAGGGGCGCTCGCCTGTCCGTCTCAGCTTGGGGAGGATTTTTCGCATGCAAACGCAGCCGAAGATCGATTTTCAAGGGGTTGAGCCATCATCCGACCGACAGGAAAAAATACTGCGCCTGATAGAAAAGCTTGAGGAGCGCTACGGCCGTGCGACAGCCTGTCGCGTCGTCGTAAAAGGCCCAGGCGCGCATCATCGCACCGGCGGGCTTTATGAGATCAATCTGCATCTCCTTCTGCCTGACAAAAGGGAGGTTGCGATCGAGCGCACGCCGCATCTCGACGAGCGATTCCAGGATTTTGATTTCGCCCTGAACGATGCGTTCAAACGAGCGCGACGACGGCTGCAGGACCAGGTGCGGCGCATGCGCGGCTAAGAAGCGACGCGACGATGGGGCCAATCTCCGATAGTCAAGCGCGCGCCGTTCGCGCGCCGCCCTCAACCGCCGACAAGGTTCGATTTCTCAGCGCGCCGCAAGCCTATGCTTATGCGCCGGCTTCGGTTAGCGTGCTGGAAACGCATATGTCATACGTGTTTCTCGCGGGCGACAGGGTCTATAAGCTCAAGAAGCCGGTCCGCTATCGTTCTCTCGACTTCTCGACCATTGACGCTCGCGAGCGTAATTGTCGCGAGGAAGTGCGTCTCAATCGCCGGCTGGCGGGCGAAATTTATCTCGGCGTCGTCCCGCTGACGTTCAGTGCCGGGCATGGTTTGGCGCTTGGCGGCGATGGCGAACACGTCGACTGGCTCGTCGCGATGCGTCGTCTGCCGCGCGAAGCGATGCTCGACCGGCTGATAACCGAACACCGCCTGACCACGGCGCGTATTGACGCGCTCTGCGATACATTGGCGGATTTCTATCGCCATGCCGAACGCTCTTCGATCGGCCCCGAGGATTACGCGCTGCGTTTCTTCCGCGAGCAGGAAAAGAATCGCGACATTCTGACGCGACGCGATTTCGCGCTCGATCATGGGCGCACGCCGGTTCTGCTTGATCTTCTCGATAGGCGACTCGCGCTCAGCCGCGCGCAGTTGCAGGAGCGCGCGCTTCAAGGCTATCTCGTCGACGGCCACGGCGATCTGCGTCCCGAGCATATCTGCCTTCGGGATCCGATCGCCATATTCGACTGTCTGGAGTTCAGCGCCGAGCTGCGTCAGGTCGATCCGTTCGACGAGCTTGCCTATCTTGGCGTCGAATGCGCGCTCATCGGCGCGAAGACGATCGGCGCCGAACTCGTCGACAAAGTCGCGCAGCGCCTCTCGCTCGAACCGCCGCGGCGTCTCGTTGCGCTCTACGCCGCTTGGCGCGCGACGCTGCGCGCACGGCAGTCGGTTGCGCATCTTCTTGACGCCAAGCCGCGAGAGCCGGCGAAATGGGAGCCGCTGGCGACGCGCTATCTTAATTTCGCGGAAGCGGCGCTTGGGGCCGACGCTTAGCTGGGAAGATGAGGCGACGACATGCCGTTCTATGATCGCACCGACGCCGGGCGCCGCCTTGCCGCCGAGCTGCAACGCTTCAAAGGCGAGGATGTCGTCGTCTTCGCGTTGCCGCGTGGCGGCGCGCCCGTGGCCGAGCCAATCGCGAATTCGTTCAACGCGCCGCTCGATCTGGTGCTGGTCAGGAAGATCGGGGCGCCCTTTCAGCCGGAGCTTGCGATGGGCGCCGTGGCGGACGGGGGCGATCCGGTCGTCGTCCGCAATGACGACGTGATCGCCATGGCGGATGTCAGCGAAGATGAGTTTCAGGAAGTATGTGCGCGTGAGCTTGATGAGATCGAGCGTCGCCGCAGGCTCTATCTCGGCAACCGCGCGCGGCCCGAGGCGAAGGGACATGTCGCCATCGTCGTCGACGACGGCGTCGCTACGGGCGCGACGACGCGCGCGGCCTTGCGCACCGTCCGCGCGCGCGGGCCGAAGAAGCTTGTGCTGGCGATTCCCGTCGCGCCACCGGATACGCTTGAGTCCCTGGCGCCGGAAGTCGACGAAATCATCTGCCTCGAAACGCCGCGCGCCTTCGGCGCGATCGGCTTTTTCTACAGGGATTTTCGTCAGATCAACGACGAAGAAGTGATCGAAATTCTCGATCGATGCGCCCGGAAGTCTGACGGCGCGTAGAAGACCCGAAATCGGCCACAATCCCCGAAAAAGCTCGGTTTGCGGCTTCCGGGAAATCAGCCATGCGCCATAGAGGCGGATCAATAGTTCTGGCGGCGCTTTTTTTCATGGCGGCGCCTGCGCAAGCTTTCGAGAGCCCGATCAATCGGGGCCCGCTGGCTGACTTCCTCAATGTCTTTCGCGAGCAGGCGATACCGAGGCAGGTCGTCTATTGGCGCCATCCACAATTTAAGCGTGGAACGGTCGTCATCTCGACCAGGGATCGCCGGCTCTATTATGTGCTCGGCGATGGACGCGCGATCGAATATGGCGTCGGCGTCGGCCGGATGGGCTTCACCTGGTCCGGCGTGAAAACAGTTTCGCGCAAGCGCGAGTGGCCGGACTGGAGCCCGCCGCCGCAGATGCTCAAGCGCAGACCGGACCTGCCGCGCCATATGGCCGGCGGCATGGACAACCCGCTCGGCGCGCGTGCGCTTTATCTCGGCTCAAGCCAATACCGCATTCACGGCTCCAACGAGCCGGACACGATCGGCGCCGCCGTATCGTCGGGCTGCATCCGCATGACCAACAAGGACGTCGTCGATCTCTACAGCCGCGTGAAGGTGGGGACGCAAGTCGTCGTGCTCAACTAAGGCGAGTCGGAGTTTGACTGTCCTCGCTGTCGACCGCCTCGCAGACCGGGCGTTGGCGCCAGACGCCGTAGCGCCAGGGCGTGAGCGGGCCCGCGTCGGCGCGCAAGGTTTCGGGCACGGGATCGAATCCGGCGCCGCCGCCCGGCCGGCAGCGGCAGATGCGCGCAAAGCCCATCCAGCCGCCGGCCCAGAGGCCGTGGCGCGCGATCGCTTCGTCGGCGTATTCGGAGCAGGTCGGCGCATAGCGGCAGAAGCGCCCCGCGATCACCGAGAAAGTGACGCGATAGAAAAGAATCAGCCCGCGCGCGGCGCGGGCAGGGAGGGATCGCAGCATCATGCGCGTCGGCCCCTTTTCCCTCTCCCGCTTGCTGGAGAGGGTAGCCCTGCGAAGCAGGGTCGGGTGAGGGCCCTCATCCGTCGCCACTTCGTGGCGACACCTTCTCCCGCAAGCGGGAGAAGGGCGCCTCTAACATCGCGCGGCTTACTCCGCCGGCGGTAGCGCTGGCGCCGGCTCGGCGGCTTCGGCGCGCTGCTCGATGATGAGCTCGTCGCGGCCGCCGGCGATGGAACGGAACTTCGACATCGCCGCGCCTGTGCCGGCCGGGATCAGGCGGCCGACGATGACGTTCTCCTTGAGCCCGACCAGGGGGTCGATCTTGCCGTTGACGGCGGCCTCGGTGAGGACGCGCGTCGTCTCCTGGAAGGAGGCGGCGGAGAAGAAGGAGCGCGTCTGCAGCGAGGCCTTGGTGATGCCGAGCAGCACCGGCGTGCCGCTCGCCGGCTTGCCGCCGTTCTCGATCGCCTTGGCGTTCGCCTCTTCGAGCTCCAGCTTGTCGACCTGCTCGCCTTCGAGGAAGCCGGTGTCGCCTGGGTCGACGATGTCGACCTTCTGCAACATCTGACGCACGATCACTTCGATGTGCTTGTCGTTGATGTTGACGCCCTGCAGCCGGTAGACCTCCTGGATTTCATTGACGAGGTAAGCCGCAAGCTCCTCGACGCCCTTGATCGCCAGGATGTCGTGCGGCGCCGGATTGCCGTCGACGATGTAATCGCCCTTCTCGACGACGTCGCCGTCCTGAAGGTGAATATGCTTGCCCTTCGGGATGAGATATTCGACCGGCTCGCCGCCGTCCTCCTGCGGGATGATCGAGAGGCGCTGCTTGTTCTTGTAGTCCTTGCCGAACTGCACGACGCCGGAGATTTCCGCGATGATCGCGTGATCCTTCGGTCGGCGCGCTTCGAACAGCTCCGCGACGCGCGGCAGACCGCCGGTGATGTCGCGGGTCTTGGCGCTCTCCACCGAAATACGCGCGACAATGTCGCCGGCCTTCACCGTGCCGCCGGGCTCGACCGCGATGATCGAGTCGACGGGCAAGAGATAGCGGGCGTCGCCGCCGCGCTGCAGCTTGCCGATCTTGCCGTCCTCGCCCTTGATCACGATCGACGGCTTGAGGCTCGCCGAACGCATGTTGAGGCGATAGTCCATGACCATGCGCTTCGAGATGCCGGTCGACTCGTCGGCGGTCTCCGACATCGACTGGCCTTCGACGAGATCCTCGAAGCCGATGACGCCGTCGATCTCACTGATGATCGGCCGCGTATAAGGGTCCCACTCCGCGATGCGCTGTCCGCGCTTGATCTTGTCGCCTTCGTCGACCTTCAGCTTGGCGCCGTACTGAATACGGTTGACCGCGCGCTCGGCGCCGTCGGGGCCAAGGATCACCACGGCGACGTTGCGCGCCATGACGATGAGGTCGCCGTCCGAGTTGCGGGCGACATGCCGATTGCGCACATGCACCTTGCCCTCGAAATTCGACTCGATGAAGGACTGATCCGCGAGCTGCGCCGCGCCGCCGATGTGGAAGGTGCGCATGGTGAGCTGGGTGCCCGGCTCGCCGATCGATTGCGCCGCGATGACGCCGACCGCTTCGCCCATATTGACCGGCGTGCCGCGCGCGAGATCGCGTCCGTAGCATTTGGCGCAAACGCCGTTCGTCGCCTCGCAGGTGAGGACCGAGCGGATCTTCACCTCCTGAATGCCGGCGGCGTTGATCGCGTCGACATGCTGCTCCTGGATCATGTCGCCGGCGCGCACGATGACGGTCTTGCCGTCCTGCGACATCAGATCCTCGGCCGCGGTGCGGCCGAGAATGCGCGAGGCGAGCGAGGCGACGACCTGGCCGGCGTCGATGATCGCGCGCATGCGGATGCCGTTTTTGGAGCCGCAATCGGTCGACGAGATAATCGAATCCTGCGCGACGTCGACAAGGCGGCGCGTGAGATAGCCCGAGTTCGCGGTTTTCAACGCCGTGTCGGCGAGACCCTTGCGGGCGCCGTGGGTGGAGTTGAAATATTCAAGGACGGTGAGGCCTTCCTTGAAGTTCGAGATGATCGGGCTCTCGATGATTTCGCCGGACGGCTTGGCCATCAGGCCGCGCATCGCCGCGAGCTGCTTCATCTGCTGCGGCGAACCGCGCGCGCCGGAGTGCGACATCATATAGATCGAGTTGATCGGCATGTCGCGGCCGTGCTCGTCTTTGCGCACCGCGGAGATGCGCTGCATCATCTCCTCGGCGAGCTTGTCGGTGCACTTCATCCAGGCGTCGACCACCTTGTTGTATTTTTCGCCCTGGGTGATCAGGCCGTCATTATACTGCTGCTCATATTCCTTGGCCGCGGCGCGCGTTTCGGAGACGATCCTCTCCTTCGTCTCCGGCACGACCATGTCGTCCTTGCCAAAGGAGATGCCGGCCTTGAAGGCTTCGCGGAAGCCGAGCGCCATGATGCGGTCGCAGAAAATGACCGTCTCCTTCTGACCGCAGTTGCGGTAGACGGTGTCGATCATGTTCGAGATTTCCTTCTTGGTCATCAGCTTGTTGACGACGTCGAAGGGAATTTTGGTGTGCTTGGGCAAAAGCTGGCCGAGCATCATGCGGCCCGGCGTCGTGTCGAAAATCTTCGACACGCGCTTGCCCTTTTCGTCATAAGTCCAGGCGCGGCCCTTGATCTTGCTGTGCAGCGTGATCGCCTTGGCGGCGAGCGCATGCTCGATCTCGCCCTGGCTCGCGAAGGCCATGCCCTGTCCGGGCTCGCCGTCGCGGTCGAGCGTCAGATAATAGAGGCCGAGAACGATGTCCTGCGACGGCACGATGATCGGCTGACCATTGGCCGGATGCAGAATATTGTTCGTCGACATCATCAGGACGCGCGCTTCAAGCTGGGCTTCGAGCGACAGCGGCACATGCACGGCCATCTGGTCGCCGTCGAAGTCGGCGTTGAAGGCGGCGCAGACCAGCGGATGCAGCTGAATCGCCTTGCCTTCGATCAGCACCGGCTCGAACGCCTGAATGCCGAGGCGATGCAGCGTCGGCGCGCGATTGAGCAGCACCGGATGTTCGCGAATGACCTCGTCGAGGATATCCCAGACCTCGGGCTTCTCCTTTTCGACGAGTTTCTTCGCCTGCTTCACGGTCGCCGAATAGCCCTTCGCGTCGAGGCGCGAATAGATGAACGGCTTGAACAGCTCCAGCGCCATTTTCTTCGGCAGGCCGCACTGATGCAGCTTCAGCTCCGGACCGACGACGATCACCGAGCGGCCGGAATAGTCGACGCGCTTGCCCAGGAGATTCTGGCGGAAGCGGCCCTGCTTGCCCTTCAACATGTCGGCGAGCGACTTCAGCGGACGCTTGTTGGCGCCGGTGATCACACGGCCGCGGCGGCCGTTGTCGAACAGCGCGTCGACGGCCTCCTGCAACATCCGCTTCTCGTTGCGGATGATGATGTCGGGCGCGCGCAGTTCGATCAGCCGCTTCAAGCGATTGTTGCGGTTGATGACGCGGCGGTAGAGATCGTTCAAATCCGACGTGGCGAAACGGCCGCCGTCGAGCGGCACGAGCGGACGCAGATCCGGCGGAATGACCGGAACTTCCTTGAGGATCATCCATTCGGGGCGGTTGCCGGACTGGATGAACGCCTCGATGATCTTCAGGCGCTTGGCGAGCTTCTTGGGCTTGAGCTCGGTCTTCGCCTCGGCGATCTCGATGCGCAGGCTGGCGGCGATCGCCTCGAGGTCCATCGACTCGAGCAGCTTGCGGATCGCCTCGGCGCCGATCATGGCCGTGAACATGTCCTGGCCATATTCGTCCTGCGCGCGCAGATATTCCTCTTCCGACAGCAGCTGACGCTCCTTGAGCGGCGTCAGGCCGGGATCGATGACGATGTAGGACTCAAAGTAGAGGATGCGCTCGAGATCCTTGAGCGTCATGTCGAGCAGCAGGCCGATGCGCGAGGGCAGCGACTTCAAGAACCAGATATGCGCCACGGGCGCGGCGAGCGAAATATGGCCCATGCGGTCGCGCCGCACCCGCGCGAGCGTCACCTCGACGCCGCATTTCTCGCAGATGACGCCCTTATATTTCATCCGCTTATATTTGCCGCACAGGCACTCATAGTCCTTGATCGGACCGAAGATGCGCGCGCAGAACAGGCCGTCGCGCTCGGGCTTGAACGTGCGGTAGTTGATCGTCTCGGGCTTTTTAATTTCGCCGAAAGACCAGGAAAGAATCTTCTCCGGGCTCGCGATCGAAATCTGAATCTGATCGAAGGCCTGCGTGGCCACGACCGGATTGAAGAGATTCATGACCTCTTGCTGATTCATGGTCTTCTCCTAGACCGGGATGGGAGCGCGGCTTGCGTTTCCCGCCGGTCGAAATTCATTTCGCGCGTCTCTCTCCCGTTCGCGGGAGAGGGTGACCCCGCGAAGCGGGGTTCGGGTGAGGGCGCTTCGGTCTTCAGGAAGTGGCGCCAGCCCTCATCCGTCAGGCTTCGCCTGGCGCCTTCTCCCGCAAGCGGGAGAAGGGGCGCTTCGTCATTCAGCTATTCCGCCGCCTCCGCAGGCGCCGTCGGCGGCGCTTCCTCTTCCGGCTCCGCATTGGTCAATTCGACGTTGAGCGCCAGCGAACGCATTTCCTTGATGAGCACGTTGAAGCTCTCTGGAATGCCCGACTCGAAAGTGTCGTCGCCGCGCACGATCGACTCATAGACCTTGGTGCGGCCGGCGACGTCGTCCGACTTCACGGTCAGCATTTCCTGCAGCGTATAGGCGGCGCCATAGGCTTCCAGCGCCCAGACCTCCATTTCGCCGAAACGCTGGCCGCCGAACTGCGCCTTGCCGCCCAGCGGCTGCTGGGTGACGAGCGAGTAGGGGCCGATCGAGCGTGCGTGAATCTTGTCGTCGACGAGGTGATGCAGCTTCAGCATATAGATGTAGCCGACGGTCACCTTGCGGTCGAAGGTCTCGCCGGTGCGTCCGTCGAAGAGCGTCACCTGTCCGGAGGAGGCGAGTCCCGCCTTCGCCAGCATGTCGACGATGTCCTTCTCGCGCGCACCGTCGAAGACTGGCGTCGCGATGGGCACGCCGCGCTTCAAATCCTTGCCGACTTCGACAAGGCTGGCCTCGTCGAGCGCGGCGAGTTCGCGGTCGTCGCCGTAGATTTCGGTCAGCGTCTTGCGCAGCGGCTTCACGTCCTTGCTGCGATAATAAGCGTCGACCGCCTGGGCGACCTGTTTGCCGAGGCCGGCGCAGGCCCAGCCGAGATGAGTCTCGAGAATTTGTCCGACATTCATGCGGCTCGGCACGCCAAGCGGGTTGAGCACGATGTCGACGGGCGTGCCGTCCTCGAGGAAGGGCATGTCCTCCTGCGGCACGATGCGCGAGACGACGCCCTTGTTGCCGTGACGGCCGGCCATCTTGTCGCCGGGTTGAATCTTGCGCTTCACCGCGACGAAGACCTTGACCATCTTCATCACGCCGGGTGGCAGTTCGTCGCCGCGCTGCAATTTCTCGACCTTGTCGAGGAAGCGGTTTTCAAGCCCCTTCTTCGACTCGTCATATTGCCTGCGCACGGCTTCGATCGACGCCATCAGGGCGTCGTCCTCGATGACGAAGGTCCACCATTGCGAGCGCGGATATTCGTCGAGGATCGTCTGAGTCAGCTTCTCGCCCTTCTTGAACGACTTCGGACCGGCGATCGCCACCTTGCCGATCAGCGTCTCGGCGAGGCGCGCATAGACGTTGCGGTCGAGGATCGCGAGTTCGTCGTCGCGGTCCTTGGCGAGGCGCTCGATCTCCTCGCGCTCGATCGCCTGGGCGCGCTCGTCCTTCTCGACGCCGTGCCGGTTGAACACCCGCACTTCGACGATCGTGCCCTGAACGCCCGGCGGCACGCGCAGCGACGTGTCGCGCACGTCCGAGGCCTTTTCGCCGAAGATGGCGCGCAGAAGCTTCTCTTCCGGCGTCATCGGGCTTTCGCCCTTGGGCGTGATCTTGCCGACGAGAATGTCGCCCGCCTGAACCTCGGCGCCGATATAGACGATGCCCGCCTCGTCCAAATTCTTCAGCGTCTCTTCCGAGACGTTGGGAATGTCGCGGGTGATTTCTTCCGGACCGAGCTTGGTGTCGCGGGCCATCACCTCGAATTCATCGATGTGAATCGAGGTGAAGACGTCGTCCTTGACGATGCGTTCGTTGAGGAGGATCGAGTCCTCGAAGTTGTAGCCGTTCCACGGCATGAAGGCGACCAGCACATTGCGTCCGAGCGCCAGATCGCCGAGGTCCGTCGACGGGCCGTCGGCGATGATGTCGCCCTTCTGCACCAGATCGCCGACGCGTACGAGCGGCTTCTGATTGATGCAGGTCGACTGGTTCGAACGCTGGAACTTCATCAGCCGATAAATGTCGACGCCGGGCTTGCCCGGATCGAGCTCTTCGGTCGCGCGAACGACGATACGGGTCGCGTCGATCTGGTCGACGACGCCGGTGCGGCGCGCCGAAATCGCGGCGCCCGAGTCGCGGGCGACAACCGGCTCCATGCCGGTGCCGACCAGCGGCGCGTCGGCCTTGACCAGCGGCACCGCCTGGCGCTGCATGTTCGAGCCCATCAGCGCGCGGTTGGCGTCATCGTTCTCGAGGAACGGAATCAGCGCCGCGGCCACCGAGACGAGCTGCTTGGGCGACACGTCCATCGCGTCGACTTTTTCGCGCGGCACCAGCATCACGTCGCCGGCATGACGGCAGAGCACGAGGTCTTCGGTGAGATTGCCGTCCTTGTCGACCGGCGCGTTCGCCTGGGCGACGTGATATTTCGCCTCTTCCATCGCCGAGAGATAGGCGACTTCGCCGGTCACCTTGCCGTCGCGCACGCGGCGGTAGGGCGCTTCGATGAAGCCGTATTTGTTGACGCGGGCGAAGGTCGCGAGCGAATTGATCAGGCCGATGTTGGGACCTTCCGGCGTCTCGATCGGGCAGATGCGGCCGTAATGGGTCGGATGCACGTCGCGCACCTCGAAGCCGGCGCGTTCGCGCGTCAGGCCGCCCGGACCGAGCGCCGAAAGACGACGCTTATGGGTGATTTCCGACAGCGGATTGGTCTGGTCCATGAACTGCGACAGCTGCGACGAGCCGAAGAATTCGCGCACCGCGGCGGCGGCCGGCTTGGCGTTGATCAGGTCCTGCGGCATCACCGTGTCGATGTCGACCGACGACATGCGCTCCTTGATCGCGCGCTCCATCCGCAGCAGGCCGAGGCGATACTGATTTTCCATCAGTTCGCCGACCGAACGCACGCGGCGGTTGCCGAGATGGTCGATGTCGTCGATTTCGCCGCGGCCGTCGCGCAGATCGACGAGCGCCCTGACGACCGCGATGATGTCTTCGCGGCGCAGCGTGCGCGTCGTGTCCGGCGCGTCGAGATCGAGGCGCATGTTCATCTTGACGCGGCCGACCGCCGAGAGGTCGTAGCGCTCCGGATCGAAGAACAGCGAATGGAACATGGCTTCCGCCGTGTCCATCGTCGGCGGCTCGCCAGGACGCATGACGCGGTAAATGTCGAACAGCGCTTCCTCGCGGTTCGAATTCTTGTCGACGGCGAGCGTATTGCGGATGTAAGGGCCGACATTGATGTGATCGATGTCGAGCACCGGCAGTTCGTCGAAGCCCTTTTCGATCAGAGACGGCAGCGTCTTGGCGGTGATTTCGTCGCCGGCCTCGGCGAAAATCTCGCCGGTCTGGGGATCGAAGAGGTCCTGCGCGAGATATTGTCCGTAAAGGTCTTCGGGCGCGACGCGGATCGCCTTCACGCCCTTTTCAGCGAGCTGACGCGCGGCGCGCACCGCGAGCTTCTTGCCGGCTTCCAGAATGACCTGGCCGGTGTCGGCGTCGATCATGTCGGCGGTCGCCTTGACGCCCTTGAGGCGTTCGGCGTCGAAGGGCATGCGCCAGTTCTCGCCATCCTGCGTATAGAGGATCGTCTTGTAAAAGGTCGACAGAATCGTTTCGCCGTCGAGACCAAGCGCGAACAAAAGCGACGTCACCGGAATTTTGCGGCGACGGTCGATGCGCGCATAGACGATGTCCTTGGCGTCGAATTCAATGTCGAGCCAGGAGCCGCGATAGGGAATGATGCGGGCCGCGAACAAGAGCTTGCCGGAGGAATGGCTCTTGCCCTTGTCGTGATCGAAGAACACGCCCGGCGAGCGATGCATCTGCGAGACGATGACGCGTTCGGTGCCGTTGACGATGAAGGTGCCGTTCGACGTCATGAAGGGCATGTCGCCCATATAGACGTCCTGCTCCTTGATGTCCTTGACAGACTTTGCTTGCGTGTCGGGATCCACGTCGAACACGATGAGCCGCAGCGTCACTTTGAGCGGCGCGGCGTAGGTCATGCCGCGCTGGCGGCATTCGTCGACGTCATATTTCGGCTGTTCGAATTCGTAGCGCACGAATTCGAGCAGGGAGACCTGCGAAAAGTCGGAGATCGGAAAGACGGACTTGAAGACGGCCTGAAGCCCCTCGTCGGGACGGCCGCCCTTCGGCTCGTCGACAAGCAGGAACTGATCGTAGGAGGCCTTCTGGACCTCGATCAGATTGGGCATTTCCGCCGCTTCGCGGATATGACCGAAGAATTTGCGGATGCGCTTGCGACCGGTGAACTTTCTCGCCGACGTCTGAGCCATGTCGCCTTTCGAGCCTCTTTCTTCACGAGGGCCGACCGTCCCGCTGCGAGAGGTCCCTTGCCCGTCAGGCGCTCTTCATCGCGGCTTGGGCCCGCGTCCGTGAGCGCCTTGTCGTTCATTGGCCGCAGCCCCGGCTTGCCGGGACTGCGGCGATCGCGACGCCGCGAAAAACGCGGCGGAAGGAATCAGGTGAGATCGACTTTGGCGCCGACCTTTTCGAGAGCGGCCTTGATCTTCTCTGCCTCTTCCTTGCCCACGCTTTCCTTGACCGGCTTCGGCGCGCCCTCGACGAGGTCCTTGGCTTCCTTCAGGCCGAGGCCGGTGATCGCGCGGACCTCCTTGATGACCTCGATCTTCTTCTCGCCGGCCGCGGCCAGGATCACGTTGAACTCAGTCTTCTCCTCGGCGGCAGGCGCGGCGGCGCCGCCGCCGGCGCCAGGCGCGGCGGCCACGGCGACGGCGGCCGCGGCGGAGACGCCCCACTTCTCTTCCAGCATTTTGGCGAGTTCAGCCGCCTCGAGAACGGTAAGCGCCGAGAGGTCTTCGACGATCTTTTCCAGATTTGCCATGATTGACGTCCTTTGAATTTGGTTCTGGGTGATGGCCTCTTAGGCCGCGTCTCGGTTGGCGTAGGCCCCGAACACGCGCGCAAGCTTGGCGGCCGGCGCGGTGGAGAGCTGGGCGATCTTGGTCGCGGGCGCCTGGATGAGGCCCACGAGCTTGCCGCGCAGTTCGTCGAGGGACGGCATCGTCGCGAGCGACTTGACGCTGTCCGGATTCAGAGCAGTCTTGCCCATGGCCCCGCCGAGGATGACAAACTTGTTGTGATCCTTGGCGAAGGCCACGGCGACTTTCGGCGCCGCCACCGGATCGTCCGAATAGGCGATCAGGGTCGGCCCCTTGAGCAGGGGCGCGATAGAGGCGACGTCGGCGCCATCGAGAGCGATCTTGGCGAGGCGGTTCTTTGCGACCTGAACCGTCGCGCCAGCATTGCGGGCCTGCTTGCGCAGGTTTTGCAGCTGGGCCACGGTCAGGCCGGAGTAGTGAGCGACGACGACGACGCCAGTCTTCGAAAAGACTTCGCGCAACGCCGCGACCGCTTCCTGTTTCTCCGCTCTGTCCACGGTTGCTCTCTCTACTGGCGGGAAAATCCCGCCGGTTGCGACATGCCGCTTGCTTGAGGCAAGCGGCGCCGTAGATCCTGTCCCCGTCACGGCGTGACGCCGCGGCGGTTGAAGGGGCGCGAACCAAATTCGAAGGACGCTTGCGGGGCGAGCCGTCTGCGCCTTTAAAATTCCGGTTTCCCCGTCTATGCAGGCCGCCTTCAAAAAGGACGGATCGCTCCGTCCTCCATCGGGCCGATTGAGCCGCTGCAGGGCTTAAAAGCCCCTTGCGCGCGCCGGCAGTCTCGGACAGGACATGGCCGGACAAGACACGAGGGGGAACCCCGGGTCCGCCGGCCTATCCACCGCCTTTTGCTAAGTCCTTGAAGCGACTTGGGTCGAGGCGGAAGCTCAAATCTGAAAACGGGGCCGCAGGTCGATTGGCCAGCCCCGGAGGACCTTATTTAAGGGGGCTTGGACGGTTTGCCAAGGGTTTTTTTGGATTGTTCTTGCCGCTTCGGGGGCCCTCGCATTACCCCCTGTCCGCGCAATTCTTTTGAATAATAACTCGAAAATCAGTCTCTCCTTTAGGTATTTTGATCTCGGAGCCCTTCTCACTAAAGAATGCCATCCTCTCAAAATCCAAAACTTTTCTTCCATCTGCCTCTAAAATATGCGAGTAATATTTAAAGTTATTAAGATAATTTTCTGCTACATAGTGACTGTCAATTAGTAAGAAGCGTTTTCGACAATCCCTTTCGAAGCCGCCGGCACCGATATCTTGACTTGGTTTACATTTTGAGTTGAGTTGAATAGCAAATAGTTGTTGTGACCAGTGAAATTCCTTTAGGCGTCCCCGACACTCTAAATCCAGGACCACAGCTTCCTGATTTGCTGATTTTATCGTTCCCGAATACTCCTCGAGTCTTTTTCCGCGTTTTAATACAATTGTGTCGGCAAGAAGGAAATCCGGAAAAATTGGAGCAACAATAGCCAGACAGATCGCCTTAACGAAAAACCGGCACACGATCCGAGAAATAATCATCCGACGCTAACCTTACGTGGTGAACATCGATCCTCGGGCGCGATGCCCGAAGTGAGGGAGGTTGAAAAATTACGAGTTCACTGACGCTACTGTGAAGTAGCAACACGATGCTGTTATTGTCAAGCATGCCACTAATAAATTTTGCCTTAGCTCCGTCTTTACTATAGAATTCTGTGATTTGTCTCAGTGAGGTGCTATCTACATACATATCGGAAACGGCTTTATCGGAACCCGCAACAAATGCGAGATATGAGCCTCCAACAAGCGAGGTCATCAAGAAAATGTACAACAAGATTTTTCCCGAAATGGCGCGGCGTCGGACAACGATATTGAA
>Ga0233425_10000684_pt1 | contig 84850 bp, 87 predicted proteins | sample Watercolumn_Towu_2_FD_181712 | JGI IMG/M metagenome (GOLD analysis project Ga0233425, IMG submission 181712) | Freshwater microbial communities from Lake Towuti, South Sulawesi, Indonesia - Watercolumn_Towuti2014_140_MG | ecosystem: Environmental > Aquatic > Freshwater > Lake | place...
ACGTCAGACACTCCCGCGAAAAAGGACTTGCTCAGGCCGCCGATGACACCGTAAGAAGTCGACGACGCAACCGCCGGGGTGGCGGCATGTTTCTGAACACCTGGCGGAATGATCCTGAAAAACGACACGCTGTCCCGTCCAGAATGGGCTGATTTCGTGTTCGCCTTCCATGACGATGAGGAAATCGGACCGCGCATGCCGGCAAGGATCGCCAAGCGCACCGGCTTGCGGCCTGAGGATCTGTGACCACCGCGCTGAGCAAGCGGAGACATAGGTAACACCGTAAACCGGGAACATGGGTAACACGTTCACGGCCTGATGATGTAGTCGTGTTCGTCGACGCGCCGTCATCGATCTCTTCGAGGCCGATGGAGTGAGCAACCGTTTCCTGAGGCGGATGGTGCCGGCGTTGGTGACGCGCTTCACGATGAACGCCGCTTGCCAACCGCTTCGAGCGCCGGCTTCGTCGGCGCAGTTCCGAGGGGGAGGCAGGAAGGAGCGCGCGTCAGCGCGCGACGACCGTCGGAGGGGAACTGCAGCCCCCTCCGAGCTCAGGAGGCGCGGCGCTCGCGGCTCGAGCGGTCGAGGTCGAGCATCTCGGGCAGGTCGAGGGGCGACTTCGCGATCTCCACGCGCGTGACGTGGAGCATCTGCAGCACGATCTCGCGGATGCGGTTGGCGGCCTGTTCCATCTGGCTGACGCGCTCGGCGGGCACCGACGCGTTCTTCGCGAGGAAGTGAAGGTGGCCGGTGATGACCGAGAGCGGGTTGTTGATCTCGTGGCCCGCGGCGTTCGCGAGCTGGGTGACCGCGCGCAGGCTTGCCATCTCCGCTTCCGCCCGGCCGATCCGCAGCAGCGCGCGGACGGTGGCGAGCAGCTCCTGGCGGTCGACGGGCAGCGTCATGTAGGCGTCGGCGCCGCCGTCCAGCGCGCGCACCCGGTGGCCGGTGTCGCGGTAGGCCGCGGAGACCTGCAGCACCACGACGCCCGCCGTCCGGGGCTCGCTCTTGATCAGCCGGCAGACCTCGAACCCGTCGATGTCCGGCAGGTTCACGTCGAGGATCATCAGGGCCGGCTCCTCGGCGGCCAGCGCCAGCGCCTCCGCACCGTTCGCGGCCTCCTTCACCACGTAGCCTTCTCCGCGCAGGAGGAAGCTCATGAGGGAGCGGGTGTCCGCGTAGTCGTCGACGACAACGATCGTGGTGGGGGGCTCGCGGCGCATGTCTCTCGTATCAGCACGGGTGATGCCACGCACGAAATCGCGATTTTCGCGGAAATCCGCGTGGCGTCCCGTGTCAGGCCGTCGCGGCGTGTCAGCCTGACCGCGGAAGGCGCATCGCGAGCCGGGCGCAGAAATCCTCGGGCCGGTCGGGCGAGAGCGCGACCCAGCCCCTGGCTGTGTTCAGCCAGACGATCGTCCGCGTATTCGACAGGAACAGCCGGTAGAAGCCCAGCCGCGGGTTCCAGAAGCTGCCGAAGCGGCCGAAGAGCCCGTTCGAGCCCCCGAAGGTCAGCCCCTTGATGGAGCGTGACACGCGGTCGACCGCACGGATCTCGCCGTACGCGATCACCTTCGGGCCCACGCGGCGCTCGACGGCGAGGCCATCGGGTCCCAGGCGGTAGCCGGTGGGCGCGTAGCGCATCGCGACCCACAGCATGACGGCGAACGGCATGCTGAGGAACAGCCACCGGATGTCGGCGCTGCGGGCCGTGAGGACGACTCCCAGGACGATCGAGCCCCCGATGACCAGCACGATCGCGGCGAGCGTCGACACGCGCTCGACGCGGCCCAGCGGGGCGTCGAAGAGATCGGGGCCGAGCGGCGCTTCGCCGCTCAGCGCGAGTGGATCTCGAGGCTCGCGAAGAAGTACGGGATCTCGAACGCCGCGGTCTCCGGCGCGTCCGAGCCGTGCACCGCGTTGGCCTCGATCGACGACGCGAAGTCCTTGCGGATGGTGCCGGCGGCGGCGTTGGCTGGATTCGTCGCGCCCATGAGGTCCCGCCACTTCGTGATCGCGTTGTCGGCCTCGAGCACCATCGGAAGGCACGGGCCATGCGTCATGAAGCTGCAGAGGCTGCCGAAGAACCCCTTGTCCTTGTGCACGTGGTAGAACCCGCGTGCCTGCGCGTCCGACATGTGAATCAGCTTCGCGGCAAGGACGGTGAAGCCCGCGTCCTCGATCCGCGCCATGATCTTGCCCGCCACGCCCTTCGCGACCGCGTCGGGCTTGATGATCGCCAGCGTCCGCTGAATCATTTCCCTCCCCCGATGACCTTCGCCACGGTCGCGCCCATGTCGGCCGGACTCTTCACCAGCGTGGCGCCCGCGGCCTCGAGCGCCTTCATCTTCTCCGCCGCCGTGCCCTTGCCGCCCGCGATGATCGCGCCCGCGTGGCCCATGCGCCGTCCGGGCGGCGCCGTCTGCCCGCAGATGAACGCCACGACCGGCTTCTTCACGTGTGCCTTGATGTAGGCGGCCGCCTCTTCCTCGGCGGTGCCGCCGATCTCACCGATTATCATGATCGCGCGCGTCTCCGGATCCTCGTTGAAGAGCTTCAGCACGTCGATGAAGCTCGTGCCGTTCACCGGATCGCCGCCGATCCCGACGCAGCTCGACTGCCCGATGCCGCGCTTCGTGAGCTGCCCCACCACTTCGTACGTGAGCGTCCCGCTGCGCGAGACCACGCCGACGTTGCCGCGCTTGTGGATGTGGCCCGGCATGATGCCGATCTTCGCCTCGTCGGGCGTGATGACGCCGGGGCAGTTCGGGCCGACGAGCCGGCTGGCGGTCCCGCGGACGAAGTGCTTCGCGCGCACCATGTCCGTCACCGGGATGCCTTCGGTGATGCAGATGACCAGCGGCACGCCCGCGGCGGAGGCTTCCATGATCGCGTCGGCGGCGGCGACCGGCGGCACGAAGATCAGCGCGCAGTCGGCGCCGGTCTGCTTCACGCACTGCTCGACGGTGTTCCAGACCGGGAAGCCTTCGTGCGTGGTGCCGCCCTTGCCGGGCGTCACGCCGCCAACCACGTTGGTCCCGTACTCCTTGCAGCGTGCGGCGTGGAACGCGCCTTCCTTGCCGGTGATCCCCTGCACGAACACGCGCGTCGCCTTGTTGACCAGAATGCTCACTTGGCGCCCTTCGCGAACGCGACGGCCTTCTTCGCGCCATCGGCCATGTCGTCAGCCATCGTCAGCGCGAGGCCGGACTCCGCGAGCATCTTCTTGCCCTGCTCGACGTTCGTGCCTTCCGCGCGCAGCACGACGGGAAGCGTGAGGCCGAGCGTCCTGACGGCGGCGATGATGCCTTCCGCCAGGCGGTCGACGCGCAGGATGCCGCCGAAGACGTTGATGAAGATCGCCTTCACGCTCTTGTCCGAGGTGATGATCCGGAACGCGTTCTCGATCTGCTCCGGCGAGGCGCTGCCGCCTACGTCGAGGAAGTTCGCGGGCTCGCCGCCGGCGTACTTGATGATGTCCATCGTCGCCATCGCGAGGCCGGCGCCGTTCACCATGCAGCCGACGTTGCCGTCGAGCTTGATGTAGTTGAGCTGGTACTTCGACGCCTCGACGTCGAGCGGGTCTTCCTCGTGGACGTCGCGCAGATCAACGAGCTCCTTGTGGCGGAAGAGCGCGTTGTCGTCGAAGTTGAGCTTGGCGTCGAGCGCGAACACGCGGCCGTCCTTCGTCACCACGAGCGGGTTGATCTCGGCGAGCGAGCAGTCCTTCGCGAGGTAGAGCGCGAACAGCGCCTTGATCAGCGCGACGCCCTGCTTGAGCTCGTCGCTCTTCAGCCCGAGCCCGAACGCGAGCTCGCGCGCCTGGAAGTCCGCGAGGCCGATGGCCGGGTGCGTCCACTCGCGAAAGATCTTCTCGGGCGTGGCGGCGGCGACTTGCTCGATCTCCATGCCGCCGGCCTGCGACGCCATGACGACGTGCGTGCCGCGCGCGCGGTCGAGCGTGATCGAGAGGTAGAGCTCGCGGTCGATCGCGGAGGCTTCCTCGACGAGGACCTTACGCACCTTGATGCCCTCGGGCGGGGTCTGCGGCGTCTTCAGCATCATCCCGAGGATCTGCTTCGCCGCCGTCTCCGCGCCCGCGGGATCGTCGGCGAGCTTGATGCCGCCGCCCTTCCCGCGCCCGCCCGCGTGGACCTGCGCCTTCACGACCACGCGCCCGCCGAGGCGCTGGGCGATCTCCTTCGCCTGCGCGGGCGTGTGCGCGACGTCGCCCTTGGGCACGGCGACGCCGAACTCCCGCAGCAGCGCCTTCGCCTGGTACTCGTGAACCTTCACGCGGGCTGGCGGGGCTTGGCGCCGCGGAACTTGCGCAGGAGCCAGACGATCGGGTCGAAGTTGTCGGCCATCCGCTCCTTCATCGGGATGATGCCGTTGTCGGTGATGTGGATGTGCTCCGGGCACACCTCGGTGCAGCACTTCGTGATGTTGCAGAGCCCGACGCCGGCCGCGTCCTTCACGAAGGTCGTGCGGTCGATCGTGTCGAGCGGATGCATGTCGAGCCCGGCGATCTTGATGAAGAAGCGCGGCCCCGAGAACTTCGGCTTGTGGTCCTCGTGGTCACGGATGACGTGGCAGACGTCCTGGCAGAGGAAGCACTCGATGCACTTGTGGAACTCCTGCGCGCGGTCGACGTCCTCCTGCATCATCCGGTACTTGCCGTCGGCGTCCGGCGGCTTCAGGCGGAGCGGCGGCACCTGCTTGGCCTTGACGTAGTTGTACGAGACGTCGGTGACGAGGTCGCGCACGATCGGGAACGTGCGGAGGGGCGCCACGCTGATCGTCTGGCCTTCCTGGAACGTGTTCATCCGCGTCATGCACATGAGCCGCGGCTTGCCGTCCACCTCCGCGCTGCACGAGCCGCACTTGCCGGCCTTGCAGTTCCACCGGCACGCGAGGTCGGGCGCCTGCGTGGCCTGGATCCGGTGGACGACGTCGAGGACGACCATGCCTTCCTCGGTCTCGACGCGGTAATCCTTGAAATCGCCGCCCGCGGCGTCGCCACGGAACACCCGCATGGTGTAGGTCGGCATCTACTTTCTCTCCTGGAAGAGCGCCTTGAGCTCGGCGGGCATCTGCGGCAGCGGCTCGTGGCGCAGCGCCACCCCGCCGTCGCCCGCCTGCTTGAGGACGACGTTGATCGTGCCCCACGTGTCGTCGGTATACGGATGATCGTCGCGCGTGTGACCGCCGCGGCTCTCCTTGCGGTCGATCGCGGCGCGCGTGCAGCACTCGGCCACCGTGAGCAGCGACTTGAGATCGAGCGCGACGTGCCAGCCCGGGTTGTACGCGCGGCCGCCTCCCACGCCCACCTTCCTGGCGCGCGCCTTCAGCCCCTCGATCCGTTTCAGGGCCTCGATCATCTCGGACTCGGTCCGGATGAGGCAGACCAGGTCCTGCATCGTGTCCTGCAGCTCGGCCTGGATCGCGTACGGGTTCTCGCCGGTCGTCCGGTTGAACGGCTCGAGCGTCTCGCGCGCGACCGCTTCCACCAGCCCTGCGTCGACGTTCAGCCGGCCGCCGAGATTCTTTGCGTAGAGCGCCGCGTGCAGCCCCGCGCGCCGCCCGAAGACGAGCAGGTCGGAGAGCGAGTTACCGCCGAGCCGGTTGCTGCCGTGCATGCCGCCCGCCGCTTCGCCCGCCGCGAAGAGGCCGGGTACCGTCGCCGCCGTCGTGTCCGCGTCGACGCGCACGCCGCCCATGATGTAGTGACACGTCGGGCCGACTTCCATCGGCTCCTTCGTGATGTCGACGTCGGCCAGCTCCTTGAACTGGTGGTACATCGACGGCAGGCGCTTCCTGATGTAGTCCGCCGGCCGGCGCGACGCGATGTCGAGGAACACGCCGCCGTGCGGCGATCCACGACCCGCCTTGATCTCGGAGTTGATCGCGCGCGCGACCTCGTCGCGCGGCAGGAGATTCGGCGTGCGGCGGTTGTTCTTCTTGTCCGCGTACCAGCGCTCGGCTTCCTCGATGTTGTCCGCCGTCTCGCCTTTGAAGTACTCGGTGATGTAATTGAACATGAACTGCTCGCCCGTCTTGTTCTTCAGCGTCCCGCCGTCGCCGCGCACGCTCTCGGTGACGAGGATCCCGCGCACGGACGGCGGCCACACCATCCCGGTCGGGTGGAACTGGACGAACTCCATGTCGATGAGGTCGCCGCCCGCCCAGAACGCGAGCGACTGGCCGTCGCCCGTGTACTCCCAGGAGTTCGACGTGATCTTCCACGCCTTCCCGACGCCGCCCGTGGCGAGCACGACGGCCTTGGCCTTGAAGAGGACGAACTCACCGGTGTTGCGCCAGTAGCCGAACGCGCCCGAGATGCGGTCGCCGTCCTTCATCAGGCGCTCGATCTTGCACTCCATGTAGACGTCGATCGCCTGGTGGATGCCGTGGTACTGGAGCGTCCGGATCATCTCGAGACCGGTGCGATCGCCGACGTGCGCGAGGCGCGCGTAGCGATGGCCGCCGAAGTCGCGCTGCGAGATCAGCCCGTCCTTCGTGCGATCGAACAGGGCGCCCCAGCGCTCCAGCTCGAGCACGCGCTCCGGCGCTTCCTGCGCGTGCAGCTGCGCCATGCGCCAGTTGTTCAGCATCTTGCCGCCGCGCATGGTGTCGCGGAAGTGGACCTGCCAGTTGTCCTCGGGCCACACGTTGCCCATCGCGGCCGCGATGCCGCCCTCCGCCATGACCGTGTGCGCCTTGCCGAGGAGCGACTTGCACACGAGGCCGACGGAGACACCCTGCGCCGCCGCTTCGATCGCCGCGCGCAGGCCGGCGCCTCCGGCCCCGATGACGAGGACGTCGTGCTCGTGGGTTTCGTACTGGATCGTCGCCATCAGAGGATCCTCAGGTCCCGGATGATCCCCATCGAGACCAGCCGGATGTACAGGTCGGTGAGCCCCACGCTGAAGAGAGAGAGCCACGCGAAGGTCGGGTGCTTCTCGTTCAGCCGCGTGATGCCGCGCCAGAGCGAGTAGCGGCCCTGCGCCTTCGAGAACTCGTTGGTGTGGCCGCCGCACACGTGCCGGCAGGAGTGGCACGAAAACGTGTAGGCCGCGAGGAACACCACGTTGATCCACATCACGATCGTCCCGACCCCGATGCCGAACTGCGTGCCGCCGCCGGCCACCGGGAAGCGGAACGCGAGCAGCGCGTCCCACGTCAGGAGAACGATGAAGATCACCGCGACGTACCAGGTATAGCGGTGGTAGTTCCACAGGAAGAGCGGGAACTTCGTCTCGCCGCTGTACCCGCTCTTCGTCTCACGCACCGCGCACGCGGGCGGCGCGACCCAGAACGAGCGGTAGTACGCCTTGCGGTAGTAGTAGCAGCTCAGCCGGAACAGGCCCGGGCCCCAGAGGATGAGGAACGCGGGCGAGAGCACGCCGATGATCGGGAACGTGATGTCCGGCAGGCCGAAGCCGAACGTCGCGTGCACGCACGACGTCGAGATGCACGGCGAGTAGAACGGCGAGAGATAGGGCGCGACGAAGTAATGCGCGTTCTGGAAGCCCGCCCACGTCGAGTAGATGATGAACGATGCCAGCACGACGAACGTCGTGACCGGCAGCGCCCACCACGCGTCCTTCCTCAAATGGGCATCCGTGATCGGCGCGCGCGCGACTCCCGGTCGCGCGCCCGCGACACGCACCTGCCCGCGCTGGTCCTTCAGGATGTCCCTGATCATTCCCCTAACCCCTCGCGTATTGCTTCTGACCGTCCTGGTAGAGATCGCCGCCGTGGCAGTCGTAGAGGACGATGGTCGGGAAGTCTTCCACCTCGAGCCGGCGGATGGCCTCGGTGCCCAGATCCTCGTAGGCGACGACCTCGGCCTTCTTGACGAACCGAGAGAGCACCGCGCCCGCGCCGCCGACGGCGCCGAAGTAAACGGCCTTGTGCTGCATCAGCGCATCCTTGACCGCCTGGCCGCGGTAGCCCTTGCCGATGGTGCCCTTCAACCCGGCCGCGAGCAGCGCCGGGGTGAACGTGTCCATGCGGCTCGCGGTCGTCGGCCCGACGGAGCCGAGCGCATCCCCGGGCCGCGGCGGCGTCGGGCCCGTGTAATAGATCACCGCGCCCTTCACGTCGATGGGCAGCTTCTCGCCCTTCTGCAGCAGCGGGAACAGTCGCCCGTGCGCGGCGTCGCGCGCGGTGTAGATGACTCCGCTGATGCGGACGCGATCGCCGGCCCTGAGCGACTCGATATCGGCGTCGGTGAGCGGCGTGGTCGCATACTTGAACCCGTCGGCCCTCGTGGTGACGCTCATCAGGCGATCGCGTCCACGATCGCGTTGAGCGTCGGGCTCGGCCGCATCGCCCTCGAGGTCTTGCCGGCGTCCGTCCGGTAGTAGCCGCCGATGTCGACCGCCTGCCCCTGCGCCGCGTTCAGCTCGGCGACGATCTTCTGCTCTCCGTCCTTCATCGCCTTTGCGACCTTGGCGAAGCGCGCCTTCAGCTCGGCGTCCTCGCTCTGCTCCGCCAGCGCCTCCGCCCAGTACATCGCCAGGTAGAAGTGGCTGCCGCGCGTGTCGAGCTCGCCAACCTTGCGCGATGGCGACTTGTCGCTGTCGAGGAACTGGGTGTTCGCCTTGTGAAGCGCCTCGGCGAAGACTTTCGCCTTCGCGTTGCCGGTCGCGCGCCCCATGTGGTCGAGCGATTCCGCGAGCGCCAGGAACTCGCCGAGCGAATCCCAGCGCAGATGGCCCTCTTCCTCGAACTGCTGCACGTGCTTCGGGGCCGAGCCGCCCGCGCCGGTCTCGAAGAGCGCGCCGCCGTCGAGGAGCGGGACGATCGACAGCATCTTCGCGCTCGTGCCGAGCTCCATGATCGGGAACAGGTCGGTGTTGTAGTCGCGCAGCACATTGCCGGTCACCGAGATCGTGTCCTTGCCCCGGCGGATGCGCTCCAGCGAGAAGCGCGTCGCCTCGGCGACGGACATGATGTGGATCTCGAGGCCCTTTGTATCGTGCTCCTTGAGATACGCGTTGACCTTCGTGATGAGCTGCGCGTCGTGCGCGCGGTTCTTGTCGAGCCAGAACACCGCCGGCGCGCCGGTGATGCGCGCGCGCGTGACCGCCAGCTTCACCCAGTCGCGGATCGGTGCGTCCTTCACCTGGCACGCGCGCCAGATGTCGCCCTCTTCGACCTGGTGCTCGATGAGCGTCTTCCCCTTGTCGTCCACGATGCGCACGGTGCCGGCGGCCGCCATCTGGAACGTCTTGTCGTGCGATCCGTACTCTTCCGCCTGCTGCGCCATCAGCCCGACGTTCGGCACCGTGCCCATCGTCTTCGGGTCGAACGCGCCGTGGCGCTTACAGTCCTCCATCGTCTCGTGATAGAGCGACGCGTAGCTGTGGTCGGGGATGACGGCCTTTCCCTCGTGCAGCTTGTTGTCCGGTCCCCACAGCTGGCCGGAGTCCCGGATCATCGGCGGGATCGACGCGTCGATGATGATGTCGCTCGGCACGTGCAGGTTCGTGATGCCGCGCTCCGAGTTCACCATCGCCAGCGGCGGGCGCTTGGCGTAGCACGCCTTGATGTCCGCGTCGATCTCGGCCTGCTTCGCCTGCGGCAGCGCCTTGAGCTTCGCGTAGAGATCGCCGATGCCGTTGTTCGGATCGATGCCGATCTCTTTGAACGTTGCCGCGTGCTTGTCGAAGACGTCCTTGAGAAAGGTCCGCACCGCGACGCCGAAAATGATCGGGTCGGAAATCTTCATCATCGTGGCCTTCAGGTGGATCGAGAAGAGGACGCCTTGCTTCTTCGCGTCCTCGATCTGCTCTTCGAGGAATTTCACGAGCGCGGCGCGGCTCATGAACGTCCCGTCGATCACCTCACCGGCCTTCAGCGCGAGCTTGTCCTTGAGGACCGTCGCTTTGCCGGCCTTGTCGGTGAACTCGATCTTCACGGTCGTCGCCTCGGGTACCGTGACGGACTTCTCGTTCGAGGCGAAGTCGCCGCGGGTCATCGTCGCCACGTGCGCCTTCGAATCCGCCGTCCACTTGCCCATCCGGTGGGGGTGCTTCTTGGCGTACTCCTTCACCGCGCCGGCGGCGCGACGGTCGGAGTTGCCTTCGCGGAGCACCGGGTTCACGGCGCTGCCCAGGACCTTGCCGTAGCGCGCCTTGATCTCCTTCTCTTCGGGCGTCGCCGGATTCTCCGGATAGTCGGGGACCTTGTAGCCCTTCGACTGGAGCTCCTTGATCGCGGCCTTGAGCTGCGGCACCGACGCGCTGATGTTCGGCAGCTTGACGATGTTGGCTTCCGGCCGCTTCGCGAGCTCGCCGAGCTGCGTGAGCCAGTCCGGCACCCGCTGCGCCGGCGTCAGGTTCTCGGGGAAGTTCGCGAGAATGCGCCCGGAGAGCGAGATGTCCGCCAGCTCGATCGTGATGCCGCTGCCGGCGGTGAACTTCTGCACGATCGGCAGCAGCGAGTAGGTGGCCAGCGCCGGCGCTTCGTCGATCTCCGTCCAGATGATCTTTCCCGGTGCGGTAGGCATTACAGCGTCGCCTCCTTTAGCTCGGAGGGGGGCTTCGCCCCCCTTCCGACCGTCGTCGCGCGCCTGGCGGCGCACTCCTCCGTGCCTCCCCCCAACAACAGGGCGGCGCGGGCAAAGCCCGCGCTCGAAGCGCCAGCCATCGCGGATGTCGTTCGCATGCGGTGGTCCCGTGTGAGGCTCACAGGGTCGCCTCCTTGTGCCGATGCGCGTGACATTCGATCGTCACCGCGACGGGCAGCGACGTGATGTGGCACGGGAACGTGGTGATGTGGATGCCGAGCGACGTCGTGTCGCCGCCGTAGCCCTGCGGGCCGATCCCGAGACGGTTCGCGCGCTCGAGCAGTTCCTTCTCGAGCTTGTCGAGCTCGGGATCCGGGTTCGGCGACCCGATCTCGCGGAACAGCGACTTCTTCGACAGCAGCGCGGCCTTCTCGAACGTGCCGCCGATGCCGACGCCGAGGATGAGCGGCGGGCACGCGTCGGGGCCCGCCATCTTCACGCACTCGATGATGAAGTCCTTCACGCCCTCGACGCCCGCGGCCGGCGTGAGCATCGTGTACTTCGAACGGTTCTCGCAGCCGCCGCCCTTCGCCATGATCGCGAGCTTCAGCTCGGCGCCGGGCACGACGTCGACGTGGATCACCGCCGGCGTGTTGTCCCCGGTGTTCACGCGGTCGAACGGCGACTTCACCATCGACGCGCGCAGGAAGCCTTCCTTGTAGCCCTGGCTCACGCCCGCGTTGATCGCGTCGTAGAGCCCGCCGCCCACGATGTGGACGTCCTGGCCGAGCTCGACGAAGCAGACGGCGACGCCAGTGTCCTGGCAGTACGCGATCTTCTTCGTCCGCGCCATCTCGGCGTTGTCCTTCAGGATCTGGAGGACCTGCTTGCCCGCGGGCGAGCGCTCCGTCGTCAGCGCCCTGTCGAAGGCGCGGAGCATCTCGGTGCCGAGGTTCCAGTTCGCCTCCATGCAGAGCTTCTTGATCGTGTCGGTGATCGCGGAGACGTGCACCTCTCTCATGGCTTCTTGCCCATCTGCTTCATCACCTCGGCGCCGCGGCGGTTCATCTCCTCCGGCGTCAGCGATTCCTTCGTTGTCGAGATCGACCACTCGTGGCCGAACGGGTCCTTGAACTTCCCGAAGCGGTCGCCCCAGAACATGTCCTGAAGGGGCATCGTGGGCGTGGCGCCCGCCGCGAGCGCCTTCGCCCACAGCGCGTCGCAGTCCGGGACGTTGAGGTGCACGGTGACGCTGCCGTTCGGCGCGCCCGTCCCGCCGCCCATCTCCGGGAACTCGTCGGAGAGGTAGACGATCCCGCCGAACAGCTCGAGCTCCGCGTGCATCAGGCGCCCGTCGGGGCCCGGCATGCGCATGCGCTCCCTGGCCCCGAGCGCCTTCGTGTAGAACTCGACGGCCTTCACCGCGCCCTTGACCCGGAGGTACGGGACGACCGTGTGCTTCGGCTGCGGAACCGAGTGCGCCATGCGCCCCTCCTCCCTCCGGGCGTTCTACAGCTTCAGCTTCTCGACCAGCTCACGCACCGCGGCGGCGGATTTGTCGAAGGCGGCCTGCTCGTCCTTCGTGAGCGTGATCTCGATGATCTGCTCGACGCCGCTGCGTCCCAGCTTCACCGGCACGCCGACGTAGAGGCCCTTCGTCTTGTACTGACCCTCGAGATACGCGGCGCACGGGAGGATCTTCTTCTTGTCCTTCAGGATCGCCTCGACCATCTCGACCGCGGAGGCGGCCGGCGCGTAGTACGCGCTGCCCGTCTTCAGATAGTTGACGATCTCGGCGCCGCCGTTCGCGGTGCGCGTCACCAGCGCGTCGATCTTCTCCTTCGGCAAGAGGTCGGTGATCGGGATGCCGGCCACCGTGGAATAGCGCGGCAGCGGCACCATCGTGTCGCCGTGGCCGCCCAGCACGAACGCGGTCACGTTCTCCACCGACACGTTCAGCTCGCGCGCGATGAACGTGCGGAAGCGCGCCGAGTCGAGCACGCCCGCCATCCCGACCACGCGCTTCGACGGGAAGCCCGACTTCTTCCACGCGAGCTGCACCATCGCGTCGAGCGGGTTGGTGACGAGGACCAGGATCGCGTCCTTCGAGCGCGCGACGATCTGCTCGACGACCGAGCCGACGATCTCCGCGTTCTTGAACAGGAGATCGTCGCGCGTCATGCCCGGCTTCCGCGCGAGGCCGGCGGTGATGACGACGATGTCCGAGCCGGCGGTCTCGTCGTAGCCGTTCGAGCCGGTCACCAGCGAGTCGTACCGGTGAATCGGCCCCGCCTGGAGGAGGTCGAGCGCCTTGCCCTGCGGGACGCCGTCGATCACGTCGACCAGTACGACGTCGCCGAGCTCTTTTTCCACCGCGTACTGCGCGACCGAGGCGCCGACGTTGCCGGCGCCCACCACCGTGATCTTCGGACGAGCAGCCATGAGACGTCCTTTCCTCGCTTGGTTTTGATGTTCTGCGGCGTAAGTGCCCAAAACCAAATAACTCTAACGCGGCGCGGCGTTAGGGTCAAGGAACGGGCCGCGCCGGAGGCTAGGATCGGAGCAGTCGCCGCGTGGCCATGCGGCGCAGGCGCAGGATCGAGGTGGTCGGCGCGATCTCCATCGGACAGACCTCGGTGCAGTTGCCCTGCCCGTGGCAGCGCGTGAGCGCGTCGTCGGAGAGCAGCACGCTCCAGCGCGCGTCCGTGTCGGCGTCTCGGTGGTCGCGCTGCAGCGTGAACGCGCGATTGAGCGCGGCGGGCCCGGGGAAGCGCTCGTTGTGCGCGACCATCGTGCACGCGGAGACGCACATCCCGCACCCGATGCACTCGATCGCCTCGTCGATCTGGTACCGCTCGCGCGACTCGCGTCCAACGATCGCGTAGAAGGGTGTGCCCGGCTCGGGGATCGCGGCGCGGTCCGGCCCCCCGGCCTCGAAGCCGCGCGTCACCGCCTCCCGTGGCGCCATCGCGGCGCCGACGGTCGCCATGCGCCGGCGGAACGGCGTCATGTCGACGACCAGGTCGCGGATGAGCGGAAAGTGATACAGCGGGCGCACGGTGACGACCTTCGCGCCGAGGGACGCGAGCCGCGTGCGGCACGCCCAGCGCTCGCGCCCGTTCACCACCATCGCGCACGAGCCGCACATCCCGACCCGGCACGCGTAACGGAACGCGAGCGTGCTGTCCGCCGTGCGCTGGATGTCGACGAGCGCGTCGAGCACCGTCGTCTCCGGGCCCGTGTCCACGTCGAACTCGTCGTAGCGGTGGGCCGCACCGTCGCCGGAGCGATACACGCGCAGCACGGCGGCCATCGTCAGCTCAGGAGCCGCGCGAGCGCGAACGCGGCGGTGGCGGCGATCCCGCCGATCAGCACCGTCTGCAGCGCGCTGCGCATCGGCACGACTCCGGTGAAGCGTCCCTTGACGTAGCCGAACACCGCCAGCGCCACCACCGTCACCACCGCCGAGACTCCGAGCGCCGCGCGCGCGTTGCCGAGCGCCATGTAGGGCACGAGCGGCACGAGCCCGCCCGCCACGTACGCGCCGCCGATGGTGAGGGCGCTCACGAGCGCGCGCTGCGGCTGCGGACGCTCGAGCCCGAGCTCGAAGCGCATCATGAAGTCGACCCACGCCTGCGGCCGGCGGCGCAGCGCGTTCACGACCGGCGCGCTCTCCTCGGGGGTGATGCCGTAGTGCGAGAAGATGTCGGTGATCTCCGCCATCTCCGCGGCGGGCGTCTCGCGCACTTCCGTCTGCTCGCGATGGCGCTCGCTCGCGTAGTGCTCGGCCTGGCTCCGCGCCGCGAGGTATCCGCCGAGGCCCATCGCGATCGATCCGGCCGCGATCTCGGCGACGCCCGCGGTAACGATCAGCCCCGTGCTCTCGATCGCGCCCGTGAGCCCCGCGGCCAGCGCGAACGGCACCGTCAATCCGTCGGCCATGCCGATGACGGTGTCGCGAACGAACTCGCCGCCGGTGAAGTGACGCTCGGGATGATGATGGTGATGCGCGTGCGGGAGCGCGTCGCTCATCGGGCCGCGCTCCGCTCGACGAAGGCGCGGATCGCCTCGCCGATCTCGTGCGGCGAGTCTTCCTGGATGAAGTGCAGGCCCTTCACGGTCACTTCCTGCTGGTTCGGCCACGCGCGACAGAATTCACGCTGCGCGCCGACGAGGATCGAGCCCGGCTCGGCGTTGACGAAGAGCTTCGGCACCGGGCTCCGCGCGAGCCATTTCCCGTACTCCTCGACGATCGCCACCACGTCGGCCGGCTCGCCGACCACGGGAATCTCGCGCGGCCACGTCAGCGTCGGCCGGCGCGACTCGCCGGGCTCGCGGAACGGCGCGCGATACGCGTCCATTTCCGCGTCGCTCAGCTTCCGGATGATGCTCGCGGGCAGGATGCGCTCGACGAACACGTTCTTCTCGAGCACGAGCTCTTCACCGGCGGGCGAGCGCATGCCCTGGAAGATCTTCCGCGCGTTCTCGGGCCACTCGGCCCAGGTGAGCGGCCGCACGATCGCTTCCATGTAGACGAGCCCGGCCACGCGCTCGGGATGCCGGCGCGCCCAGTGGAAGCCGAGCGCCGAGCCCCAGTCGTGCACGACCAGCGTCACGTCGCGCGTGAGGCCCATCGCGCCGAGCCAGGCGTCGAGATACCGCGCGTGGTCGACGAAGCGATACGCTCCGCCCGGAGCCTTGCCGGACTGGCCCATGCCGACGAGGTCGGGCGCGAGGCAGCGCGCGACCGCTGACACGTGCGGGATGACGTCGCGCCACAGGACCGAGGACGTCGGGTTCCCGTGCAGGAAGACCACCGGCCGTCCGCGGCCGGTGTCGAGATACGCCATCTCCGTGTCGAGGACGCGCACCTGCTCCATGGGCTTTCCCCCCTGCCGCCCCGCATGGTATACCGTCGGCCACCACGATTCGGGCCGTCGTCGTCCCCGTCGATCCCAAGGAGGAGACTCCATGAAGCGTTGGCTTCCCGGCCTCGCGCTCGTCCTCGCCCTGCTCGTCGCCGTGCCGTCCGGCGTCGCCGCGCAGCCGAAGGACACGCTGACCGTCGCCCTCTCGTCGATCATCAGCACGCTCGACCCGCACATGCACTTCGAGCGTGTCGGCATCCTCGTGAACATCAACATGTTCGACTCGCTGCTCCACCGGACCGCCAAGCTCGAGTACGAGCCGTCGCTGGCCACCTCGTGGAGGGCCCTCAACGACACCACGTGGGAGTTCAAGCTCCGCAAGGGCGTCAAGTTCCACAACGGCGACGTCATGACTGCTGAAGACGTGAAGTATTCCGTCGACCGCGTGATCGAGCCGGGCAAGGAAAAGAAGAAGTCGCCGCAGTACGGCAACGTCCGCGCGATCAAGGAAGCGAAGATCGTCAGCGCGGACACGGTCCACATCATCACCGAGAAGCCGTTCCCGCTGCTGCTGGAGCGCCTGGTGTACTTCCCCATCGTGCCGAAGAAGCACGTCGAGAAGGTCGGCGAGGAAGCGTTCGGCAGCACGGCGACCGTCGGCACCGGCCCGTGGAAGCTCGTCGAGTACAAGCGCGACCAGTCGATCAAGCTCGAGGCGTTCGACGGGCACTGGCGCGGCAAGCCGGCCTTCAAGCACCTGGTCTTCCGCGGCATCCCGGAAGTCGCGACCGCGGTCGCCGAGCTCAAGACCGGTGGCGTCGACATCATCCGCAACGTCAACGCGGATCTGCTGAACGACATCAAGTCGCACCCGGCGACGACGATCAGCACGACGCCGATTCTCCGCGTGCACTACATCTCGCTCGACATGCGGAAGCCGCCGTTCGACAAGAAGGCGGTCCGCCAGGCGGCGAACTACGCGATCGACAAGCAGGCGATCATCACCAAGATGATGGCGGGGCTCGGCAAGCAGGTCGCCACCGTCGTGCAGCCGCAGTCGCTCGGCTTCGACGCGGCGGTCCAGCCGTACCCGTACGATCCGAAGAAGGCCAAGGAGCTGCTCGCGCAGGCCGGGTATCCCAACGGGGTCGAGGTCACGATGCACAGCGCCGCGGTCGAGTGGCGTCCGCACTTCGAGGCGCTCGGCCAGATGTGGACCGAGGTCGGCCTGAAGACGACCGTAAAGCCGTGGGACCAGGGCCCCGCATGGAACAAGTTCTTCCAGGCGGAAGGCAACGTGCAGAGTCAGTACGGCAACTGGGGCAACTACTCCGTGTTCGACGCGGACGCGGTCCTGCACCCGCTCTATCACACGGAGCCGGGCGGCTGGATCGGCAAGCACTACGCGCGCGTCGAAGGCCTCGACAAGCTGATCGACGAGGCGCGCTCGATCATCGATCCGGCGAAGCGCAAGCCGATCTACTCGCGCATCCAGCAGATGATCCGCGAGGAGGCGCCGTCGGTGTTCCTGTGGACGCAGAACGACACCCTCGGGATCTCGAAGAAGGTGTCGTACGACGCGCGCCCCGACGAGTGGCTCTGGCTCTTCGCGGCCAAGCCGAAGTGAGGCGTTGAGGGAGCAGGCGCCGTGACGGCGTTTTTGATCCGGCGCCTGCTCCGTCTCGTCGTCGTCTGCATCGGCGTCTCGCTGGTGACGTTCGGCATCCTGCACGCGAGCGGCGATCCCGTCGCGCTCATCCTGCCGGAAGCGCCGGATGCCGATCGCGCGAAGCTGCGCGAGGCGCTCGGGCTCAGCGACCCGCTGCCCACGCAGTTCGCGCGCTTCGTCGCCAACGCCGCGCGCGGCGACTTCGGCAAGTCGTTCGCCCATCGCGAGCCCGCGTTCGGGCTCGTCGCCGAGCGCATGCCGACCACGCTGTCGCTCACCTGTCTCGCCGTCGCGCTCGCGCTCGCGCTCGCGATCCCCGTCGGCATCTACAGCGCCGTGCGCCGGGGCTCGATCGGCGACCACGCCGCGACGGTCACGGTCCTGCTCGGGCAATCGATGCCGGTGTTCTGGATCGGCATCATGCTGATGCTGCTCTTCGCGGTGCAGTGGCGGCTTCTGCCCGTCTCCGGCTGGGAGTCCTGGTCCGCGATGGTGCTGCCCGCCATCACGCTGGGCGCCTTCACCACCCCGCTGTTCATGCGGATCGTGCGCTCGAGCATGCTCGAGGTCATCAACCTCGACTACGTGCGCACGGCACGCGCGAAGGGCGTCTCCGAGTGGCTGGTCATTTGCCGGCACGCGCTCCGCAATGCCGCGCTCCCGATCGTGACCGTCATCGGGCTGCAGTTCGGCCTGCTGCTCGGCGGCGCGGTGCTGACGGAAACAGTCTTCGCGATTCCCGGCGTGGGCCGCCTGATCGTGCGCGCGGTGGTCCAGCTTGATTTCCCCATCGTCCAGGCGGGGATCTTCATGCTCGCGATGATCATCGTCAGCGTGAACTTCATGGTCGACGTGCTCTACGTGTACCTGAATCCGACGATCAGGCTGCGCTGATGGCGGTCACGCTCCCCCACGAGCGGCTCGCGTACGAAGCAGGCTCGCGCGCCTCGACGGGATCGCGCGCGTGGCGCCGCTTCGCGTTCAACCCGTCGGCGTTGCTCGGCACGCTGATCCTCGTCATCGTCGCCGGCGCGGCACTGGCGGCGCCGTGGGTGGCGCCGCACGATCCCGCGAAGCAGAGCCTCCTGCGCCGCTTTACCCCGCCGGTGTGGCAGGCCGGCGGCAACGCGCACTATCCGCTCGGCACCGATCAGGTCGGGCGCGACGTGCTGAGCCGCATCGTCCACGGCGCGCGCGTCTCGCTCCTCGTCGGCGTCTGCGCGGTCGTCGTCAGCGTGCTCGTCGGGGTGACGGCGGGGCTCGTCAGCGGCTTCATGGGCGGCAAGGTCGACACCGTGATCGGCACGATCGTCGACGTGAACCTGTCGTTTCCCCAGATCCTCCTGGCGCTCGGCTTCGTGGCGGCCCTCGGCCCGAGCCTGGTCACGATCATCGTCGTGCTCGGCTTCACCGGGTGGGAACGCTACGTGCGGGTCGTGCGCGGCGAGGTCCTCGCGCTGCGCGAGAAGGAGTTCGTCGAGGCCGCGCGCGCGATCGGCGTCGGCCGTCCCCGCATCATCTTCCGGCACATCCTGCCCAACGTGGTGTCGTCGATCGTCGTGCTGTCGACGCTGCAGGTCGCGCAGGCGATCCTCGCCGAGGCCGCGCTGTCGTTCCTCGGCGTGGGCTCGGGGCGCGCGTACCCGACGTGGGGCCAGATGATCTCGCTCGGACGTGACTTCGTGACCGTCGCGTGGTGGCTGCCCACGCTGCCCGGGCTCGCGATCCTGGTCACCGTGCTGGCGATCAACCTCGTCGGCGACCGCCTGCGCGACGCGCTCGATCCGCGAAGCGTCTAGACGGTCGCGGCGATGACGTCGGCGAGCGCCGCCGCGTAGCGCGGACCCCACGCGGCGTCGCGCAGAATCCGGCTGGGACTCTCGATCAGGAATCCGCGCTCGGAGTGCTCGGCGATCGACGACGAGCCGCGGTAGCTGAACCAGACGGGGTCTGCGGGCGCGACGCGGATGTCGAGCTGCGGCGCCTGGGACGGGACATGGTGTCGCCGGGCCGAGTAAAAGCGTTCCTTGAAGGCCCGCGCGTCGAACTGCGAGATCCCGAGCGTCGAGACCTCGACCGAGCCCTGGTAGTTCGGGTAGCTGTTCGAGTGGATCTCGAAGAACCAGCGCACCGGCCCCCGCGCCGCCTCGCGCACGAGCGCGGTGTAGCGCGCGTTGACCTGCGCCGCCACGGCACTGGGCCGCTGCTCCAGCACCTGGCTGTTGGCCCCCATCGTCTGCTCGGTGGCGCGATTGACGTTGATGCGGACGCGCGTCGACGAATCCCAGAAGCCGGTCACGAAGACACCGGCGGCGCCCGTCCGCGAGCGGATCGCCTTCGCGACCGCGAGGCTGCCGCCGTCCGCGGTGCCGTGCGGCGCCGCGATCACGAAGCCCGCGGCACCCGGGAGGTGCTCGAACGTGCCGAGCCGGTCGACGGCGACGGGCACGGTCTCGGTCCCGACGCCGGCGCAACCGCCAGCGGCGAGCGCGAGCGAGCCCGCGAGGAACGCGCGCCGGTCGATCGCAGCGTTCATCGCCGGCGGTCGGTGATGCCGGGGACGTGGGCGACTTCGATCTTCAGCCGGTCGGGATCCTCGAAGAAGACCGCGTAGTACCCCGCGTGGTATTCCGGGTACTCGCGCGGCGAGTCGTAGAGCGGCGTGATCTCGCGCGGGGTCATGAACTCGCGCACGAAGCGATCGACGTCGGCGCGCTCGCGCACGCCGAAGCAGACGTGGTTGACGCCGATGTTCTTCCGGTGGAACACGGTCGCACGGCGGTCCGGCGGCGTCGCGATCACCCAGAAGTCGGTCCCGCCGTTCGAGACGCCGAGCATGTCGGGCATCTCCATGATCGTCGTGTACTCGAGATAGCCGAACAGCGCGCGATAGAACGGGATCGCCACGGCGGGATCGCCGACGTTGAGCTGCACGTGGTAGAGCGAGGCCCTCATCGCGGCGCGCTCAGTACCAGCGCCACGTCCACACCGCGGCGAAGATGGCCGCGGCGAACACGAGCGCGAGGGCGAACAGCACGCGATGCCACCGCAGCGGCAGCCCGAAGTCGAGCAGCAGCGCGCGCACGCCGAGCAGCGCGTGCAGCAGCGCGAGCGCCAGCAGCGCGGCCTGCACCTCGCGCCGGAACGGATTCACGAGGTGCAGCGCGATCACCACGAGCAGCAGGATCGCGGCGGCGCGCTGGATCAGCCACGCCCACATCCCGGCCCTGGTGTCGCGCCATCCTTCCGCATCCCACCCGCGCTTGAGGACGTTCGGCGCCACGTCAGCTGCCGGGCAGCTCGTGGAGATGGTCGAAGGCGTACGCGCGCCACGAGGCGGGCACCGTCTTGATCATCCCGATCTTCTGCATGAACGCCGCGAACTTCATCAGCGCGAGCGGCGTCATCGACGTCTTGACCCCGGGCTGGCTCAGGATCGCGAGGATCTCCTCGGGCGTCGAGAGCGACTTCTCGCCGGTGACGTAGAGCTGCGCCGCCTCCAGCGGCTTCCTGTTGACGAGCTCGGTCGCCTCCCTGAGCGCGTCCACCACGGCGGCGGCGAGCTTCGGATTCGCCTTCTGCCACTTCTCGCTCGCCCACACGAGGTTGAAGGTGTGGGCGCCGCCCAGCACCTGGTAGCTGTCGAAGACCTTGTGGATGCCCGGATCCTTCAGCTGCTCGTACTGGAACGGCGGGGAGCTCAGGTGACAGGTGATGCCGCGCCGCGCGAGCAGCGCGAGCGTTCCGTCGGAGTGGGACATCGCGACGACCTGCGCGTTCAGCTTCTTCGCGTCGCCGAGCTCCTTCTCGGCTTCCATCTGCAGCACGACGTGCTGGATGGAGCCGAGCGCCGGCATCGCGATGCGATCGGTCGGCCGCAGATCCTTCAGCGACTTGACCTCCGGGCGGATGCAGGTGAGGAAGAGCGGCATCTCGTTCATCGCGCCGAGCGTCTTCCAGTCGAGGCCGGCGTCGACGGCCTGGATGAACGAAGCGACACCGCCCGATCCGATGTCCATCTGCCCGGCCGCCATCGCGTCGCGGATCGCGGGCCCGGACGTGAGCTGCCGCCACTCGATCTCCACGCCCGCCGCGCGCTTCTCGATGAGCTTCAGCTCGCGCGCGACGATGAGCGGCAGATAGCCGAGGCCGGGCTGCTTCACGATGCGCAGTTTCGCGTCCTCGGCGTGCGCGGGCGCGCCGAAGGTCGCCAGGACGATCATCGAGACACCGAGCACGATCCCGCGCCGCTTCGTCGACATGTTTCCCCGTCTTCCTTTCTCTACGAGTCTCCGGCCTCGACGGCGGCCGGTGCCACAATCGCTTCAGGGGTCGCGCGCGACAGGGTCACCGGGTCGCGCGTGATCGCCGGGCCTCCGGCAACACGGCGCGCGCGGACGACGTACGGCGGCGCGGGATCCGCCGTCGGGTAGTCGCGGCGATAGTGCGCGCCGCGGCTTTCACGGCGCTCGACGGCGCTCATCGCGATCAGCCGCGCGACGAGCACCTGGTTCGTCAGATTGAGCCAGTCCTGCCACGCGACGTTGAACGGCCGGCCGCCCGGCACGCCGGCCGCGGCAAGCCCCGCCTCCACGCGCGCGATCGTGCGCAAGCCTTCGTTCAGGCCGTCGCCGTCGCGGACGAGCCCGACGCGATCCCACATGACGTCGCGCAGCGTGCGCTGCAGCTCGTAGAGGTCCTTCGCGCCCGGCGCGCGCGCGAGCGGCGCCGTCGCGCGCGCGATCGCCTCGTCGACGGCGGCGCGCGAGACGCGGGGCTCGGCGCGGCCCGCCGCGCACTCCGCCATCACGTCGCCCGCGATCCCGCCGAACACCGTCGACTCCGCGACGCCGTTGCCGCCGAGGCGATTCGCCCCGTGCACGCCGCCCGCGTCCTCGCCCGCCGCGAAGAGCCCGTCGATCGCCGTGCGACACGCGGGGTCGATCACGACGCCGCCCATCATGAAATGCGTCGTCGGTCCCACTTCGACCGGCCCGCGCGCGAGGTCGCGGCCGAAGTCGCGGCACCGCTTCACCATCCCGCGGAAGTCGCGCTCGACGACGTCGGCGCCGAGGTGCGAGACGTCGATCCACACGCCGCCGTTCTCCGTGCCCCGCCCCTCGCTGATCTCGAGGTACGAGGCGCGCGACACGAGGTCGCGCGTCGAGCGCTCCATGCGCGCGGCGTCGTAGCGCTCCATGAATCGCTCGCCGAGCCCGTTGCGCAGATGGCCGCCGGCGCCGCGCAGCCCTTCCTCGAGCAGCGCGCCCGTCATGAGCGAGCCCGGGATCACGAGCCCCGTCGGATGGAACTGCACCATCTCCATGTCGCGCAGCGGAAGCCCGGCGCGATACGCGAGCGCGATGCCGTCCGACGACTTGTCGGCCGAGCACGCGAAGATCCGGTACATCGTCGGGCCACCGCCCATCGCGAGCAGCGTCGCGCGCGCGCGCACGGCGGTGAACGCGCCGGTCCGCATGTCGAGCACGACGGCGCCCGCGGCGCGGCCGTCGTCGACCAGCAGCTCCACCGCGCGCGTCTCCTCCAGCACCGTGATGCCGGCGCGCGCGTCCACCTGCTCCGCGAGCCGGTTCATGATCTCGATGCCGGTGAGATCGCCCTTGTGGATCGTGCGATCGTGCGTCTGCCCCGCGAACGGCTTCTGGTGGATCCGGCCTTCCGGTGTGCGATCGAAGAGACACCCGTAGCGCGACTCGAGCTCGAGCACGCGCGCGGGCGCCTCGCGCACGAGCGTCCACACGAGCTCCTGGTCGTTGATCCAGCCGCCGCCCTTCAGCGTGTCGAGCAGATGCGCGTCGAGCGAATCCGGCGGCGTGAACACCGCGTTGTAGCCGCCCTGCACCATGCGCGTGCAGCCGGCGCGGCCGAGCAGGCCCTTCACGACCACGCCGACGCGGAGCTTCGGGGAGGCGTCGGCGGCGTGCAGCGCCGCGCAGAGGCCGGCGCCGCCCGCGCCGAGGATCAGGATGTCGAGATCGAGCGCGTCGTCACTCACGGCGCCAGCAGGGCCGTGAGCAGCGCGCGGCCCGCGGGTGACGTCCAGGACTTGGTGCCGACCGCCTTGCCGACCACGCGGCCGCGGCGGTCGACGATGAACACGGTCGGCGTCGAGCTGATGCGCCACGCGCGGGCCATCACCGCGTCCTCATCGAGGTGCACGGGGAACTCGAGGCTCACCTTCTTCGTCCACGCGGCGACCGTCGCGCGCGGCTCCTTCAGCGACACCGGAAAGATGGTGAGGCCCTGGTCCTTCAGCTCCCGGTGCATCTGCGAGATGGACGAGGGCAACTCCCTCGTGCAGTACGGTCACCACGTCGCCATGAAGTAGACGAGGACGACCTGGCCCTTGAGATCCGCGAGCGTGAGACGGCCGCCGTCCATCGTCGTCACGGCGAGCGCGGGCGCGGGCTGCGGCTCGAGCGGCGCGATGTTGAGGTCCATCATGAGGTCGTCGATCGGCCTGCTCTGGGCGGGCAGCGATCCGGGCGCGAGCGTGCCGCCGAGCACCGCGACCAGGGCCACGAGAGCCGCGAGCGGGCGGAGACATGTCATGCGGGCACCCTACGACGAAGCGCCGCGTGGAGCAAATTTCACGCGCCGCGCGCCGGCTTCGCCGGCGCAGCCGAATCCTGGGGGGAGCCTCGAGGGGGGCCGTCGCACCGCAGGTGCGCCTGTGCGGTGCCCCCCTCGACTAGATCACACGGACCCGCGGCCGCGGGTCCAGCTTCACCCGTTTGAGCGCGCGGAGGTGGTCGGCGACGACCTCCCAGGCCGGCGGCCCGTTCGCTTCGCCGAGGCTCGCCCATCGGATGCGCGCCGAAGTCGGTGGTCGTCCAGCCCTGGTAGCGGATCGCAGCGCGCTTGCCGTCGGGCGTGGTGCGCAGATCACCGCGCGCTTGGGGAATCGCGCGCGAGGTCCACGTGGACGGGCCGCAGCGCCGCGGCGAGCCCGCGCCTAGCCAAACTTGACGTCGGCGGTGCCCTCGTACTTGCCGCCGTGCGTGTCGACGAACGTCACCTTCAGCTGGCCGGGGTCCGTGGCGCGGAACGCGAACGCAAAGAACGGGTTCTCGCTGACCGACTGCGTGGTGTCGAACACGGCCACCTGCTTGCCGAGGTACGTCGCGACGACCTTCGTGATGTAGTTGTACTTCTTCTGGATGATCTGGCCCTTCGCGTCACGCTCGATCCGCTCCATCGGATGGATGACGAGCGTACGCACGCGCACGACGTCGCCGGGCTTGATGCTCGAAGGAATGCGGACGCGGACCTTGCCGATGTCCTGCACGGCCTAGCCTCCGCACCCGCCGACGGTCACCTTCACCTCGCGCTTGACCTGCAGCAAGGTCCCGTCGCTCTGCTCGACGATCGCGCGCACGTCGCCGGTCTCGCCGAGCCGCACGTTCACTTCCATGAACGCGGCGCCCGCTTCCGGCGCCAGCGCGACGTGCGTGATGATCGGAATGCGGTTCTTGTCGGCCACCACGTAGATGTTCTTCACGTAGCTCTGCGGAGTCATCGGCGACTGCGCCTCGACGCCGACCTTCACGACGGCGCCGTTCTCGGCGATGAGCGGCACGTCGAGCTTCACCAGCGCGCCGCCGTCCTTCATCGGACGCGCGCCGAACACGCGCTTGAGCCCGTCCTGCACGCTCTCCTGCTGACCGAACTCGAGGGCCTGCGCGCTCGCGGCCCGCGGCCAGCCGCCGCCGAGCGCGCCCGTCGCCGCCGCGGCGCCGAGCACGCCGAGCACGCGCCGCCTCGTCACTCGCTCCGCCATTCCGTCCCGCTCCTTCTCGACTCCCGGGGGGCCGAGAACCGATCGTACACGATTCGCTAACGCCGGACGTCGACGCGCGTGCTCTGGTAGGTCGCGCCCTCGCCGAGGTCGGCGTAGCGCGTGGAGCACACCATGTTGATGGTCGTCCCCGCGGCCTCTCCCGAGGGCCGCTGGCCGGGGACGAGCACCACGCCGGGCCCGACCTCGTCGGAGACCCGCAGGCGCAGACGCACCGCGCCCTGGTCGTTGACGAGCGTGACGTCGTCGCCGTCGCGAAGCCCGCGCGCCGTCGCGTCGTCGGGATGCAGCACGCATTCCGGGCTGCCGGCGCGGCGTCGCAGCGTGGCGTTGCCCGAGAACGCCGTGTGGCTCTGGTAATAGCCGGGCGCCGTCAGCAGTCGCAGCGGCCAGCGCTTCGCCGCCGCCTCGTCCTCGGGATCGGGCACCCAGTCCGGCATCGCGGCGAGCCCTTGCGACGCGAGGTGCTCGGAGTAGAACTCGAGCCGCTTCGACGGCGTCGCCCAGCGCGGGCTCGCGCCGGCCTGCGGCAGCTTCACCGGGCGGTGATCGCGAAGAGATTTCGGATCGACGGTCGTCACCGTCCCCTGCGCGCCGGTGAAGACGATCTCGATCAGCTCGTCGACCGACTTCGAGAACACCGCGTCGGTCAGGCCCAGACGGCGCGCGAGCTCGCGCGCGAGCCAGTGGTTCGAGCGCGCCTCGCCCTGCGGCGGCACCACCTGCGCCGAGCGCTGCATGTAATAGGTGCCGTACGAGCGGTGGAAGTCCTCGGTCTCGAGATACGTGGCCGCCGGCAGCACGAGGTCCGCGTAGCGCGCGGTGTCCGAGAGGAACGGATCGTGGACGACCGTGAAGAGATCCTGGCGCGCGAGGCCGCGCCGCACCGCCGCCGCGTCGGGACACGTCACCGCCGGGTTGTTCGCCGCGACGAACAGCGCGCGGATGGGCGGATCCGTCAACGTCTGCAGCGCCTCGCCGAGCCGCGAGTGATTCACGTCGCGAGTCGTCGCCGGGCCCGACGGCTTCCGGATCGGTGCGAGGTCGAAGCCGAACGACGCGGCCGTCATCAAGAGCGCGCCGCCGCCGCGCCTGGCGTAGGCGCCCACCACGCCGGGAAGCAGCGACACCGCGCGAATCGCCTGGCCGCCCTGCATCGAGCGCGACATTCCCTCGCCGAGCCGGATGAACGGCGCGCGCGCGCGACCGTAGAGCCGCGCGAGGCGCTCGACGTCGCTCACGCTCACCCCGGTGATCGCGGACGTGCGCTCGGGAGTGAATCGGGGCAGCACGTCGCGCTCGACGCGATCGAAGCCGAGCGTCTCGCGCGCGACGTACGCGCGATCGACGAGCCCGTCGCGCGCGAGCACGTGCATGAGGCCGAGCGCGAGCGCGGCGTCGGTGCCGACGTTCACGCGCAGGTGCCAGTCGGCGCGCGCGGCGGTCTCGCTGCGACGCGGCTCGATCACCACGAGCTTCGCGCCGCGCCGCCGCGCTTCCTCGACGAGCGGCCAGATGTGCACGTTCGTGGTCAGCAGGTCGGCGCCCCACGAGATCACGAGGTCGGAGTCGACGACCGTCTCCGGATCCGATCCGCCGATGCCGCCCGCGACCGAGTCCCACGCGACGTCCGCGCACGTGTCGCACACCGTGCCGGCCTTGAGCCGCGAGGTGCCGAGCGCGTGGAAGAGCCCGAGCAGGAGCCCGCGATTGAAGAGTCCCTGGTGCGCGCTGTACGCGTAGCCGAGGATCGCGAGCGGCCCGTCCTCGCGGATGATCGCCTTCCAGCGCGTCTCGATCTCGTCGAGCGCCGCGTCCCAGCTCACGGGAGCGAACGCGCCGGCGCCCTTCGCGCCCGTCCGCCTGAGCGGCGCCGGAACGCGCTCCGGCGAATGGACCATCTCGTGCTCGCGATTGACCTTCGCGCACGCGAACCCGGCGGTCATCGGATGATCGGGGTCACCCTGCACGCGGACGATCCGTCCGTTCTCGACGGTCGCGATGAGCGAGCACTGATCGGGGCAGTCGTGGGCGCAGACGGTGCGTATGGTCGTCATCGATCGACGATAACGCGAGCGGGGCCGGACACGACAGAGCCATCAGCCCGGCGCCGCGGACCAGCCATTCCGCACCACCGTGACGGCGGTGCTGCCGATGAAGAGGACGATCGCGAGCACGTTGACGAGGCCGCCCCACTGACGCCCCGCCGTCCATCCAACCGCGTCGCCCGCGACGCGCAGCACGAGCGACGCGTGAAGCACCGCGACGTGAACGTAGAACACGGGGTGATACCGCACGCCGCGGCGCAGGACGGCGGGAATGATGATCGGCGCGTGGCCGAAGATCATCGAGAAGACGAAGCCGACGAACACCGCGTGCAGGATCGCGTCGTAGAGCGGGCCTGCCGCGACGTCGCCCCACGCCAGCGCGAGGCCGCCCGCCACGGCGAGCCACGCGTAGCCCGAGAGCAGCGCCACCGCGGTGAAGCGCGGCACCCCCGACATGCGCACGGTGCGGCGCGCGATGTCGAACGCGCCGAGCCACGCGGCGAGCGCGATCCACGAGGCGCCGACGATGCGCACGCCCGTCCCCGCGGCGCCGTCGCGCGACAGGCTCGTGTACGCGAGCCCGAGCAGCAATGCCGCGATCGCCACGACGAACGTTGCGCGCGTCGACGGGCCGCGTGGCACCAGCCGCGTCATCTCGAGACGCTCGGCGGCGATCGTCAGCACGAGAAAGGCCGCCCACCAGAGCACCACGCGATGCACGGGCTCGCCGGCGAGCCACAGCAGCTGGCCGACCGCCCACGCGACCGCGCCGAGCGCCATGATCGCGGTGAACGTCGCCGCCTGCCGGCGCAGGATCTCGACGAAGACCGCGACCATCACGAGGCTCGCGATGAACATCAGCAGCGGTCCGCCCGGCGCGCCGGCGAGCAACGCGAGACCGCCGAGCCCGCTCGCGACCGGCGCCACATACGCCCACGCGCGGCCGACCGCGACGGCGCGCTCCATGCCGATGACGGTGCCGAGGAATCCCGCGACCATGAGCGGGCCGTGGAAGGCGACGAGCGGCGCGGGAGCCTGCAGCCCCCATCCGAGCCGTACCAGACCGCCGGCGAGCGCACCGGCGAGCGCGAGCATGCCGAGCGCCATGATCGGCATGCGCGCGCGCGGCGCGCCTACGCCCATCCGAGCCGTGCGCGCGCGCTCGCGGACATCATGGACGGTTGCCACCGCGGCTCCCACACGAAGCTGACGTCGACCGTCGCGACGCCCGGCACCTTGCGGCGGATCGCCGCCTTCGCGTCCGCCGCGATCGACTCGCCGAGCGGGCACGCGGCGGTCGTCATCGTCATCGTGACGTGCACGCCGCCGTCGTCCCGCCGGACACCGTAGACGAGGCCGAGGTCGACGACGTTGATCCCGATCTCGGGATCGATCACGTCGCGCAGCGCCTCGCGGATCGCGTCAGTGTCCGCCACTCGGTAGCCACTGCCGCCGGAACGCGGGGTTCACGCAGCGGCGACCGCATTCGACCGCCTCCGGCGACTCGAACGCCGAGCAGCGGGTGACGCTCGCGTGCTCGACGACGCCGAACAGACGATGCTCGGTGAGCTCGACCTCGACGTCGCGCTCCTTGATCGCGCAGCGGAACGCGCAGCGCCGCCGCGTGGTCCCGACCACGTACCGTCGCACGCTGATGACCGCCGCGAGCACGATCACCGTCATGACGACGAGCTGCGCCGCCACGAACAGCTGCGCGTACATGGTGACGAGGGCGACACCGTCGGGATCTTCCATGTCACTCACCTCCCGTCATCGGGCAGGTGAACGGCTCGCCGCCCTCGGCGCCCGCCGCGGCGCCGGGCGCGAGCGGCTCGACCGTCACGCCGAGACGCCGGACGTCGGCGTCGACCCACGCGCGGAGGAGCCGCGCGACCGCGCGGTAGTAGTCGAGCGCGGCCGCGGCCTCGAGCGCGTCCGTGAACGCCGGCGCCCAGCGCGCGAGGTGATCGCGGAGGAACGCGAGCCCGGCGTCGTGGCTCACGTCCGCGTGATCGCCGTGATGCTCCGCGATCGCCCACGCCTCCTTCAGCGCGAGCGCGCTCAGGAACTCCAGCTCCGTCGCGATGTGGTCCTCCACGTCGGGCTGGCCCCCGGCCACTTCGAGTCCGAAGGCCGCGTAGAAGCCGCCGATGTCCGCGAGCAGCGCCGTCTTGCCCGCCATCTGCGGCGGGCCGTACGCCCCTTCGTACGGGACGCACGCGACGGCGCCGTCGAAGAGCCGCACGTATTCGCTCGCGGCCGCCGCGTCGCCGGTCGCTTCCGCGGCGGCGACGACCTCGGTGACGAGCGGACGCAGCGAGATCTCCGCCGCGCGCGCCGCCGCGGCGCCCGTGCGCGCGACGTCCGCCAGCCGGCCCGGCACGGGATAGCCGAGCGCGAGGCTGCAGAGGCGATAGAGCGCCGCGCGGTGGAACGCGGACGCGACCGTGCCGCTCATCGCGCGTCCTTCGCCGCCGCGCCCTGGATGACGAGCGGGATCCACGGCGACCACGCCTTGCGCGCGCCCACCTCGCGGTGTCCGCCGTCCCACACGGCGAACGCGACGTTGGTCCTGAGACCCGCGACGAGCCGCGGCGCATTGACGTCGTCCGAAACCATCGGTCGCGTGATCACGACGCGCCAGGCGCCGTCCTTCCACACGCCCTTGCCGAGCGCGTGCTGGTCCGGCTTGACGGTCATCGAGCCCCAGCCTTCCGCCATCTGGTCGAGCACGGGCGACGCGACCCCGCGGCTGACCGGGTTCTCGATGCCGAGCGCGCCCGCGTAGGGCTTCGCGTCGGTCGAGCTCATCACCTCGTCGGGATAGACGTCGGTCCACGCGTTCGGATAGAGCTCCTTGATCGACGGCGCGCCCTTGTCGATGTCGTGCTGCAGCGCGGCGCGCCACTGCATGATGTTCACGCGCCCGCCCGGGTTGCCCATCATCGGCGACGGCGCCGTCGCCTTCGCGTCGATCGGCAGCTGCACCGCCACCTGGTCGCCGAAGCTGTCGACCATCAGGCGGTCGGACATCGTCGCGTCCTTCCACTCGACGAGGAACGCGATCCACCCGCCGTTGTGCACGGCGCGCACGGTGAGCTCCTTCACCGCGGGCTCCGCGAGGTTCGGGAGCGTGACGGTCTGCGCGAGCATCGCGACCTTCGTCGGGCGCGTGTCCTTCCACACCGCCGCACCGGGATCGGCGATGGGCCCGGCGCCGGGCACGCGCACGGCGGTGATCGGTGTCTGGGCCAGGGCCGGCGCGGCGCACGCGACGAGCGCGGCGGCGGCGAGCACGAGCGCACGCATGATCATCGTGGTCCTCACGTGATGTTCGTCCGGTAGACCTTGTTCTTGATGTCGTAGAGCTCGCGGACGACCGCGGGCTCCCTGAGCGGCACGCGCGCGATCTCCGCCTGCTTGGCGTCGTAGCCGACCACGCTGTCGCCGTCGACGCGGAAGTAGTGCGAGATCTCGGGCGTCGCGCCGAACAGCGTCATCGCCGCGAGCAGCTTCTTGTCCTCGTGCGCGCGCCTGTACGCTTCCATCGCCTGCTCGACGCCCCAGCCGAACATCTGCCGCAGGTACGGCGGCGGCACGTGCACGGGCGGGATGTAGTAGGTGTTCGGCTCGAGCCCGAACTGCGGATAGAGCGGCAGCGCGACCTTCTTGATGAAGACGAGATAGTCGAGCGGGTTGTCCGCGTCGGGCTTGTCCGGCGCGCCGAGGAAGCCCTGGATGCGGATCTTGCCGATGCAGCTCGTCGTGCATTGCGTCTGGCGTCCGCCCTCGACCGCGGGATAGCAGCCGATGCACTTCTCGCTGACCTTCGTCTGCGTGTTGAAGTAGACCTTCTTGTACGGACAGGCCTTCACGCACTCGCGGTAGCCGCGGCAGCGGCTCTGGTCGAGGAGCACGATCCCGTCCTCGCGCCGCTTGTAGATCGACTGGCGCGGGCACGCGGAGAGGCACGCGGCGTACGTGCAGTGGTTGCAGATACGCGGCAGGTAGAACATCCACTGCATGTGCGGCATCTGGAGGTGTGCGCCCTGGGGCATCACGCCTGTCGAGTCGTCCTCGCCGATGTTCGGGTGCGCGTAGTCGCGATCGTCGGGCAGGTAGCCGAGGATGATCTCGCCGGTCGGCGCGGCGTCGAACAGCGTCTTGCCGTCGTAGACCGGTCCCTTCATCTCCTGCACGCCGAGCCGCTCGAGGATGTTCACGTCCCAGCCGAGCGGGTAGTAGCCGTAGGGCTTGGTCTCGACGTTGTTCCAGAACATGAACTCCTGCCCGCGACCTTGCGTCCACGTCGTCTTGCACGCCACCGTGCAGGTCTGGCAGGAGATGCACTTGTTCGTGTCGAAGATCATCGCGAACTGCTTCTCGGGGCGCTCGACCTCGTACGGGTAGTCGATCTCGCGCCCGAGCTGCCAGTTGTAGACCTTGGCCATGGCTATGCCTTTCCGGGCCGGAACTCACCGGCCAGGTACCGCTTCATCGCGTCACTCTCGTTCGTCGGTCTGAGTCCGAGCGTCACCGGCCGCCAGAGGCCCCTGCCGCCGACGCCGCCATCCTCGGCCTTCGTGACCTTGCACATCGCCTCGCGCGGCGCGCCGGTCACGCAGTGGACGTCCGCCTGGAAGCCCTTCGTCACCTCGTGGGTGAAGCTACGGCGCGTGATGAGGCCCTGCGTCTGGTGCGTCGGCTTGAGCCACGACCGCGTGAGGCTCTGGTGCGAGCCGTAGCGGAAGAACGACTGGTAGTTGGTGTCCGGGTTCTTCGCGAGCCCGTCGGCGCGCGTCTCGTGGCCGCGCACGGAGCCGGGCGTGGCCATGTAGCCGTTGTGCCACATGCGCATGATCCCCTTCGGCGTGCCGGGGTAGTAGCGCGCGCGGCAGAGCAGGCGCGCGATGTGCGCCTCGGCCTCGCGGCCCTTGTCCTGCCAGCCCTTGAACGGCGTGTCCTGCGGATCGCCGTCCACCCAGACGTAGTCGCCGTCGTTCACGCCGAGCGCGCGCGCGTCGCCCGGATTGATGTCGATGTAGGCCTCGCCGACATGCGGCGACCTCTTGTCTCTCCGGTACATGTCGCCGAACGGCCCGAAGAAGTTCGCCATGAGATCGGTGTCGATCGGCGTCGTGTGCGAGCCGTGCCGGTACTTCGGCGTGTGGAAGACGCTCGCGTAGCCGGCGGCGATCAGCGGATGCTGCGTCTTCACCAGCTCGTCGGGCGTCACGATCACGTTGCGGCCCTGGCGCGCCGACCAGTCGCGCTTGTCGCGCGGGAACCCGTACACCTCCGGGCCGGCCGGCCGGATGGCGACGTGCGGGCGCGCCACGATCGTGTTCGGGTCGTAGAACGTCGAGTCGACCGGCTCGCGATACACGACGAGGTTCTCGCCGGCCTCGAGGAACTCCGGCTCGCCGCGGTAGAACTCGAGGCGGCCAGTCCTCGTGTACCAGGGCTTGGACTCGTGCACCTGCTCCCACGAGAACGTCCGCGGGTACGTGCGCGTGTTCATGAGCGCGGGGATCCCCTGCCCCGCCAGCGCCTCGAGGTCGCGGATGTTGTATCCGCGACACGTCGCGCTCGCATCGAGGATGCGCTGGAGGTAGACCTCCACCTGGTTGTCCTTCACGAACTTCCAGTAGTCGGTGAAGCGCGTGTCGCCGGTGAGCGTGGCGAGCGCGGCCGCCACGCCGAGATAGGTGTCGAGGTCGCTCACCGTCCCGAAGGTCCGGCGCAGCGGGGTGCGCGGGAACACCTGGAGGAACGGGTTGGTGTTCGATGCCGTCATGTCCGGGTACTTCAGCTCCATCCACGAGTCGACGCCGTAGACGATGTCGGCGTACTCGCAGGAGCCCGACCACCACCACTCGTTGACGACCACGCACTCCTGCCTCGGCAGGGTGTTGAAGACGACGTCGTAGTGATATTTCGTGTTGGCGACCTGCGAGTTCGAGTTCGTGAGCCAGATCGCCTTGCTCGGCGTGGGCACGTGGGCGCCGGTGGTGAACTGCTTCGTACCCTCGCGGTGGATCACCTCACCCGCCGCGTAGTAGTGGAGCGACTCGTAGCGCAGGTAGTTCTTCACGGCGACGGCGCCCTTCGGATCGAGTTGCGGGTTGAACGGATCCTCCGCCACGTATTGCGGGACGCCGGAGAAGAGCGTGATGCGGTAGTTGCCCGCGTAGGAACCGACGTTGCCGCCCATCTGCCCGATGGAGCCGGTGAGCGCGGCCACCAGGAAGATCGCGCGGTCCTTCAGGTCGTTGTTGAAGAACTGGTTGGGCCCCATGCCGACCGTGAACAGCGTCTTGCCGCCGTGGCGGGCGATGGCGCGCGCCAGCTCCTGCACCGCCGCGGCCGGCGCCCACGTGATGGTCTCGACGTCGGCGGGCGTCATGCTCGCGTCGAGGTACTCCCGCGTGAGGTCGAAGACCGGCCGGGCCTGCACCGTCGACCCGTTGGCGAGGGTCACCGTGAAGGTGCCCGCGAGCGCGGGATCGATCCCCGCCTTCGTGAAGTGGTCGCCGACCATGTCGCGGCTCACGGCGACCGGCTTCTGCCCGCGGGCGTCCCACATCACGAAGTCGGCGAAGTCGCCGCGGAGGGCCTCGGGGATCTGGACACCGTTCTGATCGACCGTGCGCGGGGCCGCCGTGCCCTTCGGGAGGACCTTCACCCAGTTGGTGAGCTCGGACTCCTTGTAGCCGGTGAACACGTCGCGGGCGAGGAGCGGCTCCCGCGTGTCGAGGCGGACGAGGCGCGGCAGGTCGGTGAAGCGCTTGACGAACGCCTCGTCGTAGAGCTTCTCGCGCATGATGACGCCGGCGAAGCCGAGGGCGAGGGCGGGATCCGTGCCGGGGCGGATGACGAGCACGTCGTCGCCCTTGTTCGCGGTGGCGCTGTACTCCACCGTGATCACGACCACCCGCGTCCCGCGCAGCCGCGCCTCGGTCATCCAGTGGCTGTCCGGCATCTTCGTGGTGATCCAGTTCATGCCCCAGACGACGAGGAGGTTGGCGTGCTCGGCCGCGAACAGGTCGAAGTCGCTCGTCTGGTCGCCGTGCACCATCGGGTGGCCGGGCGGGAGGTCGGTGTGCCACGAGTAGGAATCCCACGCGCCGCCCCCTACCGCCTGGTCGGGGCCCACGCCCCGCACCTTGGCGTCGAGCAGCGCCATCATATTGCCAGCGCGATAGGTGCCGACAATGCGCGTGGCGCCGAGCTTCGCCATGCCGCCGCGGAACTTCTGCGTGCGTACGCCGCTGCCGCCGGCCGCCTCCACCATCGCGGGGTCGTAGCCCTGCGCGAGCAGGTACTTCTTGCCCTGCTCGCCCGAGTATGTCCGCGCGATGTTGTCGAGCGCCTTCGCATGGAGCGCGTACGCCGCGTCGAAGTCGATCCGCTCGTAGCCGTCCCAGCCGCGCTTCATCAGGTCGGCGGGGGCCCGGCCCGTCGCGGGATCGCGCGGGAAGCCTTGCTCCACCCAGCGCTTGAAGCCCTTGCGCACGAAGGCGCCCTTCACGCGCCGGTCGCCGTAGAGCCGGCGGCCGAGCACGAGGCCCTTCTGGCAGCAGCGCGGATCCCAGCGCGACGAGGCGCGGTGGCCCGAGAGGTCGGCGGCCTTCGCGTAGCCGTGGGTGGGCTCGATGCGGACCATCACGTTGTTCTTCACGAACGCGCGCAGCAGGCAGTTGTGCGTGTCGTTCGGCGCGCACAGGAACGTGAACGTCCGGTCGGTGCGATAGATGTCGCGGTAGATCCGCTCCCAGTCCCGGTTCGGATACGCCTGGGTGGGATTGGTCACCTTCATCGGCGCGAGGAACCGGTACTGGGCGAAGAGATCAGCGGGCGTGGCGACGGTGCCAAGTCCCGCGGCCGCCGCCAGCTTCAGGAAGTCTCGTCGATTCATCCGTCTCTCTCCTGGAGGTCCAGCGCCGGCATCCGGTCGCGTGCCGGCGAGTGGTAGTACACGTCACCCGCGCAGGCGCGGCAGTAGACGCGCCCGGCGCCACGCAGCTCGCGCTCGTAGTTCACGCCCTCGCCGCACGCGTCGCAGCGGACCCGCACGCGCGGTCGGTCGAGCCATCCGGGAGCCACCACGACGCTCTCGATCCTGAGGAGCTCGTGTTCAGGCATGGCACGATAGGCGACGATCTGTGCCCGTCTCGGATCGTGCTCCGAGGGGACGAGCGCGCGCGCGACGGCACGCGCGCTCTCGCGCGCGGCGACGCGCATGCTCGCGCCGGTCGCGCGGTTGACGAACGTCGCGGCCATCTTGTTGATCAGCCGGTGGAACGTCTTGCGGTCGATGCCGGCGGTCTTCGCCGCGGCCGAGACGTTGCCCTCGTGCCGGGCGAGCAGCTCGCGGAGATACGAGGCCTCGAGCACGCCCATCCACTGCTCCTTCGCGTCCTTGAGTGACAGGCCCTGCGCCGTCGCGCGCGCGGCATCGACGACGTCGTCGCCGTTCGCGTTCGCCACCGGGACCGCGCCACCGCCGGCCACGAGGTAGTCGGGGAGATCGGCGAGCCGCAGGCGATCGCTCTCGGCCAGCGCGCAGCCGCGCTCGATCACGTTCTGCAGCTCGCGCACGTTGCCCGGCCAGCGGTACGCCTTGAGCGCGGCGAGCGCGTCGTCGTCGATCGCGCGCAGCCGTCCCTTGCCGTAGCGATCGAGGAACGCCTGCGCGAGCAGCTCGACGTCGCCTTCGCGCTCGCGCAGGGGCGGCAGCTGGATCGCGATCACGTTCACGCGGTAGTAGAGGTCGTCGCGGAAGTCGCCCTTCGCGACCGTCGCGCGCAGGTCGCGGTTGGTCGCGGAGACGATGCGCACGTCGACGTCGACGAGCGCGTTGCCGCCGACGCGCCGCACCTGCCGCTCCTGCAGCGCGCGGAGCAGCTTCGCCTGGAGCCCGATCGGCATCTCGCCGATCTCGTCGAGGAACAGCGTGCCGTGATCGGCGGACTCCATGAGCCCCGGCTTGGTCCGGATCGCGCCCGTGAACGCGCCCTTCTCGTGCCCGAAGAGCTCGGACTCGAGGAGCTGCTCCGGCAACGACGCGCAGTCGACGGGGATGAAGGGCTGCGCCGCCCGGGGGCTGTTGGCGTGAATGGCGCGCGCGATCAGCTCCTTGCCCGTCCCGGACTCGCCCTGCACCAGGATGTTCGCGTCCGAGCGCGCCGCCTTCTTGACGAGCTCGAACACGCGCGCCATCGCGGGGCTGCGTCCGAGCAAGGTCTCGAAGCGGAAGGTCGTCTCGAGCTGGTCGCGGAGATTGCGGTTCTCGAGCTGCAGGCGCCGCTGGCGCAGCCCGCGCTCGACGCTCACGCGGAGCTGATCGGCGGAGAAATTCTTCGGCAGGTAGTCGAACGCGCCCTCGCGCATGGCGGCGACCGCGGACTCGATCGTCGAGAACGCGGTGATCATGATGACCGGCAGCGCGGGATCGAGCGCGTGCGCGCGGCGCAGCAGCTCCATCCCGTCCGTCTCCGGCATCTTGAGATCGGTCAGCAGGAGATCGGGGCGCTGCGCTTCGAGCAGCTCGAGCGCCTTCTTCGGCTCCACCGCGGACGAGCAGCGATACCCCTCGCGGCGCAGGATGCGCACGAGGTTCTCGACCATGTCGGGCTCGTCGTCGACGACGAGGATGCGCTCGTCACTCATGCGCCCCCGATTATAGGGGCATCGGTCCCGCCGTCAGCGCAAGCTCGAGTAGTACGCGGCGAGGTCGGCGACCTGGTCGTCCGGCACGCTGCGCATCAGCGCCTTCACGGCCTTGAGCTGCTCGTCACCCGGACTCCGGCGATCGGCCTTGAACAGCATGATCTGCACCGCGAGATAGCCCGCGGGCTGACCGCTGAGATCCGGAATCCCCTTCGCCGGGTCACCCTTCCCCGCCGGTCCGTGACAGATCACGCACGACTGCGACGCCGTGCGGCCGCGCGCGACGGCCGCGGGATCGGCGGCGACCGGCGTCGGCTGCTTCGTCTGCGACGCGAAGTACGACGCGATGTCGTCGACGCCGAGCTGGACCGCCATCTTCGAGTACGGCTCCATCTCGGGCGACGGGCGCTTGCCCGACGCGTAGTCCTGGAGCGCCTTCTTCAGATACGCGGCGTTCATGCCGGCGAGCACCGGCATCGCGTTCGACTTGCTGTTGCCCGCGAAGCCGTGACACGCGCTGCACGAGAAGGCCTTGGCGTAGCCGGGATGATCGAGCGGTCCGGCCTCGGCCGCCGGCACGGCGAGCAGGAGGATCAGAAACGCGAGCGCGATGATCGGCATCCCACACCCCCTCACCCGACGACGTCGGCCCAGATCGATTGCGCCCAGCCGAGCGAGTTCTGCGCGACGGCCACGGACTGCGCCGGCGTCAGCTTCTGCTCGATCTGGACGACCTTGCCGTTTTCGATCTTGTACGAGTTGACGACCGCGATCGCCTCACGATCGCTCACCCAGCTGTAGCAGGTGTTGCCGGGCGCCATCTGCGGCACCGGCCGGCCGTTGAGCGCGGCGACGGCGACGGCGGCCGAGATCTTGCCCATCGCGTTCGCGACGTTGCCGGACTTCGGCACCGGCAGGCCGATCGTCGAGTCGCCGATCACGTGCACGTTCTTGTGCTTCACGGACTCGTACGTGACGTGATCCACCTCGCACCAGCGCTTGTCGGCGCCGACGAGGTCGGCCGCGACCGCGATCGTGCCCGCGCGCTGCGGCGGGATCACGTTGACGACGTCGTATTTCACGGTGTCGCCGAGCTCGGTCGTGAGCGTCCTCGTGCCGGGATCGACCTTCACGACCTTGTTCGAGCCGCGGTACTCGAGGTTCGGGTACGCCTCCCACGCCTTGCGGAACAGCGCGGTCTTCGAGACCACGTTCGGATTCGCGTCGAGCACGATCAGCTTCGACTTCGGCTTCTTCGTCTTCAGGAACCAGGCGATCTGGCTCGCGCGCTCGTACGGGCCGGGCGGGCAACGGTACGCGACGGGCGGCACGCTCATCACCACCACGCCGCCGTCCGCCACCGCCTGGAGCTGATTCGCGAGCGCGACGGTCTGCGGGCCGGCCTTCCACGCGTGGAGGACGCTGTCGCCCGCTTCGCGCAGCCCCTGGATCTGCTCGTACTGGAATTCCACGCCCGGCGACACGATCAGCCGGTCGTACTCGAGCCAGCCTTCGCCCACGCGCACCTTGCGCGCCGGCGGCTCGATCGCGGTCGCCATCTCGTGGATCACCCGCACGCCGTGCCCGCGCAGGCGGTCGTAGCTGAACGTCATGCTGTCGAGCGTGCGGACACCGCTCAGCACGAGGTTGCTGAACGGACACGAGACGAACTCCTTGTTCGGCTCGAGCAGGATCACGTCGATCGACGGATCGCCGAGCTTCACGTACTTCGCGGCGGTGGCCCCGCCCCAGCCGCCGCCGATCACGACCACGCGCTTGCCGCTCTTCGGCGCGAAGTCGCCCCTGATCGCGGTCGCGCATCCGCCGAGCGCGCCGACGGCGGCGACGCCGAGCCCGGTGGTGCGAAGGAATTGCCTGCGTGTGACGCTCATGCCTGCCCTCCATCGAAAGTGAGGGATGGCTTTCCCGGCCGGTCGGCCGCAGCCCTTATTCGGTGCGCGAGTATGACACAGGTGCCGTGAACGCCGTGTGATGCGGGTGTGATCGCGTGGACTCGTATAGAGTACGAAGCCATGGAGGGTCGCATGGCACCTGACACGTCGTGGGACCGGTTCAAGCAGCGCCTGATCGTCGCCGATTCCGTCGGCGTGTCGCTCGACGTCAGCCGCATGGCCTTCGACGACGCGTTCCTCGCGTCGAAGGATGCGGCCATCCGGCAGGCGCTCGCGAAGATGACGGAGCTGGAAGGCGGCGCGATCGCCAACCCCGACGAGAAGCGCATGGTCGGGCACTACTGGCTTCGCGACGCGCGGCGCGCGCCGACGCCCGAGATCCGCAAGGAGATCGAGAGCTGCCGCGCCGCGGTGAGGGCGTTCGCGCGCCGCGTGCACGCGGGCACCGTGAAGCCGCAGCGCGCGCGCCGCTTCACGAAGGTGCTCGTCGTCGGCATCGGCGGCTCCGCGCTCGGGCCGCAGTTCGTGTCGCGCGCGCTCGCGTCGCCGTCGGGCGACCGGCTCACGCCGTACTTCTTCGACAACACCGATCCGGACGGGATGGACGCCGTGCTCGGCCGCATCGGCGAGGGGCTCAAGGAAACGCTGTGCGTGGTGATCTCGAAGTCCGGCGGCACGCCGGAGACGCGCAACGGCATGCTCGAGGCCCGGCGCGCGTTCGAGGCGAGGAGGCTCACGTTCGGCAAGCACGCGGTCGCGGTGACGCAGGACGGGAGCCAGCTCGACAAGTACGCGGTCGACGGCGGCTGGCTCGCGCGGTTTCCGATGTGGGACTGGGTCGGCGGCCGCACGTCCGAGCTCTCCGCCGTCGGGCTCCTGCCCGCCGCGCTGCAGGGCCTCGACATCGACGGGATGCTGAGGGGTGCCGCCGAGATGGACCAGGCGACGCGCGAGCCGGAGCCCCGGCGGAATCTCGCCGCGATGCTCGCGCTGATGTGGTTCCACGCGGGCGCCGGGCGCGGCGCGAAGGACATGGTCCTGCTGCCGTACAAGGACCGGCTCGAGCTGTTCAGCCGCTACCTGCAGCAGCTCGTGATGGAGTCGCTCGGCAAGGAGCACGACCTCGACGGCAACACCGTGCACCAGGGCATCGCGGTCTACGGCAACAAGGGCTCGACGGACCAGCACGCGTACGTCCAGCAGCTGCGCGACGGGCTCAACAACTTCTTTATCACGTTCATCGAGGTGCTGCGCGACCGCGCGGGCCGCTCGCTGGCGGTCGAGCCCGGCGTGACGAGCGGCGACTATCTGAGCGGCTTCCACCAGGGCACGCGCCGCGCCCTGTGGGAGAGCGGGCGCGAGAGCATGACGATCACGGTCTCCGACGTCTCACCGGCCACCGTCGGCAAGCTGATCGCGCTCTACGAGCGCGCGGTCGGTCTCTACGCGTCGCTGATCAACATCAACGCGTACCACCAGCCGGGCGTCGAGGCGGGCAAGCAGGCCGCGGCCACGGTTCTGGACGTCCAGAAGCGCGTGCTGTCCGCGCTCGGCTCCGCGAAGGGCAAGGCGATGACGGTGGAAGAGATCGCGAAAGCCGCGGGCGTGGACGACGTCGAGACGGTCTTCAAGGTGACGCGGCACCTGGCGGCGAATCCGGACCACGGCGTCCGCCGCGCGTCCGCCGGCGCGACCGTCTTCGACGCAACGTACACGAGCGGACGCAGCGGCAGGTGACGCGAATAGCGTCGAGCGGGCGGGCAGGCGGGTGGGCCGGCCACGACGGCGGCCGGCGGCGGCGGTCACGCGAGATCGTCGCCGCCGATCGTCCAGGTGCCGTCCAAACGCGCCACACGCCTTTCAGGACTCTGGGGCGGCGCGAGGCTCAGGTCGGCGCGCCGTCGCCCCACGCGGGGCACGAACGCCTCGCGCGAGGTCAGCCGCCGAGGCTGAAGCGCTCGCTTTCTTCGTTCCACGTCGCGAACGCGGCCCACGCCGCCATCACGGCGATCACGAGGAAGATCGCGCCGGCCCAGCCGAGCCACGCGGGGAGGAAGACCGCGGCGCCGAGCTTCTGCTGAAGGCCGCTCGCGGTCAGCGCCATGCGCGAGAGCGACGCGCCGAGCGCGAACGTGATCACCGCCGCGAGCAGCTTCATCTGACCTTCGCCCACGCGCCAGATCGAGCCCGAGCCGCAGCCGCCCGCCAGCACCATGCCGATCCCGAAGATCAGCCCGCCGAGCAGGGCGCCGGCGCCGGCCGCGGGAAACACCCACTCACCCTTGTCCTTCAGGTCGGTGAACTTCAGGATCGCGAAGCCGAGCATGCTCACGACGATCGCCAGCGCGGCCGCGCGCGTGTGCTCGCCGTCACCGGTCATGAACGGCTCGCGAAACGCGCGCACGAGACACAGGCGCGAGCGCTGGAAGATGAAGCCGAAGGCCGCGCCGAAGACGAGGAAGAGCCCGCGCGGCCCGTGGCCGGCCTGCGCGTAGACGAACGGCAGCGCGAGCAGCGCCACGATCACCAGCGCGCCGAGCACGGGCTGCGTCGCGCTCTCGCGCCCCGCGGCGAGGAAGACGGCGCTCTTGCCCGTCGACCACGCCGGGCGATGCGCGAGCTCCCACACGAGATAGCGCAGCCCCACGATCGCGCCGGCGAAGAGCCCGATCATCATGCCGAGCCCGGAAAGTGACAAGGCACTCACCGCGCTGAAGAACCCGCCGATGTTGCAGCCGAGCGCCAGCATCGCGCCGGCGCCGAGCATCGCGCCGCCCACGGCCCCCTTCACGATCTCGCCCCGCTGCGGCACGCGGATCGCGAACTCGCGGCTCAGCAGCGCGGCGGCGAGCGCGCCCACGATCACGCCGAGGTTCAGGAGCGAGCCGGAGTAGAGCCACGGCGCGACGAGATCGGGCCGCGCGAGCGCGCCGGCGCCGACCAGCGCCCAGTCGCCCCAGTTGCGCGCGCCGTCGGAGGCGGTGAACGGGCGATCGAACGCGAAGAGAAAGACGTTGGTGGCCGCGACGAGAACGGCCGCGGCCACCACGGGCCACGGCCGTCCGAAGAGAGACTCGTATTGCTGGCGGAAGGCCCTCAATGCTTCTCGGCTTTTTCCTTCTCCGTCTTCGTTTCCTTGATCACCTTGTCGGCCATCATGGCCGGCACTTCCTCGTAGTGGTCGAACTCCATCGAGTAGCCGCCGCGGCCGCCGGTCATCGAGCGCAGCGACGACTCGTACGTGAGCATCTCGGCCATCGGCACCGACGCGCGCACGATCGCGACTTCGCCCGCGGGCTCCATGCCGTTGATGCGGCCGCGCCGGGAGTTCAGGTCGCCGATCACGTCGCCCGCGTTGTCCGACGGGCAGGTGACCTCGACGTTCATGATCGGCTCGAGCAGGATCGGCCGCGCGTCCATGAAGACCTTCTGCAGGCCCATCGACGCGGCGATCTGGAACGCCATGTCGGACGAGTCGACGTCGTGGTAGCTGCCGTCGTAGAGCGTGACCTTCAGGTCGACGATGGGATAGCCCGCGAGGATGCCCTTCTTCATGCAGTCGCGGACGCCCTTCTCCACGGACGGGATGAAGTTGCGCGGGATCGCGCCGCCGAAGATGTCGTCGACGAACTCGAAGCCGCCGCCGCGCTGCATGGGCTCGACGCGGATCCACGTGTCGCCGTACTGGCCGCGGCCGCCCGTCTGCTTCTTGTACTTGCCCTGCCCTTCCGCGCGTCCCTTGACCGTCTCCTTGTACGGGATGCGCGGCGGCAGCAGGATGACGTCGACGTTGTACTTCCGCTTCATGCGCTCGACCGTCATCTCGACGTGCATGCTGCCGACGCCGGAGACCAGGAGCTGCTTGGTCTCGGGGTCGAAGTGGTAGTGGACGGTCGGGTCTTCTTCCGCCACGCGCGCGAGCGCGCTCGAGATCTTGTCCTCGTCGCCGCGGCTCTTCGGCTGGATCGCGAACGAGATCGCCGGCTCCGGAAAGTCGATGCGCGGCAGCTCGAAGAGGTGGCCCTCGTCGGACAGCGTGTCGCCCGTGAGCGTCTCCTTGAGCTTCGCGACCACGCCGATCTCGCCGGGGCCGAGCGTCTCGACCGCCTTCACGTTCTTGCCCTGCATCCAGGAGATGTGGCCCATCCGCTCCTTGCCGCCGCGCCCCGCGTTGGTGAGGTTCGTGTCGGCCTTGAGGGTGCCGCTGTACACGCGGAACAGCGAGAGCTTGCCGACGTGCGGATCCGAGAGCGTCTTGAACACGAGCGCGGTGACGGGCTCCTTCGCATCGGCCTTGCGCACCGACGACTGCTTCGCCTTCAGATCGGTGCCCGCCACTTCCGGACGATCGGCGGGCGACGGGAACTCGTGGACGATCAGGTCGAGGATCGCCGCGCTCCCGATCTCCCTGGTCGCGACCGCGCAGAGGACCGGCACGATCTTGCCCTGGCCGATGCCCTCGCGCAGCGCCTTCAGCATCTCCGGCTCGGCGAGCGAGCCTTCCTCGAGGTACTTCGCGAGCAGGTCGTCGTCCGTCTCGGCCGCCGCCTCGACGAGCTTCTCGCGATACTCCTTCACGCGATCGGTGAGATCCGCGGGCACCGGGCCCTCGGTCGCCTTGCCGTCGGCGAACGTGTACGCCTTCTGCGTGACGAGGTCGACGAAGCCCGTGAAGCCGTGCTCTTCCCCGATCGGCACGTGGACGGCGACGAGGCGGCCCTTCAGCCGGCGCGTCAGCGAGTCGAACGTGCGATAGAAGTCGGCGCGCTCGCGGTCGAGCCGGTTGACGACGACCGCGCGCGGCAGCTCGAACTCGTTCGCGAACTTCCACACCTTCTCGGTCTGGACCTGCACGCCGGCCACCGCGTCGACCACGACGACCGCCGCCTCGACCACGCGCAGCCCGGCGCGCGCGTCGGCGATGAAGTCGCCGTACCCGGGCGTGTCGACGAGATTGACGTGATGCCCCTTCCACTCGCAGTACGCGAGCGCCGTGTTGATGGAGATCTTGCGCTTGATCTCGTCGGCGTCGAAGTCGGTCGTCGTCGTGCCGTCGTCGACCTTGCCGAGCCGGTTCACGGCGCCGGCGGTGTGGAGGAGCGATTCGACGAGCGACGTCTTGCCGACGCCGCCGTGGCCGACAATGCCAACGTTCCGGATCTTGCCGATCTCGATCGCCATTGACCTGCCTCCTGCGGACGAGCAGTGCCTTGGAGGGCAGATGCTAACACATGAACTCGCGGGCTCCCGGCGCCTCTGGCGCCGCCCGCTCGCCTGCCTCGCTTCGCTCGACGCTAGCCGGCGACGGCGCGGCGGACCTGCTCGACGATCTGCTCGTCGCTTCCGTCCAGATCGATCGGCGGGGGGAGCGGCGGCGGATCGTTCTTGATGCCGGCGCCGGTGAAGACGAGCACGATCTCCGCCTCGCGGGACACCGCGCGCGCGTCGCGCAGCTTCTGGAGCGCGGCGATCAGCGCGGCGGCCTCGGGCGCGGTCCAGATCCCCTCGACGCGCGCCAGCAGCCGAGAAGCGTCCTGGATCTCCTTCTCGCTGACCGCCATCGCGCCGCCGCCCGACTCCCGGAGGATCTTCAGCATCTGGCGGCCGGCGAACGGCGACGGCACGCGCAGGCCGGCCGCGTGCGTGGTCGGGTTCTCCCACGCCGCCGTTGTCTCCGCGCGGTCGTGGAACGCCTTCACGACCGGCGCGCAGCCTTCCGCCTGGATCGCGAAGAAGCGCGGGAGCGCGCCGTGGATCCAGCTCATCGCGCGCAGCTCCTCGAAGCCCTTGGGGATGCCGACGAGGCCGGTGCCGCCACCGGTCGGATACAGCAGCACGTCCGGCATGCGCCAGCCGAGCTGCTCGGCGAGCTCGAGGCCCATCGTCTTCTTGCCTTCGAGACGGTACGGCTCCTTCAGTGTCGACAAATCGAACCACTCGAGCCGCGGCGCGACCTTCGCGCAGATCCGGCCGGCGGTCGCGATCGAGCCCTCGAGGGTGAACACGCGCGCGCCCGCGATCTGCGCCTCCGCGACCGCGGCCGGCGGCGTGCCGCGCGGGACGATCACGACGACCGGCAGGCCGGCGCGCGCGGCGTACACCGCCGCCGCTCCCCCCGCGTTGCCCGCGGACGGAATCACGAAGCCGGTCGCGCCGAGCGTGCGCGCGCGGGTGATCGCCATGCCGAGCCCGCGCGCCTTGAACGTTCCCGTCGGGTTCTGGCCTTCGTCCTTCGCCCACAGACGTCCGAGGCCGAGATGCGCGGCGAGCCGGGGCAGCGGCAGCAGCGGCGTACCGCCTTCGCCGAGCGTGACGGGCGCCTCGTCGTCGTCGAGCGGCGTCAGCTCGCGGAAGCGATACATGCCCGGCGGCCGCGACGCGAGCTGATCCTTCGTCACGGCGGCCGCGACGCGATCGACGTCGTAGCGCACCGCGAGCATCTGGCCGCACTTCTCGCAGACGCTCAGCGCGCGATGGTGGTCGTGGTGCGCACCGCACACCGTGCATTCGACGTGGCTGACGAAGCTCATGCAAGACGGCTCCGGCGATTAGAATCGAGACGCTGTCAGTGTATCGAACTCACGGCATTGACGAAAACGGGGATGAACTGCGACATGATCGAGCGTGAGGAGCCTATGGCGGTCGACAGCAGGCGGCGAAGGTTCTCGCTCGACGAGTATCACCGGATGGGCGAGGTCGGGATCTTCCGACCCGATGACCGCGTCGAGCTGATCGAGGGCGAGATCATCGAGATGGCGCCGCTCGGGTCCGTCCACGCCGCCACGGTGACGAAGATCGTCGAATCCTTCATGCGGCGCCTCGGTGACCGCGCCACGGTCCGCTCCCAGAATCCGCTCCTGATTCAGGAGCGCGAGTCCGAGCCGGAGCCCGACGTGATGTTGCTGACGCGGCGCGCGGATTTCTATCGTGGGGCGCACCCCGTCCCCGACGACGTGCGACTGATCATCGAGGTCGCGGACTCTTCGCTGCGTTATGACCGGCTGACGAAGTTTCCGCTGTACGCCCGAGCGGGCATCGTCGAAGCATGGCTCGCGGACACCGACCACGGGCGCATCGAGATCCATCGGCGCCCGACCCCGCGCGGCTACGAGGACGTCCAGCGGCCCAATCGAGAGGACCGCTTCGCCTGCCTCGCGTTCGCCGACATCGAGATGACCGTCACCGATCTCCTCGTCTGACCCGTCACGCGAGCGACCGCGCCAGCTTCTCGGCGCGCGCGGTCCAGTACGGCATCGCCATGGCGCGATACTCACTGAGCGCGCCGTCGATCGTCGCACGCGCACGCACGCGATCGTCACGCAGCGCACACGCCTGGCCGACGCCCATCCGGCAATGCGCGAGGAGCGGGCGCATCCCGCGCGCCGTCGCCAGCGCGGTCGCCTCCGCGAAGCGTGCCCCGGCCGCATCGGCCGCACGGCGCGCGAGCGCGTGCTCGCCCGCGAGGCGCAGCGCCCACGCTTCCGATCCGCGCTGGCCGTACTTGCGCGCGAGCGCGAGCGCCTCTTCGGCGCGACGGCCGGCCTCGTCGACGTCGCCGGCGATCAGGCGCGCTTCGCCGAGCATGCCGACGACGAGCGCGTGCCCGTACGCGAAACCGATCGCCTCCGCGTGCGCCGCCGCGCGCTCGAGCAGCGCAACGCCCTCGGCCACTCGCCCCGACATCGCGTGCGCGAGTCCGAGCGAGGAAGCCGTGCGCGAGAAATAGACCTGAAGGTCGCTGCCTTCGTCACAGAGCGGGAGCGAGGCCGTCAGCGTCTCGATGGCGGCCGGCGCGTCGCCATGCACGACCAGCATCCGGCCGACGCACAGGTGTCCCCACACTTTCCCGTGCGGCCCCGCCTCGAGGGTCGCGGTACGAATGGTGAATTCGCCGCGGGCGCGCGCCGACGCGAACTCGCCGAGCTCCGCCTCGGCGAGGATCGCCCACCCGCTCGAGAAGCCGTGCAAGCGCTCCCTGAGCTGCGGATCGCGCTCCCGCGCGCGCAGCGCCTCGTTGCGGTCGGCGATCTCGATCGCGCGACGGAAATCGCCGAGCGCATAGTGCGCCCGGGCGACGACGACGTGCACGCCCGAGCGCAGCCGCACGTTCGGCTCGTCGGCCATCAGAACGATGGCCTCTTCCCCGGCCGCGACCGCGCCCTGCAGATCGCCGATCGATCCGAGCTGGTACGTCAGCCGCGAGCGCACGCGGCCGAGATAGCGTGGCTCGGTCACGCCGCGCGCGAGCGTCTCGGCCTCGCGAAGACGGGCGAGCGCGGTCTGAAAATCGCCGAACCCCATCAACGCGGTCTCCGAGTAGATGAGGAGCTCGATCGCGGTCTTCGCGCGGGTCTCGTCCTCGTGCACGTGCGCGAGCGCGGCGAGCGCCGCGTCGTAACACGCTGCCGCTTCCCGGTTCGCCGAGCGGATCGTCTGCGCGTCGCGGCCCGCGCGCGTGAGGTAGTCGACCGCCTTCGCCCACACGCCGGCCTCGCGGTAGTGGAGGCCGAGCGCGAGGAGCTGGGGCCCGGATAGCTTCTGCACGAGGTCCTCGATCGCCTCGGCCACGCGGCGATGCAAGAGCTGCCGTCGCGGCCCGAGCAGCGCGCCGTACGCCGTCTCGCGGATCCGATCGTGCGTGAAGTCGAAGGCTTCGCCGACGCCGTGGAGGATGCCGCGTCGCACGAGCTCCTCCACTCCGCCGGCCGCCGCCGCGTCGTCGAGGCCGCTTGCGCGATGCAGCAGCGCGAAGTCACACGCGCGGCCGACGACGGCGGCGGCGGCGGCGAGCGCGCGGCCGCGCTCCGAGAGCCGCGAGAGACGGCGGCCCACGATGTCGCGCACGCGATCGGGCACACGCGGCGCGTGCGAGCCCGCCTGCGCGCCCTCCGACGACGCGAGCACCGCCTCGACGACCACGAACGGATTGCCTTCGCTCACCGCCCACGCGTGATCGGCGAGGCGTGCGAGCGCGGCCTCGTCACTGCCCGTCCGCGCGAGGCAGCGTGTCAGCGCATGCGTGTCGTCTCGCGACAACGGGCCCAACGGGACGCGCGTGAGCCGCCCGTCGCGGTCGAGCTCGTCGAGCGCGGCAGCGAGCGCGGGCGCGTCGGCGATTTCTTCGGCACGCGCCGTGACGACGACCAGCAACGGCCATTCTGCGAGCCGCCGCCCGACGAAGCCGAGCAGGCGCGCGGTCATCTCGTCGGCCCAGTGCAGGTCTTCGAGCACGAACAGGAGCGGCTGGAGCGCGGCCAGATGGCCGAGCGCGGCCGCGACAGCGTCGAACAACCGCCGCGCGTCGACGGTCGTCGACGGCGGGTCGCCGAGCTCGGGGAGCAAACGCGAGAGCTCCGCGCGCCACGCCGGCTCCAGCCGCTCGACCAATCGCGTGTCGGCGGCCATGCGCGCCGCGCGAAGCGCGGCGACCCACGGGCCGAACGCGAGGATCTGCTCGGATTCGTACGCGCGCCCGGTGAGAACCGACACGTGTCGTGCGGTCGCGGCCGTCGCGAGCTCGGACGCGATGCGGCTCTTGCCCGCGCCGGCTTCGGCGAGGATCGCGACGACATTCCCCTGTCCCGCGACCGCGCGATCGAGCGCGGTGACCAGCGTGGCCATCTCCGTCGCGCGCCCGACGAACTCGGAGCTTCTGCGAGCGCTCGGCAGCACGGTGCGCAACGCCCTCGCCGGTTCCGCGCTCACGGCCGGTTGCCGATCGGCGGTTCCCGGCGTCGCGCGCGTGCCGCGCGCGCGCAAGATCGTTTCATACAGCGTCTTCGTCTCGGCATCCGGCTCGGTGCCGAGCTCGCGCTGCAGCACGCTCACGCACTGCTGGTACTGACGAAGCGCGGCGCCACGCCGGCCGAGATCGGCGTAGAGCCGCATCAGCGCGCGGTGCACCGGCTCCTGCAGTGGATCGAGCGTGAGCAGCTTCAGCGCGGTCTGCGTCGCCGCCTCGCTCACGCCGGCGCGACGCTGGTGTGCGAGCAGCTTCGCGAGCGCTTCCACTGCGAGCTCGCGCAAACGCTCGCGCTCGCCGAGCAACCACTCCTCGAACGGCGGCTCGTCCACGACCAACCCCGCGAGCAGGTCGCCGCGATAGAGATCGGCCGCGCGCGCGAGCGCCTCGGGATCACCGCTCGCGACCGCGCGGGTGAACTGCTCGGTGTCGACGTCGGCGGCGTCCGGCATGAGCGCGACCGCGCTGCCTTCCATCGTGAGCGCCGGCCTGTCGTCGAGGGCCTTGCGGATCGCGAACAGCGCCTGGCGCAGGCTCGCGCGCGCCGACCCCTCGCGGATGCCACCCCACAGGAGCGCCGCCAGCTTGTCGCGGGGATGGGATCGGCCGGGCGGGAGCGCGAGATACGCCAGCAGCGCCTGGGCTTTACGCGTGGGCAGGCCGACGGCGGCGCCGGAATCGAGCCGGGCCTGGAATCCGCCCAGGAGGCTCAGCGACAGCCGCTTCATCGCCCTGTCTTTTAACGCAACTTTTGACGCGCGTCTCGACGGATTGCCAACGCCCCGCCCGCTACCGTGGCCCGCAGATGAAGACGTTCATCGTGCGACTGATCGAGACGGGAGCCGGCTTCACCGCCGTCGTCGAGCGCGTGAGGACCGGCCGCAAGGAGCAAGTCCACACCGCAGACGCCATCGGCCGCGCCATCGCGGCGATGGCCTTCAAGGAGGAGCGAGACATGACGCTGAACGGCAAGCACGCACTGGTCACCGGGGGTTCACGCGGCATCGGACGCGGCATCGCGCGCAAGCTCGCGGAAGGGGGCGCGAAGGTCGCCGTCCACTATCACGTCAACGACGCGGCCGCGAAGGAGACGCTGGAGCGCGTGCGCAAGCACGGGAGCGACGGCTTCCTGCTCCAGGCCGATCTCTCCCGCATCGACGAAGTGAAGCGCGTGTTCGGTGAGGTGAAGCAGCGCTTCGGCTCGCTGGACGTCTTCGTCGCCAACGCGCGGCCGGAGCTCGGCCAGTTCTATCAGAAGCCGCTCGAGCTTTCGCTCGCCGCGTGGGATCAGGCCGTCGACTCGCAGGCGAAGGGATTCCTCGTCAGCGTGCAACAGGCCGCGCCGCTCATGAGCGCGGGCGGCCGGGTCATCGCGATCACGTACGCGCCCGGCGCGACGAAGGGCACGTGGCAGCCGTGGGTCGCGATGGGCTCGGCGAAGGCCGCGATGGAATCGCTGGTGCGCTACTTCGCGGTGGCGCTCGCGTCGCGTGGGATCACCGTGAACTCGATCAGCCCCGGCCTCACCGACGACAGCGTGTTCAACGGCCTGCCGCCCGAGGTGCAGGAGCTCGGCCGCAACTGGCACGCGAGCGGCTGGACGCCGATGGGCCGCATGGGAACGCCGGACGACATCGGCAACGCGGTCGCGATGCTGTGCTCGCCGCAGTCGTCGTGGATCACCGGCCAGCTCATCTACGCGGACGGCGGCGCTTCGCTCGTCGACACGCTGATGCCGCTGGAGATCCAGCGCGGCTGATCCGCTGTATCCAATTCACGGCATTGACACGCGCCTCCCCGGAACCTTGAATAGATCCGGGGAGGCGTGGCGATGGCAATCGAGATGACTCGACGACTCTTCGACGTCGACGAATACCACCGTATGGCCGAAGTCGGGATCCTGACCGACGAGGACCGGGTGGAGCTCATCGACGGCGAGATCGTCGAGATGTCGCCCATCGGCGCGCCGCACACTCGCTCGGTGATGTTCCTGAACGACGCCTTCGTGCGTCGGCTCGAGGGACGCGCGCTGGTGTGCCCGCAGGGCTCGGTTCGCCTCCACAGGCGGACGGAACCGCAGCCAGACATCGCGCTGCTGCGACCGCCGCTCGCGCGCTACGGACGCGCCATTCCGGCGCCCGCCGACGTGTTTCTCATCGTCGAGGTGGCCGACACGTCGCAGTATCGCGACCGCGTCGTCAAGTTGCCACGCTACGCCGCGGCAGGGATCCCCGAGTACTGGATCGTCGATTTGAAGGGGGAGATTCTGGACGTGTATCGCGAACCCGCCGCTGGCCGGTACGGTGCGTCGCGCCAGCTCCGCCGCGGAGATTCCATCGCCCCGGCGGCCTTTCCGGACGTCACGCTCACGGTCGACGACATTCTCGGCTGAACGCCCGGCCCCGACTGCAGCGACTACGCCATCACCTGGCCGCCGTTGACGTCCAGGACCACGCCCGTGATCCACTTCGCCTCGTCGGACGCGAGGAACAGGATCCCGTCGGCGATGTCCTGAGGCTCGCCGAGACGGCGCAGCGGGATCGCGGCGGCCAGACGCGCGGTGTCTTCCGGCGTGCGCAGCGCGATCACGCGCTCGGTCGCCGTCGTGATCGACCACCGCCACGCGCGCGCCTTCCCGCGCGAATGCTTCCGCGGTGACGGCGCCGATGCCGCGCGCCGCGCCGGTCACGATGACGACGCGCCGCTCGAAGCGCACGGCGCCGCCGGTCAGGGCTTTCCGACGCGGTTCGTGAGGACGCCGATGCGCTCGACCTCGGCTTCCATCCTGTCGCCGACGCGCAGGAACTTGCCGAGCGCGGCGCCGACGCCTTCCGGCGTGCCGGTCGCGATCACGTCGCCGGGACGGATCGTGAAGCCCTGCGAGAGCACCGCGATGCACTCGTCGACCGGGAAGATCATCTTCGACGTGTGGCTCGACTGCCGCGTCTCGCCGTTGATCCGCATCGCGACCGAGAGCGTCTGCGGATCGGGAATCTCGTCGGCCGTCACGATGACGGGCCCCATCGGGCAAAACGTGTCGAGCGACTTGCCGTGGAACCACTGCTGGTGGATCTTCTGGAGGTCGCGCGCGGTGACGTCGTTGACGATCGTGTAGCCGAAGACGTACGACAGCGCTTCCGCGCGCGGGATCTCCTTGCCTTCCTTGCCGATGATCACCGCGAGCTCGACCTCGTAGTCGAGCTGCTTGGTCACGGCGTGGTGGATCACCTTCGCGCCCGGCGCCACGACGGTCTCCGGCGCCTTGGTGAAGTACACGGGATGCGGCGGCGCCTCGGCGCCGCGCTCGGCCGCGTGCTCCTTGTAGTTGCGCCCGAGACAGAACACGTTGCGCGCCGGGCGCGGGATCGGCGCCTCGAGGCGCGCCTTGTCGGCGGCGACGCCGAGCCGGCGCTCGGTGAGCGCGGCGATGCCGTCGCGCTTCAGCAGATTCTCGCCGTGCGCGAGCGCCTCGCGGGCTTCGGCGAGGACGTCCGGGCCGGCCGCGATGAGGTCGTGCATGGTCTTCGGGAACCCGCCGCGCCCCTTGCGCACGGTGTTGCGCTCGCGCGCGAGATCCGCGGCGAGCCCGCCGAGATCGAGGATGACCTCGGCGACGAGCGCGCCGACGCGGGGCCGGGACGAGCCCTTGCGGAACGTGACGAGTCGCATCTTCAGCGCTCCTTGATCAGCACGACAAGCACGCGCGCCGGCCGCCTGGTTTCGTTGAGGGAGTAGTGGATGGCGCCCTTGGGCGCGAACTCGACCTCGCCCTTCTTCACCACCGTCTTGCCCTTGCCCTTCGTGACCACCGAGAACTGCCCGTCGAGGACGTACGCGAACTCGTTCACCGGCGCCTCGTGCTCGTCACCCTTGAAGCCGGGCGGGAACACGATCTCCATGACGAGCACCTGGTCGTTGTCGAGCAGCGTCCTGTCGCCCTTCGGGTCCGCGGCCGCGAGACCGCCGAACGCCGCGAGCGCGACGAGGCCGACCAGCACGATTCTGAGGGGCGTCATGTGCATTCCCCGCAATGGTACGGGCGGCGGGAAAACGCCCGCCGCGCGGATTACTTGAAGAAGTAGGAGAAGCCGACCATGCCGACGTCGGCTTCGAAGCCGCGGTTGGGACGGGACGTGTTCCCGTTGGAGACGTGGATGAGCCGATAGCCGCCGTAGATCGCGGCGTTGTCGGTGATGAAGTACGAGATGCCGGCGCCGACGTTCAGCAGGAACGCGAAGTCCGAGTGGATCTCGAGCGCGCGCAGGTTCGTTCCGCCCGCGCCCGCGCCGCCTTCGACGTACGGCACCCAGCGCCCGAGCGAGAGGAAGTGCCACTTCATCTGCGCCGACAGCCCGGCCCAGTACGCGTCCTTGTTGCCGACGTACTTCTGAAAGACCGGCTCGAGCCCCACCTCGAAGGAGCCGCGCAGGACGCTCGGACCCGCGGGGTCGAACGGCAGGATCGAGTACCGCACGCCGATGTTCCAGAGGTCGAGGTTCGTCTGCCGCCTCTGGTTTTGCAGGTTGTTCTGCGTGCCTCCGCCCGCTTCGATCGAGAGCACGGTGTTACCGCTCTTGAAGGTCTGGTTGGCGTCGAACGCGGCGGCGGGTGAAGCGGCGAGCAGGAGTACCAGCAGGACCAGGACGATGCGGGTCATGGCTCGATGAGCACCTTCAACGCCTCCCCTTTCGTCATCAGCGCAAGCGCGTCCGGCACTGCTTCGAGCGGCATGCTATGCGTCAGCACGCCGTCAGGCACGACCGCGCCGCTTTCGATGAGCTCCACGGAACGCCTGATGAGCTCGGGCGTATGGTGAAACGCCCCCACGAGGGTCAGCTCCTCGTAATGCACGCGGCGGGTGTCCAGCTGAATGGACGTCCCCGGCGCGCATCCTCCAAAGAATAACACGCTGCCTCCGCGACCCGTCGCACGAACCGCCTGCTCCCACACTTCCGGGCGCCCGGTGGCGTCGACCGCGACGTCGACACCCCGCCCGCCGGTGAGGTCGTTGAGCGCCGCGATCACGTCGCCTGCGGTGGCGTCGAGGCACTCGCCGAGGCTCAGCGCGCGCACCCGCTCGAGGCGCCATCCGGCCTTGCCGACGATGATCACGCGCGCCTTCGCGCTGGCCGCGACCATCGCGAGCAGACAGCCGAGCGGGCCGTGCCCGAAGATTGCGACCGTCTGGCCGGCGGTGATCCGCGCGCGCTCGACGCCGAGCATCGCGCACGCGAGCGGCTCCGCGAACGCGGCGCGCTTCGCGGGCACCCCGCGCGGGAGCGGGACGACGTTGCGGCTCACGAGGCGTGGCGGCAGCGCGATGAACTCGCCGTAGGCGCCGTTGACGAAGAGCAGGTCCTCGCAGAGGTTCGGGCGGCCCGCGACGCACAGGCGGCAGTCGCCGCACGGCGCCGAGTTGGCGGCCACCACGCGGTCGCCCTCGCGCAGGCGGCGCACCCCGGCTCCGACGGCGGTGACGGTGCCCGCGAACTCGTGGCCGAAGACGGTCGGCACGTGCGGGATCATCACCGGGTGCCCGCGGCGGAGCGTCTTCACGTCGGTGCCGCACGTCAGCGCGGCCTCGATCTTGAGGACGATCTCCCCCGGCCCGGGCTCGGGCACCGGGATGTCCTCGAATCGAAGATCGCCGGGCCCGTAGAACACCTGCGCCCTCATGGCGTCACGAACACTTTCAACGCTTCCTGCCGCCGCATCAACGCCACGCCCTCGCCGAGCCGGTCGAGCGTGAGGCGATGCGTGATGAGCGGATCGGTCGCGATCTCGCCGCCCGCGACGAGCGCGAAGGCGGCGACGAGGTCCGCGGGCGACGACGAGTACGTGGTCGTGATCGTCAGCTCGCGCTTGTAGATCGTCTCCAGCGCGACCGGCAGCGCGTCGCCGCCGCCACCCGCGAAATAGTGGACGCCGCCGCCGTCGCGCACCACGCGCGCCGCCCACGGCAGCACGGCCGCGCCGCCGCCGGTCACGACGACCTGGTCGGCGCCGCGCCCGTCGCTCAGCTCGCGCACGAGCGGCTCCATCGCCTCCGGCGCTCCGGCGGCCTCCGCGCCGAGACGCTTGCCGAGCGCGGCCCGCGCGGCGAGCAGATCGACGCCGACGACGCGCGCGCCCGCGCGGCGCAGGAGCTGGACGAAGAGACAGCCGATCGAGCCGAGCCCGATCACCACGGAGGTGTCGCCGGGCTCGACGCGCGCGCGCCGCACCGCGCGCAGGCAGCACGCGAGCGGCTCGACGAACGACGCCGCTTCGTCGCTCACGTGCGCCGGCACCTTGAACGTCGCGTGCCGGACGTTCACCGCGGGCACGCGCACGTACTCGGCGAAGCCGCCCGGATCGAGATTGCTGGTCCTGAACGCCGCGCACATCGACTCGCTGCCGCGCCGGCAGTAGTGGCACGTCCCGCACGGCACGTGGTGCGCGGCGACCGCGCGATCGCCCACCGTGAAGTCCTTCACGCCGGCGCCGGCCTCGACGACGTCGCCGACGACTTCGTGGCCGAGGACGAGCGGGACTTTCGTGGCCGCGGCGCCGATCTTCGCGATGTCCGAGCCGCAGAGCCCGCAGCCGCGCAGGCGGAGGAGCAGCTCGCCCGGACCGATGACGGGCCGGGTCCACGGCTCGGCGCCGAGGCGCCCCTCTTCGCGAAGGACGGCGGCCTTCACGCCGCGGAGATCCGGGCGCCGGCCCAGCAGCGGACCGCGATCGCGACCTTGCGCCGCGTGGGGACGGTGATGCGCTCGCCGAAGACGCGGAAGTTCCGCGCTTCGATCTCATCGAGCAGCGCCGCGTAGATCGCGCCCATGATGCGCGCGGGCACGAGCGAGCGCGCGTCGGCGTGCGGGAACGAGGCTGCGGCGCGGCGATAGAAGTCGCGCGCGCGCGCGGCCTGGTGGCGCATCAGCGCGACGACGTCGCCGTCGTGACGGCCGGCGCGCAGGTCGTCGACGCTCACGCCGAACTTGCGCATGTCGGCGCGCGGAAGATAGACGCGGCCGTTGCGCGCGTCCGCGCCGACGTCGCGTAGGATGTTGGTGAGCTGCAGCGCGGTGCCGAGATCCACCGCGTACTGGCGCGCGGCCGGCCGCGTGTACCCGAAGATCTCGATGCAGCAGAGTCCGACCGCGGACGCGACGCGATAGCAGTACGGCAACAGATCCTCGGCGGTCTCGAAGACCGCGCCGTCGACGTCCATCGCGACGCCGTCGATGATCGCCTCGAGCGCCTCGCGCGGAATCTCGTACGCGCGGACCGCGGTCGCGAGCTGGCGCGCGATCGGGTGGCGCGGCTCGCCGCTCGCGTCGTAGCAGCGCGCGACCTCCTCGCGCCAGCCCGCGAGCGCCGCGTGCTGCGACGCGGGGTCGGTGGCGCCGTCCACGCCGAGGTCCGCGATGTCGTCGACGATCCGGCAGAACGCGTAGACCGCGTAGAGCGCCTCGCGGCGGGGCCGCGGCAGCGTGAGGAACGCGTAGTAGAAGTTGGAGCGGCTCCGGCGCGTCAGCCGGGACGCGAGATCGGCGACGCTCATGCGGCGGAACCCCGCGACATGGCGCCCAGACTGACATAGCCGTGCTGGAAAAACCACTCGGCCGCGTCGCGGACGGCCGTCCGCACGTTGGTCTGGGGAAGGCCCAGCTCGCGGATGGCCTTGGCCGGGCTGAAGTACATCCGCTTCTTCGACATCTGCACGGCCGCGAGCGGCACCCTGGGCACTCCGCCCGTCAGCCGCGCGAACCCTTCCGAGCACGCCGCCGCGCACCAGGCGACGGCGTACGGGATGCGGAGCTTCGGTGCCCGGCAGCCGCTGACGTCCGCGATGAGCCGGCCGATGTCGGCGAGCGAGAGATTCCCGGCGTGGTGACCGAGGATGTACTTCTCGCCGACGCGCCCCTTCTCCTCGGCGAGAATGTGTCCGCGCGCGACGTCGCGCACGTGGACGAGGTTGAGGCCGGTGTCGACGGTGGCGAACAGCTTGCCGCTCAGCACGTCGACGACCATCTGTCCCGTCGGCGTCGGCTTGACGTCCCACGGGCCGATGGGCGCCGACGGATTCACGACGACGACCGGCAGCCCGCCGCGCGCGAACTCGAGCGCGACCTGCTCCGCCATGAACTTGGAGCGCTTGTACGGGCCGACCATCTCGTCGAGCGTGACCGGCGTGTCCTCCGTTCCCTCCGTGCCGTCGCGCGGAATCCCGAGCGCGCCGACGGTGGAGGTGTAGACGACGCGCGTGACGCCGGCGTCACCGCTCGCCTGCAGCAGGTTCCGCGTGCCGTCGACGTTCGCCCGGAAGAGCACCGAGGGATCGGGCGCCCACAGCCGGTAGTCCGCGGCGACGTGGAACACGCGGCTCACGCCGCGCAGGGCCGCGCGCAGCGACGCCGCGTTCGTCAGGTCGCCGTCGACGATGTCGATCTTCAGTCCGGCGAGCGCTCTTCGATCGCCGCCGGCGCGCGCGAGCACGCGCACGTCGCGGCCGTCGGCCAGCAGCTCGCGCACGAGGTTCGCGCCGACGAAGCCGGTGCCGCCGGTGACGAGCGCGAGGCTCACGTCAGGTCCTCGCGGCGCGAGCGAGAGCGGACGCGACCGACGCGAGCGCAGCGGTCGTGCCGCGGCGGAGAGCGAGCGCGTCGCGGAGCGCGCCTCGGCGCGAGAGCGCGGCCCGGACCGCCGTCACCGTCTTGACACGCCCGTCCTCGCCCACCGATGCCGCGAGATCGGCAGGCACGCCGGTCGACGCGGTGTCCGACACGCCGCGAACGACGGCGGCGGGGACGCCGTGCTTCGCGGCCCACGCGAGGATCGCGGCGGATTCCATGTCGCACGCGATCGCGCCCGTCTCGACGAACAGGCGCGCCTTGTCGGCGGCCGTCTCGACCACGCGGGTGACGGTGAGCAGCGTGCCTCGCGCGGGGACGCCGGCGATCGGCGTGGCCGGGAAGCGCTCGCCGTCTTCGGTGACGACGGCCTCGGGGACGACGAGCGCGCCCTCCGCGAGCGCGGGGGCGAGCGCGCCGCACGCGCCCGCGGAGACGACGATCAGGCGCCCCGGCGTCGCGAACGACGAGGCGCGCGCGCCGAGCGCGGACGCGCGGAGGCCGACGCACGCGACTTCGATCGCGCCGCCGCGGAAGTGAGGCCAGGAGGCGCCGGGGACGGGAGCGAGACCGAGATGACGCGCGAGGCCGCGGGCCTCGACGTCGATCGCGGTGAGGATCAGCAACGACCTCACCGCTGCGGCGTCGGGAGCCCCTCGGCTTTCGCCACGGCCTTGCGCTCGAGCCAGGCGGCGTACGAGTTGCCCGCGGCCGTGTCCTTGCCCGTGAACCGGATCGTGCGGATGTCCGCGTAGCCGATCGTGATCGGCCCTTCGCCCGCGGCGTCGAACATCTGGACGAACGGCTCGCGCGCGCGCGCGTCGCGATTGAAGAGGTAGCCGGTCAGCGCGTTGCCGTCGCAGAGGTCGAGCGTGACGTTGCCGCGATAGTCGAAGGCGCGGTCGACGACTTCCGTCAACGGCACGTCGGGCGCCGGGACCCAGCCCTCGTAGGGAGGCTCCGTTTCCGTCATAGCTTGCCCGTCATCGTCGCGACGACGGTCTCGCGGAACCCGCGCCACGAGCCGAACGTGTAGTCGACGGCGCTCGGCTCGTGCCCGCAGTGGACCATGCAGTCGCGGCACTTCTCGTTGCCGCTCTTGCGTCCGTACCCATCCCACGCGGTGTCGTCCATCAGCTCCTTGAACGTCGCCGCGTAGCCTTCCTGCAGCAAGTAGCACGGCCGCTGCCAGCCGAAGAGGTTGTAGGTGGGATTCCCCCACGGCGTGCACTCGAAGTTCTGCTTGCCCATGAGGAAGCGCAGGAAGAGGGGCGACTGGTTGAACTTCCACCGCTTCTTCGGGCGCTCGAGCATCGTGCGGAAGAGCTCGAACGAGCGCTGCCGCCTGAGGAAGTGCTCCTGGTCGGGCGCCTTCGTGTAGCTGTAGCCCGGCGAGACCATCATCCCTTCGACGCCGAGATCCATCATGTCGTCGAAGAAGCCGCGCATCCGCAGCGGATCGGTGCCGTCGAACAGCGTGCTGTTCGTGGTCACCCGGAAGCCGCGCTTCACCGCCTCGCGGATCGCGTCCGCGGCGACGTCGTAGATGCCGTCGCGGCAGACCGCCTCGTCGTGCGCCTCGCGCGGCCCGTCCATGTGCACGCTGAACGAGAGGTACTTCGACGGCGTGAACCAGCCCGCTTCGAGCTTCTCCTTGAGAAGGATCGCGTTCGTGCAGAGGTAGACGTACTTCTTGCGCGCGACGAGCTCCTTCACGAGCCGGCTGATGTCGGGATACATCAGCGGCTCGCCGCCCGGGATCGAGACCATCGGCGCGCCGCACTCCTCCACCGCCTCGAGGCAGCGCTCGACGGTGAGGTGCTTCTTGAGAATCTGCGCCGGGTACTGGATCTTGCCGCAGCCCGCGCACGCGAGGTTGCAGCGGAAGAGCGGCTCGAGCATCAGCACCAGCGGATAGCGCTTCGTGCCGCGCAGCCGCCGGCCGAGCACGTACGTCGCCACGGTCCACATCTGGGAAAGCGGAACGGCCACGCTAGACCATCCTCATCCGTCTGGACGTTGCGCGGAGGGCCACGGCGAGTGCGACGTGAAGGACGATCCCTGCAGCGAGGAGCAGCCACTCCTGGATCCAGGCGGTCAACGCCAGGTTGAACACGAGCACGCCGTAGTATAGCCCGACACCTGCGTGGGGCTTTCGTCCGATTGCCCCCTCGCCCGCGATGAGGAGATATCCTCCCACGCCGGCGGCGCCGACCACGAGCCACCCGAGGAAATTCGACAGCGGGACGCCGAAGTAGAGGCCGCCGTTCGGATACCAGAAGATTCGCCCGAGGAACCAGCGGTCTCCGCGGACGGCGAGCGGGTCGATGACCACGTCGAGCAGCATCATCAGCACGCCCGCCACGATTGCGAGCGCGAGCTTCGAGCGAAGCGAGGCACCGCTGAACTCGCGGGCTCCCGGCGCCTCTGGCGCCGCCCGCTCGGTCAACACCGCTCGGGCCAGCGAGAACGCGGCGTAGGCGAGGAACGTGAACGACAGCGAGTCGAAGAACGGGACGTCGGCGATGAAGAGCTCCTCGCCCCGCGTGGTCTGAGTGTAGTGGTAGAGCCCGAATGGGATGCCGACGCGAGTCGACGCGAACTCCGCGAGGAACGCGAGCGGCCACACCCCCGCGAGGAACAGGCCGGTCCGGCGCCACCCGAGGTCCCGGAAGCCCGCAGCGAGAAAGACCAAAAGAAAGACGTAGACGTAGGGCCGGAGGAGGAGGCTCCCGAGGAAGAGCCTCATGACGCGCTGTTTTCCACGGAGAGTCGGCATGTTACCATCGCCCGCGTCGTGACCGCGCTCGACGCCGCGATCGCCCGAGCTCAAGCACGTCTGCTCGGTCTTCAGGCCCCCGACGGCCACTGGGTCGGCGAGGTCGAATCGCCGCCAGAAATCACCGCCGAATACCTGCTGCTCGGCCACATGCTCGACCGGGTCGATCGCGAGCGCGAGCGGAAAGCCGTGCGCTTCCTGCGCCGCCGCCAGCGCCCGGACGGCGGCTGGAACCTCTTCGCCGAAGGGCCGACGAACCTCTCCGTGACCATCAAGGTGTACTTCGCCTTCAAGATGGCCGGCGTTTCGACCGACGACCCGGCGATGGTGAAGGCGCGGGCGCAGATTCACGCGATGGGCGGCCCGGTGAAGGCGAACGTCTTCACGAAGGTCCTGCTGGCGCTCTTCGGCGAGTACGACTGGAACGGCGTGCCGGCGATGCCGGTCGAGATCATCCTGTTGCCGCGCGCGTTCTTCTTCAACATCTACGAGGTCTCGTACTGGTCGCGCACGGTGATCGTGCCGCTCCTGATCCTCATGGACAGGAAGCCGGTGAAGTTCCTGCCTCCCGAGCGGTCGCTCGACGAGCTGTGGCCGGAGCCGAAAGAGAGCGTGAGCCTGCGCTTCCCGCGCTGGCCGCAGCCCTTCAGCTGGCGCGGCCTCTTCTGGAAGACGTGGTTCATCACCGTCGACGACGGGCTGAAGATCTGGGAGCGCTTCTCGCCGCGGCCGCTGCGCAAGCGCGCGCTCGAAGCCGCGCGCCGGTGGCTCGAGGAGCGTCTCCCCGCGCCCGGCGGTCTCGGCGGCATCTACCCGGCGATGGCGAACGCGATCCTCGCGCTGCGCACGCTCGGCTATCCGGAAGATCACCCGCTCGTGCGCGGGCAGATCAAGGAGATCGAGGCGCTCGTCATCGAGGACGCGGACGAGCTGCGCTGCCAGCCGTGCGTGTCTCCGGTGTGGGACACCGGCCTCGCGGCCAACGCGCTGATCGAAAGCGATCTCTCCAACGACCATCCCGCGCTGAAGCACGCGGCGGAGTGGATGATGCGGCGCCAGGTCCTCGTCCCCGGCGACTGGCAGGTGAAGCGTCCGCACGTGCGGCCGGGCGGCTGGGCGTTCCAGTACGACAACCCGCACTACCCCGACGTCGACGACAGCGCGGTCGTGCTGATGGCGCTCGAGAAGATCAAGGGACTCGAGGACGACCGCGCGCGCACGGTGAAGGAGCGCGGGCTCGGCTGGGTGCTCGGCATGCAGGGGCTCGACGGCGGCTGGGCGTCGTTCGACGCGGACAACAACCGGATGTACCTCAACCACATCCCGTTCGCCGATCACGGCGCCTTGCTCGACCCGTCGACGGAAGATCTCACCGGGCGCGGCCTCGAGTGTCTGGCGACCTACGGCTACTCGCGCGAGTCCGAGCCCGTGAAGCGCGCGATCGAGTTCATCCGGCACTCGCAGCGCCACGACGGTCCGTGGTACGGGCGCTGGGGCGTGAACTACATCTACGGCACGTGGTCCGTGCTGCGCGCGCTCGGCGCCATCGGCGAGGATCCGCGCCAGGAGTACATCCAGCGCGCGGTGCGCTGGCTCGAGCGTCATCAGAACGTGGACGGCGGGTGGGGCGAGACCTGCGAGAGCTACGACGACCCGTCGCTCGCGGGCCGCGGGCGCTCGATGCCGAGTCAGACCGCGTGGGCGCTGCTGGCGCTGCTCGCGGTCGGGCGCACGAGCCCCGCGCTGGACCGCGGCGTCCAGTACCTCCTCGACACGCAGGAGCCGGACGGATCGTGGACCGATCCGCTCTGGAACGGCACGGGATTCCCCCGCGTCTTCATGCTCAAGTACCACCTCTACGCGAAGTATTTCCCGCTCTGGGCGCTTGGCATGTACCGCCGCGCCCGTCAATGACCGAAGGCGTCGCACCGGCCCTCCGCACCTTCGAGGCCCTCGGACGGCGCACCATCGACGTGGTGGAGGCGCTGGGCCGCTTCGGCGCGTTCCTCGGCGTCGCGCTCGGTCTCCTGTTCTCGCCGCCGTTCAAGTGGCGCGCGTGCGTCTCGCGCATCCACTACGTCGGCTTCAACTCGCTGCTGATCATCCTGCTCACGGGCACCTTCACCGGCATGGTGCTCGGGCTGCAGCTCTACCTCACGCTGCAGCGCTTCGGCGCCGAGGCGTATCTCGGCCCCGCGGTCGCGCTCTCGATCATCCGCGAGCTCGGCCCCGTGCTCTCCGCGCTGATGGTGACGGGGCGCGCGGGCTCGGCCCTCACCGCCGAGATCGGCATCATGCGCATCACCGAGCAGATCGACGCGCTCACCGTGATGGCGCTCAACCCGATGCGCTACCTGGCCGTGCCGTCGCTGCTCGCCGGGCTCATCACGTTCCCGATGATGACGGCGGTGTTCGACACCGTCGGCATCTTCGGCGGCTACCTCGTCGGCGTGCAGCTCCTCGGGCTCTCCCAGGGCACGTACTTCGGCGAGATGAAGACGTTCGTCGACATGCGCGACATCATGACGGGGTTCTGGAAGTCGCTCTCGTTCGGCGTGATCGTCACGTGGGTCGCGACGTACAAGGGCTTCCACGTCGGGCACGGCGCCGAGGGCGTCGCGCGCGCCACCACGCAGTCGGTGGTCCTCGCGTCGGTGCTGATCCTCGTGTGGGACTACTTCTTGGGCTCCGTCCTGCCGTGATCCGGGTCGAGGGGCTCACGAAGTCGTTCGGCGCGAACCCGGTCCTGCGCGGCGTCGATCTCGACGTGCCGAAGGGCTCGGTGACGATCATCATCGGGCGCAGCGGCGGCGGGAAGTCCGTCTTCCTCAAGCACCTCATCGGCCTGCTGCGGCCGGACAGCGGGAAGATCTTCGTCGACGACGTCGACATCACCCGGCTCAGCGGCCGCGCGCTCGAGCCCGTGCGCCGGCGCTACGGGGTGGTGTTCCAGAACGGCGCGCTGTTCGACTCGCAGACGTGCTACGACAACGTCGCGTTTCCGCTCCGCGAGACGCGACGCATGTCGCAGAGCGAGATCCACCGGCGCGTCGACGCCGCCCTCGGACAGGTGGAGCTGAGCGGCGTGGGCCCGAAATACCCCGCCGAGATCTCCGGCGGCATGCGCAAGCGCGTGGCGATCGCGCGCGCGCTCGTCAGCGAGCCCGAGATCATCTTCTTCGACGAGCCGACCACGGGCCTCGACCCGATCCTCGTCAACACCATCCACCGGCTCATCCAGACGCTGCACCGCACGTTCCGCTTCACGGCCGTGATGGTGAGCCACGAGATCCCGGAGATCTTCGAGATCGCGGACCGCGTCGCGATGCTCTACGAAGGGCGCATCGTCGAGGCCGGCCCGCCGGCGGCGATCCAGGGCTCGACGAACCCCGTGGTGCGGAAGTTCATCACCGGCGAGCCGGACTAATCCCCCGCGAAGCCGGACCAGAGGGAGAGGGCGCATGGAGCGAGCCCGGGTCAACGTGGCGGTCGGAATCTTCGTCGTGCTCGGCATCTTGGCCCTCGGCTACCTTTCGATTAAACTCGGGCGCGTCTCGTTCCTGGGCGGCGGCGGATACGTCGTCACCGTGGATTTCCCGGGCACCGGCGGCCTCAAGACGGGGTCGACGGTCGAGATCGCGGGCGTGGAGATCGGACGCGTGGAGACGATCTCCCTGGTCGACTACCAGGCACGAGTGGTGATCCGGATCAACACGGGAGTGAAGCTTCAGGACGACGCCATCGCGTCCATAAAGACGAAGGGCCTGATCGGCGAGAAGTACGTCCGCATCAGTCCCGGAGCATCCGAAAAGCTCATCGGTCCGGGCGGCAAGATCCGCGAGGTGGAAGCCCCCGTAGACCTCGAAGAGCTGATTTCGAAATACATCTTCGGCAAGGTGTGAGCCGGAGCAGGAGGAACGCCGCATGCGCCGAGTGCTCGCTGCCGTTCTCGGGCTGAGTCTGATCGCGGGCGCCGCGCTCGCCGCCGCCCCCGCGCAGGCAGGCACGCCGCAGGATCAGCTCCGCATCCAGATCGACCGCGTCATCAAGGTGCTCGAGGATCCGGAGCTGAAGCGTGACGGCAGGGCGAAGGAGCGCCGCGTCGCGGTGCGCAAGATCGCGGACGACATCTTCGACTTTCCGGAGACCGCCAAGCGCTCGCTCGCCCGTCACTGGGCGCCGCTCAAGCCGGCCGAGCGTGAGGAGTTCGTCAAGCTCTTCGCCGATCTGCTCGAGCGCTCGTACCTCGCGCAGATCGAGCGCTACGGCGGCGAGAGGATCTCGTACCTCGGCGACACGCTCGAGAACGACCTGGCGGTCGTGAAGACGCGCATCGTCACGAAGAGCGGCACGGAGGTGCCGGTCGACTACCGGATGCTCAAGAAGGGCGACCGGTGGCTCGTCTACGACGTCATCATCGAGGGCGTGAGCCTCATCGCCAACTACCGCACGCAGTTCAACAAGATCATCCAGACGTCGTCCTACGCCGAGCTCGTCAAGAAGATGAAGGTCAAGCAGGACGAGTTCATCGAGGCGTCCGCGAAGAAGTCGTGACGTGCTGACAGGGTCCCGCTTCGCCTCCCTGCTCCAGGAGCACGGGTTCGGCTTCGCGTCCGGCGTGCCGTGCTCGCTGATCGAAGACCTCATCAGCACGCTCGAGCGCGACGCGCGGCTGCCGTACGTCCCCGCCGTCCGCGAGGACGTCGCGGTCGGCATGGCCGCCGGCGCGTGGCTCGCGGGCCGGCGGCCCGTCGTGCTCATGCAGAACTCCGGGCTCGGGACGAGCATGAACGCGCTCGCCTCGATGGCGCTGATGTACGGGATTCCGACGCTGCTCGTCGTCACGTGGCGCGGGTACGAGGGCAAGGACGCGCCGGAGCACATCCTCACGGGCGCGATCACGCCGCGCCATCTCGAGCTGATGGGCATTCCTCATCGCGTGCTGGCCGCCGCGTCGGCGCCCGACGACGTCGCGTGGGCGTCGCGCGAGATGGACGCGCGATCGCAACCGGTCGCGCTGCTCGTGCCGCCCGGCGTGTTCGCCGCCCGACACGGCGCGCGCGGCGCGAGCGTCGGCAGCGGCGCCGGGGGCGCCCTGCCAGGACCGGAGCGGAAGGTCCCCACTGGGGGATGGGTGGAGCGAGGACCGCAGCCGGACGCCCCCGGCGCTGCTGCTGACGCCCTCGCCGCGCGCATCTCGCGGTTCGCGGCCATTCAGGCGGCCGTCAAGCAGCTCGGGCGGGAGCCCGTCGTGCACGCGAACGGGTATCCCTCGCGCGAGTCGCACGCGATCGCCGATCGGCCGCAGAACTTCTACATGATCGGGTCGATGGGACTCGCCTCCTCCATCGCGCTCGGCGTGGCACTTGGGCTGACGCCTTCGGCGTCGACGGCATCCGGGGCGCCGTCGGCCCTGGTGCCATCGACGGTCGTGTTCGACGGGGACGGGAATCTCTTGATGAACCTCGGGATCGTCGCCATGGTCGGCGCGAGGGCGCCGAAGAAGTTCGTTCACGTCGTGTTCGACAACGAGGTGTATGGATCGACCGGCAATCAGGGATCGCCCGCGCCGGGCGTCAGGCTCGACGCCATCGCGGCCGGCGCCGGCTACCGGACGACGACGTGCGCGGCCACCGAAGATGAAGTCGCGGCGGCCATGGTCGCGGCGCTCGCCACGGACGGGCCGCATTTCATTCTCGCGAAGGTCACGCCGGAGCAGGCGGACGTGCCCAGGATCGCGCACACGCCGGCGCAGATTCGCGACCGGTTTCGTGCGAGCATCGCCGTGCCGGCATGAACGCGATCATTCTCGCGGCCGGAGTGGCGCGGCGGTTGGCGCCGCTCACGGACACGACGCACAAGGCGCTGCTGCAGGTCGGCGGGCGGCCGCTGCTCACGCGCATGCTCGCGGCGCTCAGCGACGCCGGGATCCGCGAGACCCTGATCGTCGTCGGCCACTGCGGGGACCAGGTGCGCGCGATCGGCGGATCGCGGCTCGGCCGCATGAACATCCGGTACGTCGAGAATCCGCAGTACGCGAAGGGCTCGGTGCTCTCGCTCTACGCGGCGCGCGCGCTCCTCGCGGAGCCCGCGGTGGTGATGGACGCGGACGTGCTCTTCCCGCGCGAGATGCTGCGCCGGCTGCTCGCCGTGCCCGCGCCGAGCGCGCTCCTCATCGATCGCGGCTTCAACGACACCGGCGAGGAAGTGAAGCTCTACACGCGCCGCGAACGCGTGATCGCCCTCGGCAAGAAGACCGTGCCCGAGGCCTACGAGACCGTGGGCGAGGGCGTCGGCTTCTTCAAGTGCGGCGCCGCCGCGGGGCCGGAGTTCGTGGCCGCGATGGAGCACGTGATCGCGACCGGCGACGGCCTCAACGAGTACGAGGACGCCCTGCACATCGTCCTGCAGCGCGTGCACGTGGGCTGGGTCGACGTCACCGGCCTGCCGTGGACCGAAATCGACTTCGTCGAAGACCTCCAGCGCGCCGAGGACGACGTCCTCGCCCGCGTCCGGGCGCTCGATCAGGAGCGGTGACGGCGGCCGGTGGTTCGACGGCCGTCATCTACCTGCCTAGCCCCGCCGGCCTCGAGGCCGCGCAGCTAACCGTCGCCGGACGTCCGGTCGTCTTTCGCGTGATCGCCGTCGCGGTGCGCGCGGGCGCCGCGCGCGTGCTCGTGCCGGCGCGCTTCCGCGAGCTGCTCGCTCCCGCGCTCTCGTCCGCTCCGCGCGTCGCGCGCGCCGTCGAGTGGATCGACGGCACGACGCCGCCCCCGGGCGACGCGGTCCTGATCGCGGCGCCGAGCGTCGCGGGCGCCGACACGCTCGCGGGGATGTTCGTCACGCCGCCGCCGGCGACGCACGAGGGTGCCCGGTCCGCGGGGATTCCGATCGTCGCCGCTCCCGCGCGCCTCGTCGCCACGCTGTGGCCCGCCATCGCGACCGCCGTCCCGATCGGGGCCGAGATGGAGAAGGCGCTCGCGGGGCCCGGGATCACCGTGGTGCAGAATCGCGGACTCGTGCACGCGGTGCACGACGCCGCCTCCGCCGAGGTCGGCGAGCGGCGGCTCTACACGACGCTCGGCAGCGCGATCGACACGCCGTGGGACCGGCTCTTCCACCGGCGCTTCTCGCGTCACGTGAGCCGCGCCGCCGTGGCGCTCGGGCTCGCGCCGAACACCATCACCATCGCGAGCCTCGCCGCCGGCCTGATCGCCGCGTGGCTCTTCTGGCGCGCGACGCCGCTCGAAGCCGTCGCGGCGCTCGTCGTCTACGCGGTCGCCGTCGTGCTCGATCACGCGGACGGCGAGGTCGCGCGGCTGACGCTGACCGAGTCCGCGGTCGGCGAGTGGCTCGACATCGCCGTCGACACGGTCATCCACTCCACGGTCGTCATGGCGCTCGGCGCGACGAGCGCGGCGCTGACCGGCCACGGATTCTGGCTCGGCGTCGTGGGCGCGACCGGCACCGTTGCGAGCGCCGCGGTGATGAAGGTGTGGCCCGCGCTGGCGATGCCCGACCGTCTCGGCACCACGATCTCGGAGATCGGCAATCGCGACGGGTTCTACGCGATGCTCGCCGGCTTCATCGTGGTGCGCGCGCTGTGGCCCCAGGCGCTGCCGTGGCTGATGATCGTGGTCGCCGCGGGCTCCCACGCGTACTGGGTCGGACGCGTGCTGTACCGCGTGACCCGCGGGGCGTGACTCAGGCGGCGGGCGCCTTGTTCGTGAGGAGCCAGTACTCCTTCACGGCCTTGATGTGCGCGCGGAACTCCGTGGACGAGACCGGCTTGGTGATGTAGCTGTTCGCGCCCGCCCCGTAGCTGGTCGCGACGTCGTCGTCACTGGCCGACGTCGTGAGCATGATCACGGGGATCGTCCTCAGCCGATCGTCGGTCTTCACCCAGCGCAGGACCTCGTGCCCGCCCATCTTCGGGAGATGAATGTCGAGCAGGATCATCCCGGGCCGGAGCGCGGGCTTCACCTCGGCTTCGGGGCCCCGCTGCAGGTAGGCCATCGCCTCCTCGCCGTCCTTCGCCCAGACGACCTGCGTCGTCGGGGGCCCGTCGCGCAGGGCCTTGAGCGCAAAGACGGCGTGGTCGGGGTTGTCCTCCACGAGGAGCACAGTCGGGGCCATGCCTGTAAGGTCGGCACGGCGCCCGTCGATCTTGAGCGACCTTTAGGTCGTGCCGTGGCCGGCGGCGGACGCTGGGAAGCGGCGCCGCACGCGGCGGAGCGTGCGCGACTGCTCGGCGAGGACACGCCGCTGGTCCAGCGCGGCGAGGATCATCTCGCCCGCGACGATCAGCGGCGCTCCGACCGCGAGCCCGGGCACCGCGCCCGCCGACAGGACGCACGCCGCGGCCAGAAGCCCGGAGATCGCCTCCGGAATGCCGATGCTCACGTGCGTCTGAAGCTTCCGCCGTCCGCAGCGCGCGGCATCGTCGTGCGCGTCACCGGCAACATCGGTGCCACGCCGCCCGTCGGCGAAAGCACACGCATTGACGTCACGGGGCGCGAGGACTCTCGGGTGGCGCCGCGACATGGTGTCGCGCGCGGCGACGCAATGTCGCAGGGGCCCGGGTGTCCGCCCGGCGGGCCCGCTAGGAGCGGCGCGCGAAGACGGAGCGGAAGCCGAAGTACGCGATCGCGTCCTTCATGTTCGAGACGAAGCGCTTCGCGCGGGTCATGCCCGGGTCGGTCACGTACTCGAGCGTGAGGCTCACGCGCTCCTCGTCTTCCCCGAGCGGCGTGATCTTGTGCCACAGCGTGTCGCCGTTGAAGAGCACGAGCGTGCCGGGCTCGGTCGCGAGCGCGACCTCGCGGTTGCGCGACGGATCGTCCCTGTGGGTCTGGCACACGAGCCGGCTCGACGAGCGCTCGACGAGCCCGAGCAGCACCGTGTAGCGCGTGCCCTTGTAGTACGACGTGTCGAAGTGGAAGCCGATGTGGTCGCCGGGCTCCGTGTAGTAGTAGAGCGCGCACGCGTGCGGGTCGGTCTCGGGGCAAAGATCGGCCGCCGGCGCGCCCGTCACCGCGCGCAGGAACGCGAGGAACGCGGGCGAGCGATACAGCGTGAGGATCGCCGGCGCCTGCTCGCGCAGCGTGTAGTAGCTCACCGACCCGCCCTTCTTGTGGCGCGGGATGTAGTTGCGGTTGATGGTGCCGCGCACGCGCTGGACCTCCTCCACCATCGGCGCGAACACGGACTCGGGGAACAACCGCTCGACGTGGACGAACTCGTTCTGCGCGAGGTACGCGCGGCGCAGCGCCGCGACGTCGAGCGCCGCGAGCGTCCGCGCGATCTCGTCCGCGACGGGCGTCAGCAAGGCAGTCGCCATGGCCCTGCATGGTACACTGACGGCCGCGCGTTCCCTCCCACTCACATCAAGGAGGCCCCCGTGGGATCCGTTCGAGTCGCCATCATCGGCGTCGGCAATTGCGCGTCCGCGCTCGTCCAGGGGGTGCAGTATTACCGCTCGGCGCACGACGCCAGCTTCATCCCCGGGCTGATGCACCCGCGCGTCGGCGACTATCACGTCGGCGACATCGAGTTCTCCGCGGCCTTCGACATCGACGCCAACAAGGTGGGACGCGATCTCTCCGAGGCGATCTTCGAGAAGCCGAACAACACCGTGAAGTTCTCCGACGTCCCGCGCCTCGGGGTCCCCGTGCACCGCGGGATGACGCACGACGGCCTCGGGCAATACCTGTCGCAGATGATCACGAAGGCGTCCGGCAGCACCGCCGACATCTCCGGCATCCTGCGCGAGACCGGCACGCACGTCGTGGTGAACTTCCTGCCCGTCGGCAGCGAGATGGCGACCAAGTGGTACGTCGAGCAGGTGCTGGACGCGGGCTGCGCGTTCGTGAACTGCATCCCCGTCTTCATCGCGCGCGAGGAGTACTGGCAGCGCCGCTTCGAGGACCGCGGGCTGCCGATCGTCGGCGACGACGTGAAGAGCCAGGTAGGCGCGACCATCATTCACCGCGTCCTCACCCGGCTCTTCATGGAGCGCGGGGTGCGGCTCGAGCACACGAGCCAGCTCAACTTCGGCGGCAACACCGACTTCTACAACATGCTCGAGCGCGAGCGCCTCGTGTCGAAGAAGATCTCGAAGACGGACGCCGTGCGCTCGCAGCTCGGTCACGAGCTGCCGGCGGACGACGTCCACATCGGGCCGAGCGACTACGTGCCGTGGCTCGCGGACCGAAAGTGGGCGCACATCCGCCTCGAGGGCCGCGGGTTCGGCGACCAGCCCATCAACGTCGAGCTGAAGCTCGAGGTGTGGGACTCGCCCAACTCGGCCGGCGTCGTGATCGACGCCATCCGTGCCTGCAAGATCGCGCTGGACCGCGGACTCAAGGGCGCGCTGCGCGCGCCGTCCGCCTGGCTCATGAAATCTCCCCCCGAGCAGTGGGCCGACGACGTCGCCCGCACCCGGCTCGAGCGCTTCATCGCGGGCGAAGAATAGGCAGTTGAGCGGTTGTCGCTGACGACTCAGACCGGCCGCATTCTGCGCGGCATCGTCCGGATCAGCTGCGCGCGGCCCCGCGTCACCGTCCTGATCGCGATCCTGCTGGCCGGGCTCTCGGTCGCGTATGCCATGCGCCACCTCGGGTTCAAGACCGACCAGGCGGACCTGCTCCCCCGCACGAAGTTCATCGAGCGCTACGCGGAGTTCGAGCGCCAGTTCGGCGACCTCGACGACCTGGTCATCGTCGTGGAGGCGCGCTCGCTGCCCGAGGCGCAGGCGTACGCCGCGCGGCTCGTCAACGAGCTCCGCACGCGCGCGGTGCCGCTCTCGCGCCTCGCGTATCGCATCGACCCCAAGCAGTTCGAGGGCCGCGCGATGCTCTATCTCTCGAAGGAGCAGCTCGCGGAGATCCGCGAGCGCATCTTCGACTACCAGGAGTTCATGGAGGCGTTCGCGGCGCGCCCCACCCTCGACCAGCTCGTCGAGGGCACCGCCACGCAGATCGCCAACGCGTTCGTCACGGGCTTCCTCGACCTCGGGCTCACGGATCTGAAGGCGGTCGATCTGCGCTTCATCGACGACCTCGTGGGCCAGATGAACTCGCGCCTCGACAGGCCGACGCCGTACCGCTCGCCGTTCGGCGCGCTGTTCTCCGTCGGCGGCTTCGACGAGAGCAGCGCCGGGTACTTCGTCTCGGAGGACCGCAAGCTCCTCTTCATCCTCACGCGGCCGCGCAGCGAGGGAGGCAGCTTCACCGGCGACCGCCACGCGATCGACCAGATCCGCCGGATCGTCCGGGAGATCGGGCCGGAGTTCCCGACCGTGCGCGTCGGGGTCACCGGCAAGCCCGCGCTGTCGAACGACGAGATGACCGCGGCCTTCCGCGACAGCGAGCGCGCGACGGTCGTCGCGTTCGCGCTCACCCTGCTCTTGCTGATCGCGGCGTTCGTCCGCCCCTTCAAGCCGCTCGTGATGCTCGTCGTCCTCGCGCTGAGCCTCTGCTGGTCGATCGGCACCGCCACGCTGGTCGTCGGCCACCTGTCGCTGTTCTCCGTGATGTTCATCTCGATCGTCGTCGGGATCGGGATCGACTACGGGATCTACTTCCTCTTCCGCTACGAGGAAGAGCTGTTCCTCGGCCGGAGCCTGCGCGAGGCGATCGAGACCACGGCGCGGCGCAGCGGCTCCGGCATGCTGATCGGCGCGGTCACCGCCGCCGGCACGTTCTACGTGCTCTGGCTCACCGAGTTCCGCGGGCTGCGGGAGCTCGGCTTCATCGCGGGCTCCGCGATCCTGCTGTCGTGGGTGGCGATGATGACGGTCTTCCCCGCGACGCTCGTGCTGATCGACCGGCGGCGCGGCGACCACGCGGGGCGCACGATGCCGCGCGCGATGGCGCTGGAGCACATCCGCGTCCCGCTCGTCGACCACGTCGCGACGCACCCGCGCACGGTCATCACGCTCGCGGTCGTGATCTCGCTGCTGGCGGCGTGGGGCGCGACGAAGGTGCGCTTCGACTACAACCTCCTGAACCTCCAGTCGAGGGGCACCGAGTCAGTCGTCTGGGAGCGTCGCATTCTGGAGACAGCGGGCCGCTCCGGCTTCGCCGCGCTCACGAGCGCGAGATCCCTGGAGGAGCTGCGCGCGAAGCACGACGCGTTCTCGAAGCTCTCCACGGTGTCCGAGGCCGACTCGGCGCTGCTGCTGATCCCGGACGACCAGACGGCGAAGCGCAAGATCATCGAGGACTTCGCGCCGCTCGTGGCGCCGGTGCGCGTGGGCCGGCCGCGGCCGATCGACCTCGGGCGGCTCACGCAGGCGCTCGACACGCTCCACCGGCGGCTGTCGATCGCCGCGAACGAGGCGCCCGAGGGCGACACGAAGAAGAAGCTCGCGACGACCGTGGCGAGCACGCAGCGGCTGATCCTGCGCCTGCGGCAGACGGATCCGGAGACGTCGTCGCCGCCGCTGTCGCTGCTCCAGCACCAGGTCTACCGGGACTTCGTCGGCAACTTCCAGCGCCTGCAGGCGAACCTGAACCCGCGCGAAGTCGGGCTCGAGGACATGCCCGCGGAGCTGCGCCAGAAGTTCGTCGGCCCCGACGGCACGTTCCTGATCCGCATCAACCCGGCCGTCGACATCTGGGAGCTCGACGGCGCGCGCCGCTTCGTGAACGAGCTCAGGACGGTCGACCCGGACGTGACCGGCACGCCGGTCATCACGTACGAGACCATCATGCTGATGGAGCGCTCGTACCGGCAGGCGACGATCTACGCGATCATCCTCGTGGCGGGCGTCAGCTTCGTCCTGATCCGCCACGTGCGCGACACCATGCTGTCGCTCGTGCCGCTCGCGCTGGGGCTCCTGTGGACGGTGGGGTTGATGCCGCTGCTCGGCCTGAAGTTCACGATGGGCAACATCTTCGGCCTGCCGCTCATCCTCGGCACCGCCGCGGAGTTCGGCCTCAACATCGTGCTGAGCTACATGGAAGGGCGCGACCACGGCGGCCCGCTGGTCGCGCGCAGCACGATCATGGCCGTGTTCGTCAACGGGCTCACCACGATCGTCGGGTTCGGCAGCCTGATGATCGCGGACCACCGCGGCATCTTCGGCCTCGGGCTCTTGCTGACGATCGGCATGATCACGTCGCTGATCGCGTCGCTCGCGGTCCTGCCGGTGCTCCTGCGCCTCGCGCACCCGGGACCGGCCGCCCCGACCCCGACGCCGGCGCTGGTGAGCGCCGAGCCCGCGACGTCGTCTTAGCAGCCCGCGGCGAGCGCGCGGGCGGGCCGCGACGCCCTGGGATCAGGCGGCGAATGGAGGACACGAGGCCGCGCCGCGGCCTCGCAGTCCGACCTCTGAGCCGCGATCCCAGGGCGTCGCGGCCCGCCCGCGCGCTCGCCGCGCTAGGCGCGCTCGACCTCGACCAGGTTCGAATGGAGCGCGGGGCCGCCGCCCATGTCGGCGACACGGTCGCTCGTCAGCACGTTCACGTTCTGGCCGCCGGGATGGAAGCGGTGCCACCAGATGCCTTCGACCACCACCACGCCCTCGCGGGTCGCATCCGTCACAGACACCTCGAACAGCGCGCTGCCGCGGTCGTTGAAGACGCGCGCGCGGTCGCCGTCCGCGAGGCCGCGCTTCGCCGCGTCCCCGGCCGCCATCATCACGCGCGGCGTGCGCTGGCGGCGGCGGAGGAGATCCGACTGGCTGAACGACGAGTTCAGGAAGAAGCGGTTCGGCGGGACGATGCACTGGAGCGGATAGCGCGCGGCGAGCGCCGCGTTCTCCGGCCCCTCGCTCAGCGGCGTCCACGTCGGCAGCGCGGGCAGCCCGCGCTGCGCGAGCGACGACGAGACGAACTCCACCTTCCCTGACGGCGTCGGTGCGCCGTCGGCGAACGGCAGGTAGGGATCCGGCTGCTCCACGCGCGCCCAGCCGTCGCGCGCGAGCCGCTCGTACGTCATCCCCGGCGTGCTCGTGGCGAGGAACTCGCGGATCAGCGCCTCCTCGTCCTTCGCGTAGTGCTCGGCCGCGACGCCGAGCGCGCGCGCGAGGTCGCGGAACACCGCGAGATTCGGCCGCGCCTCGCCCTGCGGCGGGAGGACGGGCCGCGCGAGCTGCACGGTGAGCTGGCCGAACGACCGATAGATGTCGAGGTGCTCCATCGACGTCGTCGCCGGCAGCACGATGTCCGCGTAGTGCGCGGTGTCGGTGAGCACCTGCTCGTGCACGACCGTGAAGAGATCCTCGCGCGCGAGCCCGCGCAGCACGAGCGACTGGTTCGGGCAGATCGCGGCCGGGTTCGAGTTGTAGACGTAGAGCGCGCGGACGGGCGGCGCCAGCGTCGCGTCCGTCAGCGCGCGGCCGAGCTGGATCATGTTGATGGTCCGCGGCGCCTGCCGCGGCATCAGGTCCTCGCGCACGAGCAGGCCGTAGTCGAACGTGAACGCCTGCGTCGAGGACAGGAGCGCGCCGCCGTGCGGCTCCGCCCACGCGCCCGTGAGCGCGGGAAGGCACGCGAGCGTGCGGCACGTCATCCCGCCGTTGTCGTGGCGCGAGAGCCCGATGCCGATCCTGAGGAACGACCGCTTCGTGGCGCCGTAGCGCCGCGCGAACGCGACGATCGTCCCGGCGGACAGGCCGGTGATCGGCGCCGCCCACGCCGGCGTGAACGCCCGCACGTGCTTCGCGAGCTCGTCGAAGCCGTGCGTCGCGCGCTCGACGTAGGCGCGGTCGACCAGGCCCTCCGCGATCAGCACGTGCATCACCGCGAGCGCGAGGGCGCCGTCGGTGCCCGGCCGCACCATCAGGTGCTCGTCCGCCTGCTCCGCCGTCGGCGTGCGATACGGGTCGACGCAGACCACGTGCGCGCCCTTCGCGCGCGCCTGCTTCACCAGCGTCATCACGTTGATCGACGAGTACGCGGCGTTGATGCCCCACAGCACCACGAGGTCGCTGCCGACCATCCGGTTGGAGTCGTTGCCCGTCACCGCGCCCATCGTGGCCCGCCAGCCGGCGTACGCGGTCTCCACGCAGATCGTGCGGTGCAGGCGCGTCGCGCCGAGCGCGTGGAACAGCGGATGACCGGCGAAGTACTGCACCTGGCCCATCGTCCCCGCGTACGAGAACGGAAGGATCGCCTCGCCGCCGCTCTCCCGGATGATCGCGCGCCACCGCGTCGCGATCGTGTCGATCGCCTCGTCCCACGAGATCGGGACAAAGTCGCCTTCCCCCTTCGGCCCCACGCGCTTGAGCGGACGAAGCACGCGCAGCGGCGAGTGCACGCGCTCCGCGTACTCGCGCACCTTGCCGCAGATCACGCCCTGCGTGAACGGATGCGCGGGATTGCCGGTGACGTCGACGAGGCGCCCGTTCTCGGTGGTGACCTCGAGCGAGCACGCGGACGGACAGTCGTGCGGACAGACCGACAGCATGGCGGTCACGTTATCATGCGTTCGTGCCCGGCCTCCGTGAACGTCTTGCCTCGTTCCATCCCTTCAGGTCCCCCGACGCCGAGCGCCTCGCCCTCCTCTTCGCGGTCGTCTACTTCTCGCAGGGCATGTACTACGTCATCAACCAGCCGCTCACCCTCCTGCTGAAGGAGCAGCTCGGGCTCTCGGCGGCGCAGGTCGCGACGTTCGGCTCGATCACGCTCATCCCGTGGGTCATCAAGCCGGTCTACGGCCTGCTATCGGACTCGGTGCCGCTGTTCGCCCGGCGGCGCAAGAGCTACTTCGTGCTGATGTCGGCGCTCGCCTCGGCCGCGGGCTTCGCGCTCGCGTCGCAGCCGGGCCCGAGCTACCTGTTCCTCGCCGTCTTCGTCACGCTGATGGCGTTCGGCGTCGCGTTCACCGACGTCCTCACGGACGCGATGATGGTCGAGAACGGCAAGCCGCTCGGGCTCACGGGCGCGTTCCAGTCGGTCCAGTGGGCGGCGCTCAACGGCGCGACGATCCTCGTCGGCCTCGTCGGCGGGTACTTCGCGCAGAGGCGCGCGCCGCAGGGCGCGTTCCTCGTCGCCGCCCTGTTCCCGCTCGTCGCGTTCGTGATGGCGCACCTCTTCATCCACGAGGCGCCGGTGACGTCGCGGCGCGAGGCCTTCAGCGAAGCGTGGGGCGGCATCAAGCAGGCGGTCACCGATCGCACCCTGTGGGTCGTGGCGGGCTTTCTCTTCTTCTGGACCTTCAGCCCGTCGATCGGCATCCCGCTCTTCTACTACCAGACCGACACGCTGAAGTTCAGCCAGCAGTTCATCGGCCTGCTCGGGTCGCTCGCGGCGGGCGCGATGATCGTCGGCTCGGTCTTCTACGCGCCGCTCTCGCGCCGCTACTCGCTCAGGTGGATCATCAACCTGTCGATCGGCGTGGCGACGGCCGGCACGCTCGCGTACCTGTTCTACAACGACTGGAAGTCGGCGGTGCTGATCGACGTCGGCTTCGGCGGGATGAGCGCGATCATCCAGCTCGCGTTCCTCGACCTCGCGGCCAAGGCGTGCCCGAAGAACGCGGAGGGCACGTTCTTCGCGCTGCTGATGTCCGTCTACAACTTTGGCACGCAGGGCTCGCAGGTGTTCGGCGGCTATCTCTACGACAAGATCGGCTACACGCCGCTCGTGCTGATCTCCGCCGCGATGACCGCCGCCGCGTGGCTCCTGGTGCCGCTCGTCAACATCCCGGCGATCGAGCGGCGCGCGGCGCTCGCGGGGCCGCCGCCCGACCTCGCGCCCGCGGTGCCGGCGACGCCCGCCCGCTGATGGCCATCGCCGAAGCGCCCGCCGCCGAGCTCGAGCTCGGCGGGTTTCGCAAGTGGACGATCACCGCGTCGGTGATGCTCGTCACCGTCATGCAGGTGCTCGACGTGACGGTGACCAACGTCGCGCTCCCGCACATCCAGGGCTCGCTGTCGGCGGGCGTCGACGAAGTGTCGTGGGTGCTGACGTCGTATCTCGCCGCGAACGCGGTGGTGCTGCCGGCGACGGGCTGGCTCGCGGGCGTGCTCGGGCGCAAGCGCTTCTTCCTGATCTGCACGGTGATGTTCACCGCCGCGTCGGTGCTGTGCGGGCTCGCGCCGAACATCACGTTCCTGCTGATCGCGCGGATGCTGCAGGGGCTCAGCGGCGGCCCGCTGATGCCGCTCTCGCAGGCCATCATGTGGGAGATCTTTCCGCTGCGGCAGCGCGGGCTCGCGATGTCGTTCTGGGGCATGGGGATCATGATGGCCCCGATCTTCGGCCCGACGATCGGCGGCTGGATCTCCGACAACTGGTCGTGGCGGTGGATCTTCTACATCAACGTCCCGATCGGCGTCGTGGGCTTCCTGGTCTCGAGCGCCGTGCTCTTCGATCCTCCGTACCTGCGCCGCGCGGGGCGCGTGGACGGTCCCGGCCTCGTGCTGATGGCGATCGGCTTCCTGTCGCTGCAGCTCTTCCTCGACCAGGGCGAGCGCAACGAGTGGTTCGAGTCGTCGATCATCACGCTGCTCGCGATCATGGCGGTGGCGGCGCTGATCGCGTTCCTGCTGCGCGAGCTGACCACCGACGAGCCGATCCTCGACCTGAGCGTCTACGGCGACCGGAACTTCGCCGCGAGCAGCCTGATCATGCTGGTCGTGATGATCGGCTTCTTCTCGAGCATGGTGCTGCTCGCGCTGTTCACGCAGAAGGTGCTCGGGTACGACGCGTGGACGTCGGGGCTGGTGCTGGCGCCGGGCGGCGTCGGCAACCTGATCTCGCTGCTGATCGCCGGCCGTCTGATCACGCGGCTGGATCAGCGCTGGCTGCTGGCGCTCGGCTGCGTGCTGAACGCGCTGTCGACCTGGTGGATGTCGGAGGTGACGATCGCCGTCGACTACTGGTCGCTCGCGTGGCCCCGCTTCATCCAGGGCGTCGGTGTCGGCTTCATCTTCGTGCCGCTGAACACCGTGGCGCTCGCGAACATCGCGCGCGAGAAGATGGGCAACGCCACGGTCCTGCTGAACGTCGTGCGCAACCTCGGCGGCGGCATCGGCGTGGCGGTGATGGCGACGCTGCTCGCGCGCCGCGGCCAGGAGCACCAGAGCTCGATGGTCGCGCACATCCAGATGGGCGACGCGGAGACGGTGGCGCGCCTGCGCGTGTGGACGTCGCACTTCGCCAACCAGGGCGCGGACGCGTTCACCGCGCAGCGCCGCGCGATCGGCGCGCTCTATCACGAGGTGACACAGCAGGCGCAGCTCCTCGCGGTCGCCGACGTCTTCTGGCTCCTGTTCGTCCTGTTCTGCGCCTCGCTGCTCCTGCTGCCGCTGCTGCGCCGGGTGCGGATGGCGCCGGCGCGCCGGACCGCCGGGCGCGAGGAGCCGGCGCCGGCCGCGATGCCGGTGGAGTGAAGTCCGCGCGCTACGCCCCCTCCGCGCGCCGCGCCGAGTCACGCGCGGCGGCCGAAAAGATCCCGCGCGTCATCAGCGCCTTGGCCTGCTTCGCCCGGCGCTCGTAGAGCTCGGCGCGCGCGGCGTGCACCGCGCGATCGTCCGACGACGACGCCGCCCAGTCGATCAGGTGGCCGGCCAGCCGGAAGTCACCCTCGTCGGCGAGCTTGCGAGCGCGCGCGACCAGCGCCTCCACGCCGCCCGCGAGCGTGACCACCTCGCGCGCCACCGACGCGTACGGCGCCGGCAGCAGGTGTGACGGCACGCCGTCCCAACAGCCGCCGTAGAGCCGCCAGATGTTGCGCACCACGTACTCGGGATCGTCGTAAACGGCCTGGAGATACGGGCGCTCGGTGAGGTGCGCAGGCGGCCGGACTTCAGCCAGGATCTGATCGAGCGTCGCGCCCGCGTTCATGCGCGCGACGGTCTCGTTCACGAGGTGCTCGAGCCACTCCGCGGTCTCGCAGAGCGCCTGGCGCACGCGCGCGGCGCCGAAGATCGGCACGCCGTGGCCGGGGACGAGGATCTCGGGCTCGCGCGCGGCCATCGCGCGCAGCGCCTCCGCCCACTCGGCGGCGTAGCGCTGGACCTTCTGCGGATTGCCGGCGTTCGGCGACACCCAGATGAAGAGATCGCCCGTGAACAGCACGCGGTGCGCGGGCCACCAGATCCAGGTGTGATCGTCCGTCTCGCCGCGTCCGTGCACGAGCTCGAGCGCCGTGTCGCCGGCCTCGAAGCGCAGCGTGTCGTCGTAGACGGTGTCGGGATATTCATACTCCCGCGGCCACGTCGGCGGAATCGAGAACTGGCGCGCGTTGATGTTCGCGTTCCAGTCCGCCGTCGCCTTGTAGCGGTCGAAGCGCGCCGCCACCGCGCGGTGGCCGACGACGCGCGGCCGCGCCCAGCCTTTCGACCGCGCCTCCTCGACGAACGGCGGCATGCCACACGCGTGGTCCGCGTGGCCGTGCGTGTAGATCGCCGCGTGCACGGGCGCCGGATCGATCGCGCGCACCGCCGCGAACGTCTTCGCGCGCGCCTGGTAGTTGCTGGTGTCGATCAGCACGAGCCCCGCGCGCGTGCGCAGCACCGAGACGTTCGCGAACGCGTGGAGGAAGACGAGGCCCGGCGCGATCTCCTCGCTCTGCCCCGTCGGCTTCCAGAGCTCGTGCGGATCGGTCTTGCCGTTCCAGAAACTCTCGCCCAGCTCGCGGATGGCACCCATGACGTGCGATTGTACCGCCGCGTCGCCCGGAGCCCCGCCCGCCTCCCGTCAAGCGAGCGGCGTGTCGACCACCGCCAGCGATCCCTCGCCGGCGACGTGTCTCACTTCTCGGACACCGATCATCCGCTTGAGCTGATCGTCGGCCACACGCATCGGACCGGGTGACGGCGCGGCGCCGGGCGCGGGCTGCGGAAACGCGGTCGACATCGCGGAGTGGAACCGCACGCTTCCTTCCACCTTCTGGAGGACCTGGTGGATGTGGCCGTTCAGCGCGGTCACCGAGCCGACGGTCTCGCGCTCCCCCCGCGCGCGACCCGGCGCACGGAGCGAGGATTCAACGTGGTGCTGTGGCGGGGGGGCGCGCTCGGCTACGCGCTGGTGTCGGACGTCGAGCGCGCCGACCTCGCCGCGCTCGCGTCGAAGCTCGGCGCGAGCCCGTAAGGCGCGAGCCCGTGAGCGCGCAGCGCTAGTCGGTGACCGACCGGTAGATCTCCACCTCGACCGCGCCGTCCATCAGCCCTTCCTTCTCGCGGCGCGCGCGATACTCGGCGAGGATCGGATTCTTCCGGTGGTTGTCGAACGCGGCGTCGTCCTTGTACTGCTCGTAGAAGATGAACTGGTCGGGATCCTTCGTCGACCGGTGCGGGCGGTAGATCAGACAGCCGGGCTCCGACTTGCGCACGGCGGCCACCTGCTCCTTCAAGAGCGCGGCGAGCGTGTCGCCCTTGCCCTTCGCCGCGCGGAGCCTCGCCACCACCGTCAGCACGTCAGCCATCGGTCGACTCTCCTTTCGCTTCCCGGCGTTCCGCATGGTGATACGCGCGCCTGAGCCAGCGCAGCGCGTGCGACACGTCTTCCGGCGAATCCACGTCCATCTCGATCCAGCCGCGGCTCGCGAAGCGGCGGTGCGGCCGGAGCCCGGGCTCACGCAGCGCGCGCGCCTGGTCCTGCGGGCTCAGGCGAATCCAGAGATCGCGCTCCTTCTCGCGCAGAGGAAAGCACGCGAAGAGCTGCTCGCCCATGAAGTAGCCCCAGCGCCCGAACATCGGCGTGATCTTCACGCCGGGCCACTCGCCGATGACCGTGTTCAGGCGCCCGCTGGCGCCGCTGCCACCCCTCTCGAGCGTGCGGCGGAGCTTGCGGCCGTGTCCCATGCCGCGAAAGCGACGCGGCGGCTGCGCCATGGGCGCATTCTACGGCCACACCTGCGTGTAGGCGAATCGCGCGCGCTCGCTCATCGGGAAGTGCGCGTCGTACTCCGCGCGCAGCGTCTTCATGTGATCCGACGCGACGAAGCGGCGATACGTTTCCTCGTCCTGCAGCTCGTACACGGCCATGTACTGGTACTTGTCCTCGCCGTCGAGCGCCTTGTAGCGGTGCGCGCTCACCATGCCCGGAAACTGCAGCGCCTGCGGGCAATGCTCGGCGTTGTACCAGCGGTTGAACGCGGCTTCCTTGTCGGCGGGAATCGTCGCCTTCACGATGAACATCACGGTAGCCATGGCGCCTCCTCGAGTGTGCCGATCGTCACGCGCCGATTCCGTACTTCACCCGGCGATTGTGGCGGCCCTTGTTGTCGATCTTCAGGATGCGCAGCGGCCGCGAGCGCCCGGTCGACGCGAGATGCGTGCCGCCGCACGCCTGTCGGTCGAGGCCGACGATCTCCACGATGCGGATCATTCCGTCGGGCGACGGCGGCGGCGCCACCGAGCGGCTGCGCAGCATCCCGGCCTGGGATTCCGCTTCCGCGCGCGGCACCCACGTGTCGCGCACCGGCAGATCCTGGCGCACGACGTCGTTCAGCGCGCCTTCGAGCGCGCGCAGCCGATCGTTGTCCACGTCGGGCAGGTCGAAGTCGCAGCGCGCGGTGCCGTCGTCGCCGAGCTGCGCCCCCGTGAGCAGCGCGCCGTTGAACTGCTGGTAGACGAGCGCGTTGAGCACGTGCGCCCCCGTATGCAGCTCCGTCTGCGCCGCGCGGAACTCAGCATCGACGCTGATGTGTACATTTCCGGACACTTCGACGGCATCCGCGAGCAGGTGCCACGACGTCCCGTCGATGGTCTCGAATCCGCGAATCCGCGTCTCGCCCGACGCCCAGATGAGCCGGCCGCGGTCCGCGAGCTGGCCCCCACCGCCGGGATGGAACGGGCTCTGCGCCAGAACCACGGCACCCGGCCGCGCGTTACTCACGGTGGTGTCCAGGGCCAGAACGTCGGGATGGTCGTGGCAGAAGTAGCGGGACACGCCCGTCATCATAGGGTAGTGTCGCGCCTGCGATGAAGGCGCTGTTCACCGCGCTGGTAATGCTGTATCTCCTGGTCGACCTCGGCGATCCCAATCTTCCGGGCGCGAACTCGTTCGATCCGGACGACTGTGTCGAGGTCGTCCAGGCTCAGCGGACGCCGTCCCCGCACCCGCCCGCGCTCGCCGCGACGCCGAAGCCGACAGGTATCGACCGCGCGCCCGCCCGCCGGATTCCCGGCGACGTGCGCCCCGTCAACATCACGCCGCCGCCGATCCACGCTGTCCGGCACTTCCTGCCGGACGTCTCCGGGTCCGAAGAAGGCTAACGCGCGCGCCGGGCCGGCGCCGCGCGTTGCGACTTTGAACGGATGAGGATGCCGGATGGTCGACTACAGCACGGAGAGTCCAGGCCGTGGGATGCGTGTCCTGATCGTGGACGACGACGACGTCGTGCTCGAGGTGTTCGCCGACATGGTGGCGGCGCTCGGCGCTGAAGTCGCGACCGCGATCTCCGTCGACGAGGCGCGGCCCATCCTGACGCAGTTCAAGCCGACGCTCGTCATGACCGACGTGTACATGCCCGGAGAAAACGGTCTCGTGATGCGCGCCGAGGTGCGCCACTGGGACTCCGGGGTGCCCGTCGTCGCGCTCACGGGCGCGGGGCGACGCGGACGTGAGCCCGGACGCCGGCTTCGCGCACGTCTTACAAAAGCCGGTCGTGCTCGACACGCTGGCCGCGATCTTGAAGCGATTGCCGCGCAAGGAGGGTGTGCGCTAGAGGCGCTCGAACGTGGCGCCGTCGAGCGCGGCCGGGTCCGCGACCACCCGGCTCGCGTCGAGGATCTCGATTCCCGCCAGTCGCTCGTTCCGATCGTAGTCGAGCGCGATGTCGTCGCCGGCGTGCCGGCTCGTGAGCGTGGTGTCCCTCGCGGCGTCCCTGAAGCGGATGTAGAGAACGTCGACCTCCGCGTCGTACGTGATCTTCATGCGGCCGTGATTCTCATGCGGCGACGGCGTTCCCCGGCCGCGTGCGGACGAAATACGCGTAGGCGGTCACGACCACGATGCGCCGCGCTTCCTCGACGAAGAGCACGCGCACCTGCTTGGTGTCGAAGGCACGCGTGGCGTACGGAAAGTTCTTCCGGCACTCGTGGCGGTCGCGCCCGTGACGATGCCAGCGCTCGGTGCGAATCGCGGCCGTGATCTCGGCGAGCGTGACCCCACGGCTCTGCGCGTACTCGAGCACGTGCTCGGAGAAGACGATCGGCGTGTCCACGGCGCCGTAGCCTACGCCGCCCCGCGCACCCTTGAGAATGTCCAAAGATAGATACACCTAGCGGGTTGGGCAGCCTGGGGCGTGACGGCGTGTGTCCTTCCCGTCGTGACGCCGTGTGTCGTAAGATGTGCCCCGCCCCGATTCCCTATCCGAAAGGACCCTATTGGATGCCGAGCCGCGTGACATTCGCGCCCGTCGCGGGCGCCGAGAAGCTGTTCACCAATGAATTCAACGATTTTCTGGTCGTCCTCCACGACGCGCTGGACGGCCGCGCGCGCCAGCTCCGAACCGCTCGGGAGGCCCTGCTAAAGGCGGCGCTGGACGGTACGCCTGTCACCCACCTGCCTCCGAGCAAGGCGACGACGGACGCGTGGAAGGTGCCGCCGGTGCCGGCGGATCTGGAGAAGCCGGGCATCGAGATCTCGGGCCCGTGCTCGATCACGTCGATGTTCATCAACGCGCTGAACCCCGGTCCCGAGGGCGAGCGCGCGGCCGGCGATCTCGACGACGACGAGGACAGCGGCGGTCATCGCCTGATCGATTCGGTGAGCTCGGCGCTGAACCGTCTGGCCGCGGTGAATCGCGAGCTGTCGTTCGACGACACCGCGCGCAACCGGAAGTACCGCCTGCAGGAGGGCGAGCTTCCGTTCTTCATGCATCGCGAGCGCGGCCTGCATCTCGACGAGCCTGACGTGCGCGTGGACGGCACGCCGGTGAACGCGGCGATTCTCGGCACGGCGCTGACGCTGTTCTACGCGGGCCGCGCGCAGGCGCAGCGCGGTCAAGGCGTCTACTTTTATCTACCCAAGCTCGAGCGGCCGGAGGAGGCGCGGTGGTATCGCGATCTCTTCAAGCTCTGTCAGGAGCGTCTGCCTGGTCTGCGCGACGCGACGATCCGCGCGATCGTGCTCGTGGAGTCACTCCCCTGCGTCTATTACATGGAGGAGATGCTGTACGAGCTCGGCGAGTATTCGGCGGGCCTGAACGCCGCGCGCTGGGACTTGAAGGCGTCGATTTTCGAATACGTCATGGCGGACCCGCGCCAGGTGTGGCCGGATCGTTTCGGCGTGGACATCAAGACGACGCAATTCCTCGGGGACATCTTCCGTCGCCTCGTCGCGATCTGCCTGAAGCACGGCGCGGTGCCGATCGGCGGCATGGCGACGGCGCTGCCGAGCAACGATCCCGAGGTGAACCGCGTGGCCGGCGAGGCGATCAAGGCCGACAAGAAGTGGGAGGCCGAGCAAGGCTTCCTCAGAGGCTGGGTCGCGCACATCTTTCACATGAAGGTGGCCGGCGATCCGTTCAAGGAGCTGCGTGCCTCGGGCTGGAAGCCTGGTCCAGCATTGTCAGACCCGGCGCGTTTCCCGGTGCGTCTCGAGGTTCCGAAGGGCCCTACCACGGTGGAGGGCACGCGCCGCAACGTCCGCATGCTGGTGGAGTACGTGGAGGGCTGGCTGAACGGCCGTGGCGCGAAGGGCATCGATTCGCTGGCCGGCAAGCCTGGCGTTCACCCGGCGCTGATGGAGGATCTGGCGACGGGCCGGATGTCGACCGCGCAGATCGCGCAGCGTGTGTTGCATCGCGTGCGTTCGGATGACGGCGTGGTGCACGACTTCGCGCTGGTGCGCCGCCTCCTGGAGGAGGAGACGGCCGATATCATTCGCCTGGGCTCTCTCTCGGGCGAGGCCGCCGTGCGGTATCAGAAGGCGTCGAAGATCGCCGCGCAATGGATCCGGAACTACACCGCGTTCGATTTCCGGTCGCTCGGGTCGTACACGCGCGCGGATCTGGATCGGATCGCGAGCGGGCCGGAGGCGTTTTAGGGATATCGCGAGCACCTATGCGGCGCCACCGCCCTCCGCATGCCCTGTGTTGCAGCTATCGTATCCTGGCTGCGTGTGTCTGACTCGTCGTCACGCGCTTCCGCCTACTATTCGGCGTCGATCAATCGCTTTATTGCCACCGTAAGCTTCCCCTCTTCGTAGACCGTTCGATCGTAGACTTTCCGGGGCCAAGGAGATGCCCATGCGAAAGTCCCGATTCACCGAGAGTCAGATCGTCGCCATCCTCAAACAGGGC
>Ga0233425_10000685_pt1 | contig 84819 bp, 75 predicted proteins | sample Watercolumn_Towu_2_FD_181712 | JGI IMG/M metagenome (GOLD analysis project Ga0233425, IMG submission 181712) | Freshwater microbial communities from Lake Towuti, South Sulawesi, Indonesia - Watercolumn_Towuti2014_140_MG | ecosystem: Environmental > Aquatic > Freshwater > Lake | place...
TCAGGCAAAAAAGCTGTGGTAATGATTGACGAGGTTCAGATGCTCCACTCCAAAGAGATCATGGAAGAATTCAGGGGCATACTGAACATGGAAATGTCTGAAGGCAAGATGGTCAATTTTATCTTCTTCGGTCTTCCGGAGCTTGATAACGTGCTTTCCCTTGATGAACCGCTAAAACAGAGAGTTGCAATAAAGATCAACCTCACCTCTTTTTCCGAGGAAGGTACCAATGATTATATAAAACACCGGCTGAAGGTCGCGGAATGCGAAAAGGAAATTTTTACCGAAGAGGCAGTCCACTTAATCTTCAAGTATTCAAACGGCCTCCCCCGGCTTATAAACACAGTCTGCGACAACGCACTGCTTGAAGGGTTTCTATTTAAAACACCTGTCGTCAGCGACTCGATCATAAAGACTGTCGCAATCGACCTTGGGCTGAGTAACAGAGCTGAATGATATCTCTGTAATCTTCAGCGTCACCGAATGACGCAGCAACTCAATCCTTATCTTTTCCGGATACCATATACCGTCTTTCTTTCCGATACCTTCATAGGAGATATCCATCTCCCTGCCTTCTCCGAGAAAAACTTTCTGTCTTACCGGAAGAAAGGTCTTTCTGTCTATCACAGCCGTTCGTGAAGGTCCTCTCAGAAAGTACATCCCTTCCTTTTCCCCTACCCCGGTATCATAATTGTCCCACCAGAAAAAACAGTTTCTTATTCCCCCAGTTAGGATCATCCCCCTGCTCCTGTCGATTGCCGGAGAACTTCTGACAATACCGTTTTCAGAGGTAATCTCCAGCGCAAGGAACCCGAATGAGTATATCCTCAGGTTCAGATCACCGTTTCGGGAAACTGTGACAATACCATCGCCCCTGATTTCGGTGTTATCCCTTTCATAGGTAATGGTAAATGTAGCCTGTATTTCAGATATGGAATTTCTTTCTAAGAGATGTTTTTCCAAATCAGCTCCTTCAAAAAAGGGCATATCTGTCCTGGATGTTGCACACGAAGCAAGAACGAAAAGCAGATTAAGAAAACAGAGCTGAAAGACCCTCTTCAACATTCTTCACCCCTATTATTTCCAACCCGAAACTATCCGTCATTTTTTCATAATTCCCATACGGAATAATTCCACGACTGAACCCTATTTTTGAAGCCTCCCTGATCCGTGCCTCTGCCTGAGCAACTGCCCGGACCTCCCCAGCAAGCCCGGCTTCGCCGAAGACAAAGCTCTTTGGATCTATGGGAATCTCACGGAGAGATGAGGCAACTGCTGCAATAATACCAAGGTCAACAGCTGTCTCGGTGATCTTTAGTCCGCCGACTACATTCACAAATATATCAGCACCTCCAAGATGAAGACCCGCCCGCTTTTCCAGGATGGCAATCAGCAGGTTCACCCTGTTATAATCCACTCCGATGGCAGTCCTCCTGGGCATACCAAAGGTTGTCTGGGTTACAAGAGACTGTATTTCAACCATCAATGGACGTGTACCTTCCAGGCTGGCAACAACCGTTGACCCCGGAACATTCAGAGGTCTTTCAAGAAGAAACAACTCGGAAGGATTTGCAATTTCACGAAGCCCGGCATCAGACATCTCGAAAACCCCGATTTCATTTGTCGAACCGAACCGGTTCTTAACTGTCCGGAGAATCCTGTACGCATGTCCCCTGTCACCTTCAAAATAAAGCACCGCATCCACAATATGCTCCAGTAAACGGGGACCGGCAATAGCACCTTCTTTTGTCACATGACCTACAATAAACACCGGAATATCAGATCTCTTGGCAAAATGCATGAGCTTTGCAGCACAGTCACGTATCTGACTGACTGAACCCGGGGCAGAAGCAATCTCGCCTGTATAAACTGTCTGTATTGAATCTATGACGACCACGCGAGGAGCCAGCTTAGCCGCCTCGTCAATAATAGCTTCCAGGGTTGTCTCAGAGTAAAGAATTATCTTATCTGAATGTATTGACAATCGCCCAGCCCTGATCCTTATCTGCTCCGGAGATTCCTCACCAGAAACGTATAGAACCGAGCCATATCTGTCTGCCAGCCCGGAAAGGGTCTGAAGCAGCAGAGTAGATTTTCCAATCCCAGGGTCGCCACCGACAAGAATTACGGACCCTTTGACGATACCGCCTCCAAGAACCCTGTCAAGCTCTCTTATTCCGGTTGAGGTCCGCTGCTCGGTTACACCGGTTACCGAACTAAGGGGCTGAGAGACAGAACTAGTGGAATGGATTCTTTTTTTCTCTTTTTCAATCTCCTCTGTAAGGCTGTTCCATGTGCCGCAGTCAGGGCATTTACCAAGCCACTTTGGACTGATATAACCACATGTCTGGCATTGAAAAAAGGTCTTTATCTTTGACATATCCGTTTTTGGATGAATATCTGCCATTCATTATAGCAAAACAGAGGAATGTTGTTTTCACACTGCATCTGATATAATGTACCATGATTGAGCATGAAGTCCTGCAACGTGTTCTGAAGAGAACTCTTGCCTCCGGCGGTGAATATGCTGATATTTATGTGGAACAGAAAAAACCGCTTTTAATTCAGTTTGACGACAACAAGGTAGAAAAACTCATATCAGGCACCGACTGCGGGGCAGGGATACGCTTAATCCGCAACGGAAAATCAGTTTACGCCTACAGTAATGACCTGTCTGAAAAATCACTTCTATATCTCGCCTCTGAACTCACCCGCGCAGTGTCAGGGTTGGAACAGAATGCTGTCCTTGATCTCAGGACAAAATCGCCTTCCGTTTCATTTGATATACGTTTATTTCCGTCTGACATCCCGGTTGAAAATAAAATCGCGCTGGTCAGGAAAGCAAACAGCGCAGCACGCAGCCATGACAAAAGAGTAAGACAGGTGACAGTAACATACAGTGATTCAGCGCAAAAAGTCCAGATTGCCACATCTGACGGTTCAGTTGTAAACGATGAACGCGTACACACAATAGCAATAATCCATGTTATAACATCAGACAATGGAATAATCCAGACAGGATACGAACCTGCGGGCGGCTTCACAGGCTTTGAGCTTTTTGACGAAATCAGTATTGAGGAATTGGCCCTGAAGGCAGCAGATCGTTCCATCATGATGCTCACGGCACAAAGGGCTCCTGGAGGACGAATGCCGGTTGTCATATCATCAGAGGCTGGCGGCACAATGATCCATGAAGCTATTGGTCATGGCCTTGAGGCCGATCTGGCACAACAGGGACTTTCTGTATATTCTGGAAAACTGGGGCAGCAGATAGCTTCACCGATAATAAACGTTGTTGACGATTCCACAATTCCGAAAAAACGCGGTTCTTTCAGGTTCGATGACGAAGGGACTCCTTCGCAAAAAACCGTTCTTGTTGAAAACGGCATACTTAAAGGATACATGTACGACAGACTGTCAGCAATGAACGATAACACTGCTTCAACGGCAAACGGAAGGAGGCAGTCATACAAAAGCCGCCCCATTCCGAGAATGACAAACACTTTTATTGCTCCGGGAAATATGCAGCCCGAACAGATTATCCGCTCCATCGAGCAGGGCCTTTTTGTAAAAAAAATGGGCGGAGGACAGGTTAACACCATTACCGGTGATTTTGTATTTGATGTACAGGAGGGTTATCTTATAGAGAAAGGTCAGATAGGAGATCCGGTTCGCAGCGCAACGCTCATCGGCAACGGTCCGGAGGTATTGAAGTCAATAGATATGGCAGGAACCGACCTTGGTTTTTCAATTGGCACATGTGGCAAGGATGGGCAAGGCGTTCCGGTATCCGATGCCATGCCAACTGTAAGAATACCGGAAATAGTGGTTGGGGGTGAAGTATAAACCTGTGTCAATTGAACCACACAGCATCTCTATAAAACAACAGTTCAGAAGAATCTGTTACTTTTCCTGACTTTCTGGTTTTTTAACCGTTTCTTTGAATATCCGCATTACAGGCTTTGCTCCGGCTGTTCAATAACCCTGAAGTGTCCATTTCCCGTGTTGGCATTATATTTGCTTTTATGTAATTACTTATGAGACTGCAACGCACATTAAAACAGGAAATACATTTCGACGGGGTCGGGCTGCATACAGGACGCCATACATCTGTTCGGCTTAAACCAGCCCCTCGCGATTCTGGCATTCTTTTTATAAGAGCTGATAAAGATGTGGCATTCAAGGCTTCTGTCAACTCGGTAACAGATACCGCATTTTCAACAACATTGGGACACAATGGCGCAAAAATCAGGACTGTTGAACACCTTCTTTCCGCACTTTCCGGCCTCGGGATAGACAACGCCATTGTTGAGGTAAACGGACCTGAAATTCCGATCCTTGACGGCAGCTCAACTGAATTTATCAGTCTGATCCTTAAAGGCGGAATTGCAAAACAGGGGAAAAGCAGGGCTTTCATCAAAATCAAGCATCCAGTGGTTTTTTCTGAAGGACACTCTGAAATTGCCGCACTGCCATATGACGGAAGGCGCATTACATTCCGGATTCACTTCCAGCATCATCTTTTAGGCGAGCAGTCGTTAAGCCTTGATATTACAGAAGAAGCCTTTGCATCCGAAATTGCGCCTGCAAGGACTTTCGGGTTTCTCAAGGATGTAGAATACCTGAGATCAAACGGACTTGCACAGGGAGGTTCGCTTCATAATACTATTGTTCTTGGAGAAGACGGCATCCTTAATACATCCGGACTTCGTTTCAGGGATGAATTCGTCCGTCATAAGATTTTGGATCTGTTGGGTGATTTTTCATTAGCCGGATTTCCGATTTATGGCCATATTATCGCAAACAAGGCAGGACATGCCACTAACCTGAAGTTCATAAAAAAGCTCCTTACCCATCAGGACTGCTGGGACTTGGTGACCGAACCCTCCCAGCAATTCGCTCTAGCCTGAAATTATAAATATCCTTTTAATTCAAGACGTTATATATTTTACTTGAATTTTTTGGCAGAATCGGGTTTCATATTAGAGAAGACCGCAAAAAGAGAGGCTGGAGAATTTCTTCTCCAGCCTTAAGCATGTCTATCCGTGGAGGGATACCTATTTCTTCTTTGCGGTCTTCTTCGTTGCCTTCTTCGCTGCTGCTTTCTTTGTAGCTGCCATTACTGTTCACCCCCTTTCTGTCCTGCATATACTGAGATGCAAATGCAGGAAGGTCTGAGTTTACACTCTTCCGATCAGTGAAATCCTTTTCCCTGACAGAAGTTTCCTCAAATTGGCGTCTCCCTTTTTCTTTTTGAGCCGGTATTCATCTTCGTCAATTACAGTACAATTGATCTTCCGGTCAAATCTTTTCTCTATATCCTTAATCTCCCTGGCAAGAGATGACGCTGCACCTACAACAAACAGGTCAACCGTATCCGTATCGTCTCCTTCAGCATACGGACCGTAAATAATTGCAGCTTTGGCAGCCGAAGCCCTGAGTACAGCTTTCAGGGCTCCCGGCAAGCCAAGGGATTTCGTGATAAGGTTCTTGAGTTCAGAGAACAGAGGGGATTCCTTGTTTGCCTGGAAATATTTCAGGTTTACAATCTTTTCACTCGTAACAATTTCCATCTTTTCAAGATTATCGAGCTCTCTTTTAACGCCGGAGGGATTCTTTCTGAGGAGCTTTGCCACTTCCCTGATATAGAATTGTTCATCTGGGCTGTTCAGCAGCAGAGAAAGGACATCAGCGCGTATTGAAGATGAGAACAAAGTTTTTAACATATAACCACCATAATATTATTTATACAGATTAAATTCTTATTTGTCAACATAAAAATTACAATTAGGAACAAATAGTGCATTTTTGTAAACAATCCGTTTTCATGAACAGTTGTTCTCAATTTATGAACTACCTTCCCGGGCTTTTAAAGAGGGTGCCCGACCGGACACAACGCAAACAAATTAAGGCAGTCTGCGAGGCAATCCATTTACCCAGCATTCAGTTGAATTGAGTCAAAACAGCAGATTTGCCTTGCCACTGCATAAAAGTATTTTTATAATCATACATTTAATAACCATTCATACAGGAGGTATTCACTATGAAACAAGCATTTTGCAGGCCGGGTTTGATTGTATGCATCTTTGTTCTTTCACTTATTCTTGCCTGCGCCAAGCCGCCTACTCAGGAAATGGCTGAAGCTGAAAAAGCGATAAGTGATGCAAAGGCAAGGGAAGCCGATTTGTATGTTCAGGATGTGTTTGCAAAGGCTCAGGATGAATTTAAAAAGGCAGGAGAACTGGTTCTGGCAAAGAAATATGTTGAGGCTAAAGCATCAGCCATGGAAGCTGTTAAATTTGCCGGCCAGGCTTCATCTCTTATTGAACAGAAACGGCAGGAAATGAAAGCGGAACTTGAAGCAATTCTCCCGGATGTTCAGAAGACAATGGACGAAACAAAAAAAATGGCTGCAGCGGTAATCAAGAAAAAAGCCTCAGAGGCAAATGATGAACTTCTGGCAGAAATCGGCAAGTTTGAAATTGATATGACCAATATAAAAGAACATCTACAGACAGGCAAGGTCCGTCAGTCCAGCGACCTCGCCAAAACCCTTGCAGAAAAAATCACTGCCCAAAAACAGAGGCTGACCGACATGATGTCCCAGAAGGCGGCAAAGAAGTAGTTAATTACTAAGCCCCTTATGCCTCTCGTCTTCATAGAGGAGCGTATGGGCTGGTATTCAAAAAAACACCCCTATTGCGGCCAGAGGCTCAACAGGGGTGTTTTTTCAGGCAATCCAAAACAAGGTTAAAGGCGGATGTCTGCCATATCAGCAGAGAACTGTCTTTTTCAAAACAACTCGAATAAAGACTCTTCGCAGCATAGACAGCGGGGTATCTTTCGAAAAACTTCACTAATTCAAAAAATCCCCCCTCACCCCCCTTTTCCAAAGTGGGGTATAGTGAAACACCACAGCAGAGACTATGTGGTATTGGAAAATTAGCAAACTGTTTTCAAGTCATAACATACCATGAGAAATATGTCTTTTCCCTTAGATCATCATGAAATTTCTATTACTGCACGGAAGAACTTACTTTTGTCAGCATCCTGCATCCATCCGGATCGCCCATATTGCATGCTTTTTTGAAATCTGCAAGCGCAAGTTTACGCTGTCCGATTTGGATATACGCGCGTCCACGGCTGATATAATGAACTGAAGTAAGGGAATGGTATCCGATTAAATCAGTAAAATCTTTCACCGATTTTTCATATTGACCAGACTTGTAATACGCATGTCCCCTGTACTGAAGATAATCCAGGTTATCAGGGTTTGCCTTTATTGCCCTGGAAAATTCTTCAATAGCGGCCCGATACCTTCCGTTTCTATATAAATCACGGCCCTTTTTGAACCAGGTTTCATCAGAACCCCGGGTTAAATCTTTCTTTTCTGGAACTGACTTTTGTGGCATGGGACGTACTGGTTTATCTTCTGTCCCTGTTGAAGGTTTATTCCATACTATGTTCTGCAGATTCAGATATTCCTGCGCGTATTTATATCCCAGCCTTGCTGCGCTTTTATAATCGGCAATAAATTGCTGGTGGTTGCCCAATATATCATAAGCAACAGCACGGTGCGCGTACGCCTCCGCAAGATCCGGTTTTCTGTTTATTGCCTGATTGCATGAATCGATTGCCCTTCTGTTCATACCCAGATTATTATTGGCAACACACTGGTACATCCAGAACATGGCAATCTCGGGATGTGAGCGTGCCAGGTCCTGAGAGAGATCAAGCAGTCCCTTCCAGTCCTTGTTCTTGATATGTTCACCAGCCTGCCTTATGTCCTTTTCAAAGGACACTTCCAACGATGGTGATGGGATAGTAGCTGCTTCTTTTTGAACAGGTATACTGCTCTCACGCGCCGGTCTATAGGCAAAATACAGCAGCACAACAATAATCAATAAACCCAGGGAAACAGAAGCCGATATGATAATAATCATATTAGACGTTTTCTTATCCTTCGGGTAACCAGCAGCCGGCATTGATGGTCTGGCAGATGGAGTAAATCCAGGTTCACGGGATCGTCCTTCATTTGTTACGATGCCTTCCCTGCCTGTCTCGTTGAAGTGAAATACTAGCCGATCATACGCATCCTGTATCTCTCTGAGCTTATCACGGGCTTTCTGCTGCATTTCCTGGTCTTGCGGAAACCTGTCCGGCTGCCAGACCCTGGTCAAATCCTGATAAGCTACATCGGCTTCCTCACGGGCAGCTTCGGGTTTGAGCCCAAGAATAGAAAAACAGTTTTTTACGTCGAGCCCGTCCAGCTCGGCCCTTCGTCTCTTTTCAGTATTCTCTCTTATCCTGCGGCATTTCCATGATTCATATTCCTGGCGACTCCTAAAACCCTCTCCGGGGGCATGACTTTCATGGCAGGATTCAACTGGATAACGAGCCTGCTCTTCAGCGGTAGCTGAAAATCCACAGGTACAGCGAGTCTGTGTACCTTCATTTTCTGTACCACATTCCGGACATTTCCACTTCATACGGTAACCCCCGGATTGTTCCACAATTTCATTATATACAGCCCGCAGCATTGTTTACAAGTGATTTAAAATACACGTTATTCAGAAAACACCAGGGTTTCTGATAAAATAGGACATCTATTTCCTTATCCGGAGGTATTGTCTTGGTTATCAGAAATGAAGCTGTCACCAAACTTCTCGCAGAGATACCTGAAGGTCATAAACACATCAGAATAACCTTATTCCTTGATGACGGAACGGAGTTCACGTTCCTTGAAGCAACTGCTGCAAACCTTGTACATGCATATATTTCGGTTAAAACTCATCCAGGGACCAACAAGGTCTGCCTTTATGGCAAACCGATTTCTGACAGGAAAGAAGGCTTTGCTGAATGGCAGCTGATTGAACAGGAGACCGGTTATATGAATCATCGCTAACAGAATTGATTCCCTTAAACCACGAAAGGATACCAGATGAACACATCCAATTCGCTTTTGCTTGAAATAGGAGGGATATCTGTCCTCATTATTTCGGAAAGTGCCGAACTTATTGCTCAATCCAGGGAGAGATATACAAACTTTATTGCTGAAAACCTTAATCCCAGGATAGCAATTGAGGTTGAGGTTGTATCTGACAAGGATATGACCATAAGAGCTGATACCGGAATAGTTGCCCCGGATGGGACATTTGACCGCTCAACAGGGATTGCCACTATAAGCTGGCATGGATTCACAGGTGTATTTGATGTAAATAAAGGAACTGGAAAAATGAGATATACAATCCATCCCATGGGATTGAACTCATTCCTCCGCTTTATCTATTCCCTCATTCTGCTTGACGAGCCAGGGTTTCTGGTTCATGCATCGAGTTTGATAAAGAACAGCAGGGCATATATCTTTCCCGGCAAATCAGGCGCAGGCAAGACCACTATTTCACAAATCACTCCGGACCGCAGAATACTCTCAGATGACCTCACTCTTATCAAGATAATTGACAATGATTGCATTGTCTTTGGCACTCCGTTCTGGGGGTCACTGGCTGTCGGCGGGGAAAATATCAGCACATCTGTAACCGGAATCTATTTTCTGATAAAAGACAGGCAAAACTATACAAAAAAGATCACAGTGAAGCAGGCGCTGGAAAGGCTTCTCCCGAATATCGTCTTCTTCGTAAAAGAAAATGCTTCAGCAAGACAGCTTTTTGAATTATGTTATACTTTTGTAAACAGGGTTCCGGCATATGAACTCCACTTTCTGCCAGAACCTTCCTTATGGGGGTGTATTGATGCTGAATGAATATGTGGTCAAGAACAATGAGAGGCTTTCCTACAGGATAATTGACGGAGAGGCAGTGGTTGTAAACCTGACTGACAGTGTCTTTCATACACTGAATCCTGTCGCAACGTTTATCTGGCAACATATAGACGGCCATACCATGGTTAAGGATATTGTCAGCAGGATCAGCAGCGATTTTGATATTGATCCCTTCACTGCGGAAAAAGACTGCGTTGAGTTCATCAGCGAGCTTGTCAGAAAGAATCTCCTGTCTTTATCTCCCACACCTGTAACAGAATCATAACATGCAAAAGGCCGGACTTTTTCAGTCAATTCACGATAAAGCTGCCCGTAAGAAGATCCCGATATCATGCCATTTCGACCTGACGCATCACTGCAATCTCAAATGCATACATTGCTATGTTGTCCATGATGACAGGCCAGAGTTAAGCACTTCTGAAATCAAGAGTATTCTTGAACAGATTGCAGAGGAAGGAACTCTCTATCTTACGTTCAGCGGCGGAGAAATCCTTTCAAGAAAGGATTTTTTCGAGATTGCCGCCCATGCGAGAAAATTGCACTTTGTTATTCGGCTGATTACCAACGCAACGCTGTTGGATGCAGAGGCTGCAGCCAGGATAGCCGCCCTGCACATCAACCAGGTAAATATCAGCATTTACGGAAGCACTTCTGAGATACATGACCGGATCACGACAGTTGAAGGTTCTTTCCTGAAAAGTTTAAAGGCAATCGAACTTCTTGTTAAACAGGGGGTCAGCGTAAGAATCGGATGTGTCCTGATGAAACAGAATATCAACGACTATCGGAACATCTTCGCTATGGCGGAAAAAATGGGGGTACTGTTCCAGGCTGATCACCGCCTTACACCAAAAAACAACGGAGACATCTCCCCGATGCTGTACCGGATAAGCGATGATGATATTGAGAAGGTTTTCAGTGACCCTTCATTCCATCAGCCTCCGGATGTGCACGAGCAGATTAAATATGATTCCGCATTTTCGGAAATTCCCTGCGGAGCATCACATATGACCTTTTCAATTTCCCCCTATGGAGACATATACCCCTGTGTTCAGCTTCCTATTAACTGCGGCAACCTGAAAGAACAGAGTTTTCATGATATCTGGTACCATTCACAGGAAATGATAAGAATCCGTTCATTCAGGGTACCTGACATTCCAGAGTGCGCTGCGTGTTCCGTTAGAAAGTTTTGCACATACTGTATCGGACTTGCCCGCATTGAAGCAGGTGACATTTCAACCCCGTCGAAACGGTTCTGCACAGAGGCAGGGATATTAAGCAAACTCCGGGAAGGGAAGCAGCAATAAAGAAAACGGGAGAAGACAGGCAGCCCGAGATACAGCTTTTCAATGAGACCCTCGTCAGGGGCTATCCAGTCAGGTTTCGCGCCCTTGGATGCAGCATGTTTCCGATTATCAAATCCGGTGATATTATAACTGTAAACCCATTCGACACCGACAGCATTTCTGTTGGAGATATCATATTTATCGAATCGGAGAACCGTTATTTTGCTCACAGGCTGATCAGAAAAGTCCACTTAAATGGTGCACTTGAATTCATAACCAGAGGGGATCATCTGCCCTGTCCTGATCAGCCGGTCATCCCTTCTCAGGTATTGGGCAAGGTAGTAATGCTGGAGAGAAACGGAAAGACAATACGTCTCGAAGGAACTGCCGCAAAACTGATGGGCTATCTTATCACAAAAACTCCAAGCTATCTGCTTTTTAAAGTCATGTTCTTCTGCATGAGATGCAGGCGGTTCATATCATCGTTTTTTCGGGCAATGCCGTAATTCTTCATCAGCAGGTTTCTGATGTCCATATGCCAGCCTGTCATCCAGTTAAAATGCTTTTTTCGGACTATCAGCTTAAGGGCTGCTTCAGAAACCGTTCAAACTGTTTCTTGTCATTTGCCTTGACATAAGCCTCTTCAGGCGAGATCAGTTTTTTCATCAGAAGGTCCGTAATAGCCTGGTCAAGGAGCTGCATTCCATCTGCCTTGGCCATTTGCACCATGGAAGGTATCTGAAACGTCTTTCCTTCACGGATCAGGTTCGCAATCGCAACCGTTACAAACAGTATCTCTATCGCAGCCACCCTTCCCGGTTTATCGGCCCGCTTCAGAAGCTGCTGTGCCACAACCCCTTTAAGGGATTCTGAAAGCATCGTCCGTATCTGAGCCTGCTGCCCCGCCGGAAAAGCGTCGATGATCCTGTCAACAGTCTTGGCTGCCGAACTCGTGTGAAGAGTTCCGAATACAAGATGCCCTGTCTCTGCGGCTGATATTGCAAGCTCAATCGTTTCAAGATCACGCATCTCGCCGACAAGAATAACATCAGGGTCCTCCCTTAGGGCTGCTCTCAGGGCGGATGCGAATGATTCCGTGTGGTTGTTCACTTCGCGCTGGTTAATAAGACACCCTTTGTTCTGATGAACAAATTCTATAGGGTCTTCTATGGTCAGAATATGGTCTTTCCTGTTGTTGTTTATATAATCAATAATCGCAGCAAGGGTGGTTGATTTGCCGCTCCCTGTAGGGCCGGTTACAAGTATCAGCCCCCTGCTCATATTTGCAAATTTCAGGACCTGTTTCGGCAGATTCAGGTCCTCTACAGAAAGGATGTTACCTGGTATTACCCTGAAGACGGCACCATATCCTCTTTTCTGTAAAAAATAGTTTGCCCTGAACCTCGCAAGCCCCTCTATTTCATAAGCGAAATCAATATCTTTTTTGGCTATGAACCTTTCCCTCTGTTCTTCAGACAGTATCTCGAAGAGAATTTCTCTAAGTCCCTCATTGGTCAGGACATCTTCGCCAATTTCATCCAGCTCCCCATGCTTTCTCAGCTTGGGCCTTGAGCCAACACTCATATGCAAATCACTCGCGCTGTTTTCAAGCATGTTCCTGAAATACGCGTCTATCTTTGCCATTTCCAGACTCCATCAAGCAGGCCATTTATCTCTTCTGAGGAATATATCCCCTCAATCCTCCGGCTGAAAACATATCCGGTGTCCCTGCAATCAGCACATCCCGCGCCCCTGCAGGAATCACATGCCTGCGGAACAGCCATATTCACGTAAAACTCCCTGAATTCCCGAGGAGCTGAATCCGTGGTAAAGACAGTTTTATCACTGGTTACGAAACCGCCTTTCGTGCAGATGAAAGGATATCCCGTGACAGGGCTGTCTGTGGCAAATAAATTCGCAGAGCGGCTTGTATGAATGTCAGAACAGACAATACTACCGGTTGACAGCAGGCCAAACAGTCCGATAATTGCCGGGAATTGCACAGCTTCAATCCTGTTCATCAGGGGATAAACAGATAAAAGCACTTCTCCCTGATTGGAATAGAAATCAAAAGCAAACGGGATGTTGAGAAAGTCGAAGACTGCAAAAACATCTTCCTTTGTGTAAGGAACAGATATATCTGCCATGTTTCGCAGTATACCCGATCCGAAAATATTAACTCTGCACCGATTGACAGACAGGATAAAATCAATCCGGTAAAAACAGGTGCCCTCAAGTTTTGCCAGAATATCCTTCAGCGTCTGCAGCAAAAAAGGAATGCTCTCCCTGCTGAAACAGCCAGTCAATATCTCTCCAATTTTATTTCCGTTTCCTGATGAAATCCTGACCTTCTTTTTGAGGGTATTCTCAATTTCAGAGAAGGCGTCCCTGTTCAAAGGGTCATCAGTGGCAATGGCTATATCATCATCAGTCTCATACAATGGGAATATCCTGTTCCTGAGAAGAAATTCTTTTGAAAACCGGGCGATCAGTTTCGGGTCAGGGGTAATGTTTTCTACTATGACAAACGGGATATCGAGCTGCTTGCTCAGTATCCATTCAATATCGTCCTCTGTAACCTTCCCGAGACGTATCAGTGCTTCACCAAGCCGGACCTTCATTTGCTTCTGATACTTCAGGCCTTCCTGCAGGGCATCGTTGTTAATCATGCCATATTCGAGGAGAAGATCACCTATGTTTTTTGTCGTATCCATTTTGTGTTCATGAGAGTTTATCTCATGCCATTTGCATTATTCCACAACCACACGGTTTCTTCCAGATTCCTTGGCTGCATACAGACGGATATCGGCCTTCTGTATAAGGCCATCCACTTCGCTCTCAATATTCTCCCTGATTAATCCACATGACGCACCAATGCTTATTGTTACAGGAATGCCTGTGCTGCTTTGAGATTCAACCGCTTTCCTGACTTTTTCGGCTATTGTGAAAAGGTGTTCGGGTGCAACATTTGAAAGATAGATCAGAAATTCCTCACCTCCGTATCTGCCGGCAATATCAGAGCTTCTGATGCCTGATTTGATAATCTGCGCCGTTGATCTGAGAACCTCATCCCCTTTCAAATTACCGTGGATATCGTTGATTTTTTTAAAGTGATCTATATCTATCATCATAAGACCTACAGTGTAGTTATTCCTTTGCGCAATATAAGACAGCGGAATTATTGTATTGAAAATACCCCGCCTGTTCAGTATTCCGGTCAGAAAATCTATGTGTGATTGAAGGGCAATCTGTTTGGTAAGCTCCCTGATCCTGATTATGGTTTCTCCCAGAAATTCCATACCGGTTGCCTCACCCTGGAATTCTTTCAGTGCTTCAACAAAACTCCTCAGATGGTCTTCATAGTAGTTGCCCGGAGTATGTTCACCGGATACAGTCTCCATAAGATGGAACAAAGACTCAAATTGGGGATGCAGCATATAAAATTCAAGCCTATAGGCAATCAGGAATGCATCGTCTATGCTTCTGATTTGCCTGCTTCTCTCGACCAGCGCATCAATCCTGGAAAGGGTTTCTTTCAGCTCCTTAAGTACTTCAGACGGATGGTCAAAGACATTTGGCAGCATCCCCTTCCTTGCCATGTCCAAAAGTCTTTTCCAGAAGACGGTATGTTCATGCTCTTCAGCTGATACCTTGTTCCAGAACGACTTGAGCTTGCTTATTTCAGCAGCTTTTGAAAAATTGGCATAAATCTGAGATGCCTTCCTGTCAAGTTTATAGCTGATATCAAGTATTTCAACCAGAATATCCGTCATATGCGGTTCCTATTTGGTCTTTGCGCCCTCCTTGTTCAGTGACTGCCCTATGACGTTCCTCTGTATCTGGTTTGTCCCTTCATAGATTTGAAGTATCTTGGCGTCACGCATCATTTTCTCTACCGGGTATTCACGCATATATCCTGAACCACCCATTACCTGAACCGCGTTGGTTGTGACTCGCATGGCAACATCGCTTGCAAACACCTTTGCCATGGCTGATACTTTTGATATATCCTTTGCCCCATTGTCAATATACCGGGCAACAGCGTATACCAGCGCACGCGCTGCCTCAATCTCTGTAGCCATATCGGCAAGCATATGCTGAACTGCCTGAAAACTTATAATCGGATGTCCAAACTGAACCCGCTGACGCGCGAACCTCAGGGCCTCTTCAAAAGCCCCCTGTGCCACGCCAACGCTCTGTGCGCCAACACCTGCCCGCGCATTATCAAGGGTACGCATGGCTACGATAAAACCCGATCCTTCCCTGCCGATCAGGTTTTCTTTCGGAATCCTGCAGTTGTCAAATATCAACTCCCGCGTTGAAGACGCCCGGATCCCCATTTTCTTCTCCTTCTTCCCGAAAAGAAAACCCTGTGTGCCTTTTTCAATAACAAACGCTGATGCGCCCCGCGCTCCCTTTCCCCTGTCAGTCATTGCAATAATGGTATATATTTCGGCTTCTCCGCCATTGGTTATCCACTGCTTTGTCCCGTTCAGCACATACGCATCACCATCTCTGTGCGCAGTGGTCTGAATACCGGCGGCATCGCTTCCCGCGTTCGGCTCGGTAAGCCCGAAAGCAACAAGACGTTTCCCTGCCGCGATGTCAGGCAGATACATCTTTTTTTGTTCTTTTGTTCCGTAAAAAAGAATTGGATAGGTTCCAAGCGCATTTGCAGCATAGGTTGTGGCTACACCCAAACACGCCTTTGAGAGTTCTTCAACAGCCAGGCACAACTCAAAGCATCCCTTTCCGAGGCCTCCGAATTCCTCAGGTATAAAGAGGCCAAAAAGGTCAGACTGTGCAAGCACCTTCATAATCTCCCATGGAAATTCTTCATTTTCGTCAAGCTCATGTCGGGCAGGAACAATCTTCTCTTCTGCAACCTGCCTTGCAAGATCCCTTATCATAATCTGCTCTTCATTCAGAAAATAGTCCATTCAGTTACCTCCAGGAGATATATAATTCAGACAGTAATAATATGCAATTGAAAAAATTTATGCGCTGATATCCGTCGGTCCAACGAGAAGACTCGGGGCTCCAATATTACCATAAAAAGTAAGGTCATCTCCAACCTCCTCAATCCTTCCAAGAAAATCGAGGATATTTCCGGAAATGACCGCTTCCTTTACAGGAAACTGTATCTCCCCCTTTTCAATCCATGCCCCTGTTATGCCAATTGAAAACTCGCCAGATACCGGATTTGCCATATGAACTCCCATCGCTTCAGTGACATATAAGGCCTTCTCGGGCACTTTGAACATTTTCGCAAGACTGATAGACCTGCTTTTCTGTTCTGCTTCCAGATACAGATTTGATATGCCCACCAAAGGGATACCTGAAAATCCGCTTCTTATGGCGTTTCCTGTTGAAAATATGCCTTCCTTCCTGGCCGTGTAAGTGTTATAGAGATATCCCATAAGCACACCATCATTTATAAGCATCTTCTCCCTGACAGGCACCCCTTCATCATCAATAGGGCGACTTCCAAGTTTTCCAGGGATAAGTCCTGTATCAATAATATTAAGGCCCTTACTTATTACCTTTTCTCCATTTTTTCCTGCGAGAAGGGATTTGCCTTTTTGCACCGCATCTGACGAAAGCAGAGAAGCGAATATCCCGACAAAATCAGCGGCAACAGCATGATCAAGGATTATCGGTGCCTTAATGGCCGATATTCTTTTTGAACCAAGGAGGAGCAGCGCGCGTCTTGACGCATTCCTTCCAACTTCTTCAAAAGAGACGTCTTTAAGGAACCTGCTTCCGGAAAAGTCCCATGCCATCTGGCTTTCATCGCCTGCTTCGGCAACAGACATAACATGTGCCGTACATGAAGTTGCAGAATAAAAACTTTCCACTCCCCTTGAATTCACTATAGCTGTGTCCGAACGTGAAAACGTGCCAAGCGCTTTCCGGATCTTTTTTATTTTTTTATCCTCACCATACGCAGCTTCCTCAAGCTGTGTAACTTTGGCGATTGCGTCGCCTTCACTGATAGAGTCAATTTCCGGATCAAATACCTCAACATCCTGCTTGTCAGACGGGGCAGGCAGTCCAAGATACTCGTCAGGATCATTAGACAACGCAGATTCAACAGCACTCCGCACAACAGAATCGATATCATTTCTTGTTGTGGAATAGCAAAAACCGAGGCAGTTGTTTCTGATTACCCTCAGTGCATATCCAAAACCAAGGTGTGATTCAAAAGATTCAACTCCACGGTCCTTAATCTCTACTGTGAAGCCCTTTGAAGTTCTTGAGTAAACCTCAGCTTCATCCGCGCCTATTTCCAGCGCGCGCTGAAGAACCTCTTTGATAAACTCTTCAGTCTTCATAGTATGTCGCAGATGCAGTCTCGGATTCCCACACCGTAACAGCGGAGAGATTGATGCCAGGACCGTTTACTCTTTTTTTCATGGTATCATGCACCCATTTGGCAATGTTTTCAGCAGATGGGTTTTTTTCAGTAAACGGAAATATATCGTTCAAAAAGCTGTGGTCAAGAGGCGCGATAATCTCATTCAGCACATTTTCAATATCATGGAAATCTATCGCTATATCAATTTCATTAAGCCTTTCAGCGATAATATGAACCTGGATTTTATAGTTATGTCCATGAAGTTTTTCGCAGGCCCCTTTATAACCCCTGAGCTGGTGCGCTGCCGAAAAATGGGACTCAACTGTCAATTCGAACATCTGCCTGGTACTCCTTCCTTAAGCCTTTTTTCTGAAAATGGATATATAGGGGAGATTCCTGAACTTATTGTCGTAGTCAAGGCCGTATCCAACAACATACTCATTTGGTATTTCAAATCCTGTATAGTCAATCGGCACATCCACTATTCTTCTCTCCTTCTTGTTGAGAAAAGAGCAAATCTTCAGGCTCGCGGGAGTGCGCAGGAGCATTCTTTCTCTTATCTGGTTAAGAGTAATACCTGAATCCACAATATCTTCAATGAGAAGCACATCCCTGTCCGCGATATCCTCTCTGATATCGCATAAAATCTTGACCTCACCTGTTGTCTCTGTCCTGATGTAACTTGAAGCAACCAGAAAATCAATGGTCAGGGGCACCTCAATTGAGCGGACAAGATCGGAAAAAAACATAAAGGAACCCTTCAGGATACCTATCGCCAAAAGGTCCCTGCCGGTATAGTCTGCTGATATCCTGTCTGCAAGTTCCTTTACTTTATCCTGTATCTGCTTTGTCGTAAACAACGGCTTTCCGATAATCATGCGCCCTCCCTACGGATTGAAATACTATATCAGATATGCAATCTTTCCTGTTTTGTCTGATGCAAATCGCTAATTATCTTAATCATAATTCGTTAAAATCGCAAGTATTGCAGTTAAATTACCGCAGACGGGATCCCCTGAATCAAGCTTTCAGCAGAATATATACTTGACTATTTTAATTCTTGTTTGATAATATTTATCTTATAATAATAATTCTAATCTAATGAACCGGGACAATTACAAGGGAATCGGCATCAAGCTTACACCTCAGAGGATTGCGATACTCGAGTGTCTTGAGGGCAATACAAAGCATCCCTCTGCCGAAGATATATATCATAAGGTTTCCGGTAAATTTCCGACCATGTCTCTGGCAACAGTATATAACACACTCGATACACTGAAAAAACTCGGCAAACTTTCCGAACTGAAGGTTGACGCGGACAAAAAACGTTTTGATCCCAACATAAAGCCACACCACCATTTGATTTGCCTTAATTGCAGGAAGGTTCATGATATTCATATTGACTTTGACCCCCCAATACCCCAAAAACAAAAAAAAGGCTTCAGAATCACGGGGAATCACATTGAATTTTATGGAATATGCAGGGATTGCAACGGCAGGCGTCCCGTTAAAACAGATACCAGATGCTGAAAATCAAATAAACAAAATCAGGAGGAGAAATGAAGGCAGTTGAGATAAAACCCGACATATACTGGGTTGGCGCGATAGACTGGGCTGTCAGGGATTTCCATGGATACATAACGCCTCGCGGCACATCATACAACAATTATCTGATTCTTGACAGTGAAATAACGCTTCTCGATACCGTTAAATATGATTTTTCTGATATCACGATAAAAAACATCGAATCGCTCATCAATCCCTCGATGATAAAGCATGTAGTCATCAATCATATAGAGAACGACCACGCCACAGGCATAGATAAAATCATGGAACTTGCTCCTGATGCCACAATCCATATCACTGACAGGGGGAAAAAGGGCCTCGCGCGTTTTTTTGATATCTCAAAATGGAATATCAGAACCGTCAAATCAGGAGATACTCTGAATATTGGAAAGAGGACTCTTCTTTTCCTGGAAACCCCCATGCTGCACTGGCCTGACTCCATGATGACCTATATTAAGGAAGATCGTATTCTTATCAGTCAGGACGGTTTCGGTCAGCACATAGCGTCTGCCGTGCGCTTTGATGACGAATTTGTCACATGCGAATCCGTTTCCGAGCTTGAAGAAGCAGTGATTGATTACTATGCCAATATTCTGATGCCCTTTGGCCAGCTTATCAGGACCAAGATCGCGGAGATGCAGAAACTGGGACTTGAGATTGACATCATTGCCCCTGATCACGGGATAATCTGGCGGGCTGATCCCGGCAAAATACTCCGGATGTACCTTGATATGGCAAACGGGAAAGCGAACCTCAGTGTCACTGTGATTTACGATACCATGTGGCACAGCACGGAGCATATGACCCTCCCCATAATACAGGGAATCAAGGATGAAGGCGTTGAGTGCAAGGTCATAAAGCTGCGGGCGACACCCATGAGCGCCGCAATAAAGGAATTCTGGAAATCACGCGGCTGCCTCATAGGCACTCCAACACTCAATAACTCCATGTTCCCTTCCGTTGCTGAATTTCTGAGCCACCTCAGGGGTCTCAGACCAAAGGACCGCATTGCCGGCGCTTTTGGAAGTTTTGGCTGGGGAGGCGGCGCCGTGAAGGATGCTTATGAAGAATTCAAAAAAATGGGTCTTGAGGTTGTTGAACCAGGCATACAGGTGCTCTACCGTCCTTCATCTGATGACGATGCGCTTTGCTATTCTTTTGGAAAAGACTTTGCGCGGAAAGTAAAGGCTTATCATGAGAAGTTCAAATAAACAATGAGGCATTAACATTAATGCATCATTTACCCGATCAATACCTGAGCATCAGAAAGCGATTTAAAAAACTATCCAAAGCGGTTGAGAATCTCGGCAAAGCTACAAGGGAATCCGGCCCGATTGATGAAAAAACATCTCATCTGATTCAGTTGGCTGCCGCTGCCGCGATCAAATCCGAGGGCTCTGTGCATTCGCACATAAGAAGAGCTCTGGAGGCAGGAGCAAACCCCGATGAAATCTATCACGCAATTCTTTTGCTTACAAGTATAATCGGATTCCCATCAGTATCCGCAGTCCTCAGTTGGACTGATGATGTTATGGCAAAGAACAGGAGAGAATGATGCAATCAGAGTTAATATTTCCAGAGAGACCGGGCTTCTTGTCTTTGAAAAAGTCATTTATATTGACCAATTGAAATACCAGGAGGGGAAATATGTCAAAAACAGAAACAAATCTTCAGGATGCGTTTGCAGGTGAATCACAGGCCAACAGGAAATATCTTGCATTCGCAAAAAAAGCGGATGAAGAAGGATATGGGCAGATTGCCAAACTGTTCAGAGCAACTGCCGAGGCCGAAACAGTTCACGCGTTAAGCCATTTAAAAGAACTTGGCGGCGTCAAAGGCACAAAAGAAAACCTTGAGGCAGCCATCAGCGGGGAAACTCATGAATTCATGAGTATGTATCCGGAGATGATCGAGCAGGCAAAAGCTGAAGGAAAGCAGGGGGCAGTCAGAAGCTTCTCCTATGCCAATGAAGTAGAACAAATACATGCAGACCTTTATAAAAAAGCACTCGAAAATCTTGGCAAGAACGAAGCAACTGACTATCATGTCTGTCAGATCTGCGGCAACACGGTTGAAGGAGAGCCGCCTGATAAATGTCCTGTATGCGGTGCGCCCAAAAAGATGTTCAAGAAAATCGAATAGTAATGTATACCATCGCATTCCTTGGAAGCCCGCGTAAAGACGGAAATACTGACCTCCTTCTCAGGGAGGCTGTCAGGGCTATAGAGGAAGAAGGGATAACTGTACACATATTTAATCTGAATGCCCTGAACATCATGCCCTGCCAGAATTGCGGAGGATGCGATGAAACCGGTGTCTGTGTTTTTGAGGATAACATGTCCGATATTTATGAAGCCATTAAAAAGGCTGACAGGATAATCCTGGCCTCTCCTGTTTTTTTCTTCGGAGTCAGCGCTCAAACAAAGGCCATGATTGACAGGTGCCAGTGTTTCTGGTGCGGGAAATATCTCCTCAAACAGCCTGTCACAGAAGGCAAATACGGCCGGAAGGGACTGCTGCTGCTTGTTGGCGGGATGAAAAAGGAAATCGGCTTTCAGTGCGCAGGCGCAACAGCAAAGGCGTTTTTCAGAACAATAAATGTTCCGGTTCATGAATCGCTTAACTATCCGGGCATTGACGCTAAGGGCGCCATACTGCAGCACCCTTCCGCGCTCAAAGAGGCATATCAGGCAGGCAGGGCGCTTGTTCATTCAAAAAATTAGCGTCATCTCAACTAATGTTCATCCATATTGACTTTGATAATTGACAATACATAATAATTTGGAAACATAACACCATGCAAATAAAGGCTGTAAAGGCTGATATAACCACCTTAAGAGTTGACGCGATTGTAAATGCGGCCAATGAATCCCTTCTTGGCGGAGGAGGAGTTGACGGATCAATACATAGAGCCGCAGGACCTGAACTTCTTGAAGAGTGCCGACGTCTCAACGGCTGCAAAACCGGTGAGGCAAAAATAACGAAAGGGTTCAGACTTCCTGCCAGTTATATCATTCATACAGTCGGCCCGGTATGGCGTGGGGGAACTCACGGTGAAAGCTCGCTCCTTTCAGGCTGCTACCGTAATTCCCTCAGGCTTGCACACGAATATGGCATAAAAATTATTGCTTTCCCATGTATAAGCACCGGAGCATATGGTTATCCCGCTGACCGGGCAGCAGAACTGGCGGTTCTTACTGTCAGCGAAGAACTTGCTTCCCTGCCATATGAAATTCAGGTGATTTTCTGCTGTTTTTCCAGCCAGGACCATGAAATTTACAATCTGCTTCTGAAAAAATATGCCGGTTAAGGCAATACCACAACCGACATCAGGCGGTCTTATACTTTCTTACAAATGTTCTGCTGAGTGCAGGCACTGCATATATGCCTGCTCGCAACGATGGAACGCTGACTGCATTTCTGAAGAGAATCTTGAAAAGATATTACGGCAGCTTTCCGGAAAGATGCTTTCGAGCCCCCTTGGACCAAGAACAACAAGCCTGAACCATGGACTTCATTTCACAGGGGGAGAACCGTTTCTGTTTTTTGATTTATTATGCAAGGCGGTTGAAATGGCTGAAAAATTCAGGATTCCATCTACTTTTGTTGAAACAAACTGCTTCTGGGCGGTTGATGACCGTACCACAAAGGAAAAGCTCAAACTGCTCAGGAAAAAAGGGTTGCGGGGCATTATGATTTCGGTGAATCCTTTTTATCTTGAATACGTGCCTTTCGAGAGAACAAAGAGGGCTGCGCGCATAAGCATTGATATATTTGGCGGCAATACAATGGTTTATCAGCTTGAATATTACAGAAGATTCATACAGATGGACATCCATGACAAAATGCCTTTTTCTGAATATCTCAAACTTGAGACAAAGGAAGATTTGCTGAAAAATGTCGAGTTCTTTATCATGGGAAGAGCACCCTACCTTCTTGGTAACCTTCTTAAGGAATATGTCAGCCCGAAGCCCGCAGCTCAGTACCTGACAGAAAGGTGTTCACCATCTTTTCTCAGGAGCTGGCATAACCATTTTGACAATTACGGGAATTATATGCCCGGTTTCTGCGGAGGCATATCTTTAGGAGACTGCAGGGAACTTGACAGATTGCTCAGCAAGGGCATAGACACTGCTGAATATCCTGTTCTTGGATTTCTCATGGACGAAAACATGAAAGGCCTGTTTGATTTCGCGGGCGGTTATGGATTCAGGGAATCCGATGAAGGCTATTTCTCAAAATGCCATCTATGCATGGACATGCGGGGGCACCTTGCCATGAATGGAGATTTCAAAGAACTCCGTCCAAAGGTGTTTTATACGCATCTTGACAAGCAGACTTCCTGAAACAAGCCTGCTTGTCTTAATAATCCCAGGGTTTCTGTTGCCGCCTGCAGAATAAAATCAGATGCCGTCTTCCCTGTTTAAAACAGGTCTGTCCTCATCAGACTTGCTCATCCATTTCTGGAAATATTCTTCGCGCTTTGACTGAATGCTTGGACCGTTGTCCTTCGCCCACTGATAGGACGCCTCCGTGTTCTCATAAAGATCACAGCTGCTGTCCCATCCCTTGAAGTCTGAAGAACTGATTTCGTACAGATGGACAGGTTTCAAAGAAAACCGTGCTTTCCATACACCCATTCTTGGAGTCACAAGGGCATAATAGGTTTTCCCTCCATCAAGGTTTGCCTTCATGAAATCAGCGCTTTCTCCGACAACCATAAACAAATGCTCGCCCGGAGACGTTCTGTGAGCAACTTTTGTTTTCGAAGACACAATACCAGCCAGAACATTTTCACTGGTTGTAACATCAAACACTGAAGACTGTATTGCTCCGCCAAACGCAGACGGCCTCATAAATATGATAATTGATTCCCCGGCGCCGGGCTTTAAGGCTGAGATTGATTCAATACTCGCTGGTTTCATGTACTTTGATGAGCAACCAAAACCTGAAGCCATAAGAAAAACGATTAGAAACAACCCGAAATATTTTTTCATGCTCTTTCCTCCATTAATTGAATGGTTCATGTTAAAAGGTCAAGACCAGCAAACTCTCCTCGTCTGCGTAATAAAAACTGCCCCCTTCCGGATCACTTTTTCAAGTAACAGAATATCGCAATAAATGTTGCCTGTCAAGAGATTTTGTGACCAAAGCACCCTTCCGCGCTCAAAGAGGCATATCAGGCCGGCAAATTTCTGATCCGGTAATGTATTTCAGATGCAGCAAACCCTTCTTTAAACTTACTTCAGGCCAAGAAGGAATGCGGAGGCAGGCTCAACGGTAATATTGTCTCTTATCAGCTTTTCTTTCCCGCGATATATGAGAAACCTCTTTGCCTCCGGGTAATCTTCACCGAATGACTTGAGAGCTCGAAGGTCTTGAGGGTGTATTGTTGCCGCGTTCTTTACTTCAATTGCCAAAAACATACCTTTACCATATACGACAAAGTCGACTTCTGAGCCAGCACTGGTTCTCCAGTAGTAGAGCTGGCATCCGGGATGGTGATAGTCAATCCACGCCCGAAGGTGCTGGGAGACAAGTCCCTCAAGTGCAGCACCAGATTTTTCTGCGGGATGGTCAAGTGGTCCAGATGGTCTCAGAATGCTGAAAACACCTGCATCGAAAAAGTAGAACTTCGGGTGCGAGGCAGTCGCCCGTTTCGCCCTCCGGGTAAACACCGGAATCCTGTAAGCCAAAAGAAGGTCCTCAAGTATCCCGATGTAGCCCTCTACTATCTTCCGTTCTATTTGGCAGTCGCGTGCCACGTTGCTTACGTTTAGGATAGCGCCATGGGAAAAGCTGACTGTTTCGAGGAACCTGGAAAAGTTCCCTATGTTTCTGGTAAGCCCCTCCATCTGAACTTCTTCCCTGAGGTAAAGATCAACATACGCCTGAAGTGCAGCCTTTGGGTCCTTGCTATTAAGAACAAGCGGTATCATGCCTACTTGTAGTGCTTTTCCCAATTCAAATAGACCTTTGAGCTCTGCAGCCATAAAAGGGTGCATATGCTTCATTAGTGCGCGGCCGGCAAGCAAATTCACGCCAGCCTTCCTAAGCCTTCGTGCGCTCGATCCGGTAAGGATAAACTGAAGGCCCCTTTTTTGCTCTATGAGGCTGTGCACAACTTCGAGAAGTTGCGGCGCTTTCTGCACCTCGTCTATGACGACCACCTTTTTCCCCCGCTGCGCATGCACAACCTCCCTGAGCCTTTCTGGATAAGCGGTATAATTCCTAAAGACATCAGGAAGGAGAAGATCAACATACAAGGCCTCAGGGAATTCCTTCCTGATAAAAGTTGACTTTCCCGTTCCCCTCGGTCCGAGAAGGAAAAAACTCTGTTTTTCTGCCTCAATAAATCTTCCTATCGTTTCCATTTTAAGTCCATATTTGGAAGTAGTATATCCAAATATAAAACTCCTGCGCATAAATGTCAACTGTTATCTGGGGGGATATCTGGGGGGAGGTCATTTTGGTGTTCAGACTTGCCTTTGGAACAGCAACCAAAGGAACTGTTTCTTTCATTATCACGGGAGATGATGATCTTTTAAAACCAAGGAGTTTCCGTGGGATTGATATTATTACTCCGAGGGAATTCCGGACCCGTCTGAGATAAGACAAAGCGCCGGTCGCTCACAGCTTTATGGCTTCGGCACCACCAGCGAATAACCCGCGTCATTCTTATTGAGATAGACCCAGTATCCCATCCACGGCACAAGGGTTGCCCCTTCATCCGATGTCTCAAAGCTGTATGTCCTGCCCCAATCCCTGCCGTTATAGGAGTAAAGGGCATTTGTAACCCAGTCGTTTATCGCTGCCTGTGCCCATGCCACTGGTACATCGCTTCCCTTCTTTACCTTGATATCCGATAGTTTTACATTACAGGCATACGGATTGCTGATGATGTTCCAGCCGGCCTGCAACTGATAGGCGTATTCATTCGCCTGGATATCTCCGTATGACGAGTGTTCCGGCAGCGTCGCGCTGACACGGCTGCTGAAATATCCTTCTCCGGCCTTCGCAGGCTCCGTGTTTGTTACAAGGGAATACAGGTTAGTTGCCGCATCCCATCTGTAGGTGTTCGAGCTGCCGAATGCCGTTGATGCGTTGAGATTTGCCGCGTTAATATCCCTCGGTATGCCCACAAGGCCAAAACCCTCAATCATCTGCACAGCCGGCCCGGTGATAAAACCTGTTGCGGGATAGGTTACATCTTCGCCGTCAGACGTTTTTACTTCAAAGTAGTATTTGTGTATCTTCGCGGGTCCGAGTTCGGTTTCGTATGTACAGGAAGCGCCTGTTGCATAAGCGCCGCTGCAATCCATTGGATATGCCAATGTATCCCCTGAGCCGGGACTGGTTCTTTGTGCCATGCGGAGTTCGACAGATTGAGGAATTTTGCCGCAGGTGTTTTTCACAACAATCCCGAAAATGTAGGATATGCCTGTTTTAGGCTTACCGCTGTCCAGATTATCAGCGTCATTTCCGCCGTCTTTCCTGCTGATACACTGTATCCCGGTATCGCCTGAAGGACACTGAACCGTATAGAATCCATTATCATTGATTCCATCACAGTCATTGTCCAGTTGATCGCATATTTCCGCGGCACCCGGATTCATGGATGCGTTGTTATCGTCGCAGTCTCCGGATATCGCCGTCAGCTCTGCAGTTACTTTATAACCAGAGGGCCTTGTGCATGATACCGTATTTGTTCCCTCGGAGTATCCGTCATTGTCTGCGTCCTTATACCATGTCTGTCCGGGATGTTCATTCATATCATTGTCGTTACAGTCAATGCTGTTAAATACATATCCGGAAGGTTTTGAACACGCCTGAGCAGATGCGTTCTGGTTGCCATAACCATCACTGTCCGCATCCTGGTAATAGGTTGTAGTCAGTCCTTCATCAGTTTGTCCATTGCAGTTGTCGTCTTTGGCGTTACAGACTTCTGCCGCACCCGGATGAATTGATGCATCCGTATCATTGCAGTCGCCTGAAACAGCAGCAAGCTCTGATGAAATAAAGAAACCCGCAGGCCGAAAGCATGAAGATGAGTTAACAGAACCGTCAGAATATGTGTCGTTGTCGGCATCTTTGTACCAGACCTGGCCAGGATGTTCCAGGGGATCACTGTCATTGCAGTCCGTGCCATCTATAACATAACCTGCCGGTTGTGCGCATTCCTGAACTGAACTGTTAAAATCACCATAAGTATCTGTATCGGCGTCCCTGTAAAAGGTTGTCTTGACCCCTTCGTCCGTCAGCCCGTCACAATCGTTATCCAATGAATCGCAAATTTCATTTACAGCACCAGCAAAAGGATTGCAGGTATTATTTCCCCATACACCTGCTGAACAGGTTTCAAAACCAGCATTTCCCGTACACACACCTGCCCCGCATGTTGTTGCCCTGCTTAATCCTTCATCAATATTTCCATCACAGTTGTTATCAGTGTTGTCGCATATCTCAGCAACACCCGGATGAATCGCGGAATTGAAGTCATTGCAATCCGAATTATCTGACACATATCCCGGAGGTTGGGAGCATGCGTTTACTGATATGGCCGGATTTCCATAACTATCCCCGTCATAATCCATATAGAAAGTACTGGTGCAGTTTTTCCAAAGTGCCTGTAATGCATAGTATGCAAGCCTTGGCTCCATTATGTCAGCAGAAGAGCCATTGTCAACCGTTCTCATAATCCCCCACCATTCTTCATTGGAGTATCCATCAGGGTGAGAAGCGGATGCATAGCCACAGATACCCTGAGACGCCGGGTTGGTATCCTGACACCCGGCATCGGTTGAATGCTTGCCTTTCCACCATTCATCGGAATAGGACATGAGAGAGCCGCCAATGCAGGAATCGGAATTACCCGCAATCTCCTGCCATAATCCCTTCGCGTATTCTGCCTGACGCGGCATGCCGGCTTTTTCGTATTCAATGGCTTTCGTATTGTCGTAGGCATCTATTCCATATTCCATTATCACGAACGGTTTGGCGCTGATTGCTTTATAGTCAGTGAAAACCGTACCAAAGCTGCTCCCCCGGTACAGGTTTGCGCCCCATATATCAAGGGAGGTCATTGTTGCGTCATATGTAGTTATGGTATCAATAAGGTTTGTATCCATGAGCGGTGTTGTAACGGGATGATAACTGGTTCCTTCTTCAGTATGAGCCTCTGCCGCCATTTCATTGATCAGGCTGAACAAATGATTCAAATTGCTTCCATACATCGTTGCCGCATTCAGCTCATTTCCGATTGCCCACATCAGAACAGCCGGATGGTTTTTATGCCTTGCCACCATTGCCCTGAAATCCTTTTTAATCTGCTCCCTGACATTGGAAGCTGACGCCGGATCAATATCTTTACCGGCAGGAACCGGAAATCCCACTATTATATATAGAGGGTCACTTCCTCCATTATATGCCTTGTCAAGAAAATCAAGGTGATTGGCAGAAGCATTCCATCCCCAAAGGCGAATGGCATTGACACCCAGGTTTCTTATAAAAGGGAGATCGCGGTCATAAACCGCGCTCTGGACAGAAGTAAAATAGTCACCATTCGGCGGAGTTGTTTCAGGATCAACACCAGCGGGAACCGGCGAATATCCAACACCTCTGACAAGAAATGCATTTCCATCAACGGTTATCTGCCTTCCGCTTACAGCAACGGCAGTCGGCTGTCTCATGGCAACGGTAACTGTAATACCTTTGCCGATTGGCTCCGGATTACCGACTTTGTCGATTGCCCGTGTTTTTATTGTATAACTGCCTTCTGCTGACGGAGTCCATGTAAATGTCCAGTTAGTGGTGCCTGCAGCATTACTCCATGACTTGCCTCCATCTGTTGAAACCCTGACTATATGAATCCCGCTGCCGATATCAAAGGCATCTCCCATAAGCTGAAAAGATGTTCCAATTAACACATCTCCGTCAACAGGTGTTCTAATAAGAGAAACAGGAGAAAAGAAATCACAGGCCCCCGGATAGGAGATTGATATCCCGGCTAATGATGCCTCGCATTCACTTCCATAGGTTTGTCCGTCACAGCCGCAGACAGAAGTCTGGGCTGCGGAACAAATATCCGGTTTATCAGTACAGACTCCCTGAGCGTTGCACGAGCCTTCAGTTTTTTTGCAAAACAGACCATCCTGACAGTCCCCATTTAGTGAACAGGGACATCCCTCATTAATATTTCCGTCACAGTTATTATCTATGCTGTCACTGCAAAGCTCGGTTGCTCCAGGATTCACCAGGATATTCGTATCATCACAGTCACCGGATATTGCCACATAACCTGGCGGGGGGGCGCAGTCGATTACCTGAATACCGGGGTCTCCATAATTATCCTGATCATTGTCTTTGAAATAGGTGTTTGTACAGTTATTGCTTATCTGGAGAAATTCCTTTTTCTTAACAGGTATCAGGGAATTACTCGCAGGATAATTAGATTCTGTGCCCGAACCGGCAGATTTTACCGCAGGTAGCATTACAACATTGAAATGCTGCGTATTATGCGTCTGTTTTACGATATCAGCATTTACATCCGGGTATTCCGTGAAGAAAGCAACGCAATACAAAAAAAGGGAAACAAAGGCAGGATACCATTTGCACTTTTTTGTATCATGAGCTTCCCGCGAAAGCCTGTTAAAATATCTTTGCGTCATTCTGTGCTTGTCGAAAAATTACAGCAGATCAAGCACCCTTCGACAGGCCCAGGGTGACAAATCAGGACTTCTGCAAAACCCATAAAATGTGAAATTTCAAAAACTGCCGGCAATGAATGTTTTGCCTGCCTTACTTTCTTCTTCTCCTTACAACTATTGCCACACCGGTCACTAAAACCATCCCGGCTGACAGCGGATACTTGACAGTATAGACAACAGGCGCAAGTGCTATCCGTGTGATTGTTTTCAGGCTCTCATGCTGTGCAATGTAATTCGCTACAGGAGGCGATAGTCTGTAATATGTTTTCACAAAGGCCCTTCCGGCGGTATTAGAGAAGGTAAAAACCGAATCTCCAACCTTAATTCTAAAATCCCCAAGCAGCCATTTGTCTCTGAATTCCTTCAATACTTTTACGTCAGGATGAAGATAAGAGCCGTATGCGGCAGTAGCTATGAAACATCCTCCGCCACCCCCGCCTCCGCCACCACCGCCAGTAGTAGGCTGGGCAACACCCTTCCCTTTAAGTGGAACGGTAAGAGTATGCTGCGTAGTATCAGGGTCTTTATATGGCAGGCTGTAATTCATATCAGTCTGAACCGCAGCGGTTGGAGTATATTTAAGTTTCACCGTACAGGTGTCCGCCGGATTCATCACCTTGTTTGAGCAGTTGTCTGTTCCCGCTACTATTGAAAACGGAGATGTCATTGCAATCTGTCCGACCGTAAGTGCCAGTGCCGCAGTTACCGTATCATTTTTGAGAGTGAGTGTTTTCTCCACAGACGCACCAACCGTCGCACTTCCAAAATCAAAAGGTGATGGTGTAGCTGTCAGTTTTATACCGCTTCCAGTAAGGGCAATCTGAGGTACATTATATGTGTTGTTTGCAGGATCCTTGAATGTTATATTCAAATTTGCATTTGATACGCTTGCCGCAGTAGGTGTATATTTCAGTTTTACTGTGCAGGATGCGTTTGGATTAAGGCTTTTTGTAGAACAATTGTCCGAGCCGGTTACAATACTGAAAGGAGCGGTCAGGGCAGGAATCTGCTGTATTGTTATTACTGCATCTATGTTTGATGTATTTGTAAGGGTAAGGGTATTTTCAGGACTTTCACCAATCGCGGCATAATGGAAATCCATGCTGGTCTGATCCGGAGTTACCTGAACAACCGGTTCCGGAGGAGGATCGGCTGCACGCAGTGTCCCTGTATGGAAACAGAGAAGCATCATTATTACTGCCATATAAATAAGCAGCCCGTATCGTTTATTGTTCATTGTAAATATGTCAGTTCTTCTCATTATCCCTCTACCCTCCTTTATCCTGATTCCTTGAAGTTTATTGCTTTTCCAGGTTAACTGTTTTAATGCTGAATTGACGTTTACCCGTATTCTGATATGTATATCCGGACTGACTCCGCATATCCATTGCCGTGCCTGTATTCATATCCGTCAGCATGACTTTCATGTCTGACGGCACCCGGGCAGGATTCCATTTAATATTTATATCCTTCCCTGCAAGCTCGGATTCAACTGTAAAATCCCATGTCTTGTTACCGGAAGATGATTTAATATCTTTCCAGTATTCCTTGCCTTCAAGGATAAGACATGACTGGATATCTCCGGCAAGAAGTGCCGGTATGTCATATGCTCCGTCAATCCCGTCTGTTGCATCAGGAGATTGACCTACAACCAGTCTGATCTCAGCGTTCTGGACGCCTATCTTTATATCTGCCTGCCATGCATCGGCTGCAAATACAATGCCGCATGATAACTGTAACAATGCTGCAGCAGCCATAATTGCCATCTTTCCCTTCATGCCCATATCCTCCTGTTACAGGTTCGGGGATTCAAGAAGTCCGGTTTTGCGTATCCGCAACCCCCGGCGACTTGAATCCCTGCACCCTTTTCTTATGGTTTTGGTATTACCAGCGAATATGTGTCGTCGCTCTTGTTCAGATATATCCAGTATCCCATCCACGGCACCAGAACTGCGTCTTCTTCTGCTGTCTCAAAGCTGTAAGTCCTGCCCCAGTCCTTGCCGTTATAAGTATACAGGGCATTAACTACCCATTCATTTGGAGTCCCGACTGCCTGAGTCCATGTTATTGGTGCATCGCTGCCCTTCTTTACCTTTATATCGGATAGTTTTACATTTCCAACATAAGGAGTACTGATAATATTCCAGCCGGCCTGCAACTGGTACGTATATTCAGCGGCCTGTATATTTCCGAATGACGCATTTTGCGGCAGTGTCGCATTGACACGATTGGTAAAGTATCCTTCACCTGCCTTTGCGGGTTCAGCATTTGTTACCAGTGAATACAGGTTGGTTGCGGCATCCCACCTTAAAGTGTTTACGCTGCCGAAAGCTATATTCGCGTTGAGATTTGCAGCGTTGATATTCCTTGGTATACCAACAAGGCCAAACCCTTCAAGAAGCTGTACAGCCGGCCCGGTACTAAATCCGGTTGTAGGAAGAGTCTTTACAATAGCTCCGGTTGAGGACTTCGCCTCGATATAGAACTTGTGCACAAATGCGGCTCCGAGCTTTGTAGTATATGTGCATGTCTTTCCGGAACTGAAGCTTCCTGTTGCTGGACACTCCATCGGAATGATTGCGAAATCACCTGAACCAGGGTTATTCCTCTGTGTCAGGAAGAGTTTAACGTACTGAGGTGTTCCAACACTGTCTTTCACCGTAACACTGAATTGATACTCAACATCAACCTTGGGTTTTCCGCCTACAAGGTTGTCAGCGTCGCTTCCGCCGCCAACCCTTTCAACGCAAGGGATTCCGCTGTCGGCACAGCTGATTTCAAATCCGCCAATCGTGGTTGTCTCCGAATCTGTATTATTAGCAGTATTCGGGTCCGTGACAGTTGATGTTACATTTGCGGTATTTGTAATGGTACCTGAAGCTGCTGAGCTGATTGTCCCTCTGATAAGCACCTGCTGTGAATTGCCTGAGTTGACTGTCCCGAGATTCAGGGATCCGGTCCATGCAATCCAGTTGGTTCCGCCGTCTGTTGAATATTCGGGACTCTGAATATCTGAAGGCATTGTATCTGTCAGATTCACAGATGATGCATCAGATGGTCCGGCATTGCTTACAGTTATCGTATACTGAATCTGCTGTCCCGCCTCAACAGGATCAGCATTGTTAACCTTGGTAACAGACAGGTCTGCTGCAAGCCCTTTCACCGTTGCCGTTGCGCTGTCGTTGGCAGCAGTCAGGTCAACAGGGGCTGACGCGGTTCTCGCCGCAGTGTTATTGTTATTACCTGCCTGATTGACGGCGGCCGTCACTGTCATTGTAACTGCCGCACCGTTTGCAAGTGCGCCAATATCCCATACACCGGTACCTGATGTGTAGGTTCCAACGGCTACAGTATTGCTTACATAACCAAGCCCCGCGGGCAGAAGGTCGGTTACCTTTACTCCTGTCGCGTTGTCAGGCCCGTTGTTTGTCACGGTTACCGTAAATACAACATTTGTTCCCACATTCACGGAAGGATTACTGACTGTTTTTGCGACTGAAATATCAGCAGCAATACCTGTCCCGGTCAAAACCGTATCGAGAGGATTTTCATCCGGGTCGTTGGAGACAATACTGAGCGTAGTAGTTTTAGCTCCGGCAGATGACGGTGAAAATGAGATTGTAAATGTGCAGCTGTTCCCCTGCGCGAGATCCGGAGAAAGATCCGGACATGTGGCCGCTGTTACCGTAAACATGGCAGCATCCCCGCCTGTTACGGCTATTGATGCTATATTCAGATCAGCATCTCCGGCATTTGAAACAGTGCATGTGTGTAATAAAGTTCCGTTTACATCCAAAGGACCAAAGGCAGTAGCTGTACATGAAAGTGATATATCAGGAGGATTTGAAATGGTAAGAGATACTTCGTTCCATGCAGTTACAGCGATATCTGTGTTGGTCGAGTCCTTAAGGCCGGATTTGACAAATCTGAGAGTTGTTGTTCCGACCTTCTTGGCCTTAAAACGTGGAGAAAGGAGAGTCGTATTGCCCGCAGCGTCAACACCGGTCACAATTCCTGACCTTGTCAATCCGACAACAAGAGTACCGGCTGTATCGTCCTGAAGGTCCGATTCAAGCAGGGTGGCATCCGCTCCGTTATTGTTCAGGAAGGTACCCTCCGTTACCTTGGGCTGTATCCCGTTCCCAGGGTTTCCATCTTCATCAACCACATCAAGAAATTCAGTATCATAGGTAATGTCTGTAGCAATTCCATAGAGATCATTCACACTGTCAATAACAACATCAACGTCAAATTCAACCCCCTTGCCCTGGGTAGCACCAGTCTGGAGCGAGACAGTTGCAGCGAAGACTGGCAAGGCATACAAAATTAGAAATACCACCAATGGTATGACAAGTAATCCGCTGCTCCTTATAATGCCTGATATCCTGATATTCCCTTTTTTGTTCTCCGAATAATCTCTTTTCATCTTTCAGTACCCTGCTTTTTTAATTATTTACAGAAATAGTGAATGAATACGTTCCTATCTGTCCGGCCATACTATACATGTTGACAGTTATCCGATGTTCTCCGTTGGCAAGTTTCCTTGTGTCAAGTTTATACAGATATGTCGGATATGCCTGTTCTTCTTCGTCAAACCTCTGATTATCTACAAAGACCACGATTTCATAACGTGATTCATTAAACTGCGGGAGGCTCTCAGGAGCAACATCCACAAGAAGATCTACATCTCCTGACATTTTTGTAACTGCGTTTTCTGCAAGCCCGGTCTTAGTGTTGTCTTTCAGATAGACAGCAAATTTCGGCGCAACATTCAGAGTCTGCCGTACCAGATATTGAGAAGCAATTCTATTGGAAGCCCTCTGCAGAGCACTCTTCCTAATGCTCTGCTGGGTAATTACTGCGTCTTTTGAAACAGCGGCAGCGGCAAGCCGTTTTTGATACTCAGGGTAATCGTTCCTGCTCTTCTGCATAATTACCGTGCACTCAGGAAGAAGATAGCCTTTTATAAAAAGTGTGCTTCCCTTATCGCGCAGAACAGAAATTCTGCCTGTCTCATCAAGACCATCCCATGCCTGGACATACTTCCCTGCGGGAAGCGGTATGGAATCAAGAATCGTCCTGAGAAGGGGTCCGTTATGAATTCCTGCCTTTATGCTGATTCTTGAAGGGGAAGACAATTCATAGTGTATCCTGTTCTGACCGGACGACTCCTCGATTTTTGTCACCGGCACGTCCAGGACTTCACCGCCTGTTGATACTGTCGGGTCAAATACCGTCTGCTTTCCATTGCTGTCTTCAGCGACAATACTGAAAACATAAGCCTCATTGGGAACCATAACTCCATAATCATCCCTGCCGTCCCAGGTTACAGAGTTATTGCCAGCGGGTCTTGTATCACCGTTCAGAAGTCTGCGGACCACTGAATAATCCGCATCATAGACAAGTATGGTTATTCTGGCAGTGTCAGAAAGACGGAAAGAAAGGACCACCTCGTCACCCGGGGTAATAACTGTCCTGTCAAGCATTGCATTCTGTATGGACGCATTTCCGGGAGATGCATTGAGAGTGCCTGCATTAAGCAATAATGCCGTTACAAAAAATGAAAAAAGAACAACACGGAAAATTTCCTGAACCTGTTTTTGTGGTATTTTGTGTATAAACACTCCTCTCCCCTTTCCTTTTTTTTATTTAACCCAGACGGGATCCTTACAGGTCTTTCCTGTCTTTGTCACCTGTCGCTGAAGTCCACCTGTACGCGGAGTAATCCATATCTCTTTGCTGCCGCTCCGCGAAGAAACAAAGGCAATTTCCTTTCCATCAGGAGACCATGCCGGTTCACCGTCATATAACGGGTTTTCCGTTATCCGGACATGCTTTCCGTCACTGAGTGTCACAACCCATATATCATAATTGCCGTCCCTGTTTGATGTGTAGGCCAGCGCCTGATTATCCGGTGACCAGACTGCGTCAAAACTGTCGGCATTATCACTTGTAACCATGGTAACTTTTTTCTTTCCGAATTCCATCAGGACTATTTCCTCGATGTTGCCGCGGAGTTCATCACGCTTGAATTCTGTAAAGGCAAGGCGTGAATTGTCAGGCGAAAACGCGGGTGAAAGCCTCATTGGAGGATAAATTGTTATCCTCTCCGGCTCGTTCCAGACAGCGCCATTCCTTTTAACAGACCATATCTCGCTTTCGTCTGAAGGCAGAACCGTATACTTGACAAAGGCAACCCTCTGACCATCCGGTGACCAGACAGGTTGTGCGTATATTCCGGCAGGCAGGGGAATACGGTTCCTGTCCGAACCATCTGATTTCATGATCCAGAGTTCACGTTTGCTGATATACACGATTTCTTTACCGTCAGGCGAAACAGTCGGGGAATGTTCATCGTCAGGGGTTGAAGTTATCTGCTTCATTTCCTGAGTATATGGGCTGACAGTCCAGATATCCCATGAACCGGAAACGTTCGCGGAAAAAACAATGCGTCCGTTCTCCGCTGCCAGTGCAATGACAGGAAGCATCAGGGTAAGGATAATTGCCATTACAGTCAACATGATATGTACTGCTTTTCCCTTACAAGGATAGTAAATCATTATACCCCTTTGCAAGTAAAAATTTATGAAAGGCAGACTGTCTATATAATAGCATTTTTGCATTCAGGTAACTACAAAAAAATAACAAAAAAATAATAGTTATTAACAGTCTTATAATAGTATTTACAGGTTTTCGTTTTTATCCGTCATGCCCGAGGTTTTTAGTCGGGCATCCAGAGGCCTGTAACTAATGGATTCCCGCCAAAGACCTGCGGGAATGACTCACATAAAAATATACATAATATTATGAAACCCTTAATATTTAATGCTGTTTTTTCATGAGAAAATTAATTTTTTCCACCCACTTCACGGTCTCTCCGGCATCCCTGGAAACTGAAAAACCCGATACCAGTTCAATCCCGTCTTTTTTCCATGAAATCCTGATAATCGGGGCGCCTGTCCATTTACCCGCATGCCATTTTCCGACAGTGATATTCATTATATCCTTAAAAGGAATTACCTTGTCCGTCCTGGTAAGGTACCTGCGGAACCTGACTGAAGAGTTATCAAGCCAAATCTCAGAGTTCCCCCTGCTGAGCCAGCCATCCTTCATATACCGCCGCCACCATGAATTGCCGACTGTCGTACCGCAGTAGTAAGCGTTCTTTGTTTTCAGAAATATATCTTCAGAAGATAATATTTTTTGTTCCGTCAAATTCTTCCCCTCATCTATACCCTGACATCCGCCGCAAGCGCGTGATGCAGTGCAGTTTCAACATCATTAACCAAAATAAAGCTGCCTGAAGCCCGGATATCCCTTGGGAGTGCCCGGAGGTCAGGTTCATTCTCGCCCGGCAGAATAATAGTCGTGATACCGGACTGCAATGCACCAATTACCTTATCACGAATGTCACGGACTCCGAAAACCCTGCCGTGGAGACTGACCTCTCCGGTCATTCCGGTACCGGGTCTGACCGGCCTCTTCAGAAGGGCAGACAGGAGAGCTACCGCAATAGCAAGTCCGGCAGAGACGCCATATTTTGGAGTTGAGCCTTCAAGGAGATGAATATGTATATCATATTGCTTGAAAAAATCATCTTGAATATTAAAGTCGCAGCAGCGCGAACGCACATAATCAACAGCGACCATTGCGGATTCCTGCAGCATCTTGTCTGTATTGCCAGTAACAATAATGTTCCCTGTTCCTTTCAAAAGAACCAATTCAAGGGTAAGCGGATATCCGCCCTTTTCGCTTTTTCCAAGAATAGTCACGATGCCGGGGACATCCTGCCCGGCGACAGAATACGCATTGAATACTGCCGGTCCAAGATATTTCCGGATTGACTGAACAGAGACCCTTTGAACCACACTCCTGTCATTACTATTCCTGCCAGACAGCTTTCTTATAATCCTGGTCAGGCATCCTGACAACTCGGCAACGCCTGACTCCCGTGTATAGTTCCTGATAACGGACTTCAGGGCGTTTCCGGAAAAAATAATTCTGCCCTGCATACCGTATTTAATTAACAGTCCGGGAATCAGATACCCGGTCGCAATACGAAGTTTCTGGTTTTCCGTATAGCTGGGTATCGCGAGAACTTCCATCTGCTCCCGGATAGCCGACGGGATTGTTGAAAGATTTGCCGCAGTCGCAATAAAAATTACCCTTGCCAAATCCATCCTTCCTGACAGATATTGATTCCTGACAGCAAAATCCTGCATATAATCAAGCACCTCGAAAAAACCGGCGGAGGCACTGCCTGCGCCTGACAGATCTGTTTTATCAAGATTTTCAAGCAGGACTATGACCGGTTTTGAATCATCAGCCTCTTTCAGAGCGTGCACAATCCGTCCCGCGGTTGCATTGAGATCAGACCTGCGAGTGCCAAGCAGCACATCCCTGTCGTCACGCATTTCTCCGATTGGAATAGATACGCACTGAAAAGAAAGTGCCTCACAAAGGGATTTTACAATGAAGGCCTTACCCATGCCTGACGCGGAAAGAAGACACAGGATGGTCCTGCCCGCAGGCGGCTGGTCCATCCTTCTCAGGGAGACAAACTCAAGCAGCCGTTCCTTCACATGCCTGTCAACATAAACCTTTCCGTCAAGGAAACCAGCCACACCGGCTATATCAACATTTGAACTGTCTTCTTTTTTTATATCCATATTACTGCTGATTCAGTAATGCCTCAGCTTCCTTTTTTGCTTCCGGGCTGTCTCCAATAATCTCGATAACAACATTGTTTTTTATCATAATCAGGTTTATTTTGCCCACCATATCCTCCAGCATCTTATGTGTCCTGGCGGAATCCTGTTCAGTTAACCCGATTACATAATTAATCTTCACATCGGCCTGGTTGACAAAAAAATTCTGATTCAGAACCTCTTTCAGCCTTGTACCGAACTTCTTCTCGAAAGACTCCAGGGAACTTCCGGTAAACGAATACTCCGAAACCGGGCGCCAGTGTTTTGGTATCTTTGTCGGCCTCAGTTTCATTTTCTGAATGGCGGAAATAGGAAGCAGCTTAACCGCCTCATCAGCAAGTAAATTATCTGCAGAGATAATCTCCACAACCACCCGTCCGTTACGGACGATCACATTCTTCACTCCAACCATGCCAACCATCCTCTGATACATAACCTGGGCATCCTTTTCCGTAGTGCACAGGACATAATTAAGACGTATTTCCTTCTGTCCTTCCACCTTGAAATGCTGGTAATAGACTTTTTCAAGCGAGGTCATAAACCTGCTTCTGAACTGAGCGAGTTGTTGTTCGGGAAGAGAAAATTCATTTGTAATGCTCCATCCCTTTGGCAGCTGTTCCTTATGAATCATTGTTGCCTCAATCTCTCCCTGGGCCGGAGCAGCATAACTCCTTTCCTGTATCAATAAACAGGCAAAGAGCACAATCCATACCGCCAGCAGCATCCATCCTATTTTCTTCATAACCATGTTTCTCCTTTCTTTATTGGCAGTCTTAAGAGTATTTACAGATTTTCGTTTTTTATCTGTCATGCCCGAGGTTCTCAGTCGGGCATCCAGAACCTTTAAACTGCTGGATTCCCGCCAAAAACCTGCGGGAATGACACCGATAATGATATACAACTATTATGTATACGTTAACAACTGAATATCTGCACGGCTTTTTCTATTCTCTCAAGTTTTTTGTCAGCCTTCAGAAAAATATCCATAAAGCGCTCGTTCCTCTGTGAATCAGACTCGATAAGGCTGAAGATATCTTCATATACATTTATGCTCCATTCCCCCAGCAGCCGGTCAAGATTCTGTTTTCCGGTATTGGTTAGATATGACTTCTTTTCCATCAGGGACAGCATTTTTGAACCGAGAACGCCCGCGAGAGAAATGAATCTGGCAACGCGGGGATCCTGCCATTGATATGCGTAATGCCACCCATTTTCTATCAGCATCCCTTTTTCAAGGAGGTCTTTCTCAAGAGGAGAACCCCGGTATATCCGCAGTCCCTTGAAAAAATGGTATTTATTACAGTACTGGCTATGAACAAGTTCACTGAGAAAATCAAGATTCTCCCTTATCTGCTCAAGGGTAATATAGGGTTCATAAAGGATAAAGCCCGGACGGTAAAATATCTCAAGCTCTTCAAGGATCTCAATCGCGCGTCTGTTCTGTTCAACGGTAACCTTCTTGTTATACAGGTCAAGGCTCTTCTGGCTCATTGACTCAATTCCGACAAAGACCTCGGTAAGCCCGGCCTTTTTCAGAAACCTGAAAAGTTCAGCTTCTATCTGGTCAGGACGTGTTGAAAGCGCAAAACGGATATTCAGATTCCTGCGCGCCAGCTCTTCAGCAAATTCAAATACCCTCTGCCGTCCCCGCTCTCCTGGTCCGATGAAATTGCTGTCATAAAATGAAAACATATCAATACCAAAGCGGTATGTGAGCATCTGTATTTCATCCGCAATGTTTACCGGAGATCTGCCTCTCCAGCCTGTATGTGACGATGCCCTGCCGAATGAATTAACACAGCAGAATGAGCAGTTCGCATAACATCCACGGCTCGCTACAATTCCGGTTACACCACGCCTTTCAAGAACCTCGGGAAGGAGATCCCTGACGGGAAAAGGCAGGATGTCAAGGTTTTCCAAAGGACTGTTTTCGTTGATCACAATTCTGTCATTATGACGGTATGCCATTCCCCTGATGTCTCTCCAGTCCTTTCCCCCGGAGAGGCATCGTGCAAGTTCAAGCAGCGGAACTTCACCTTCCCCGCGTATTATGGAATCAACCTCGGGCAGTTCCTGCATAATTTTTTCAGTAACAAGCGTCGGGAAATAACCTCCGAGCACGATATGGGAACCGACACCCTGTTCCCTGACGCCTTTCAGTATATCAACAGTCGATTCGATTGTTCCTTCAAGAAGGGAAAATCCGATAAGATCATGGCGGTCAGAGCAGATTCTTTGTATTGTTTCGTGGCTGGAGAGTTTAAGGAGGTCTGCGTCAAGAAGGGAAACCTGGTAATTTTCTTCACGCAGCAGGGCTGCGAGATAACATACGCCTATGCTTTCTTTCGAATCCATCTCCACCCCTTCTTCGTGAAACGGTGGGACGACCAGCAGAACCTTCATGGCTTTATGTCTTCATTGAAGCAACAGTCCGGACGGCTGCCTTGATTAAACCTTTTTTCCCGACTTTCGATATGAATTTACAAACGTCTTTTATTATGAATTCCCTGTCTTTTCCGGTCTCGCTGCATAACTGCTCGATAATCATATCAACTGTGTTTTCTCCGGTCAGTTTATCCCATATTGCAGCCGCATTGCCTTTCAGCTTATACAGTTTCTGCTGGAGATCATCGTAGATAATTACCCAGTCTTCGCCCTGGATGGATTCCCTTCTCGTTATCACCTCTGGCATGACACGGCGGACATAACACAAATCCTTTATTTTTTCGTAGAATGTAAGATTCTCCATATTTCAAAAAAACAAAGAACTTATTCCTCGTCAGCCAAATTCGCGTCAATAAGATCAAATGTCTCTTCAAGGTCCCTGCCGGTAAGCATGACAATCTTGTCCCCGCCTGCTCCTTCAAAGCTCATAGGCGTACTTGATGACCCCGGTGGAATTATTCCAGGGAGGGGAGTCACGTCAACAGCACAGGCATCCGGCGAGCATACGTCAATAGGACATGCAGCTGCACCTGCCGCAGCAAGCGCACAGAAGGCTATACCGCAGGCCGCGCCGCCACAGGCGTCACCTCCGCACGCAGCGCCGGCACAAACGTCACCACCGCACACAGCGCCACCACATGCTGCCCCTCCGCAACCAGCCGCAACACAACCGTCTCCGCCGCATGCCGCACCGCCACAACCGACAAAAGCGCATCCTGCGAGAGCGCAGGCATCACCGCCGCACGCATTCACGAGACAGGGAGCGTTGTTGGGGCAGTTTGGAGAACCGCAGCCGAAGTCTTTCCATTTGCAACTGCCGCCCAGATGGATAGATTCAATACCGGAAAACTCATAAAATTCCATCTCAATCTCCTTTCCTGAAAACTAATATATAACCCGGACGTTTACTATCATATTCTAAACATTCCCGCGTTTTGATTCTATATATTTTTACAGACAGAAACTGCTCACTTTTCCACAGGTTCCTGAGTCAATAATCTGCTTGGTTCATAGTAACATCCGGGGTCAGGTGCTCCCATGTCGCCGTAAACGGAATAAGAGAGTATTCTGCAGCCCGTCTTGCAATGATAAAGGTAATCGCAGCGCGCGCATTTTCCCGCAGGGACCAGAGGTTCACGATAAACCTTCCAGAGAGCGTCATTTTCCCACAATTCTTTCATCGAATTTTCCCTGACGGAACCGATTTTCAATTCAGGGAACTCATACATATAAGCACAGGGATAAACGCTCCCGTCAGGACCAATAGAAAGCTTGGAAGTCCCGGCACCGCAGGCATAACTGGCAGGAGGAATCCCGGGAAGCGAGCGCACATTGCTCCTTAACAGCCTTGCGCTCATGGGGAAAATGCAGGCATGGTCGTTTGAAAGCTGAAGCTGTCCTACCAGTTCCTCACGCTGCTGAAAAAGAAACTCAAAGATTGATTCTGTCTGTTCAGGAGCAAGTTTGAGTTCATTGTATACCCGCAGATCCTTGCACCTTCCAAGGGGATGAAGCCTCAATACCCTGTATACCTGAATGCCCTGATTTATAAGAAACGGAATCATATCAGGAATATATTCGTAATTGATCTTCGTAAGCACGGTATTGACCACAGGCATTATCCCGTTTTCCATGAGATTTCTTATTCCCGAGATTGTCTTTTCAAAGGTTCCGGGTACACCCCGCTGCCTGTCGTGAATCTCCGGGTTTGGACCATCAAGGCTTACCTGTATCTTGTCAAAACGGCGATCCATGATTCCGGACAGCTCACGGGCAACTTCTTTTGTTATCAGTGTCCCGTTTGAAAGGATGTAAAATCTGAGGCGCTGTTGCTTGACATACCGCAGCAGTTCGAGAAAATCATTGCGTATAAAGGGCTCACCGCCGCCAAAGGTAATCTCAAAGACATCCAGTTCTCTGCATCCGTCTATGACTTTCTTCAGTTCATCCGTTGTCATCTCATTCAGCCCATGATCTCCGCCTGATGAGTCATAGCAGAAAATACACCGTGATGTGCAGCGGAATGTCGGATCAAGATGCACGGTAAGGGGCGTTTTCAGTGCAGGAGCATGACCGGAAAATACAATACTCTCAAAGGCATCCTTCCAGCTCAGGGTTTCGTTGGTCTTGCGTATAAGCTTCCGCTTGATGCATTTGGAAAGACTGGATACATTGTAATCCTTAACCTGGAGGTCTGCCTCTTCAATACTGATGCCGTAACGGTCTTCAAGGGCAACAACAATCTCGTAAATCTCCAGCATGGATACTCCTGCTTCAGTCAGGAGTATATCATCCTTCAGTTCATTCCCGGCAACCCTTCCAGATGTCTTTTCATCAATAAAATGTCTGATTGCCAGATCAATGGTATTCTGATGTGTATTCATATTCATATTCCCTGCTTATCCTGAAATCAATGCAGTTCTCTCTCAAGGAGAACCTTGAATGCTTTCTGCTCGCCGTTTCTCTCTATAACAAATGACACCGTATCATTAATCTGTTTCCGGTGGACAATGCCAGCCAGTTTCCAGCTGTTCTCAGGGTTCACAGTTATGGCGTCCATCATGATCACACGGTCACCGTTAAGCAAACCGGCTTTTTCAGCCGGGCTTAATGGCGTTACACTGTTAAGTATAACATTCTTTCCCTTTATTTCGTATGTAATTCCAGCCCAGGGCAAACGTTTTTTGTACATTCTCTGGTTCTGATAAAACACCCCCATCCAGACCCTGTAAGCGATAAGTTCAGCGTTATCGGAGCTTATTTCCATACGGCTGATTCTGCCAAGCCATTCCTCTTCAAGTTCACTGATACTTTTTCCGTATACTGATTCCCAGGAACCGCCCTGTTTCAAAAGCTCGCGCAAGGGTTCAAGACCATATTGCCCGACAAGGAATTTAACAAAGGAACCCGCTTCGGTATAACTGATGACCGGGTTTGCAGCACGGAATATCCTGGCATCAATGAGCCGCGATACAGGGATAAAATCACCTGACCTCTGGAATTCCCTCACCCATGCATCCTGGGGAATCCCCCAGGGGTTTGCATTCACATATTCCGCCAGGCCTTCCGTTATAAGAGGAGGCAGGGTATCATGACGGAAAAAACCGGCGGTCATGACATGAACCAGTTCATGTTCAAGGAACTGGGTATCCTCCTTGCCGTCATAGGCAAGGAATATCTGATTGCGGAGATTTCGCGCGATTACCTCCCTTCCCTCCCATAAATCATATTTGAATGAAGCAGGGAAAATATATATGCTTATTGATACATCTTCAGGCAGCAGGAAAAAAAGACGTTGAATTCTATCGAAATATTTTTGAGTATCCTCTGCGAGCATGGAGATTTCTTCTTTTTTGAAAACGTCAGCCGGATAACGGATGGTACAGCATGGTGTTGAGAATTGCCCATTCATATCTTTAAGCGCAAACAAAAGCGCTTTCAGATATGCCAGATGCTCATGTGCATCCTTTACGCAGTTGTCTGTACCGGGGCCTTCTGCAGCCAGCCTCAATGTCTGAGCGGCTGTTTCATGCTGGTTTCTCATTGCCTGGATTCTGCCAAGATAGACAGTACTCCAGCATTGAATCCAGGGCTCCTGCGGTTTAAGCCTCAGGGCTTCGGAAATCATTTCCTCCGATTTCCCATAGTGTCCCATATGGAAATATGCCCTTCCGATATTACTCAGAATGCGGGCCTGCTCCGGGTGGCCGGGGAGGACTTTTTCAAAACAGGATACCGCCTCTTCAATATGTCCTTTTAGAAGAGCATCTTCACATACAGGCAGCCGGTCCTGTGCCAGACCGAAAACCGGCAGGCAAAAAACAAGCCAGACGGCACAGATGATAACTCGCAAGGAGTCAGGCCGTTTGACTGACTTCTTCATGACCGCACTCATCTGCCCTGACCGATGACATTCTTTCTTTGACATCTTCTAATCCTTTTTCAAGGTCGCGTATAATCCTCTTTATGTTTTCCGGTCCCAGGGAACCGGTTTCAAGGTCCCTGATTACCTCCAGTGCCGTGTTGATCTGAAGCTCGCATATAAGTGTCCTTATCCAGCGCTGCCAGCTTGAGGCCATAAACTCTTCCTTGCAGGATACCATGAGGGGAAAGGTTTTTTTGAGTATCAACTGGTCCATTATCTCCCTCAGATACTCTGCCCTGACATCCTGAACGGTATACGCGTAGTGGAACCTTTCCTTTTTCACATTTTCCCTGTCTTTAAAGAATGCTTCAAGGATAGTTCCCTGCAGGATCCTCAAATCACCCGAGAACATCTGCGTGCCGCAGTAATCATTCCTGATCATCCTGTCCCTGATATACTCAAGATTGTATTTCACATCATCAAGAGTGGAATTCGGATAGAACATGATAAATCCTATCTGATAGAATATTTTAAGCTTCTCCAGAACCCCAATCGCCCTTTCATTCTGTTCAACAGTAGTATGCTTGTTGAGCAGGTCAAGCTGACTCTGAAGCATTGATTCAATCCCGAGAAAAACGGAACGCAATCCGCTCCTGCGCAGAAATCCGAACAGTTCCTCTTCCACGTCATTTACGGCTGCAGGGATGGCGTATTTTATATCAATATTCCTTCGGATAATCTCTTCGCCTATGCGGTACGCCCTTTCTTTTCCGGCCTTTCCAGGTCCTATGAAATTATCGTCGTTAAACACAAAGACATGGACATCCCATTGATTCACCAGCTTCTCTATCTCATCAACTACATTTTCAGCGCTCCTGCCCCTCCACTTAGGCCCCTTCCCGGTTTTATAAAAGGCATTTACGCTGCAGAAGGCGCAATTACCGTAACAGCCCCTGCTGGAAATTATTGATGCAGGCCCTCCCTGCCTTAACACCTCTTCAAGGGTATTGCGTGATGGAAATGGAATAGTATCAAGGTTCGCGATCAGCGGCCCGGGCGGATTAATGACAGTCCTGCCTTTTTCACGGTATGCCACACCGCTTATATTCCTCCAGTCGCCTTCATTTTTTATCAATGAATTCACAAGATTTAGAAAAGAGTATTCACCTTCACCCCTGACAATGGAATCAATCCCCGGACATTCGGTGAACATCTCCTCTGTCGCAAAGGTAGGGAAGTGTCCACCGGCAGTTATATGGGAACTGACACCCGCCTCCCGCAACCCTTTGACAATCATGACAACAGACTGCGCGGCAACCTGCAGAACTGTAAAACCGATGATGCCTGCCGGCTTTTCAAGGATTGCCCGTACCGTCTGATCCACGTCAAAACCTGACAAATCAGCATCTATGATCGCAACGCTGTATCCATGTTCCCTCAAGACAGCGGTAAGATAACCAACCCCAGCGTATTCCTTTACACTTGTTGTCAGCACCTTTGTTTTGTAGTAATACGGCGGAACTACCAAAAGAACATCAATCATTCAGTATCACCTCTATTGAATAAATGAATGCCTTTGCATTGCTACAAGAAGCAGTCTCTTCTGTCTGACGACCATTCTTATCTTCAGCGGTTGTGATGGTTGAACTCCTGCAGCCGGATATTCTCCGGTAACTGCATCCGGGTCATTCAACTGCAGCAGCAAATCCGTGGACCCGGTATAATGCACTATCCTTGTCTGCAGGGGAGGCACAACGGCTCCCAGGTCTTCGATGATCAACTGAAGTTCAAGGCCCCTGTCATAGGATATCCCGGCAGGAAGCGCCCCTGATACAGTTATGTATTTACTGCCAGAAGCCTGGGCTCCCGGTGCCATCAAACCGGGATCCGGATTCATCCTCAAATATCCGATGAATGAATACTCCTCCCTGATCTTTGCCTGCCACAGCAGATACCCGGCGCTGGCAATCATTCCTGCAGAAAACACCAGGACAACAGTCAGGGCAAAAAATCTTTTGAACAGCAATCTGTTCATTATTCTCAACAGAAAATCTCCAGAGGTTTTCCTGTTCATATGGCAGAATACATCCTTTCTGCAACAGAATCTTTTTCCATAAAGTCCTCGGTTGAGAACTGCCCTGAAAATAAACGGTTATATATTCCGCCTTTTTCAACCAGGGTACGATGAGTGCCCTCTTCAGCAATCATCCCTCCTTCGAATACAAGAATTCTGTCGGATAGCCTGACAGTTGAAAGCCTGTGTGAAATAAGAATTGTCAGGCGGTTGTGTCCCGAATCTTTCAGATTCCTGAGTATTCTGTATTCGCATTCGGAATCAACGGCTGCCATACCCTCATCAATGATCAAAATACGGGGGTTCATAATCAGGGCGCGGGCAATCGCGATCCTCTGCTTCTGTCCCTGCGACAGGATATGTCCTCCCTCACCGATTTCAGTATCATACCCGGAGGGAAGGCCCGTAATAAAATCATGCGCCATGGCATCCTGTGCCGCTTTCACAACTTCCTGCTCTGTGGCCTCAGGATTGCCAAACCGGAGATTGTCACGTACAGTCTGTTTGAGAAGATACGGTTCATGCGGAACAAGAACAACATTCCTGCGCAGATCCTGTATTCTGAGATCACGCACATCCTGACTGTCAAAAGCAATCCGTCCGGTCCATGGATCATACAGACGAATCATCAGGCAGCTGAGCGTAGTCTTTCCCGCACCGCTGGGTCCGACCAATGCGATAGTCTCACCGGGAAATGCGGAAAAGCGTATATTTCTGACTACCGGAACCCCTTCGTTATAACCGAAAGAAACATCATCCACAGCGATTTTCCCCTGAGGATGCAATACCCGCCGGGCATGAGGCTTTTCTGTCACCTCTTCTTTTTCATCAAGGGTTTGCACAACCCTCTCCATCGAAATAAACTTAAGAATAATATCATTGTAAAGCGATCCTCCTGCCTTTAGAGATGAAAGCAGCTGGAAGAGATAGATGGTGAGCGCTGTCATCATGCCGAGAGTGAGATGCCCTTTAATCACCTGATATCCGAGCAGATAGGAAATTCCTCCGACAATAACTGCATTGAAAAGACGGCTTGATTCGCCCTGAACAAGAGTCAGTTTGAGGTTGTTTATGCCCAGCCTGATCAATTGGATAATATCCCTGACATATCTCCTGTGTTCAGACCGCTCTTTCCCGAATATTTTTATGAGAGTAATGCTTGCAAGCGCCTCCTGCAGCCTGCTTGCGACATCCTGTGACCTGAAGGTAATTTCCTTTCCGATAATATATTGTCTTTTTCCAAAAAACCGCGCGTGAAGGTAAATCAAAGGACTGACAGCAAGAACAGCAAGCGTCAATTCCCAATTCAGCCAGAGAGAAATACAAAAGAGGGCAAGCACACGAAAAGGATACATAATCAGAGAGGGCATGGTATCCACAACAAGGCTTACAACATTTTCAATATCCGCACCCAACCTGAACAGGTGTTCTCCGGTTGGCCGGGACCTTGCAAAACGCAGGGACAGCATATGCAGATGCCTGTAGAAACGGGCGCGCAGCGCGAATGATACCTTTGTCCTTATATAAAAACTGATGTACTTGTTCAGTACTTCAACAGGAACAGACAGCAGATAAAGAACAACACCAATAATAACAATAATATTAAAAAGCTGGATGTCCTTTCTGAGTAAGGCAAAATCAATGATGAGCCTTGTCAGATAAGGCTGGATGAGACCAAAGAGGACTGAAAACCCCAGACTGAGATAAAGGGCGGCCTGCTTATCCCAGTAAGGGAGGAGATACTTTGAGAAATGCAGGAGCCTGAAGAAATTATCCCTGTAACCAATGGGCCGGTCCCGCCCGAAGGTCTCTGCCATAAAAGTCACTGAAGCTCTAACGAAACCACTGTCTTCTGATAGAAGGGAATTACCGTTGATCCTCCGTCATAGTTAATAAGGGTACCAATCGAATTGGATTCTATTGTGTCATTGATTTTTACAACCTTGCCTTCGGCATGTGCAAAGTATAGGACACCGGCAACCTTGACCGTTCCATTCGCATACATGCCGGCCCTGAGATTCGGGAAATCCTGGTAATAGGAAATAACCGGCTGTGAAGCAATTACTATTTTTGCACAATTGTATCCCAGAACAGTTTCAAAGGCCTCGAGCGTGAAGGTATAGGTTACGCTCATTGATGTACCGTTCGGGAAATCCTGGCTTTTCGTGATGCTCCAGGAATCGCCCACATCCTTGGCGTCATCAGGAAATTCAAGTACGCCGAGTGAACGCAAAGGTTCTTTGGTAACAGAGGTAAAGGTGGTAAATCCGGCCTGTGTCATTATGTCCTTGTATTGTGCCTTGGCTGTGTTCTCCTTGACTTCGCCCTTGCGTGTAATCTTTGAATCAAGTATTTCACCCTGGGGAGTAAAAGGAACAGGGACACCGTTAACAGTCATGGTTGCATTGCTTATTGAGGTCGTTATCTCCATAACTTCCTGCGCGTCCACTGACTTTACATCCTGGGTAATCGTCATGGAAACATTTCTCGCTGACTGTGCGCCCGGTGTGTCCATGGTAAGGGTATAATTAAGAACCGTACCCGCTGTATGTCCGAACCTTAGAGTCACCGGAGCGGCAAATGACCATGAAGAAAAAACACCGAATAACATAAGAATAACAATACCTGTTACACCGTGAATTATTATTTTCTTTCTCATTTTTTTCTCCTGCAGCCCTATCTTAGTATCTCAAATGGAGAGCGCAATTTATTCATCCCTCTCTTGTCTATAGCCTCTTCCACGACCCAACTGTACCACCTCTTTGCACCTTCTATTGTCTTGGTCTGAAAACGTATATCAGGAATCTCGAAGTTATAATTCGCAATTATATCTCCGGAAGCCTTCTCCGTTATCAGATTAACCAGTTTGTTGTTTTCATTGTGGTTATAGGCATTGATAATATCATTCAGAATTGTTGTCCCTTTGCCTGCAACAGGTGTTGTAAATGTAGTTGTCTGATTGTTCGGGTCTGTTATGTCCGTCAACCTGTCCAGGGCATCATAAGCATATGTAGTCTTGCCTGCATTTGCGTCCGTCATTTCTGTCCTGAACCCGGCATCATTATATGCAAATGCAAACTCCTTGTTGGCTATGGCGTCCTTGATCTTCACCAAACGCCTTTCCGCGTCATAGGTATATCTCATGTCCATCCCTGAACCCGCAATCTGTGTCATGTAGTCATTTACATATGTAAGGGCAAGTGTACTTGCATCAGGATAGGTAATCCCTGTAACCCTGTCCATCGTATCATAGGCATATGAAGTCGTGCCGTTACCGTCTGTAACCGACGTAAAGAAATCATTGCCGCTGAATGTATAGGAAACACTGCCCCCTCCGGGATAACTGATCTTCGTAATCCAGAGATTGTCATATGTAAAGGTCCTGTCATAACTGTTTTCTGTTGCCTTGGTAATGTTACCGCCTTTGTTATATGTGTATTGTACTGTCTTCGTGCTGGAACCGGATGTCCTTGTGTGGCCGGTAATCTTTTTCATGGCGTTATATGTATTGGTCAGAACTGTACCGTCCGGCCTTGTTATCTTTGTTACATCTCCCAGTGAATTATACTCAAGGGAAAGGGTGTATACATCGGTACCGACTGTATCCTTTATTTCTGTAAGATATCCTTCTGTTGATGCCTGAAATTCAGTAACCCTGCTCCCCGGCGCCGTAATCTTTTTCAGTTTCCCGTTTGAGTAATATTCATACAGGGTATCCTGTGCTGTGGGATCAGTTGTCTTTGTCAGGTTACCGCTGGCGTCATAAGCATATGTCATCGCATGCCCGAGAGGGTCTGTAATCGTGGTTATCTGGTTGTTCTGCGTCTCATATGCATATGATGTTATCAAACCTGTAGGGCTTTTTATCGTACTGATATTTCCGTTCGCGTCATAGGTAAAGTCGCTATTCCCGTCCGCATCTGTTACGCGGGTCAAGTTCATTTTGCCGTCATATTCAAAGAGCGTATTAAGGCCTGACGGGTCCGCTATCTTGGCAGGATTGCCCTGACCGTTATAGAAAACCGTAGTATCGTGCCCGCGCCTGTTTTTAATTTTGGTGTTACCTGTATTGTATGTAAAGGTAAACGTGCCTTTCCGGTATGACTGAGTCAGCACTTTTCCGAGGCTGTTATATGTATTCTGAATCAAAGCCACTGAATCGGCGTCAGTAATGCCCAGCAGGTGATGGTCACTGTCATACGCATAGGTTTTTGCGTTGTTCAGAGGATCAATTACGGAAACAAGATTATCCAGTGCGTCATAAGCGTAAGTATAAACCCTTCCGGCAAAATCCGTAACCGTACTTATCTTGCCGTTAAGACCATAAGTCAGTGTGAGCTGTCTTGCTGAAGGGTCGGTAATTGAAATCAGCTGTCCGTTTGTATTGTATCCAAAGCTCAACTGGTTCCCGCTTCTGTCAGTCATTGTCTGCAGCTTTCCGGCAGCGTCAAATACGGAGACATTACCTCCCGTCTCTTTGAAATTATATCCACCGCCTGATTTGTCGGAAAGTGAATAATACCAGCCGTTCTGGGAAGCGTAGGTCCCGTCTCCGTTGTCCGTAAACTCAAGCCTCACGCCGTCTCCCCGCTTGATTATAATCCGCCTCTCAGTGCCTTTAACAACCTCTATCAGATTCATGAAAGGCACGAAATGCCATCCATAGCCAAATGGCCCGTTATAGAGGTCCTGTGAATTATAGAAACGGAATATCTCAAGGTTGAATCCTGTCCCCGGTATCAATATGTCCAGCTCGTTGAAAGCAAAATTTCCGCTGCTTAAATTGACAGGGTCACCGCCGTTTGGACCGTTTGGACCGTTTGGCGGATTATTCGGACCATTAGGGCCGACATTGGTTGTGTTGTGTCCGGAGTCCCATGGCTGGTCAAAACCGAAACCAGCGCCGGGGCAGGCAATCACAATGATAAACAGCAAGCCGGAAAGAAATGCCCTGAGTAATCTTTTTTCTTTCATATCTTTCACCTGCATAATTTTCACCCTCATTAATAGAATATTACAAGCAGAGCGTTGGCCGGTAACGATTCCGTGCCATTTGCGTCAGTTGCGACCAGCCGCAGCCTGTATGTCCCCGGTGCCACAAATTTACCGCCGGTATTCTTTCCGTCCCAGGTAATGGTTCTTCCTGACCCTGCCGGGACGTCAGTCATGGTTATTGTCTTGATCAGATAATTCTCCGAATCATAAATGTACGCCCTGACCGTTGCTGTCTTGGACAGGGTATATTTGAAGGTTGCCTCATTCAGATCGTCATAAGGCTGCGCATTCGGATTAAGATATGTCGGTGTAACCAGCAGGTCCGAAATAATCGGTTCTGTGGCGACAATTATAGCATTGTCTGCCAAACGCCATCCCCAAACTGTAATCAGATATTCCCCGGGTTCCACAAGATTGCCCGCATCGTCAGTGCCGTCCCATACCATGACATAACTGCCTGCCTTTTGCGGCTTCCTGAGTAAAAGAGTCTTTACGCGAGGCCCTGCGCCCCAGTACCCGCCCCAGTTCCAGTGGGACATGTTAATAGTTACATCCGACTTCTGCGGAAGCGTGTATCTGAAGAAGTTGGTAACAGAACTTAACGGATCAAAATTTGACGGATAGGTAACTGAAGGCGCGTAGTTGTCCTTGCTGACACTGTTAGTTATATCATGCACATAGGTAATGCCTCCAGCGGAGTATTCAATGACATAGTAATAGACACCAGATGGAACAACCTGCCCGCCGGTATTTTTCCCATCCCACGTATCGGAATAAAAACCTGCCGTACGCGGTACGGAGCTTACCAGTGTCCTTACCAGACTGCCAATCTTGTCATTGATTTTAATCGTTATTGTCGCGTCTCCAGTTAATACCGAGTTGATAACCACAACCTGCGAGGAGCTCGGATCGAAAAGGTCATCACTCAGAGATACACTGATTTTAGGGGCTACGGATATCCTGACAACCGAAGTATCTGTCATTCCATCATTGTCAGTTACCCTCAGTGTAGCGTTATACACACCGGAAGCAGAGTAATTAAAGAAAGTCGCTGCGCTTGTCGGTGAACTCCAGTCGTATGTACCGTCTCCGTCAAAGTCCCATTCGTACTTGACGATTGTTCCATTGTCCACAGCACTGCCGGTAAAGCTGACCTTCAGCGTCACAAACCCGGTAGTTGGAGTTGCAACTGCCGTGGCGACCGGTGAACCTACAGGACTTATTTCAATCCTTGCGCTGTCAGTCGCGGTATTGTTGTCATCGTCAGTTACCCTGAATACGGCAGTATAGACGCCCTGGGCAGGATATACGTATGACGTATCCGGAGAAGTATTAGAGCTGTATTCGAATGTCCCGTCATTGGTGTAATCCCACTCATATTTCTTGATAAATCCATCAAGGTCTTTCCCTGCTCCGGTCAGGTTCACAGTCAAAGGAGCATTCCCTTCAGAAGGACTTGCCATGGCCTTTGCAACAGGAATTCCCTGAGGCGGCAATACGGTAATCGTGATGTATTTCTTGTCTGACAGACCTCTGCTGTCAACAACCGTCTGGGAAGCCTGATAAACGCCGGGTGAATGATATGTATATGTATATGTTTTGGAAAGTGAATAATCCCAGAAGTTACCGTTGTCAGTTGATCCGTTTCCGTCAAAATCCCAGTAATAGGCAGTTATAGTTGATTGAGGGCTCTTTCCATCCGATGAGAAACGGACAGTCAGCGGCGCGCTTCCGGTTGTCGGGTATGCCTTTGGCAATGACTCAGGGTAGATGCCTGCCTTGATCATCACTGTATCCCTGTCCGAATTTCCGTCATTATCCGTAACCTTCAGAGTCGCGAGATATTCGCTGACCTTTTTAAAGGTATGCGTCGCATTGCCGTCTGCAGAAGAACTGAAAACATTTGACGGGCTGTTATATATCCCTGCGGATGTCGGACCATTGAATCCACCGATTCTCTTCAACTCGGTGCCGTCAGAAGAAATTTTCACGATCTGTCCATGGGAATGGTCCGGCACCCATACAGTGCCGTCGTATGGATTCACGGATGCTTCATGCGGATTTGAGAATCCTCCGACACTGGTTATTCTGGCAGTGCAGTCTTTGTTTACCTTGACCATCTGCTGCCCCTGATAGTTGCAGACCCAGACCGAACCATCTATAGGATCAACACCGGTACAGAGGGTTTCACTGAATCCTGCAAGAGCCTTATGATGGGTTACATCCTGAGAGGCTTCCAGTTTCCAGTAACCTGTCAGCCCGCTTTCGGAACCGGTAAGTTCAGCGTCTTTGTTATTGGCAATTTCAGTTGCGGAACGCGCAGTATTCCATATTCTGACGTCGTCAATTACACCATTGAAATATTCTCCCGGAGAATTATTGCTTCCTATCTGCACAGGGTTGGTATTTGATGTGTCCGATGGGAAAGTAGCTTCTCCGGCAAGGACACCATCAACATAGAGCTTCAGATTCTGCGTGACTGAGTCATATACACCTGCAACGTGATACCATTGCCCCGCGACAACAGATGCCGTTGATTTTACATAGTGGCGGTAGCATTCCGAAGGAGTGGCGGTCCATACCGCTATCTTGTCACCGCTCAGTCCGATCGCGAAATCCTTGCACTGGCTAACCTTTCCTGCAATAACCCTGTCGCTGCTCCAGACCGCAGGCTTTATCCAGCCCTCAATGGTCCATGAATCAGATTTATATACCGGAGAGTTACCAATTGTTATGTAATCACCGTTTCCATCAAAACTCAAGCCGTTATTCAGATTCCCTGCTGCCGACACGGTATCTCCATACACATATCCCGGCCTCAGAGCAGACGTTTCGTTTGCCGTTGTTTTGTTTGAACTTCCGGATGCCGTGTATCCGTTTGGCGTATCGGCGTCGAGTTTCACGACCCTGTTGTTATACCTGTCTGCGATCCAGGCAGCACCGTCAGCCGGGTCGATTGACACCCAGATCGGCCTGTTGAATCCGTACATGCGGGATATTTCGGTGCCGTCAGACAGCAGCCGTACAACCTGATTGTTATCATAATCCGCCACCCAGACTGTTCCTCGTGCCGGATCGACAGTTACGCCGGTTGGATGATAGAATCCGCTCAGTCTGGCAAGCTCTCCGCTGCCGTCAGCCTTCAGCTTGACTACCTGGCTCTGGTTCCATACGGTAACCCATGCTGAACCGTCAGTTTGGTCAACCGCTATACCCCATGGATTATCAAATCCGCTGATACTTGCCAATGCCCCGCTGCCGTCAGCCTTCAGCTTGACTACTCTATCCCCTTCATAGTCTGCAATCCATACCACTCCGTTGCCCTGATCAATGGCCAGGCGGTATGGACGGTTATATCCGCTCAGACGCTTGCTCTCCTGCCCGCCTTCAAGCCGGACTACCTGGTTGTTATTATAATCGGCAACCCAGACAATCTCATCACCAAATACCCATTCATATTTCACAAGGGTGCCGTCAGGATCAGATGAGCCATTTGCGTTAAAGTCAACTGTGAGCGGAGCATCTCCTGACTCCGGGTTCGCGTTGGCAACCGCATTCGGGGTCCCGGCTGACTTTACAGTAATCAATAAAGCTGCGGTATCAGTCAAATTGTCGAGATCGGTAACCCTGAATGACGTATAGTAGTTACCTGGAGCAGTATATGTATATGAAGTGCTCCCTGTAGTAGTTGAACTCCAGTCATACGTCCCGTCGCCGTCAAAATCCCATTCGTACAGGTTAATCGTTCCGTCATCCGGGTCATTGGCTGTTCCGGTAAAATTCACGGTCAGTGAAGCATTCCCCTCAACCTTGTCTGCTGATGCATTAGCGATTGGCGGATCCTGACGGTCGTTAACAATAATAGTCGTGGTCGCTGTTGTTTTGAATCCGTCATTGTCTGTAACCCTGAAAGTGGCTGTATAGGTTCCAACCGTTCTATAGGTAAATAAAGTATCCGCTGTGGAATCTGACCACCAGTCGTAAATACCGTCTCCATCGTAATCCCATTCATAAAGGACTATTGAACCGTCGGCGTCTGATGCAGAGCCGTCAAGGTTTACATTCAATGGCACACTTCCGGAAGAAGGGTTCGAGCCAGCCCAGGCAGTTGGAGAAACCTTGTTAACAGTAATTGCAACATTCCCGAATGCCTGATAGCCGAGATTGTCCGTCACACGCAGAGTCGCCAGATAGGCTCCTCCGGTATTATATTTGTATGTAACCGTCGGCCCCGAGGCACTGCTCCAGTCAAAAATACCGTCACTGTTAAAGTCCCACTCATATTTAGCTATGCTGCGGCCTGAAGCAATCCCCTTTACAACCCCGCTGAAATTCACACTCAAAGGCGCGTTGCCGGTCAGCGGAGAGGCTGACGGATAAACAGAAAACGGACCGACGTTAACGGTATGTGACGTGTCATATCCCATAAGTCCGTCATTATCGGTAACACGGAATACCGGACTGTACGCCCCGGGTGTTGTATATGTGTAAACCGTGCTTCCGGAAGAAGAAGAGTCATAATCAAATGTGCCGTTACCGTCAAAATCCCACTCATACCTGACGATAGAGCCGTTATCAGTTGCGCTGCCGGTGAATGTGACTGTCAGAGGCGCATTGCCATCAGCCGGGTTAACTGTAGCTGATGCAACCGGCGGCTGGGGCATATTGTTTATGCCTGTATCAATTGATACCCCTATCGGGCCATTGAATCCGCCTATTCTGAGGAGTTCAGTCCCGCCAGGCGCAAGTTTGACCATCTGGCTGTGGGAATGGTCAGAAATCCAGACCGTTCCATCCATCTGGTTGACATCAAGATCATGCGGATAGTAAAAGCCGTTTGCCCTGACAAGTTCGGCGCCGTTCGGAGACAGCTTGACAACCTGATGGTGATAGTGGTCAGTAACCCATGCTGAATGGTCATTTTGATTTACAACGACAGTAATCGGATAATAGAAGCCGCCTGCCCTGAAAAGCTGAGTTCCTGCTGCTGAAAGCTTTGCTATCTGATGTTTATTATAATCCGCAACCCAGACACTACCGTCGCTCTGATCAACTGATATCCCTACAGGATTGTAAAAACCACCTATTCTGAGAAGCTCGGTTCCGTTTTTATCAAGCTTTACTATCTGGTTGTGATAGAAGTCAGAAACCCAGACACTCTGGTCAGCCTGATAAACCGATACACGCTGCGGATACGAGAAACCGGTCAGTGAAGCGGCTACCGTTCCATCCTGATTCAGCTTTACAACCTTGCTGTTGTAATAATCTGTAACCCATGCACTATGGTCTGTGTTATCCACATCAATAAAATATGGGTTATTGAAGCCGGTAGTTACCTGGTGTGATGTTACTGCTCCGTTCAGTTTCCAGTAAGCGGCAAGACCTGTTTCAGAGCCTGCAAGTTCACTGTTCCTTGAGCTGGCAATCTCTGCCGCGGAACGCGCGACATTCCAAATACGCACATCATCAATAACACCGCTGAAGTATTCGCCGCAACAATACGCGCTGCCTATTCTCATCGGGTCTGTGTTTGAGGTATCCGAAGTGAATGAGCCTTCTGTGACAAACGCCCCGTCAATATAGAGCTTGACCTTTCCGTTTGGCTTGTCGTATACACCAGCCACATGATACCAGGTATCCGCGGTAACTGCAGTTGAAGACAGGACATACTGCCTTCCTCCCTGATATACAAGAACACCAAGCTTGTCTCCGTTCTGTACAATTGCAAAATCCTTACCCTGGCTGACTTTTCCGACAATGACTTTGTTTCCTGAGGCAGTGCTTGTGGGTTTTACCCATGCTTCCATGGTCCAGGAATCCATACGTAAATCCTGCGAATCACTTATCTGAACAAAATCACCGTTTCCGTCCAGTGATATGCCGTTATTAAGATTGCCCGCAACAAAAACGGCGTCTCCGCTAAGTACCCCGCCATTAATATTAAGGGATGAATCAGCGGTATTTGTTCCTGACAAGGAGTATCCTCTCTGGATATTAGCTGAAAGTTTTACCACTCTGTTATTGCCGGTGTCCGCAACCCAGACATCACCGTTTGATTTGTCTACCTGCACTGACCTCAGATAATAGAATCCGCCTATCGTCGCAAGTATATTGCCGTCATTGGACATTTTTACTACACGTCCATTGTAATAGTCAGCCACCCATGTATATGAAGTGTTTAAATTGGAAAATACCTTTATGCTCTGTGAGGCAATATCCTGCTTGCCTGAATCATCGGTTACCCTGAGTTTCACAGGATATATTCCCTGATTTGCATAGTTATAGGAAATACAGTCACCAACCCAGACGTCATCTATGTACCATCCGTCTGCGGTATCTGACGCATCAGTAAGGACTCTGAACCTGACCTTGACAGTCGCGTTTCCCTTATAGGCTGACAGGCTGTACTGCTGTTTCGTCCAGGAACTTACGGTTCCGTTTGTGAACGAACCGATAAGGCTCCAGTTTGTACCGCCGTCTCCGGATATCTCAACCCTGCCGGAATCACCGTTTTTGAAGGCATAGTGGTGCCAGAAGATAAGTTTCGGGTCTGTCGCAGCGGTCAGATCAATTGTAATTGTGCTTAGCGATGAATCAGTATTATCGCTGTAATCTCCGCCGGGGCTGTCAGTCCATGAATATGCCTTTGAATATGAATCTGTATATATCCTTGACCATGAGGAAGCCTCCCAGTCGGATTCACCCTGTTCCATATTGTCGCCAAATGCCGTTGTCGCCTGGGAGGAGCTGGTTTCATAAGTGCCGTCTCCGTCAAGGTCCCATTCATATGTAGCAATTGTTCCGTCAGAATCACTGCCATGACCGCAGAACATCACATCGAGGGGGTTCTTACCCTGGACAGGCGTCGCGTAGAGGAAAGCAAAAGGCGTACCGGAAGGATTTATCTGAATCTGCACGGAAGATGTCGCAGTAAGACCATCATTATCAGTAACCCGCAGGACAGCATTATAAGTACCGGCTGTATCGTAGTCATGCGTCGTTACTCCTGTGCTTCCCGAGTTCCAGTCATATGTTCCGTCGCCGTCAAAGTCCCATTCGTACTTTGTAATGGTCCCGTCAGAATCAGTCCCTGAACCTGCAAGATTAATTGTAACCGTAGCATTTCCTTTAAGTGGGGCTGCTGCTGCGATGGCAACAGGAGCTGCCTTGTTCACGGTAATCGTGACTGTTCCTGTACCGGTATTGCCATCCGAATCTGTCACACGCAGCTTTGCCTGATACGCTCCTGCAGCTGCATAGGTATATGTTGTATTTGAGAGGCCTGTGGAAGTCCAGTCATAGGACCCGTCTCCATCAAAGTCCCATTCATACTTGACAGCAGGGCTTCCGTCAGGATCAGTAACTATTCCGGACAAGGATACCTTGAGAGGGGCCGGCCCGCTGCTTACATCGGCAACTGCCGATACGTTCGGGGCGCTCTTTATGGAAATCTGCACACCAGCCCTCGCCTTGTTTCCGTCATTGTCTGTAACAGTGAGCGTCGCATTGTATGTGCCCGGGAGATTATATGTATGGCTTGTGGTGCCTGTGCTCGCCGAGGAATAATAGTTGCCTGAACCGCTGTCAGCCACTGCAACTGCCAAAGGATAAGAGAATCCGCCAAGACGAGCAAGCTCTGTCCCGCTGGAATCAAGCTTTACTACCTGACTATGATAATAGTCCGCAACCCAGACCATGCCGGTGTTAGGGTTGACGGCTACCGATGTTGGACGGTAAAACCCGCCGACCCTGGCGAGTTCACCGCTTCCGTCTGCCTTAAGCTTTACTACCTTATCGTTATAGTGATCTGCAACCCAGACAGTGCCATCCGTTGAATTCACGGAAACTGAATAGGGATAATAAAACCCGCTGACCCTGGCAAGTTCACTGCTTCCGTCTGCCTTTAGTTTCACTACCTGGTTATGTGAAGCATCAGCCACCCAGACAGTCCCGTCAGCAGGATTCACCGAAACGGAAATCGGATTGGAAAAACCGCTTGCCCTCGCAAGTTCAGCTCCTGATGCATCGAGTTTGACAACCTGGTTATTGTAATAATCAGCAACCCACACAGACCCGTCGGAGGAATTAACCGATACCGATATTGGATTATTGAATCCGCCGACCCTTGCAAGTTCTCCGCTTCCATCTGCCTTAAGCTTAACTACCTGATCATGATTATAGTCAGCTACCCAGACCGTACCGTCTGAAGTATTTACTGATACACTTGTAGGATAGTAGAATCCGTTTACCCGCGCCATCTCTGTTCCATTAACAGAAAGCTGTACAACCTGACTATTGTAATAATCAGCTATCCAGACTGAGGTATTAATGGGGTTTATGGATACTGAATAGGGATTATTGAATCCGCTCTTCCGTATCTCTTCACCGCTTCCATCAGGCTTTACTTTTACAACCTGGTCATGTGCATAGTCGGCTACCCAGACATATTCCTCCCCGAAATTCCAGTGATACTGTGATATTGTTCCATCATCAACCGCGGTTCCGGTAAAGTTAACCGTTAAAGGAATAACTCCGGTCTTCGGGGTTGCGTCAGCGGTTGCAATGGGCTGAGTCAAAGGAATAACATTGATAGCCACTGTTGCGGTGCCGGTATTCCCGTCATTGTCGGTTAACTGTAAAACGGCATTATACGTTCCAGGTGTGTTATAGGCATTTGTTGTAGTACCTGTACTGGCTGAATTCCAGTCATAGGTGCCGTCTCCGTCAAAATCCCATTCGTACTTTGTAATTGTTCCATCCGGGTCAATGCTTCCCGTCGCGTTAAAACTGACAGTTAGCGTGGGATGTCCGGAAACAGGAGAGGCATTTGCCTTGGCAACAGGAGGAACTTTTCCTACATCAATGGTTACTTCCTTTTCATCAGTCAAGCCGTCATTGTCGGTTATTTTGAATTTTGCCTTGTAAATGCCCGGTGTCGTATATGTATGGGACGCGTTGCCAGCGGTACCGGAAAACCAGTCAAACGTTCCGTCACCGTTTAAATCCCATTGATAGAGTAGCACCGTGCCGTCAGGATCGTAACCCGATCCATTCAGATTTACCGATAGCGGAGCCGCGCCGGAGGCAGGTGATGCGCTTGCCGAGGCAACAGGAGATGAAGGGGTGACTGTAATTGTTATGGTATCCAGGGCGGCATGCGGTCCGTCAGTAATTTTCAGGGTCGCGTTATATGTCCCTGCTTTGGTATATGTATGACTTGTATTTCCGGTGCTTTCAGAATAGTAGTCAAATACATTATCACCGTCAAAGTCCCATTGATACGTGTCAACAAACCCGTTGATCGGGTCAACAAAGCTCGCGGTAAAGGTAACCACCAGCGGGGTAACTCCTGATGTCTTGTTGGCGCCTGCGGTCGCTTTCAGACTGCCAATCCTGATAATCTTTGAATAGTCGGTTGCCGTCAGACCGGAATTATCAGTAACCCTGAAAACAGGGTTATAGATTCCCGTGTTTGCATACGAATGGGTTGTTATGCCGGTTGCGGTAGACTGGTAATCAAATGTTCCGTTACCGTCAAAATCCCATTCGTATAGGATAATTGTACCGTCAGGGTCCGAGCCTGTGCCGGTAAAGGTAATTGTCTCTGCCGGTTCAACATTATTTGAGCTCAGGACCGTTGACGCAATCGGCAGTGTAAGCGCTGATATAACATCCGGGGTAACAGATATGGCGCCAGGCGTTGGAAATCCGCCTATTCTCAGGAGTTCTGTTCCGTTAGGCGCGAGCTTGACAATCTGATTGTTGTTGTAATCTCCAACCCAGCAGGTTCCGTCAAGGGGATTGACTGACAATGATATAGGACGGTTAAATCCGCTCGCCCTCATCATTATGGCACCGTCAAACGAAATACGGACTATCTGATTATTATTGTAATCGGAAACCCATACTGAACCGTCAATATAGTTAACGTCCAGAGTATAAGGCTGATTGAATCCGCCAATCCTGTAAATCTCAGTGGTTCCTGTGGAGGAGAGCTTGACAACCTGGTGATTAAAGGTATCAGCAACCCATACAGAGCCGTCAGATACATTCACGGATACTGCATAAGGAGAATTAAATCCTGTCTTGATCACATGGCTTCCGCTGCCGGTGCTGATGTCATACCCGTCAGCTACATCAGATGCCAACCGCACAATGCGGCTGTTGCTGGTATCTGCCACCCATATAACCCCGGTCTCCGGGTTAACCGATATTGAACGAGGCTTGTTGAATCCTTTGATCACAATATGTGAACCAGTATCAGTCCCGATGGTATAGCCGTCCGTTATTGTCGGAAGCAGTTTAATGACCCTGTTGTTAGTGTAATCAGCAACCCAGACAGACCCGTCTTTGGAATTGACCGAGACGGAGTAAGGGTCCATGCCGTTTATGGTCATCAGGGTCGCGCCGTCAAAAGGCGCAAGTTTTTTAACCTGATCGTTGGTGGAGTCTGCTACCCAAACTGTTCCGTCAGTGACATTGCTCGAAATGGATGCCGGATTATTAAAACTGCCGACTCTCTTTAATACGTTTCCCCTGGATGATACTTTGGCAATCCGCTGATCCCCGGACGTCCTGTCTCCAACCCACAGTCCGAAGGAAAGGCCCTGGTTTCCAAAATGATAAGAAAGGATGGCAAGGTCTGAACTGTCAACAGTGCCATCTCCGTTAAGGTCCGCGTCAGCATTCCAGTTCGCGTCACCGCTCTTTGAGCCGTTTGCCAGACCAAAAAAGATCAGGTCGTATCCGTCAACACGGGCGGAACCATCCAGATCACCGGGCAAGGCATGAGCGAGCAGCGGGGTAATCAAAAGCATCAGAACGATAAAAATGACGTGTTTCATAACTGAAGTAAAAAAACGCGGGGAAATATTATTGACTTGTTTCATGGCAGATCATTTCCTCACATAAGGTTTATTTATAGAGAATCTTATACATCCCTAAATACCTGTTTTCATAATGGGGTAATGAACAAAAAAACGTATGATTAAATAATAGTGGTGCGGTCCAACAAAGTCAAGCTTTTTTTACCTGAAAATCCGCAACATGCGGTACATCAAAAGATGCCTGGGGGAATCATTCACCGGCTTTTTTCAAGTTCACGGGGAAGGTTTGAATACAGGTCGTCAAAAAGGCGCATTGAACCGGATATGATTTGTTCATTATCCTTGTGTTTCTCAAGCAGATCATTGACGCGGATGATAAGCTCGCTGCTCTTGACGAAGACCTTTTCCCCCCAGATGTTTATCTCTATGTCATGAATCAGCCTTCCGATTCCCTCCAATTTACTGTTTTTAATCTGATAGTGTTCAAGCAATGACTCAAACGTAGACCGGTTGAATCTCCGGCTTGCAGGCGAATAAGGGGTATCGAACTGGATTCCCTCACCGATTTGACTGCCTTTCGGAAAAATAAGTATTCTGGCGTCAGGCGCGATGAACCTCTTAATAAGCCAGATTGAGGCAAGCTTGTCCGCTTCAAAGCCTTCCCACGTGGCGAAAACCTTCTGACCTGCATATGCCAAAGGGAAAATACCATGAAGAATAATTACAGCAAGAACAATTGTCAAAACTCTTTTCATTCGTTTTAATACAGGGTTTTAAGTATCTCTTCCCTGTTTGAACTCACTATGTCTTTTTTGTCCCAGATTCTGACAATCCTGCCACTGTTAAGCACTGCAATGCTGTCCGCAAGATATACCGCCTCTTCGATGGAATGGGTTACATATACTATCGTCATATTCTTATCATTCCTGAGGCCAAGGGTCAACTGCAGCAATCCCCGCTTGAGAAGGTCATCAAGATTGCTGAACGGCTCATCCATAAGAAGGTATTCAGGGTCAGACGCAAGCGCGCGGGCAATCGCAAGCCGCTGTCTCTCACCCCCTGACAGTTCATGAGTAAAACGCTTTTGCATATCAGGCATATGGACAATTGAAAGCAGTTGTTCTATACGTTCAAGAACCGCTGTTTTCGCGCCGTATCTTTTTCTGTCAATAACAAATTCCAGATGACTTCTGACTGTCATGTGAGGCCAAAGCGCAAGGTCCTGAAAAATCATGGATATCTTTCTCAGTGAAGGAGCAACCATTGAAGATGGAGAACTTACGGTCCGGCCTTCAATTCTTATCTCACCGCCGTCTGGTTTATCCAGCCCGGCAACAAGTCTCAATAATGATGACTTGCCGGCCCCTGAAACACCAAGCAGGGTGAGAATCTTCCCTTTTTCTACTGTAATGCTGATATCCTTCAGTATCTGCCTGCCTGAAATGCTGTTTGAGATATTAACAATTTCGAGCATGGTCATTGACCTGCGCGTCTCATCGCGAAACGGTATCCCGCATACGCGCAAAAAAAACAGAGACCGATAATCCCGATCATCAGTATATTCAAAGCAAATACTGTTTCCTCCGCGCCGTAATGCATGAAATTATAGATACGAATTGGAACCGTTTCCCTGCCGGGCGAGACAACCAGCAGAGCCGTACCGAGATTTGAAAGGGAAAGCGCGAATCCTGTAAAAAATCCCGCCACCATTCCGGGGAAAGACAAGGGGATTATTATATTCGTCAAAACCCTGAACCAGCTTCCTGTCCCTAATATTCCCGCCTCCTCACATTCACGGCTGATCTGTTTTATTTTAGTTGACATGATCCGAATTACAAAGGGGCTGTACGCTGTAACACAACCTATAATCAGAATGCCCGATGTCCCGTATATCCAGTCAAAACCGGCACGGTTCCATATTTTTATTAAACCTATCCCAAGCACGATGGAAGGTATACCAAATGGTATCTGCGTCATGAAATCAATGGCTGTTTTCACTCCCCCTCTGGTCCTTTCAAGGTAATACGCAAATACGGATGACAGAATAACCATAATGAACGCGCTCGCTGAAGCGACAAGAATACTATACCGGATACCCTCTTTTGCCGACTGAAATGCCTGCATGAAGTTTTCAGCAGTCCCTGCTCCTTTCATAAGCGCAAACACCGGAATAATAACTGCCACAACAATCACCACGGTCACAAATATAAAACAAAAAGGCTTCATAAAACCAAGCGCGTATGTTCCCTTATCATTTCTGCCGCTGAAACAGATATACGATTTCCCCTTCATATGGATCATCTGTCCCCATATCAGAAACAGGGCAACAGTAATAAGAGGAACAGAGAGCACGGTTGCGGCCCGTTCATTATAATACGCGCTGAAGTTGATAAATATCTCCACAGGATAAACCCGCAGCCGCAGAATATCCGCGACCTCGAAATTGACCATGCTGAAAATAAATACAAGTATCGCACTGGAGGTTATATGGGGAGTTATCAGAGGAAGCGTAATGCTCCTGATCGTCCTGGATATACCTTTGTTCAGCAGAGACGCTTCCTCCTGTGAAGATGAGACCGCCCAAAGACCGGATGAAGTCAGAAGGACAACAAACGGGAAAAAGGAAAGGCTGTAAATGAATATTCCACCGGGTATACTGTAAATCGAGGGCAGCTGAATTCCCGCGGCCATTGCGTCAGACCAGACTATCCTTCCCTGACTAAACAGTTTTGTCCATACAATCGCCTGCATATAGGGTGGTATGAATAGCGGAACAAGGTATGCGGCTTGGAAAAAAGTCTTAAAAGGCAAGTCTGTCCTGTTTATCAGAAAGGCAAAGGGGACTCCGATAAGCAATGCCCCGCACGCCGCCCCTGCCGAGAGGGCGAGACTGTTCCAGAACAGGGTAATCTGACGTGAAGAGAGGAAGAGTCCTTTTAACGCATCAAGGGAAACGGCGCCGGCTTCATTCCTGAAGCTTTCAACAAACAGAAAAGCAACGGGAAGCAGAAGTACAATGATGACCGGTATAATGAAGACAAGCAGCCGTTTCCTATTCATTTATTTATTTTACAAAAAGTTCCTGGCAGAATTTGGCAGCACCTTCCATTTTTGCTGCAATATCGTAATAATCAACCTTCATTGTCCTGATTTCATTGAAACCAACCATTCCGGCAGGCCTTTTCACGTTCTTCCGAAGGGGCATCAGCGCAAATTCGCTGAATGCAAGGCTGCTTTCAACTTCTTCTGACAACAGGTAATCAATAAGCTTCCTTCCGTTTTCAGCATTAGGTCCATTTTTTATAAGCGCAACTGTATTGGGGATAAGCAGTGTGCCGATTCCTTCCTTGTCAGGATAAAGCATCTTTACGGGTTTGCCCTGTGTTATGGCAACAAACGCGTCATCCGTGTCAGTAAATCCGATAGGCACTTCACCGGCAACAACAACGTCCCGCGTCACGGAATTCCCGTCCACAACCACGGCCTTGTTATTCACCAGACCCCTGAGAAACCTTTCAGTCTTTTCAATACCCAGCAATGAATAAAGCGCAGCAACCTGAGTTGATGTCGTGCCGAAGACCGGATAGGCAATCGTCACCTTTCCTTTCCATTTCGGCTCTGTCAGTTCAAAGATGGATTTGGGAAGGTCCCTGGATTTAAGCATATTGGTGTTGTATATCAGGACCCGCGCCCTTGCTCCAAAACCTGTCCAGTAATAATTCTTATCCTTGAAGGTATCGGGAATGGTCTTCCAGTATTTTGACTTGTATGGAGTCAGCACACCCTTCTGTGAAAGCACTATGGTTCTTCCCACTTCGCTGTTCCAGAAGACGTCGGCCTGAGGCCTGTCCTTCTCTGCAATCAGTCTGTTTACAAGACCGACTGTCTTTGCGGCTTCAACATCATACAGCGCCTTTACCTTAATTCCGGTCTTCTTCTCAAAGGCCTTTAAAACGGGTTCGCTGTATACCTGGTCAACAGATGTATAGACAACTACATCCGCCGCAGAACATAATGCCACGCTCACAAGAACAAGGGAAACCGTCACTAAAAGCATAAGACCTATCTTCAGTTTCAAATAATCCTCCTGTTTCAACTTCGCAAAATATTATTTGAAATTTTAAACAGTACTTGCAGATACTCATGTTTTATCCGCCATGCCCGGGGTTACTGCCCGGGCATACAGAAATTTAAAACAAATGGATTCCCGCCAAAAACCTGCGGGAATGACACCCATGACAATGTGTATCCATGATAAATTTTTATTATATCTTACTTTTATTTTGTGTCAGAACACTATTTACCAGGACGGTCATCAGTAAGGTGACATTATTGATAAATTTCCCCTCGCCCCTTTACCGAATAGGTTTTTTTTCTCCCTTTGGCAAAGGGAGGTCAGGAGGGATTTTATTGATAATGCGCCCATACCCGAGGTCTTCTTGGTAACTTCCTAAAATTCAACCATAATTCCTGCGTTTGCCTCAAGCTCCGGTCTGTTTTTCTCTGCTTTAAGGATGCTCCTGCCTGCAGCTGCATAAACCTTTGCGTTCTCCAGGAAATTATATTTAAAGCCAAGCCTGAAGTTTAGTTCATTCTTTTTCTCTGAATGCAAGTAATCAACAGCGTAAACTTCCCCGAGAAGCTTTAGTCCCTTGGCTGCTTTATAAAAGACGTCAACCCCATACCTCCATTTGTTATCGATAAAATTTTTTATCTGGCTGATGACAAGCACATTGCCGAAATGCTTCTGTACGGCAAATGACGGCGCCCATACATTATCAGACCATTCCAGTCTCTCTTTTTCTCCGCCGGTCGGAACTTCGTACTGAAGGCTGACAGTTGCCTGCGGACGATCATCTTTTTCCTCAACGATCAGCAGCTTTGCCTGGGTTGCAACCGCATCGATTCCCTCAACGGTATCACCGTTTTCCTTTTCGCTTATATAGGTTGTTTCAAGGCTGAGTTCGACCCTCGGCAATAGACCGTAAACGGCTTCAATGGTAGGTATTGCGAGTGCCTTTTTGTCTTCCACCTTCTTGTATGTTGATGACAGCCAGAATTCCCAGTGCTGATAGGGGACAACCTCTGCGTCTCCGAGGACCACGGGCGGAGCCGCATGGATAGTGTATGGGATGCACAGTGAAACCATCAATAAAACAAACAGCGTTGTTCGAACATTCTTCATCATACTCCTCCTGAAATATATTTCTTATCCCAAAGGGAGAGCCAGACTGTTTTTATTACTAATGCAGTCATTAGTAATGTCATATGCAACATCTTCTGACGTCATGACCGAAGTTCTCAAACGGGCATCATTCGTCTTTATGAATTCCACGGTCTGGAGACTATGTCGCATTAAAAATTGAATAAGTATAAACAAAATCCCCCAAATAAAGGTTCTTCGCGTAATCGAGTGGGGCAATCTTCTTCATTTACCCCTTTTTGGCAAAGAGGGGATGTTGCCTCCCTTTGCCAAAGGGGGGGATATCTATAAGTATACCTTTTCAAAGAGTATTTCACCCACTCACTTACACGAAGACCCTAAAAAAATAAATAAACGTTTTCAAGACAAAACATCAACAGGCATTTGAAAGCTGTTTTATGGTACTATGTTTCAGGTGATGAGATGAAACACTTGACCCTTAAAATCCTTCTGCTGATTATGCTGGCCGTGCCAATGAATTCCTTTGCATTTCAGGCAAAAGGGCAGGACTGCATTAAATGCCATACACTCAAAAAAGAGGAGGCTTCTGCCCTGCTGCAAAACTTTGTGCAGAATCCGAAAATCACTGATATCAAAAGCCTGCCTGTAAAGGGACTGTGGGAAGTGGATGTGGATGCCGACGGCAAAAAGGGGCTTTTGTACATCCACTTTTCCAAAAAATATATCTTCTCAGGCTCGGTTTTCGACATACAGGCTAAAAAGAATCTCACGCAGGACAGACTGACAGAATTAAACAAGGTGAATATATCTCAGATTCCCCTGGGAGATGCCATAGTGATGGGCAGCAGATTCGCGAAAAACAGGATAATCGTCTTTGACGACCCTGAATGACCATACTGCGAAAAACTTCATCAGGAGATGAAGAAGGTTATTCAGGAAAGAAAAGATATCGCGTTCTACATAAAAATGTATCCGCTCAAAATGCATTCAGACGCGTATGAAAAGGCAAAGGCAATAGTCTGTGAAAAATCCCTGAAGCTGCTTGAAGACGCCCTTCAGAAGAAACCCCTTCCAAAAGCAAAATGCAAAACCACCGTGGTTGACGACAATATCAAACTCGCTGAGCGTTTCGGTATAACAGGAACCCCGGCCATGATACTCCCGGACGGCAGAATTATAACCGGATACAGGGATGCTAACAGCATAAAACAGCTTATTGACAAAAAATAAAAACCACTTCCCGGAACCTGCCGAGCTTCATGAGTTTATCATTTCTCAAACGAATCAAGCACTTCAATAACTTTGCCTGCCATCAGGTGAATTGCCTTCACGCCCTTCTCTGCCGAAGCCTTTTGCGGATTCCCCCACACACCTCCCGGCCAGTATTTAACTTTGTCTTTTACGATAAAAGGTTTTGGTATTCCGGGATATTCCTCTTTCGCCCTGCCCTTTACAAGATCAGGGGAAATATACAGCACCATGGATGTCTCCAGTTCCCCGGCGTGCGAATCATTCTGTGTTTCTGCAATTTCAGATAATTCCTTCCACAGCAAATCGTATGGAGTAAAAACAGCTATGGCACTGCCTTTCAGCCTTCCTATCAGCAGTTCCGCGGTCTCCTTCAGCGCCGACATATGAAGACTTCCGCCATGTCCTGAAATAAGCAGGAAGTTCCTCAATCCTTTCTGATAAGCGTCCATGATCAGGTCATATGAAAGACATCTCAGGGTTTCCGGAGTGATCCCTATGGTTCCTGGATGATCTCCTGTTGTCGTGCATACGCCATACTGAACAACCGGCGCAAGGAAGAACCTGCGTTTCTCAGCGGCAATTTTTAATACCTCCTGAATGATCATCGAGTCGGTATTCAGAGGCAGATGGCTCCCATGCTCCTCAATTGTCCCGAACGGAAATACTATCGTTTTTGTCTGTTTCAGATACTTAGTAAAATCCCGCATCGTTATGTTTTCAAGAATTATCATGATTCTCCCCCTTTTTTTGCACGCCCCGGAATCCGGATTCATTTCTCCAACTGCTTTTGGCTGATGATATAAGTTTTGTTTTTCCGGAAGTTTGTATACAATGAATATTAACACAGTAAAAAGGAGAACACATATGCTTGACTGGGTATTGATAGGAATTCTGGTTGGCTGGCTGATACTGAAGTTCACGGTATTCCGCCGCAAGGGATATTCATCATGAGGCGTCAGCAGGAAAGGGTCGGGAACCCGCCAGAAGTAAATTGTCAGCGAGCAGTAACTTTGTTTTTTTTCATCTTGCATTCATTAAAGGAGGGAAGCGATGTCCAAAGTTTTTTTTGCATCAGCACGGGCAACCAAATGGAAATATGACAACAGCATGCCGGGAAAGCTTGAACGGCTGCTTAGAGAATGCGACCTTGCCGGTGTATTTGAAACAAACGAATGGGTTGCCATAAAAACCCACTTCGGCTCTGAAGGCGCGCACAGGATTGTCAGACCGGTTTTTTTAAGAAAAGTCGTTGATGCCCTGAAAGCCATTGGGGCTAAGCCGTTTGTTACCGATACCGTAAGAATCAAAGGCCTTGACTATCTTGAGGTGGCAAACCAGAACGGCATCAACCATCTTTCCGTGGGAGCCCCTGTTGTCATAGCAGACGGATTGTACGGAAACGATAATATCATGGTAAAAGCCGGAGATATACTCAAGGAAGTAGCCGTCGCAAGCCTCATCCATGATGTCCCTGCCATGGTTGTATGCTCTCATATAAAGGGCCATATCCAGTCAGGGTATGCCGGCGCGATAAAGAATGTCGCCATGGGCGGCGTGAGCTCAAAACACAGGGAATGCGGATGGAAATGCGGCAGGGGGGCCATGCACACAATCGGTGAAGGACAGCTGTCATGGGATAAGGAGAAATGTGAAGTCTGTCTCCAGTGCATGGAAATCTGTCCGCTCAACGCAATACAATTCGAGGGCAATGAACTGAAATGGGATACAAAGGAGTGCTGGAGGTGCGGCAGGTGTGAACGCGTCTGCCAGAACCAGGCGCTTTCCCTTCCGGGAGATGAAGTGCGTTTCATGCGCGCACTTGGGGAAGCAGCAAAGGCAGTACTTGGCACATTTCAGCCCGGCAAGGTTCTTTATATCAATTTTCTTACCGAGATACAACCCGAATGCGACTGCATGCCTGTAGCAGATGTTCCTGTCCTTCAGGATCAGGGGATTCTGATTTCAGATGATATCGCGGCAATAGAGCAGGCAAGCGTTGATATGCTTGTCAAGTCCGTCCCTCTTCCGCAATCCGCGGCAGATGAATACGGTGTCGCAAAAGGAGATGACACTTTGTTCAAAATCACAAAAAGACCTTACTGGCTGCAGATTGAAGAGGCAGAGAGGCTTGGATTGGGCAGCAGAAACTATCAGCTTGAAGAGATATAATCCCTGAAAAAGGACATACTGCTATCCGTGGGCTTTGGACAGCAGTATTAGGGGAGATAACGAGGTGATTGACAAAATAATAATATCAGAATCAAGCCCAAGTGTCAAGATAATTATTCAGGTTATCTGATATTTATAATTTTAGGTCTTATAGGTTGCGTTTTCCTTAACATATTCCTCTGTAAGGTCACACGTAAGAACATTAAAAGATGCCTTTCCGAGATTGAGATTGATAGTGATTTTCAGCTCCTTTTCTTTCATGATTCCGGCAGCTTCTTCATCACTTCCTGTTGTAACTCCCCTGTTAACAACCTTCAGTTTCCCGAAAAAGACGTCGATATTCTCTTCCTTTACAGTTGCTCCTGAATACCCTAACGCCGCCAGAATACGTCCCCAGTTTGGATCATTCCCGTAAACGGCCGTTTTGACGAGGTTTGAATTTGCAACTGCAAATGCAGCTGTCCCGGCGTCTTTTTCATTCCGCGCGCCCTTTACTTCAATCGCAATAAGCTTTGAAGCACCCTCACCGTCTTTAACAATCATCTTCGAGAGTTCGTATGTAATATCATGCACAGACTTTCTGAACTGCTGATATGCTTCTGACTTCCCGGTAATGGGCCTGTTTCCTGTCGTGCCGTTTGCCATAACAATAACCGTGTCGTTTGTTGACATGTCTCCATCAACTGTAATCCTGTTAAATGACTGCCTCACGGCCTCCACGAGAATTCTGCCCAGTGTCTTGTGTTCAACCGCAATGTCGGTAAGGATAAAACAGAGCATGGTCGCCATATTAGGGCATATCATCCCGGCTCCCTTGCATATGCCCGCGACACATCCTGTCCTGCTGCCGACCTTCACTTTTTTGTGTACTATCTTCGGAAAAGTATCTGTGGTCATGATTGCCCTGGCGACATCCTTCATGGAAGATATCCCGAGATTATCAATCAGTTCGGGAATCCTTGTTCTTATTCTCTCCATTGGCATCGGAGTGCCAATAACGCCGGTTGAACAGACATACACAAGCTCCGGATTTATCCGCAATTCACTTGCAACCATATCAGCAGTCAGGGAAGCATCCTTAAGACCCTGCTTTCCGGTACAGGCATTCGCGTTTCCGCTGTTGACAATAATTGCCTGCCCCTTTCCCGAGGCCGCCTTTTTAATATCAAGCTTCACAGGTGCTGCTTTAACCTTATTTGTTGTAAATGCAGCGGCGATAACCGCTTCATTATTTGAATATATAAGTGCCAGGTCTTTGCGTCCAGGGTATTTTATTGCGGCTTCAGCTGTGGAGAATAGAAAACCTTTCGGAGTCATGATTCCTTACGGGAAAAGACTGATGGCATCGAGGGCAGCAGTTTCATCATATCCCATCATTATGTTCATATTGTGCACAGCCTGTCCTGATGCCCCCTTCACGAGATTGTCTATCGCGGAAACAATAATCAGGCTGTTCGTCCTTGTATTCACAGTTAATCCAATCTCGCACAGGTTCGTCCCCCTCACGGCTTTAACGTTCGGAAATCCACCCTCTTCAAGAACCCGGGTAAAAGGCTCTTTAGCGTACGATTGGCGGTAAATGTCCAGGACCTTTTTTGTTGATATTCCCTTCAGGAGCCTCGCGCAGACTGTCGTGAGTATTCCGCGGTCATAGGGACAGAGATGCGGAGTAAAGTTTACAGCCATTTCCCTTCCTGCCAGAACAGACAGCTCCTGTTCAATCTCCGGTGTATGCCTGTGTGTTCCGATGGCATATGCCTTGAACCCTTCGTTTACCTCACAATAGGAAAAGGCAACATCCGCTTTCCTCCCTGCTCCGCTTGTGCCGGATTTTGAATCAATATTTACAGACTGAAGTTCAATAAGTTTATGACGAATCGCGGGATAGAGTGCGAGGATCGCGCTTGTAGGATAACATCCGGGATTGGCAATCAGGGATGCGCTGCCTATCTTCTTCCTGTAAAGCTCGGGAAGGCCGTACACGGCTCTTTTCAGGGTTTTTTTAAAACGGTGGGGAACTTTGTACCAGAGCTCATAGATTTCAGGATCTCTTAACCGGTAATCAGCGGAAAGATCTATAACTTTCTTGCCATGACTGTGGAAAACAGAAACCTTTTCCTGTGATGCTGCGTGGGGAAGTGCCATGAAAAACAGATCCGCCCTGCCTGGCAATTCTTCTGCGTTCAGCGGTTCATAGACAAGTTTTGAAAATTTGTACAGGTGAGGGAAGATATCGCTTACGGACTTCCCTGCTGATTTTTCAGAAGTAACCGCTGTTATGTTTACTTCCGGGTGGTGAGAAAGTATCCGGAGCAGTTCAATTCCTGCATAACCGCTGCCCCCGCATATGGCAACCCGAATCATCGCAATCAGTTAACAATATACGGTGAATAATAAGCAGATAATCCGCATTGCCGAAAATCTGCGATGATCCGGCTGACCAAACAATTACCTCTTTGAGAACTGGAATCTCTTCCGGGCACCCTTCTGGCCGTATTTCTTCCTTTCTTTCTCTCTGGGGTCGCGTGTGAGGAAGCCTTCCTTTTTAAGCTTGCTGCGAAGATCACTGTCCATACTGACGATCGCCCTCGCTATACCGTGTTTTACTGCTCCGGCCTGGCCTGAATGGCCTCCTCCGGTAACGGTCGCGTGCACATCGTATTTCCCGGTTATTCCGGCAAGTTCAATAGGTTGACGGATTACCATCCTCAGTGTCTCCCTGGGGAAATATGAATCAAAAGGTTTTTCGTTGACAATAATAGAGCCTGTTCCCTGGGTAAGTGTCACACGTGCTATCGAGGATTTCCTCCTGCCGGTTGCGTTATATTTAATATCAGCCATTTAAAGCTCCTTCTCCGTTAAACTGTATTTTAAAATGATAATGCTTCGGGTTTCTGTGCGCTGTGGGGATGTTCCCCTCCCTTGTAAACCCTGAGCTTTTTGAGCATCGCCCTTCCAAGCCTGCCTTTCGGCAGCATACCCCAGACGGCATGCATGATAATACGCTCCGGTTTCCTTGCAAGCCTGTCTTTCATAACCTCGGACTTTATTCCGCCGGGATAACCTGAATGCCAGTAATACGTCTTGTCATCAAGCTTATTCCCGGTTACCCTTATTTTTTCCGCGTTTACGACAACGACAAAATCACCTGTGTCCACATGCGGAGTAAAAATGGGTTTGTTTTTACCGCGCAGACATTCGGCTATTTTGACCGCAAGCCTTCCGAGGACGGCATCCTGCGCGTCAACAAGATACCACTTGCGTTCCACATCTTCTTTTTTTGCAAAAACAGTTTTCATCCGGTCACCTTCTTAGTTATATTAGTGAGAATTAGATACAATAATATAAACGCCGCTGAATTGTCAATTGAAGCATCAGCAAAAACAGTATGCTGACAGACACGGCCAATTGATGTAATATAAGGTATACACACGGAATTACGCCAGGAGGTTTTGTTTCATGCCGATTTATGAATATGAATGCCTTAACTGCAGCAAGCATTGCGAGATTATACAGAAGTTTTCCGATGAACCGTTAACAATATGCCCCGACTGCGGGGGTGAGATGCATAAACTGATCTCACAGACATCCTTCATCCTCAAGGGTACAGGATGGTACGTGACAGACTATGCCTCTTCCGACAGAAAAAGGGCACTGGTTCCTGAAAAAAAACCTGAGGCTGAGACTGATAACAAGTCCGAAGCTAAAAAGGAAACCAAGTCAGAGACCCCGGTCGGGGCGTAGTGTTCAAGCCCCACGTTCACATCCCTTACGGCAGAATTACGGAACATCTTCCCCTGCTCAGGGCAAACCGCCTCAATCTGGAGATATACTTTCCTTCATCTTCGCTCGATACAGTAAAATCCTGCGACATTGCCGGGCTTGCGGGAATGCTTGATTATCAACCTTCGATCAGCATCCATGCCCCTTTCATGGACCTCTCACCGGGAGCGGTTGATTCAAAGGTCAGGGCGGTTACTATTGAACGTTTTCAGCAGGTTTTTCATATTTCAGCTTCTCTCAGGCCTAAAATTATCGTCTTTCATTCAGGGTTTGAGAAATGGAAATATTCACTGAACGTTGATATCTGGCTGGAAGAAAGCCTAAGGACATGGAGACAACTCCTGCCGGCCGCCGAGAAGACAGGAACAAAGATAGCTATCGAGAATATCTTTGAAGATGAACCTTCAAGCCTGAAGCTCCTCATGCAGGAAATGGATTCGGACAGTTTCGGCGTATGTTTCGATGCCGGTCACTGCAATCTCTTCTCAACTGTTCCGCTTGCCGCATGGATAAACCAGTTGAAGCCTTATATCATTGAGCTCCACCTCCATGACAATAGCAGGGAGGCTGATGCCCATAAGCCGGTTGGAGAAGGAACCTTTGATTTTGATACTTTATTTTCAATGCTGAAAGATAAGGATCTTCTCTATACGATTGAAGCGCATAGTGCCGGGGATGTTCTGAAAAACATTGAGGCCCTTAAGAAATACCTATAACCGTCCTGCCTGATTACGGACTGAAAATCCTTTAAGCTCCGGCGCTCCGCTTCCCTTATACTGAATCAGAACCTTATGGGTATCACCCATTGTACCGGGAAGAATCAGCCCCTTGATCTTCTGCACTTCGAAAAGGTATTCCTTTGAATCCTGACCGAGATCGTTGATAATCCTGTCAATTCCGAGGGCAATGAGAAATAATCCCTGCCTGCAAAACCCGATGGTCTTTATGCCTAAATCCTCTCCCCATTTTTTAACGGAAGAAAAGTTAACATGCGCGGTAAGATCCTGATCTCCGATATTGCTGTAGGGGTTTTCATGAACCTGATGGCGGTGATAGCAGAGAAGCGTTCCGCGATTCCGGTCTTCACTGTAGTATTCCACCGCAGGATATCCGTAATCAATGGTAACGATAAAGCCCTCCTGCAGTATTTTATCAACAGAAGCAAGCCAGTCCTTTATTCTGAGATTAATCTCCGTACGGTATCCCCATGAGAGCTTTACAGAAAACTCCTCAAGGTATGCTGCAATCGCGTCACTGACAGGCGAGTCTTTTACCTCAACAAAATCTTCTCCATTAACCTGAACATACACCTCTTTCAAATCGTCTTCCATCTCAACAATATGCACGGGGAAAGAATCCAGAAGTTCGTTTGAAAGAATGCACCCGCTAACACGGCCAACTTCTTCAGGAGATGAAACCCATTTCGTTGTATCAGCATATCCGGCGAGTAATTTTTCATGTCTCTTTCTCGCGAGAGGGCTTCGTTCAACGATAACATACCGGATGGATTTGAATATATCCCTGCCTTTCAGGGAATCAAGGATATCCTTGCACAGATACCCCGCGCCTGCGCCGATTTCAATGATGTGGAATACTGAGGGAGCTCCCATGATATGCCACATCTCCTCTATCTGCCTTCCTGTTACCGAACCGAAAGCGAAATGCAGATGCGGGCTTGTATAATAATCACCGGACTTGCCGATTACTCCCCTGTCAGAGGCATAATAGCCAAGCCCCGGTTCATACAGGGCCATTTCCATAAAGGCATCGAAGGGAATTTTGCCTTCCCTTCTGATCCTGTCAGCTATCTTCTGTCTGAGAGTGTCTATCAGGCCCCTCTAATTGCCGGCGTGGCAATTGACACAAAGATCAGTGGACGACCTGGCTGAAAACCTGAACAGGCTTACAGAGTCAGACGAGTGCGGCTCATGGCAACTTGCACAGGAAAGTTCCTTATCGGTTTTTTTGTCCTTTTTCCCTTTCATTGGATGAGACCCTTGGGAAAGACTGCCTCCTCCATGAGGTGCCTTGCCTATTTTCGGATGGCACTTCACGCACCCATCGTTTATTGAAGCATCAAGAAGCGCTTGATTTTTGGAGACATGGGGCTCATGGCAGACCCGGCACATACCCGCGGATACCGGAGGATGCTGGTTTGATTTGCTAAACCCCGCCTTGTCATGGCAACGGAAACACAGATCCGGCGAACCGGCAAGAAGAAGTTTTTTAACATCCCCCTGATGCGGTTCATGACAGTTCATGCACATTCCGGCCGATACCGGGGCATGCGAATATGCATCGGTGAAATCCTTTTTTTCATGGCAGGAGAAACATACATCAGGAGTTGCTTTCAACAGCAGCCGCTGCGCGACTGATGAATGCGGCTCATGACAGTCCATGCACTTGCCGTTTGCCACAGGAGGATGATGCTTCTTTTTGTCATCAAGAATATAACGCTTTTGCTCATGGCAGGAAAAACATACCTTGGGAATATCAGCAAGCAGGAGCTTTCTGCTGCCGGAACTGTGGGCATCATGGCATGCAGTACATTTACCTTGAGCAACCGGGAGATGCTCTGTCTTGTTCTTGAACTCCATACGGTCATGACACCGGAAACATATCCATGGCATTGCGTCGAGGAGGAGTTTCGGATTATTCGTCGTATGGACATCATGACAGCTGTAGCATTCATTCTTTGCGACAGGAGGATGGCCTGACTTTTTTGTAAACTTGCTCTTGTCATGACAACCCCAGCACAGATCCACTCCCTTGGCAAAGAGATATTTTGGATTTTTCGCGCCCTTAAGATGAGCTTCCGTATGACAGGATGTGCATCCTTTACTGTATACCGGATGGACATACTTCCCTGAAGCCTTCATTTTATGACACTTCATGCAGTCAGGGAACTGCTGCGAAAATGCGTTACCTGCAACAAAAATAACAGCCAGACCTGCAATGATAAACAGGCAGGCAACTGAACGCCGGTATCCTTTAACTATGCTCATTCCTTCTCCTCCTCTTCAGGTCTTCTGCTTATCAATTCCCGTAAAAAGGCTACTTCCTGAGCAAGGTTTTTGTTCTGATCAGAAAGCTTTGATATAACCGTCGAGAAATGTATATTTATAATAATAAGAAACAAAAAGGCAAGTAAAAAAATCAGGGATGGAGGATACTTGATACCGATCATATTAGAGAGGGCGTGCAGTGAGTCCCTTGAAATGGAAAAATAAAACATCGTGGAAGACGAGAACAGCCATAAAATGGCATATTTCTCCTTCAGCCTGTTTCTCCTGACCAGTTCAAGTGTCCCCAGAAAAAGAAAAACGCTGAACAAGGTTACCAAAACCGGAATAATAATATCCATATGCCTATAAAGTCCCCGGCGTTTTTTTAAGCATGTCAATGACGCTTGCAAGAACTACCTTGATCATATAGTACAACGCCCGTACAGGGGTAATGGATGAGATGCCGGCAAGCCGGTTTCTCATCAGGACAGGCACCTCGGTAATCCTGCAACGGGCCCTGTGCAGCAGGACCACTGCTTCAGGTTCGGGATAATCATCAGGATAGTACCTGCTGTAGAATTCTATAATCTTTCTGTTGACCGCCCTGAAGCCAGAGGTTGGATCAGTAATTTTCTGGCGGGTCAGAAATGAGATGACCCATGAGAGCACCCGTATTCCAGCAAGCCGCGACCACATGAATCCGGAGCTGTTCCCTCCAAGAAAACGTGAACCTATCACGATATCAGTTTCCCCGTTCTGAACCGGCTCAAGCAAAAGATACAGCTGGTCTGCCCTATGCTGCCCGTCTCCGTCAAACTGGACGGCAATATCATATCCGTTCCGCTCCGCGTACTTATAGCCTGTCTGCATGGCTGCACCTATACCGAGGTTGAATGGAAGGCTGATGACCTTGACGCCGCACCTTCCCGCAACCTTTGCAGTTGCGTCCCTCGAACCGTCATTGATAACAAGGAAATCTATTCCTGAGTAGTGTTTATTAAGGTCGGCGATTACGCCTTCAATATTCATTTCCTCATTGTATGCGGGGATAATTATAAGAGTTTTCATTTCATTCCTTTAAGGCAACTTCCTTAACCCCGATACCAAAAACACGGAACCATGATGATATCTCGGCATTCCCAACCCTTTTTATTCTCATGGCTTCCCTCCGTTTCTTCAACATGCCAAAGCCCCTGGATAATGCCGCCGCGTATGCCCTGAAGACAATCTTCAGTACAGATAAAGGCGATTCCGATTTCATCAGATGACTGCTCGCACCCTTTCCGGTCAAGGCACCGCATCCCTGAAAGAAATACCTGAGTGAAGTATATATCAGGCTCATAAACACCATCTTCAGAGGGAAATACTTCATCACCACCCATATCCTGTTTCTCTCAACAAGAAACGCCTTCAGAGGGGAATATGGTTCGGTAGTTGCGGAATATTTATGATGCACAACCGCGTCAGGGGCATACATGCATGTCCATCCGGCAATCCGGCCTCTCAGACCGATATCCACATCGTCAAGATACAGGAAAAAGTCCTCATCAAAAAGCCCGATGTCATCGAGCATCTCCTTTTTATAGAGTCCGGCGCAGCCGCTCGGGAAAAACACCTCCTCCTCCTTTGCATAGCGCCCGATGTCGCGTTCAAGCCTGCCCCGTCCCCTCGCAATACCATCTTTATACATGAGAAGACCGGCGTTGTCAATAATATCAGGATGATAAAAATTCATTATCCTTGATGCGCACATCCCTGTCTTTTTATTTGTTTCCGAAGTCCTGACAAGATGCTGAAGCCAATATGGGTCTGCCTTTGTATCATTATTCAATAATACCATGCATGTACCATTTGCCATATTTATCCCTGCATTATTTCCGCCGCCATATCCAAGATTCTTTTCGTTACGGACAAATGTTACTTCAGGGTAATTCGTCCTGACATATTCTTCGGAACCATCGCTTGAAGCATTATCAACAAGAATAACCTCAAAATCCCTGAACGTCTGCTCCCTGAGGGAATCAAGACAATCGCCAAGAAGATGTTTGCCATTATAATTTACAATTATTACCGAGACAACCGGCGCGGAATTCATAGGCATATATTATACTTATGAATTTAAGGGATTTCCTGCCGAATCGCAAAAAGCTTAATCCATTTATCAACACCTGTTGTCATCAACATCGTTTCTCGCTTGCATTTTAAAGAACTGAAAACAGGATGCCTCAAAAATAATATACATTCCCCGATATCCATAAATAATTCTTTTTCTGTTGTATTTTAAATAGATATGAGATATACTTCTATCGATTGTTTAAGTATTATTTCTCAATAAGGAGGTAACTATGTTTGACCAGATAGCAAAATGGGGGCTTGTTGTCCTTAATGTGTCAATCTGGGCTGCGGCAATTGTGCGTACCGCAAAAGCGCTGTTTCAATAAAAGGCACCGCAGTAAATTCTTTTGATATGCCTGGCTTTATCTCTGATAAACACAGAGCTTACTAACAGTCTTATAATAGTATTTACAGGTTTTCATTTTTTATCCGTCATGCCCGAGGCCTGCCCTAGAAGTCTGTAATCGGGGGTTTTTAGTCGGGCATCCAGAGCCCTGGGAACTAATGGATTCCCGCCAAAGACCTGCGGGAATGTCTCACATAAGAATATACAAACTATTATGAAACCCTTAATATAATGAATCCACCATCAATATAAGCAGGTATTAATGAACAATCCGATATCCAGTAAAAAAGGGCAGGAGCTAATAAAATTGTATGAACAAATGGCGCGGGAAGGCTATGAAAGAATCGATCAGGTAAAAGTTGAAAACGCGTTCAGCGACTTTGAACTCCGGTCTTACAAACAGCATATTCGCTCTATCTTTAACGAATACGGCATTTGCACAGTTCTGGATTATGGCTGCGGAGGTTCCGACTGGCTGAGTGCCGGCTTTGATGAGGAGACCGGTCAGTCTGCCATGGAATATTTCAAACTGCGGAACGCATATCGATATGAGCCGGCAAGAGATGTGGATGAAAGACAAACCGTTGATTGTGTAATTTCATTTGATGTACTCGAACACATCTTTGTTTCGGATGTGCCCTCGGTTCTTCGGGATATGTTTTCCTACGCGACAAAGCTTATAGCGTTTAATGTCGCCTGTTACCCGGCTGCAGCCATGCTTCCCAATGGAGAAAACGCACATATCACCGTACGCCATCCTGTCTGGTGGAAAGGCATGATTGACAGCATTGCTGTTGAATATCCGGACGTAGTCATCTACCTGATTTGCTCGACAGAATGGAGAAACAGCAAGGCATTTCCTCTATGGAGCGGAAAGACATGGCTGGAAAGCAGCTCTTTTGTAACGGACGTTTAAAGCCGCTGACGCCTTAACAATGGTAAAGATTTGATCATATGTTCCTTTTCATGTTTTATGATTGATTATATATAACAGTAGCATTATAATGTAGTTGTTTTTATATTTCAATTACATTGGAGAGTAAATGGATTTAAAAGACTTTAACCCATGGTGGAAGACCGGCAAAGTATCACGGGAGTTATCCGGAAGAAAAAGAAAGATATTCGATGAAATAGCCGGGTATATAGACAAGCGCCAGATTATCCTGTTTACAGGCTTAAGAAGAGTCGGCAAAACAACCCTCATGTACCAGTTTATAGACAATCTTCTCAGAAAAGATACAAATCCCCATAACATCATGTATTTCTCATTTGACGAGATAAGGTATGATCTGGAAGACATCATCAAACAGTACGAAACCGACGTGCTGCATGAAGATATCTTTAAAAATAAAGCATACATATTCCTGGATGAGATACAAAAACTTGAGGGCTGGCCTTCGAAGATAAAGCTTCTCTATGACGCAAACCCGAAATTAAAAATCTTTCTGACCGGCTCGGCACAGATAACCATGTGGCAGGGCACAAGGGAAAGCCTGGCAGGGCGGTTCTTTGATTTTATGATCAGGCCCCTGGATTTTGAAGAATACCTTGATTTTAAAGGGATAGAAATAGACAGGGGAAGAGAGAACATCTTTGAGAAGGAACTGAAGAGACATATATCTTTATTCCTTAAAACCGGTGGATTTATCGAGGCACTTGACATGGAGGCGACTGTGCTTAAAAAGTACATCCGGGAGAGCCTTCTTGAAAGGGTTATCTTTGTAGACATCCCGCAGACATTTAAGCTTGACCTGCCAGACCTCCTTATGAAGCTTCTGGCAATCACAGCTTCGCGGCCCGGGTTTTATGCAGACTATAAAAATCTGAGCAACGACCTTAATGTGGACCAGAGAACTATTGCGAATTACATCTCATATCTTGAATATGCCCTGTTTCTGCAGAAGGTCTACAACTACTCCAATAATCTCCTGACAAGCGAGAAAAAGATAAAAAGACTCTATCCCTGCAATACTGCCTTCACAATAGCGCTGAATCCGTCAGCCGGTCTCCCGGCTGTGATAGAGCAGTTTTTTGTAAACAGCCTTGCTGTAAAGTTCTTTCTGAAAACCCCGCAGAAAGAAGAGATTGACATTATCCATGTTTCTGACAGGTATGTGCTGCCTGTGGAGGTCAAGATAAGGGAAAATATCGGCAGGGACGATCTGAAGACACTTTACAAATTCCTTGAAAAAAACAATCTCAGGAAAGCGCTGCTTGTTACCCTTGATACCGAAACCGTATTCGAGAGAGGAAACCTTTCTATCGAGGCGGTTCCATATTGGAAATACTGGAGCATAAAATCGAGGATAAGTTAAAATATTGCGTTACTGTTTTTTGTTATCTTCCTTAATAACTTCTCCGGTGTCCTCGTCCTCAGGTGGAAGCCCAAAAATCTTCCTGAAGGTTTTACGGGATTGTGTTATGGCAAATGATTGTGCTATGACAACGGCGAGACCTAAAATACTTATAAAAAGCGTATCCAATACAGTTAACTTATCGTTTAGTAATATCAGAATTATTATAATTGGGAAACCAATTTTAATAAAAACCTCAATGTCTAGATACTTAATTGATTTCCCTTCTTTCTTGTACCTTCTACGTTTAACAATATATACAAGAGTCATTATAGGACAAGCGAAAAGTGCTGATAATAATAATTGGATCCCAAAATCCACTTTATAAATTCTCTCTATTTAGAAGGATCATAAAATATACTTTTAAGTACATCAAAATTCCCTAATTGATGTTCATATACATTCACCGCATTATCAATTGATTCTCCTGCTGTAGGAGATATCCATTTGCCAATTCCTGCTCCAATGCCTTTTCCAACAAGTGGTGATAAATTTAGAGCAGCCTTTATCCCAAACTCATTTAAAGTTATTTCCCCTTGTCTATAACGCATAAAAGAATACGACATACTCATAAATGTAACGTAAGCGGCAACAGGTTTTAAAACTTGGGGAAGAATAAGGGTCAGGTCTTTGATTATTAGTCATTACCCTCTCCCCTCAATTTCCTTTATCATTACACTTATTGTCGTATAGTGCAGTCCCAATCCCTGCCCGATTTCCTTCAATGTGTACCCATATTCTACATGCGCCCTATATGCCGCTTCTGCCGCGGGATCTCCCCTCAACCCCTTTTTCAGCAGTTTCTCTATTGATGGCCGCCCAAGATATCTTTGCCTCCTCGGTATCTCCTGTATATTTTCCTTGTCCGCAAGTAATGGCTTCATCTTCTCGATAAATCCTTCTTCCCCAAGCAATGCCTGTCCTGTCAGCTTCTCCATAGGTGATTGCGCGCCCTTTCCGGCATCCACAAAGTCCTTATACTTCTCTTGCGCTGTTCTCCTCGTCCTGGCAAACAGGTTCAACTGCCACTCAACTGTCAGGCAGCTAACCCCTTCTCCTGTTCCCGCCGTTTTCCTATAGCTGCTCCACCTCCATTGTTCCGGCTTCTTTACCATTACGGCCCTTACGGGATTCAAAACTATATATCTGCTTAGTTCTAACAAATATGTTTCCTTTTCAACAAGGATCGATTTATACCTTCCCTGCATTACATGGCCTGCCCTGCTATGTCTTCTGTTAAATCGCTGGGTGTAGACTCCATTGAGCTGCCTCATTCCGGCTGACAGGTTGCCGTCGGGCGTTTCAATGAGTAGATGATAATGATTTCCCATCAGACAATATGCGTGTAACAGCCAGTTGAACCTCTTGACAACCCAGCAGAGCACATTCAACATTTCCAGATAGTCGCTTTCATCCAGAAATATGTCCTGCTGAGCATTTCCTCTTGCGGTTATATGGTATACTGCTCCAGGATATTCTATTCTGAGCGGCCTGGCCATTAATAATAGTATACCAGATGCCATCTTATATTCAAAGACCTGACCCCATTATGTTACATTATGTTATGTAATAGACAAAAATCCAACTGTTTTTAAACATATGGAATACAATTGGCTGGATTAAGGAACCGCGTCTATCATAAAGCCATCCTAAAATTAAACCGTTTATAAACACCCCAACGCTCAACAGTAAAGAGTAGTAATGCCCATGAGTCCAAAGAATGGAAGATATAACAAGAGCTAAGAATCTTCCGACTTTCCTGTAGAGAGGGGTATAAATTAAACCACGATATAAGCATTCTTCACTAATTGGACCAATCACTGCAATGCCGATAAAATAGAGGACAAAATCTCCCAAATTCATTGACCTTATGAGTTTCAATTCATGTTCCTCAAAATCGTAAGCTTCCCCTATAGGTAGACACTTCAGAAGTAGACTTTCTGGCAAAATAACCGTCAGGAGGATCTGATGAAGAAGTCACGTTTCACCGAGACGCAGATAGTAGGGATTTTGAAGGAGGCT